>Ga0307513_10004749_pt1 | contig 18052 bp, 14 predicted proteins | sample 15_EM_MG_FD_202174 | JGI IMG/M metagenome (GOLD analysis project Ga0307513, IMG submission 202174) | Populus trichocarpa ectomycorrhiza microbial communities from riparian zone in the Pacific Northwest, United States - 15_EM | ecosystem: Host-associated > Plants > Roots > Unclassified | place... | reverse complement strand
CGCCCGGCGCGCAGGCCGAGCGGCATGCGCAGCGGCACGGTGGCCGCGGCGCCCGGCCAGATCGCGCCCAAACCTTCTGCCAGCAGCGGCACCGGATCGGTTCCGAGCGCCTTGCGGTAGCGCGCGGTCGCGGACCAGCTGCTCACGTAGCCAATCACCTGCGGCAGCGTCCACTCGAGTTCCAGCCCGAACGGCGGCGCCTCCACCAGACTGAACGGGAACGGCAGCGTCGCGTAGTTGGCTTCGATGTGCGCGCGTTCGGGCGGCCAGTACGGCCCCACCACACCGCTGTAGAACTCGAGGAAACACCGGTCGAGTTGCGCATCGACGAAGCGTGGCCGCGGGTAGTTCCACACGACCAGCAAGGCGCCGGGACGCGCCACGCGCCGTGCCTCCGCATAGAACGCGTCGACGTCGAACCAGTGCAGCGCCTGCGCGACGGTCACCAGCGCAACTGACGCCTCGGCAAGGCCCGAGCGTTCGGCCGGCGCCACCGCATAACGCACGCGCTGATGCGGCCTGGCCGCACCTATCTGTTCGGGGGAGACATCGGTGGCGTGCACCAGCTCGAAGTATTCGGCCAATGCGACGCTCGCCTGACCGCTGCCACAGCCGCAATCCCAGACTGCATGCAGCGACGGAGCAACGCGCGCGAGCCAGGCGAACAGTTCCGGTGGATAGCCGGGACGGAAGTTGGCGTACTCGCGCGCGACGGTTGCGAAGAGTCCGGCATTCGACATGCCGCCTTTTTACGCCTGCTGCGCACTCAAGCCAAAAACCTGTGCGCGCCAGATCGAGACGTTGCCGTTCACTCAGCCGCCGCGTGCAACGGCCACGGAAAACACGCTCAGGAACCGCGGAGATTCCCGGCCTCCGCCCGCGGAAGCTGCGCCGGCCTGCCGTAAGGGCGCGCCACCCCGTGGAAATGGCTATAGTTTCGCAACTGCGAAACGAGGGGTCTCTTCTATGCTCGGCGCACTCCTGGTCATCCTTTCCCTGATCGCCGGCGCCACTTATGTGGCGAAAGTCGGCACGGGCTTTACGCTGCTGTTCATCGGGGCCGTGGTTTTCATGGCGTACAAGCGGCTGCCGCTCATCGCATTCACCCTGGTCTTCACGCTGCTGCTGGCCACCTACACCTATTTCGCCCCGCCCGCCGGAATCTGGAAGGGCCTGCTGTGGGTGCTGCTCGCGGCGCTCTGGCTGTTCAACCTGCGGCCGCTGCGCAAGGCGCTGATCACGCGGCCGTTCATGAAGGCATACATTCGCCTGCTGCCCTCGATGTCGCAGACCGAGAAGGAAGCGCTCGAAGCCGGCACCGTGTGGTGGGACGGCGAACTGTTCACGGGCAAGCCTAAGTTCGAGAAGTTGCTGGCCGCCAAGACACCGGCCCTCAATGCCGAGGAACAGGCCTTCATCGACGGACCGTGCGAAGAGCTGTGCCGCATGTTCGACGACTGGGACGTGACGCACCGGCGCGCCGACATGCCGCCCAAGGTGTGGGACTACCTCAAGAACAAGGGTTTCTTCGCGATGATCATCCCGAAGAAGTACGGTGGCCTGGAATTCTCCGCGTACGCGCACTCCTGCGTACTGGTGAAACTCGCGAGCCGCTCAGGATTGCTGGCGGCGACCACGGCTGTGCCCAATTCGCTCGGTCCCGCCGAACTGCTCAACCACTACGGCACCGAGGAACAGAAGAACCACTATCTACCGCGGCTGGCGCGCGGCGAGGAAGTGCCGTGCTTCGCCCTGACCCATCCGCGCGCCGGCTCCGACGCCGCCTCGCTGCCCGACACAGGCGTGGTCTGCAAGGGCATGTGGCAGGGCAAGGAGATAACGGGGCTCAAGCTCAACTTCTCCAAACGCTATATCACCCTCGCACCGATTGCGACGGTGGTCGGTCTCGCATTCCGGCTCTACGATCCCGACAGGTTGTTAGGTTCCGACAAGGTGGACTACGGCATCACCTGCGCGCTGATCCCGCGCAATACGCAGGGTCTCACCATCGGCCGCCGGCATTTCCCGCTCAACGTGCCGTTCCAGAATGGCCCGCTGTCGGGCAAGGATGTATTCGTGCCGCTCGACGTGATCATCGGCGGCGTGCCGATGGCCGGCCAGGGCTGGCGCATGCTGGTCGAGCAATTGTCGGTGGGCCGCTGCATTTCGCTGCCATCGAACGCCACCGGTGGCGCCAAGGCCGGCGTGTTCGCGTCGGGCGCGTACACGCGCATCCGCCGCCAGTTCAACATGCCGGTAGGCAAATTCGAAGGCGTGGAAGCCGTGCTCGCGCGCATGGTTGGCTACACCTACACGATGGATGCGGCGCGCTCGGTCACGGCGGGCGCCATCGATGGCGGTGAGAAGCCCTCGGTGCCGTCTGCCATGCTCAAGTACCACGTCACCGAGATGGGCCGGCAGGTTTCGAACGACGCGATGGACGTGCACGGCGGCAAGGGCATCCAGCTTGGGCCCCGTAACTATCTCGGCCGCCACTACCAGGTGGTCCCGGTGGCGATCACGGTCGAAGGCGCGAACATCCTGACGCGCTCGCTCATCATCTTCGGCCAGGGCGCGATCCGCTGCCATCCGTTCGTGCTGAGAGAGATGAATGCCGCGCGCAATCCCGATCGCAAGCAGGGCGTCGATCAATTCGACAGCGCGCTGTTCGGTCACGTCGGCTTCACGATCAGCAACGCGGTGCGTTCGTTCGTGATGGCGCTGACGCATGCGCGCTTCACGCACGTGCCCGAAGTGGGCGAGACGAAACGCTATTACCAGCACATCGTGCGTTTCTCGGCGTCGTTCGCCTTCGCGGTGGACGTGGCGATGCTCACACTCGGGGGTTACCTCAAGAAGAAGGAAAACCTCTCCGCGCGTCTCGGCGACGTGCTCTCGGCCATGTACCTGGCATCGATGGTGCTCAAGCATCACGAGAACCAGGGACGCCCCGCCGAGGACCTGCCGGTGGTCGAATGGGCCTGCAGAAACCAGCTCTACAAGGCCCAGGAGCAGCTGCACGATTTCCTGCGCAATTTTCCCAACCGCTTCCTGGGCGGCGTCATGCGCGCGCTGATCTTCCCCGGAGGACGTGCGTACTCGGCGCCCAGCGACCGGCTCGGCCGCACCTTGGCCGACGCCGTGCTCAACGTCACCGATGTGCGCGACCGTCTCTGCAAGTACGTGTATCGCACGCTCGAACCCGGCAATCCGCTCGGCCTGCTGCAGGAAGCGCTGGTGATGTCGCAGACGGCGGAGCCGGTCGAGAAACGCATCCGCGTCGAAGGCGTGAAAACCGGCAAGGTGACGGCGCTCGACGTGGTCGGGCAGATCGCACAGGCGCAAGCACAAGGGATCATCTCTGAGACCGAGGCGGCGATGCTGCGCGACTACGACCGCAAGGTCATGGAGCTCATCAGTGTCGACGATTTCGAAAGTCACGAGCTCGCAGCGCAGGCGCCGCCTGCGCCCGGGTCGCTCGACGTGAACGACTTCCATCGCAACTCGGGCCAGGTCGCTTGAATCTGCACCGATGAGTTCGCCGCCCGTCCCGGTAGTTAGCCCGCCCGAGCCGCCGGCGCCGCAGACGCTGGTGTGCGCCAACTGCGGGGCGCCACTGTCCGGCGAGTACTGCGGACATTGCGGGCAGCGTCACGAGCCGCACGTGCACACTGTCGCGCATTTCGCGGCTGAGGCCTTCGAGAGCGTCACCCATGCCGATTCGCGCCTGTGGCGCACGCTTGCGTACCTGCTCGCGCGGCCCGGCCTCCTGACGCGAGAATTCTTCGCCGGCCGGCGCGCGGGTTACCTGCCGCCGTTCCGCCTGTACATCGTGATCAGCGTGGTGTTCTTCCTGGTCGGAATGCCCGAGAAGATCAACGTGAAGCCCGAGTCGACGGGCGAAACCCACGATGCGGCCACGTTGATCAAGCAGGCCGAGGAGTTCGAGTCGCCGGACAATCCGCTGCCGGAAGCCGTGCGCAAACGCAGCGCGGAATATCTGCGCGCAATGGCGGCCAAAGCGGCAGCGCGCGAAGCGGCGGGCATCAAGCCAAAGCCGCGCGCAGAAAAACCCACGGCCGCCGCAGCGGACTACGACCCCTCGGAAGGTGGCGCCGCGTACCACAACGTCAATGTCTCTTTCGGCGGCCTGAACGACTTCTGCGAAGCGTTCAAGAACCAGCCGAATTCCACCAATCTTTTTCGCAACAACCTGCGCGAGCGCTGCCGGCGCCTGGCGAGCGGCGACGGCAGCAGCCTCGGCGCAGCGGTCGTTCACAACATGCCGCGCGCCATGTTCTTGTTTCTGCCGCTGCTGGCGCTGGTAATGAAGGTCTTGTATTGGCGGCCGAAGCGCTACTACGTCGAGCACCTGTTGTTTCTGATTCACAACCACGCCTTTGTTTTCCTGGCGGTGACACTTCTGATTCTGATTGCACGCGTGCCTTACACCGAGCCGATAATGGGCTGGCTCGGGACGGCCGCAGGCGGGTACGTGGTGTGGTACATCTTTCGCGCCATGCGCAATGTGTACGGCCAGAGTCGCGGGCTCACGCTGGCGAAATACCTGACGCTGGGCTCTGTTTATCTGGTGACATCGGTCATCATGTTATTGCTCACGGTGATCTTCAGCGCAATGACGCTATGACCACCCTCAACCGAAGGAGACTGCGATGAAATCCAAGTTGTTGGTTTCGCTCGTGTGCGGCGGCGCGCTGGCACTCGTTTCCGCCACGGCAATGGCGCGCGAGCCGTCGCCGGCAGGCGCCGAGGCATACATCGTCTCGCCGAAAGACGGCGCCAAGGTCAAAAGTCCGGTCACGGTCGTGTTCGGACTCAAGGGCATGGGCATCGCTCCGGCCGGCATCAAGTTCGACAACACCGGCCACCATCACCTGATCATCGACGGCGATGCGCCGGCGGATCTGTCGCAGCCCATCGCGGCAAATGAAAAGAGCGTGCACTTCGGCAAAGGCCAGACTGAGACGTCGCTGACGCTCGGGCCTGGCAGGCACACGTTGCTGCTGGTGCTCGGCGATTCGCTGCATGTGCCGCACGATCCGGCGGTGATCTCGAAGAAGATCACCATCACCGTCGAAAAATAGGCGCTCGGGCACCGCGCGGGACTCGCGAGCGATGACCGCCCTGCGCGCCATCCTGCACGTGGACATGGACGCGTTCTACGCCTCCGTGGAGCAGCGCGACGACCCGCGCCTGCGCGGCCAGCCCGTCATCGTGGGCGGCACCAGCAATCGCGGCGTGGTCGCCGCGGCCAGCTACGAGGTACGCAAGTTCGGCGTGCGCTCGGCGATGCCGATCCGCGAGGCGCTGCGCCGCTGTCCGCATGCGATCTGCGTGAAACCACGCATGTCGGTGTACCGGGATGTGTCGCACCAGGTATTCGCGATCTTCCACGAATACACGCCGATCGTCGAAGGCCTGTCGCTCGACGAAGCCTTCCTCGACGTGACCGCGAGCCTGGCGCTCAAGGGCGACGCGGTCGGCATCGCGCGCGGCATCAAGGACCAGATCCGCAGCGTCACGCAACTCGGCGCGTCGGTGGGAGTCGCGCCTAACAAGCTGGTGGCGAAGATCGCCTCGGAACTCGAAAAACCCGACGGGCTCACCGTCGTGCACGCGGGCAACATGCGCGCGGTGCTCGACCCTTTGTCCGTGCGCCGGCTGCCGGGGCTCGGGCGGAAACTCGGTGAACGCGTCGAAGCCGCGGGCGTGGCGACGCTCGGGGCGTTGCGCGTGGCGCCCGACGCGGTGTTGTGGCCGATATTCGGGCGCGACTCGCAGCGCATGCGTGAGCGCGCCTCCGGCATCGACGAACGCCCGGTGATGGCGGAGTGGGATGAAAAATCGATCAGCGCCGAGGAGACCTTTTTCTCCGATCTGGCCGACCACGGCAAGATGCAGGCCGAGGTGCTGCGGCTCGCCGACCGTGCCGGCCAGCGCATGCGCGCGCAGAACCTCGCCAGCGGCTGTGTGCAGGTCAAGATACGGCGCGCGGATTTCGTAACCTTCACGCGCCAGAAACGTTTCGAACCTTCGACCACCGATTCGCGCACCATCGCCAAGATTGCCGCGGAGCTGTTGGCCGCGTGGCTCAGCGAACAACCGCGCGCGCGTGTGCGATTGTTAGGCGTCGGCGTGAACCATCTGCATGCCGCCGATCAGATGGACTTGTTTGCCGCACCCGCCACCGCAACCTCGGGAGCCACGAGTGCGACGGCGCTCGATGCCACTGTCGATCTCATCCGCGAACGCTTCGGCAATTTCGCCGTGCGCCGCGGCAGCGCCCTGCCTGAGGCCCGTGGCGCCGACGAGCCCCCCGAGGATATGTCCGAGGAAGCGCCCGGCCGCCGCCGGGTTCGGACTGCGCCGACACCGCCGGAGCGCCGCTGAAGCAGGCAGCCGGAGCCTCCGCCGGCTGATTCCCCGGGCGGAAAGCCCATGTAATACTCCCCGCCCGTTCAACCAATGCGGCGATTTCGCCAAGACCGCATACCCAACCACCGATGTACGCCTCGTTTTTCGGCCTCAACGAAAAGCCATTTTCGATCACGCCCGATCCGCGCTACCTGTTCCTGTCGGAACGGCACGCGGAGGCCCTGGCGCACCTGGTCTATGGCATCAACGAGGCGGGCGGGTTCATCCAGCTGACCGGCGAAGTCGGCACCGGCAAGACCACGGTAGTTCGGTCGCTGCTGGCACAGGCGCCCAAACATGCGGAGATCGCGCTGATCCTGAATCCGCGCATGACGCCCGCGGAGTTCCTGCTCGCCATCTGTGAAGAGCTGGGCATTTCCGTCGAGCCGCGCTCCGAAGGCAGCCTCAAGGATCTGGTCGACCTCCTGAGCTTCCACCTGCTCAAGGCGCACGCCGCGGGCAAACGCATCGTGCTGGTGGTGGACGAGGCGCAGAACCTGAGCGTCGAGGTGCTCGAGCAGGTGCGCCTGCTCACCAATCTCGAAACCGAAACACAGAAGCTGCTGCAGATCATCCTGATCGGCCAGCCCGAGCTGCGCGAGTTGTTAGACCGCACGGAATTGCGCCAGCTCGCACAACGCATCACCGGCCGCTATCACCTCAATCCGCTCTCGGGCGACGAAGCCGCCGCGTACGTGCGCCATAGGCTGCGCGTTGCGGGCGCCACGCGCGAGGTATTTTCGAACGGCGCCTTGCGCGAAATACAGCGCCTTTCGGGCGGGGTGCCGCGCCTCATCAACATCATCAGCGACCGCGCCCTGCTGGGTGCGTTCACGGAAGACCGCCACCTGGTCAGTGCCAGCGTCGTGCGGCGCGCGGCGGGTGAGGTGTTCGGCCGCAGCGTCCAGCCACGCTGGCTGCCGTGGAGCGCCGCAGCAGGTGTGGCGGCGCTCGCGGTAGTTAGTGCCGTGTTGATCCTGCCGCGCTTCCGGTCGCGGCCCGCGCCGCCGCCAGCGGTTGCCGCGGCGCCGGCACTCAAGCCCGCGCCCAAGCCCGCCCCGGCGCCCGATCTCGAGAAGCTGCTGGCGCAGTACGACAGCGAAACCGATCCGGACAACGCCTTCAACAAGCTGTTTGCGCTCTGGGGCCTGCGCTATGTCGCCGGCCGCGTGGATCCCTGCAGCCAGGCGCTGCAGTCCGGCCTCGAATGTCTGACCCAGCGCGGCTCACTGGCGCAGCTGCGGCTGTTCAATCGCCCCGCCGTGCTCAATGTAATCGGCGCCGACGGGCGCCCACATCAATTGGTGCTCGCCGCGCTCGATGAGGAACACGCACAGGTCGATCTCGGCGGCGCGCAACGCAAGATCGGCATCGGCGATCTGTCGCGCAGCTGGTTCGGCGACTACGTGTTGCTGTGGAAGCCGGCCGCGGGCGGCTCGCAGCCGTTGGCGCTCGGTGCGCGCAGCGCGCGCGTGAAATGGCTGCGCGACAGCCTGCGGCGCGTCAACGGCCTGCCCGTCGAAGCGGTGGATAACGACCGCTTCGACGAATCGCTGGTCTCGCTGGTCGAAGAGTTTCAGCGCAAGAATCGTCTCGCCGTCGATGGCATCGCCGGAGTTCAGACCCAGGTGGCGCTCGATGCCGCCCTCAATGACACGGCCACGCCGTTCCTGCACGGTTCGACCGGGAGCTGACATGTCGTTCATTCTCGATGCACTGAAGAAATCCGAAACCGACCGTCAGCGGCAATCGTCCCCGGCGTTGTTCGAGGTGAAGGTTGCGGCGCCGCGCCGTCGTTTTCCGCCCTGGGCGATCGGGCTCGGCGTGCTGTTAGGCGTGAACGTGCTGGTGCTCGCCTGGGTGCTGCTGCGTCAGCCGCAAACCGCGGGTGAGGCCGCCCCGCCCGCGGCCAATGCTGCGCCTGCGACCGGTGGCAACGCCGTCGTCAACAGCGCCCCGCCGGGCATGGTCACGGTGCCCGCCACCGTTACGATTCCCACGACGGTCAACATCCCGATCGGCTCCGCGCCGTCCATCACCATGGGCACCAACAATCCGGAGCCGGGCGTGGTCGCACCGAGCAGCACCCCGCCGCTCGCCGAGGAGCCGCTGTTGTCGCGCCAGGAACCGTCCGTGCCGCCCGACTACGACGCGCGCGATTACGCGCCGGCGGTGACCCCCGCCCAGGCGAATACCGCTGCGGCACAGCGCGCCGGTTCGATTCCATCGCGCGACGAGGTGCTCGCCCAGGGCACTCAGCTGCCCGAACTTCGGCTCGACCTGCATGTGTATGCCGTTGATCCTGCTCAGAGATTTGTCTTCATCAACATGCGCAAGCTGCGCGAGGGCGAGATGCTGCCTGACGGAGTGCGCGTGGAGCACATCACAACGACCGGGGCGCAGCTCTCGTACCGGGGGACGCGGTTCTCGCTCGAGGGCAACTGAGAAATTACTTCTCGATCGGGCGATGCTCGGCTTCCCAGGCAAGGTAGTCGCCCTGCAGGTGCAGTAGTTTGGTGAAGCCCGCCTGCCGCAGCGTCTCTTCGGCCAGCAAGGTGCGGCGCCCGCTGCGGCAGTAGAGCACGACCTGTTGGTCGCGCAGCTCGGTGAGCTCTGCGACCTTCGACGACAGCAGGTCGTGCGATACGTTGCGCGCGCCGGGCACGTGACCGGCGGCGAATTCCGCGGGCGTGCGCACGTCGAGCACCACGAGCTCCGGATCCTTCTTCTCGAGCCGCGCGAGCAGCTCGCCCTGGGTGATGAGCGGCGCAGGAGCTGCGGCCGCAGCGGCTGCCGGCGGCTCGGCAGCGAAGGATATTGCGACGCTGCCGGCAGTGCCGAGGAGCGCGCCGGCCAACAACGAGAAAATTCTTTTGTCCATGGGTTGCTCCGGGCTCAAGTTTCGGCAGCGAGCTTGTCGATCTCGACCGGTGTGAGGCGATGGATGATCCACTCGTTCATCTGGCGCGCGTCCAGCGACTTGTAGAAGCGCAGCGCCGGCTCGTTCCAGTCGAGTACGGCCCATTCCATGCGGCCGCAGTTGCGTTCCCTGGCGATGCGCGCCAGCGCACGCAGCAATGCGCGGCCGATGCCGTGCGCGCGCTGCGCCGGCCGCACGAACAGATCCTCGAGATACAGCCCCGGGCGGCCGACGAACGTCGAGAAATTGTAGAAATACAGCGCAAAACCAGCGGCTGCGCCGTTCCACTCGGCGATCAGCACGTGAATCACCGGGTTGGGGGATTCGAGCTCGCGCAGGAAATCGATATCCGTCGCGCGGGCTTCCGGCAGCAGTTTTTCGTACTCGGCGAGTTCGCGCACCAGGCTCGCGATGGTTGCCGCGTCGGTGCGCGTAGCTGGGCGGATGTTCAGCATCGTGTACCCAACTACTCCGCGATGTACCAGCGCATGTCCTTGTCGCGCTCGAGCACGAAGCGCTCGTACGGCAGGCCCTGTCCGCTCACGTCGTAGATGGCGCGCGCGCCGCCGAGATCGTACTTGGGTTGCAACTCCTGCACGATGCGCAGCGTGGTGACCATCGTCTCGCGCTGGCCCTCGTTGTTGGTGCAGGCCGTGATTAACGTCTTCTTCGCACTGCGCGACGTGTACTTGTTGAAGTTGGGGCTCATGAACTCGTTGTAGTACTCCTCGCAGTGGCCGGCGGCGATGCTGGCCTCGGCGCGCGCCAGCAATTCGCTGATGCCGGCCGCGAGCGGTGCCGGCGCAGGCGGCGCGGCCGCATTGGCGCCGCCCGCGGGACCTGCGGCCACGGCGGTGCGGCCTTCGAGCAGATCGTCGAGCTGCGCTTCGATCTCACTGGGTATGACGGCGCGCCACTGTGCGCCGTACTGCATCAGCGCCACCGTGACAGTGACTTTGACGGAGCCGCGTTCCTTGGGCGGCTCGCCCTTGCCCACCAGATAGACGATCTTTCCGTCGGGCACCACCCCCAACCAGTCGAACTTCGCGTATTCCCGTGCCCGCAGGCGCAGCCGGTCGGACAGCGCGGTATAGAAGCGCACCGCGGGCATGCTTTCGAGGTCGGCGAGCGAGCGGCCGGGACCAAACAACCGCACGCGGTAGGTGTTGTCATTGCGCAGGTTTTCCGCGCGCAGCAGCGTCAACAGGCGGGAGCGCAGCTTTTCGAGCTCGTCCGGATGCAGCTCCTGAGCGATCGCCTGAGCGTTGCCGCTCGCAACGGCGGTCAAAAACGCCGCGGCGCCCTTCTCTTGAGCACCGCTCGGGCCCGCGGCTTGCACGGTTGCGCCGGCCAGCAGCAATAACAGGGACAAGTAGCAGGCTTTCAGGGCCATTTGACACTCCATTCGCAGATTCGCGCCGGCGATCATAACCGGGCCGGAAAGCGCCGCATCAACTGTGAAAACAGTCTCGTTACTGGACATTGCCTGCGGGACGCAGTTCACGGATTACTTGCGCGCAAGGCTTTGGTGCGGCCTTCCCCGATAAACTGACATATCTTGTTAAAGTGCTTTCGCCCCCCTTGTTTTGCAGGTTTTCGAAGGTCGCGCCGCCAACATCATGCTGCCGCAGACGGAATTCGAATCGCCCATGCTTGCCAGCGCCCAGGCGCCGGTGGCGATCGCCGCGCTTACGCAAGATAGAGCGCTGATCGGGCTGCTGCGCAGCACGGTCGATGCCACTTCGGACCTCATCCTCGTCACCTCCGAAGAGGAACTTCGCCCGCATCTGAACAGCCGGCGTGTTTCCGTCGCGTTGCTGGACAGCATGTTCATCGAGGGCGATCTCGCCGCGCTCGCCGAGCGCCTGCGCGAGACCTGGTCCGACCTCGTGCTCGTGGTAGTTGGAACTGCGGAAGAACAATCGAAGGTTGCGAGCCAGATCACTTCGGGTGTGGTGTATCGATTCCTGCATCGCCCGGTGTCCGCGCCGCGCGTGCGCCTGTTCGTGGAGGCGGCGCTGCGTCGTCACGAAGTCGAAAATGTGGAGCGCACGCTCGAGCAGACGAGTCCGGGACTTTCCAAGCTCGAAGCGGCTACGCCGCGCACGCCCGGCAATAGCCGCGTCGCTTTGATCGGCATCATCGCCGCGGTGGCGGCGGTTATCGTTGCCGGCGGCTGGTATTTTCTGTCCTCGAACGGCCGAGCCGCGCGCAGCGAGCAGCCGGTCGACCAGTCGCAAGCCTCAGTAGTTAGCGAGCCGGCCATCGATGGCGGCGCCGCGGAAACTTTGCCGGCGAGCCCTTCAGCGCCGCAGGCGCAGATTCCAGAGGAAACCCCCATGGCTGCGACGCCCGCGCCCGCGCGCGCGCGCGCGTCAGCGCCGGTCGCGGCCGCGCCCGCTGCCGAGCAATCGGTGGCCGAACGCCTGCGCGACGCGCCGCCGTCTGCTCAATCCACGACGCCCGCGGTGCAAGTCCCGCCGGCGCAGAAATCCGTCACCGCGGCGACAGCGCAGACAATGGAAACCGCGCCGCAGACTCCACCACCGCCGCCGGTGCTCAGCCACGAGCAGATGCTGACCCAGCAACTTGCCGAGGCGGAAGCGGCCCTGCAGCGTGGCGAACTGGCCACGCCACCGGGCCGAAACGCGGTGGAATTGTTCCGCGGCGCCCTCGCGCTCGATCCGGCCAACACGCTCGCCAAGGCGGGCCTGGTGCGCGTGGCCGATCGCCTGCTGAGTGCGGCGGAGCGTGCGCTCACGGCGGGGAATCCCGAAGACGCGCGCAGCATGGTGGATGTCGCCGAGACGCTCACGCCTGCCACGGCTCGCGGCGCCTTCCTCGCCATGCAGATCGAAATGGAACACGAGCGCGCGGCGCTGACCCGCGCGCGCGATTCCGATGCGGAGGATCAGGCAACCAGGGGCGCCACGTATCTGCGGCTGGCCAACGCGCGCATGCGCACAGGTTCGCTGATCGAGCCTTCGGAAGACAACGCGCGCTTCTATCTGGAAGCGGCGCGCCAGATCGTGCCGGACGATCCGGCACTCGAGGAGACCTCGCACGCGCTGCAGAGAGAACTGCTGACACGCGCGGCCAGTGCCGCCAACGGCGGCAATGCCGCCGACACCGAGCGCTGGCTCGCGAATGCCGACGCCGCCGGCGCCGGCCGCCAGGAAATGACCGCCATTCGCCGCGCGCTGCAGGACAATCTGATCGGCGCGCGCGCTGGCAAGATCACGACGCTGGCGCAATCCTTCAATGCGGCCTTGGGGGCCAACAGCCTGCTGCAGCCCGCCAACGCCAGCGCCAAGTCCTATCTACTGGCGTTGATAAACACGGACGCGGGAAATCCGGCAGTGGCGGGCTCCCGGGCGGCGCTCGGCGCCGCGTATCTGCGAGAGTTGAAGTCCGCGCTGACGCGCGGCGATCTCGCCGCCGCGGACGCGTGGTTGCTCGAGGCACACACGATCGGCTTCGCAAGCGACGAGCTCGCGGCTGTCGAAAACGAATTGTCCGCTGCACGCGCCGCGGCCGCCCAGCGCAATTCGGTGGTGCCCGCGAGCTCGCTGGCACGCATCGAATACGTGTCGCCGAAAATGCCGACCATGGTTCGCAATCGCGCCCTGAATGGCTGGATCGAACTCGAGTTCACCGTGCGCACCGACGGTTCCACCGGCGACGTCGTCGTGACCAACGCGAACCCGCGCAAGCTGTTCGACTCCTCTGCAATCTACGCGATCGGCCAGTGGCGATATAAGCCGGTGCTCGTGAACGGCAAGCCGGTCGAGCAGCGCGCCGCCGTGCGCATCAGGTTCTCGGAAGAATAAGAAAATGGAAGCGCCGCGCACACAGAAATTCCTGATCGTCGAGGACGACCACAAGTACGCCCAGTGGCTGCAGCACTCCGTGAGTTCCGGCTGGCCGACCGGTTCGATCGTCATCATGGACTGGACTTCGTTCGGTCGCGTGCGCACGGCCATGACCGTACGCGACTACGACATCGTCATGCTGGCGCTGGACTTTCCGGAAGCGATCGAAGATCCGCACGACAGTTTCGACTGGATCCGCAAGCTGCGCAGCCAGCCGGGCTTTCCGGAAATGATCATCCTCGCCACTGCCGGCAGCGAGCTCTCCGCGATCCGCACGCTGCGGCTCGGCGCCGCCGACTATCTACCCAAGCGCCTGCTGACGCCGGCGCGCATTCAGCGCTCCATCAAGATCACGTTGCGCGCCATCGACAAGGAAGCCCAGCGGCGCGCCGAACGCCTGGCGCTCGCCGCCGGCAAACCTGACGACAAGGCTTCGACCACGCTCAGCGGCACGGTCGCGCCGGGCGCGATTCCGCAGATCTCCACGCAGACCGGCGCTACGCTCGCGAAAGCCGCGCTGACGGCGAGCCTGCCGCTGCCGCCGAATCCGCCGCCGTACATTTCCACGCTCACGGGCGCAACCCTGACGCGCGCCGCGACCGTCGCCGTGACGCAGGCAGCGCCACCTGCCGCCGCGGCGCCCACGCCCGTCAACGCGGTCGACTGCGCGAGAGATCCGGCGGCGCGTTCACTGCCGTCGATCGCCCTCTCGCAGCCCGTGGCCTTCAAGGAGTCCAAGCCGATCGCGCCTGAGAATCACCAGATCCCGGGATACACGATCCTGCAGAAGATCGGCGAGTCCGAGGCCGCCGCTGTCTATCTGGCGATCGCCGAGGATCTCGGCCACAACGTGGCGCTTAAGATCTGCAAGCGCAGGCATACCGGCGAAGCGAATCCCAATGACACCGGCCAGCGGTCCATCATGTTCCAGCGCGAGTTCGAAGCGATCGCCGCGCTCGATCATTCCTCGATCATCGACCTGTTCGACTACGGCATTCACGAGGGCATCGAATACCTGGCGATGGAATATTTCCCCTGCGGCGATCTCAAAGCCCGCCTGCAGAACCCGTTGACCGCCGATGAGGCCATCGCATTCCTCAAGGAAATCGCGGTATCGCTCAAAGTGGTGCACGAAGCCGGCATCATTCACCGCGACTTGAAGCCGCCGAACGTCATGCTGCGCGACGATGGCTCGGTGGTACTCATCGATTTCGGCTTGGCACGCAGCCTTCTCGGGGGCGACGGGAGCACGCGCACCGGCGTATTGCGCGGCTCGCCTTACTATATGAGCCCCGAGCAGGCGCAGGGTGAAACGCTCGACGCGCGTACCGATCTGTACAGCCTGGGCGTCATCCTCTACGAAATGCTCGCGGGCAAGAAACCCTATCTCGGCGCTTCGGCCATCGATGTGCTGCAACAGCACGTGATGGCACCGGTGCCCGAGCTGCCCATGCACCAGTTGTCCTACCAGCCGCTGCTCGAGCGGCTGATGTCGAAATCGCGCGAACAGCGCATTGCCTCCTGCGATGAGTTGCTGATCGCGCTCGAGCAAATGTCGCACGCTACGACCGGCAGCGGCATCGTCGATCCGGCCGCGCTGGTCACCGCGGGGACCGCGAGCTGACGATGGAGTACTTCAATTTTCCTATCGTGGCGCTGGGACTGGCGCTGATCTGCCTGATTGGCGTAACCATCTACGCGATCACCCAGCGCGGCAGCCTGCGCTCACGCGACGAACAGCTGGTCGTGGCGCGCGCGCAGTCCTATGCGATGCTCGAGCTCAGCCAGGCCGGCGTGCTGTTCCTCGATCGCGAGCACAAGCTCATGGGCGAGGCATCGTCGGCGGCACCGGAATTGTTGGGCGACACGTGCACCACGGGTACGGCGTTCGTGCAGGCGATCGCCGAGCTCGTCCCGGTCAACGTGCGGCGCGACGCCGTGGCGTATCTCGAGTCGCTATGGAAGGCGGAGCCCAGTGCGATGGTCGACGCCACGCTCAATCCGCTGGCGAAAGTGCATTCCGGCGCGCGTCATCTCGCGATTCGCTTCTCGCGGCTGGTCGTCGACGGGCGCGTGCATCACATCATCGTGTCGATCGAACGCATTTCCGCGCCGCGCCTCGTGCCGCACACCATCGAAGTGCCGATCCTCAACGAGGAGACCTTTGCGAAGCGGCTCGCCGGCGAGACTGGTTTGCGTGCAGCGCTCCTCCCACCTGTTGCCGATGAGCTGATTGAGCCCGGCTCCGCGGAACAGCCCGCCCCGGTCATGCCGGGGCAGGCCAACGCAAGCGAGTCCGCGCAGGTTTCAGGGCCGGTGACGTCATTGCCCGCGATGTCGGCCACGGCGCCGGCGCTGGCACCGCAGCCCATCCTCACCGGCGAGTTCGAGCTCGGGCCGCTGGATGTGACGGAAGATTCCCTGCCCTCGGTGCCGAAGGCAGGATCGGATGCGCCGACCATGACCCTGCCGTCGCTGGCGCACATTGCCGCCGCCAGCACCGCCGCCAACTCGCGCTTGCTGCCGGCGATGGACGCGCTCGAGAACTCCGTCGGCAGTCCCGAGATCGGGCAGCACCTGGCGACCACCATCACCTCGCCGGAGTCGGCCCCGGCGCGCGCTGCTGCGGCGAAGCCTGCACACCTCGATCCGCCCGCCATCATCGATCCGCCGGATGCGCGCCTCAACGAAGTGCTCAAGGAAGTGATGCACGTCGATTCCGCGCGGCTCGAGAATTTCCTCGGCGAGGCGCGCGACAAGGCCGGCCAGCTGCGCGCCATCATCAAACTACCCGCGCGCGAGCCGCAGGCCTTCCGCGAGAAACTCGTGCTCATCCTCGAGCTGATTCGCGGCGTGCACGCGCGCGCCGAGCGGCTGCCGCTGCCGTCCGTGTGCGAGCGCGCCGAACGCTTCGAAGATGCGCTCGGCAAGCTGCGCGACAAACAAACCCTGTCCGGCAACGACTTCCTGCCGCTCGCCGTGAAGCTGGATGATTTGCTCAGCCATCTCGCCATCCAGGGCGAAGTGGTGACTCGCCTGCGCGAATGGCGCACGCTGAACGGCAGTGGCGAGAGGCTCGCCCCTGAAAAATCGACCATAGATGCGACGCAGCGATCGGCCACCGCCACCGGTACCACGATCCGGCAGCCGCAGCTGCGCAAGCCCGGCGCTCACAGCGACGCAGGCAGCGCGCTATCGAGGCCGCCGTCAGCGACGCAGAAAACCGCGCGTCTGTCCGATCTGTCGCAGGAGAGCCTCGAGGAGATGTCGCACTTCCTCGCCGACATGTACTCCAAGCGAGTGTCGTTGGTCGTCGTCGGCCTGGAAGACGTGCCGCGCGGCTACCGTCGCACCGTCGAAAAGATTCTTGGCCAGCTCATTCACAACGCGATTCGCCATGGCGTGGAGACGCCGGCCGACCGCGCGATGCAGGACAAGCCCGAGATCGGCACCGTGGCCGTGCAGTTCGCGCGCGCTGGCGCCGATGGATATCAGCTGAGCGTGCAGGATGATGGGCGCGGCCTGGACCACGACAGGATTCGCGCCGAGGCCGTGCGCCAGGGCGTGCTCACCGCCGACGTCGCGGCCACCCTCGATGTCCGCAAGCTGGCGGGCCTGATTTTCCGTCCGGGCTTCACGACCGTTGACGCGGGCGGCGCGCGCGGGATCGGAATGGACGTGGTGCGCGACCTGGTGACCAAGGCCGGCGGGCGTGTGGGCATCGCCACGAAACCGGGCGAGTACACGCGCTTCCGGATCACATTTCCACACGAGAAGAAAGCGAACGCCGCTGTGGCGTAGGGCGGAAGCGGCTCCAACTCACGCGCGTGCGTCAGCGCGCCGTGCGTCGCTCGGTGTAAAGAAGAAAAAGAACAGCCGAAACCCTGCAATCAACGTCGCGGTCTGCAATCGCATATAGGCGGTCTGGCTGGCCGCGATCGGTGAGCGCGCCCCGGCGCGGCCGGGCAGCCAGCGATAGATGGATAGACGAGTCATGGATCCTCAGTGAATACGCTCGTACCGGAATCGATCGCGGATCTGGGCATTGAAGAATTCCCCCTTCGAAAACGCGCGGCGCATCTGCGCATAGGTCTCCCTGGGGACATCGTGATACACGTAGCGTCGGCCGGAAACGAACTGCAGATCGAGCCGCCGCTGCACGGGGTCGTAGTGATAGTAACGGATGACGCTCGACGCCATCCTCAGAACGACGCCCTCGCAGCGACGATGTTCCCGCGCGCGACAGATCGCGCGGTCGTCCTATGGGCAGGCAGGAATAGTCCGACGCTGCGCTCGCGTCTTCCGCTCTTCCCGTGGCGCGCTCAGGTCTTCTCCTTGTCGTATCGGCGCCCCAGCCACCACCCATTTGCCGCCCACATGGCGGCAACGCCCGCGCCTAACAACGCTCCCTGTGCGGGGCTCATGCCGCCAGCCTTCAGTCCATCCTGCAGCTGCGCCACCACGGCATCGGAGAAGCGATACACCGGCACGTCGATGAAGTTCTTTGCCTTGTACTTGGTTTCGGTGTCGAGCCGGCTCCACAACATCTCCCGACCCGGCCGGATGAACGCGTACTCGCCCCAGCGGCGCATCACCATGACGGCGGCCAGCACGACGAATGCGCCCGAACTCGCGAGCACCACGAAACCGGTCATGACGCACAGGGGCACGATCGTGAGCAGCGCGGTGACGCCGAGCCTCTGCGCGATGCGGCCGGTGATGAACAGCTGCGAGAGCACCGTCAGCGACTGCACGATGAAATCGATGCGCGCGAACATCTGCGTACGCTGTTCCGGGTCGGCGAACATGTCCTTCACCAGCCGCA
>Ga0307513_10004748_pt1 | contig 18052 bp, 18 predicted proteins | sample 15_EM_MG_FD_202174 | JGI IMG/M metagenome (GOLD analysis project Ga0307513, IMG submission 202174) | Populus trichocarpa ectomycorrhiza microbial communities from riparian zone in the Pacific Northwest, United States - 15_EM | ecosystem: Host-associated > Plants > Roots > Unclassified | place... | reverse complement strand
TGGACCGCAATTCGAGCCTTGAGGGACGCTTAGAAGAGGGAAGGTGGAGCGGGGTTTTCAGGGTATGCAGGAACTCGTGACTGTTTTGCAGGATGGTAGTGACGCTCGCTCTACCTACAGGGGTACCAGATGTTCACCGCAATTTTTGGGTGAGTTACTAACCCTTCTATTGACGTTCATACTGCAGGGACTTATGGCTGGGACAGTCCCATGTTAGCATATGTAGGTACCCTACCCCAATGTTGGAATATTGATTTAGCATGCGAGCCTCAGCGATCCGAAGGTCAGCGGAAACTTGAGACCAGAGGCTATGTAGCCGCACCTCGGGTATATAAGACGTTGTACCCATGCTCATGTATCCTTACGTATTTTAGCGGGCCCCAACAAACACGATTATTCTGTCGTATTATCGGCTGCGCGGCTGACACCCAGAATAACATAATTTGTTTGTCTTTCTAAGGTTGTTATGAGGCATTCAAGGCCACGTTTATCCGATTCGCATATCGTAGCGGGCGTGAGCCCAGTCCAGCCCGTCTGTCCCATATTCATTGGAGCCGCATTCTTCGTCACACCGCCATCCGGCGTGAAAACTCCGGCGTGACCTCCACCTATTTGCCATCGCATCGAACAACCTCGAGAGGATTGGAGATCACTGTAGCTGTAGACATGACAATTGCGGAACTCATCATATACCGAGGCACCCATATACCGAGGCACCAGCCGCGCTTGTGATACATTCTCCTGGACGTTCCCCGCAATGGACGGATCGAGAAGCAGAGGACTGGGATTAGTCCGGAAACCGGAATAACTTGGGATGGATGTAGTGAGCTTCTTCAATGCTGTTCCATGTCAGTCTGCCCCGCGCGGTCCATCATTGACCCACTCAATGTACCTGTACTCAATTTGGTATCCATACTATATGACCACGTTTGGGATGCTCAAATGGAATAGAAAAGTCCTGAGGTGACTCGCCTCGCCTTGCACGGGTTCCGGGGCCGTGCTTCTTCGTTCTAGACCCCACCACACCAGCCCACTTTTTCGACTCCCATAACCGTGTTGATGCTATCATTCTGAATATCGCGATATATCGACACTCATTCAGACATGCTGTCACTTTCATTTCACCAATTCTCTTTCACTGTGGCGCTTGTTTTATTTTTTACGGGAACACGCCTGGATGCGAAGAGGGTCTTCGTAGATGATGCAAATACGAGAGATATCATTTACTCACCTGGCTGGGTTACGGGCAACAATTGCACGGGATGCTTCGCCCAACCGGATAGAAGACAGGCATTCAATGGAACTTGGCACGAGTGCGTCTGATAGCGCCGTATGCCCACCTAGCACTGACACTCCTGCTTTAGTGTAACATCCGCTGGTGATGCTGATATTTTCTTTACGTTCATGTTCATAGGTTCATTTGCATCCACTTCTGCACCGCGCTTTACTCTAATGTCAGGCCTGAACCACAGGAACATCTGTTGAAGCCAGGTACATTGCTCTTGACATCATCGAAACCGCCTTCACCTTTACCACCGGCACGAACGTCAGTTACTCAATCGATGGTGTTCAACGCGGTACTGCCGTTCGAAACCCTGCTAACCGCGGTACATACGCCTATGATCAACTACTCTTTAACGTCACGGGGCTCATAAATGCCCAGCATACACTCAGGGTGGATTTGTTGAAGCCCTCAGTTTTACTGGTATGATGCTTCCGCCCTTGATGAGAAACCAGGCGTGACCTGATCACTTGGTATGACCAGCTTGATTCCCTCGTATTCGACGACGGAAGTGCCGAGACGGGCCCCACTCCTACGTCGTATAGCACTTTTAGCTCCTCTCATATCCTACGTATTGACGAAATCAAAGGACGTCAACGTTCTCAACTCCGAGTAACACGAGTCCAACATTCGCCTCCTCTGGACCAAGCACAGACCTTGGCCCGATCATTGGGGGGGTAGTGGCTGCCGTCCTTGTCCTCGTGCTTAGTGCCATTCTCATCTGGTACTTTAAAAAACGCCGAAGCAGCCGCCAAACCTTGCAGAAGAGCGTACTGCCGTTTTTGAGGCCCGAGGACAATGCCTCACCACCGCCCAAATATATCGCTTTTGATGCTCAGCCAATGTTTGTAGGATCGATTACTCAGGTATCTCTCTCGCGCACTTTTATACACACCCCGATATAACAAGTCTCTTACAAGCCATCACAGGCCGACCAAACTTTCAAGCACCTACCGCCAGCCTCTGGTGGTACAGACGACTACACATCACCTGTCACGGGGTCAAATCGGACCGTGGAAAGTCTCACCCGGACGGACCTAATGCCCACTACCATTTCGAGTTCGCTGGCTACGAAAAGCCATAGTAGCCTCCCCTCTGTTATCAAGGCCCGTTACCTCCACGAGACACCGCCAGTAGGAATGCCCCGACATTCGGTGCAGGACACTACCAAAGGGGGCGCTCCTCCTAGCAGCTTCTATAACAATGTGGTAGGAAACCTTGTTCATGCGCAGACACCAAATGAACAGGTGGAGGAAGGTAGGATGTCGAGGCAGACGTCGATGAGGAGCACCCTGCCGCCTTATAGTCCTGGAGTGTTCCAGTGCGATGATGATGCGCCTCCTCTACCAGGGTGATCCTACGTAGCACCTCAATTTGGGACATCCAAAGGTCACGTTTATATTTTCTATTGGAAGCGATCGTTGTATCATTATACCAAAACCATGTATCTTCCAAGTGGCAACAACTTACAATTCTCGATGCTCTCTAAGTCTTACAAGAAATTAAATTGACGACGTTGTCGAAATAATTATGAAGGGTTATCTTACGGATTCGATCGACTCTGGGCGGCCCAGGTCCTGTAACAGCCGCGCGGCTGTCAACCCCATATTCAGTCGAGGTCAAACAGCCACCGTAAGAGTTTTGCCAAATGCTTTACAAATAATGCTCAGCGCGTAGGCTCTCGAGAATTTCCCAAAGGCACCAGAGAGCGCACCCGCCCAGGTAACGTCCCCAATGAGCAATACCCTGTTAGTGCTTGGCTTCCCCCTACCATTTCATAACATCCTCAAAATAATTCGCGCCGCCCCCGGATTAGTTTGCTGCTGTATGTCCGTCATGCTAGTGGATTTATATGAACATACTAGGTAGACCCGACTATATTTTACTAGCGTCCGACATCGGGAGTGGCAAAAGGTCGCGTTCCCGAATGTGTGGCCAATACTGTTTGGCCGCGAAGTCACAACACCGCAGATGGGAGGCACGCGTTATGACTCGACAAACCCGTTCACAATGTCCTGGTACAGCTGACTAGGTTCACCCTATTTTTATATATTCCAGAGGAATCGTGGCAGGTGGTTGACCAGTACCGAACCCGACTTTATCGGTTCACTCCAGCGAAATGCACGAAGAAATGCATAAAATACTTGTGAAGACGAATTCGTACAGAGGTCGGAATCCACACGGGCGGCTGGATCGCACCCAGTAGCAGACACCAAAGAAAGTACATTCTGTGGATTCTGTAGATTCTGAGAAGAAGCAGAGGAAGCAGAGGAAGCAGAGGAAGCAATTAGCCCACATGCTACCATCCGCTTGACCATCGCCGTCGAGCTCACCATTCGCCAGCGATGACGATGATACGACACTACAACTCGGTTCATCAAACGCATTCCTACGGTCCCTCGAGGAGTCAGCAGTAACATGTAAATTTCATTAAAATAAGGTCCTGTCCTTCGTCCTGTGATCCACTTCGTCTGAACAAGCCCTCTCAAATCCGTGATTTCCGTCCAAAGTCCATCGCTCTAACGTGGCTCATAGAGTGGGTGCGTAATTTTCCTCTTTTTTACACACGTCGAACTTGTTTACCCCGTCGCTTCGTATGAGATATCCCCTCGTCCACTCTCCTCGCACTTCACTGCGAACTCGCAAACGACCCTATAGTCACGCCACCAATCACGATCTCTGGATCTGTGGTCCTACCTTGCATCTGCGTCTGTCTCTGTCGTCGCACCCCGGTCGACCCTCTGTCTGGACACGTCTTCTTCGCGTCCAGGTGCACCAGCCCTCAGGCTTTTCTCGTGGAAGGTCGCGCATCCCCGTCTTTGCTCTGCCATGCGTAATTAGAGCCCGCATTCCATATGCCGTTTTCAGCGGATAGGCCGGTAGTGGCCCTCTTTTTACCTACAGGGATATTGGGTGTCCATGCGGGCACTGACGACTGGACCAGTTCCCACATTGACATACGTAAGTACCATTATTTTATATCCACTCACCCAACAGGAATCCGTTTCTCAGACGGCGCGGTCTATGAGGCGTTCAAGATTGTGTCCGGCGACTCCCACGCCACAGCTGCAATCACCCAATCACCACCAAACCTCCCGTTGTTCAAATATTGATGGCCACTGAGTAGGGGTCAATTCACGGCAATTGACGGTCTCCACCCATGACGTAAAACGTGGCAGGCGATTATTACCTGGGTCCTATCTCCTCCTGCACACCTGCGCCCTCACGTGGTAGTCTCTCGCCACCCACTTATGTTCCTTCTAATCTGCGTTTCTGGCTAACCGCTTCTGGCTAACCGCTTCCTGCATACGCACTAAACCTCGCATCTAGGCTATGCTACATTTGACGTATCACCTTTGGATCATGTGCCCGCAACCGCCGAGTCCCACCTATTTCATTGGGTCGGCCATCCTCCCGCATTTGCTCCACCTCAGACTCCACTACGCCGCGTAAGTTTTGGTACTCCCAAAGCCTGTCGATGCTATCGTTCTGAATATTGGGACATATAAATACTCATTTGGACGGACTTTTCAGGTTTTCGCCGCTATGCTGGCTTCATTATCTCGGTTCTCCTTCACCGCGGCGCTTTTATTATCTTTTGCTGGAACACGGTCGGACGCGAAGAGCGTTATCGTAGATGATGCAGATACCACGAATATTACTTATTCATCGGGGTGGAATATTGGCAACAATTGCACCAGATGTTTCGCCAAGCCGAGTAAATCGCAGGCATTCGATGAAACGTGGCACGAGTGGGTCTGATATCACCATGTACCCAACTGGTGCTGACAAACTGGCTTCAGTGGAACCGCCAGAGGTTCTGCCGATTTGTCCTTCGAGTTTACGTTCACAAGTTCATCTGCACCCGACTCTCCACCACGCTCCGCTTACTTGAACCACAGGGACATCTGTTGAGGCCAGGTACATCGCTATAGACATTATCAACACCTCCGCAACGTTTACTACTGGCACGAACATCAGCTACTTGATCGATGGCGTTCGGAGTGGGACCTTCCTTCGAAATCCCGCTGACGAAGATGCATACGTTTACAATCAAACGCTCCTCAGCGTCAAGGGGCTCTCAAATAGCGAGCATACACTCAGAGTAGGTTTATTGAAGCCCTCAGTCTTACTGGTATGATACCATTGTCCTTGATGATAAGCCAGATGAGATACTTACTTGAGTTAATCAGCTTGATTACCTTGTATACGACGACGGAAGTGACGTGACCGCACCGTACGCTGATTTCCATGACATGGGTGGAATCAAATGATAACAAACGTTTCCTCCAGACCAAGCACAAATATTGGGGCGATCATTGGCGGTGTTGTCGCTGGTGTCATTGTCGTCGGGCTTGGCGTCGGGCTCGTCTGGTATCTCAAAAACAGGAGCCGGGAAACCTCGCGAAGGGCCAGACGTTCGATCCTGAGGTCCAATAACGATGCCCCGCCACCTCCGTCCATGGCAGAGACTACGCAGGTACTACTGTTTCAAAGCCTTCACCCACCTTCCGATATCCCTCCAATATGACGGGTCAAAAGTCTGACGAAATTTCTCCGCAGACAGGTGAAAATTTCAACCCAGAGCAGCCAGCTTCTAGTCACACAACCAACTACATCTCATCTGTCACGGGATCAAACCCGCCCGGAGAAACTCTTTTAAGGACGAACCCGTTGCCAACTATCCCTCGGAGTTCGCTGGTGGTGACAAATCCTAGTAACCTCCCCTCTGTTCCCGAGGCCCATCAACTGCGAAACGTCAGCGAGAAACCGCCAGCAGGAGTGCTGCCCCGGCATTCGGGGCAGGGCGTTACCACGAGTAGTGCCCCTCCAAGCAGCTTCTACACCAACGCAGTGGCAAACCGTGTTGAGGCCGAGATACCAGATGAGCCAGTTGAGGCAGGCGTGATGTCGAGACAGGCGTCAACGAGGACCGTCCCTCCGCCTTACAGTCCTGGAGGATTCCAGCATGACGAAGACGCGCCTTCTTTGCCCGAACAAACTTATCCCACTTCATGAACACGCTATTTACCTTTTAAATGTGTCTTAATAAAGTGTAATTGGCTCTGTATCTCTTCAATGGTGGTCGTCCGGGATCACCGCAGCTGAGAGACTAAAAAGATAGCTCTACCATTACTACCCTTATATAATTTGTTCTGTAATGGCTGCTGTTTCTACATTGAAACGGCTTCATTGTTGGAACGGAGAGTGCTTTACTAGGCGCATTGCATTATGTGGCTCACTCGTGGGAGTGTCAATAAATCATCAAATAATAGTGTGGACCTTGTAAGATATTTTACGGAATTGTTCACAAGTCCACGCAGGAGGACTAAGGACATCCGGCGGCCACTAGGAATGTGTAGCTGTGACCCTGTGACCGCAGCCAGCTTCTACGTGACGTAGGGCGAGGGAGACAGATGGTGGACATCCATTCATTCAATCCATTCAATCCGCCGTTGCTAAGCGCCACGGCATGGCGTCTCGCCGCGCGGCTTATTCTTGCAGCGCAGCACATGCGGACACTGCAGCAAGTGCATTTGGAGTAAAACCACTGCCATTGCGCGCTGCGCGTGCTTCTTCCTACCACGACACAACCAATTCCGGCCCTTCGAAGCCTGTCTAGACCATCATATACCCATTTCTGGACGGCAATCCAGCGCTATCTAACGCCATGCTGTCACTTGCATTTTCTCAATACCCTTTCTCTGCGGCGCTGCCTTTACTCCTTGCTGGAACATTATTAGAAGCGAAACCAGTTACCGTGGATGACTCAGATACCAGCAGGATCACATACTCTTCCGGATGGAATATTGGCAATGATTGCCCCGGCTGTTTTGCCAGACCGGATCCAACACAACCATCCAATGGAACGTGGCATGAGTGCGTCTAGTAGCACCGTCTATACATGGCATACTGACAACTAGCATTAGTGGAACAGCCAGTTCACTTTTCACTCCATTCTTTACATTTACGTTCACAGGTTCTTTACCCCCTCGACCGCGCTTCACTCAATCTAACTATCTGGCTTGAACCACAGGAACATCAGTTGAGGCCCGCTATATTGCCATAGACATTATCCAGACCGCCTTCTCCTTCACCACTGGCACAAATGCCAGTTACTCGATAGATGGTGTCCAACTTGGAACTACTGTTCGAAACCCTGCTAATCGGGGTGCCTACGTTTACAACCAATCCCTCTTCAGCATCGAGGGACTCCCAAATGTCGCGCATACACTCAGAGTAGAGTTGTTGAGACCCTCAGTCTTGATGGTATGTTGCTACTGTCCTCGGATAAGCAGCATCTGAGTTGCTTATTTGAGTTGACCAGCTTGATTACCTCGTATACGACGACGGAAGTGCTATTACCAACTCCACTGCAAGTAGTACTGCAAGTAGCACATCGTACGGTAGCTTTATCTCCTTGATTTCGTATGTATTAACGATCTCAAAGGTCGTCAGTATCCTCAACCCCGGGTGACACGAGTCCGACGTACGGTAAATTTCGTTAAATCCAGACCGTCATATTATAACTAGCATCTCCTCCAGACCTAGCACAAATATTGGGGCGATCGTTGGTGGGGTTGTGGCCGCCGTCGTTTTCCTCGTGCTCGGTGGCGTGCTCCTCTGGTACTTCAAACATCGGAGCCGGGAAAACTCGCGGCGGGGCAGACCCCCGGTCCTGGCTTCCGGGCCCAATTCCCCCACACTAGGAGCACACTCTGACCCGCGGATGTCCGCAGCGGCGAATGCGCAAGGAGCTCTCTCATCGCACTTCTATGCACCCTCCCATGTCGCAAGTCAAGTCGCTTACATGTCCCCACAAACCGGTCGACCTTCCGCACCACAAAAATTGGTGTCTAACAACAGTGCCACCTACGGTTCCGCTGGATCGGGGTCAAACCCGTCGGAGGCATCTCATAACCCATCTGCCACCCTCACTTCGTCCACTATCCCCCAAAGTCCGTCCTGGGTGACAAACCTCAGTAGCACGCCCGCTGGTCCTGGTGCCCAACAGGGTTCCCGGATCAACGAGAAATCACCACATGGGTGGCCACGGTATACGGTGCAGAACCCTACTACACCTACCCCCCTCCCAAGCGGCGTCTACAGCAGCGCAATGTCAGGCGATTTTCAGACCCAGATACCGAATGAGCCGGTCGAACAAGGCCTGATGTCGAGGCATATTTCAACGAGGAGCACTCTTCCTCCTTATAGTCCTGGAGGGCTCCAGCGCGACGAAAGCATGCCTCCTCTACCGGGACGATAGAACTTAGTTTGCACTTCATTTATCCGGCCTTAGGTCATCCCAACAATATCGTGTCTGTTGAGTCTCGTTTATATTGTTCAAATGGAAGCCACCTTGGTATATTTTAAGCACCGTCATGTCTTAGCCATTGTATCGTTCAGATGGAAATTATTCACCATTCTCGGGAGCCACCTAATATTACAGTGTAGAACAACAGCCTTGTAAACTCGATAGGGAACGTCTGACCACCACGCGTACTATCAAGACTTCAACTGGCAGGAGCACATTTCCAATGACTCGAAGTCAAGGAAGAGAAACGACGACTGCAAAGGCTGTTGCCTACAGGTATTAGATATAACATTTGCCTTGTCACAGGTCTATTGTGACTTCAATTTCTACTTGCCCCTCCTAGTTGATGCTGCTATAGATTTATGGAGCTTGGTCCTGCTGTTATTAAAAATGAGGGTTTTAATATCAAGCGCCAAACACTTGTAACAGTATTGATGGACAAGTTGAGCATGCTCTCAAAAGACAAATTCCCCCCCAAATTTTTTTTTTTTCTGTAGTGGTGACCGGGATCCTTCGGGCTTATTGATAGCTGTCATCACCAGCTGTCACCGGAAGCAGAACTCCACATGGTAAGCGAAAATACCTTGGATACCTAACCATGCTTCTTTACCCATCGCAGTCTTTCCACCTAGCCGCTCTACCCAAATTTCGGCCTCCGAGGCTGGATATCAGGATATAGAGGTGCCAATTCGGCCGGAGTTTCACGGGTGTTTACGTGATGCTGTCTTCATGTTCTCAATTCCCTTTCACTGTGGCACTACTGTTTGTGTTTTTTGCTGGAACACGATTGGATGCGAAGCCAGTTATAGTAGATGACGCAGATACGAGCAAGGTCACTTATTCGTCGGGATGGAATATTGGCAACAATTGCACGACCTGCTTCGCCCAGCCAGATGGCACGCAGGCGTCCGGTGGAACGTGGCACGAGTGCGTCTGGTAGCACTGTATGCTCACCTCATACTGACTCGCAGGCCTTAGTGCGACTGCCAGCGTTGCTGCCAATCTATCCTTCACGTTTACATTCACCGGTTCTTCAGCCTCTCTACCACACTGCTTTGCTCCCTCTGACGCTCTGGCTTGAACCATAGGAACATCAGTTGAGGCCTGGTATATTGCTGTAGACACTACAGAACCCGAATACGTCGCTACCGCCGGCACGAGCGTCAGTTACTCGGTCGATGGTGTCCAACTTTGGACTTTTGTTCGAAACCCCGCTAGCCGCAATTCCTACATTTACAATCAATCGTTGCTCAGCGTTACGGCGCTCACGAATGGCAAGCATACGCTCAGGGTAGATTTGTTGCGGCCTTCCGTCCTTCTGGTTCGATGCCACTGTCCTCAAATGAGACGCGGAGTGAGCTGCTTACTTGATATGAATAGCTTGATTACATCATATATGATGACGGAAGCTTGGTAACAAGCCCTCCCACCACAACAAGTCTTCCGAGCAGCACATTGTACGGTACCGTCCGCTCCTCTCGATTACCTCTGTACTAATAGGCTCGAAGGCTGTCAGTACCCTCACCCACGAATAGCACGAGTTCAGCGGACGGTCAAACTACCACGAGCGTCTCCGGATCTAGTCAAAATCTTGGGTCAATCATTGGCGGGGTTGTGGGTGCCGTCTTTGTCCTCTTACTCGGGGTGGTGCTCGCCTGGTATTTCCTCAAACGTAGAAGAAGCGGCCAGACCTCATCGAAGATCAATGACCTGTCATCACCCCAATTTCTTCCTCCAAGTGCGCAGCCTGAACTGCACCAGTTCACGTCGCACTTCGATGCACCTGCCGATACGACGAGTCAAGAATTTTACAAATATCCACAGACTAGTCCAACGGCCACATCACAACATTCAACCACTAGCCACGCGGCGACCAACACCTCGACAAAAATGGGGCCAAACCTGTCCGGGGCATCTCTCACAGGGGTGAATGTAATTCCTGCCCCGTCCGCCTCACGTGCTCCTTCCATGATACCCCTCAATATTTCCTCTACGACAATCTTCAGTAGCTCGCCCTCTGTTTCTGAGGCCCATCGTGGTTCCCGCGTCGACGACAGACCGCCACTTGTATTACCCCCATATTCGCTGCAAGCCCCTACCACGAGTGGCGCTCCTCCGAGCAACCTCAGCACCAATGTAGCCAGAAACCTTGCTCCAACCCAGACGCCGGATGAGCCAGTGGAGCAAGGTCTGATGTCGACGCAGACATAGATGATGACCACACTTCCTCCCTATAGTCCTAGAGGGTTCTTGCTCGGCGGACACGTGCCCCCTCTACCCGAACGATAGGCTTTCGTTTGCACCTCATTTATCCCATGTTGGGTGAACCGACGGTACTCTACGTGTCTATGCTGCTTATTGGAGATGATCTTTGTAGCGTGTTATCCTAACTGTGCGTCGTTAAGTGGGAGCTATTCCGGATAATATTCTTGGAGCCACATATTGCTCATCAAATCTCACACAAAATTAAAATTTAAGCCGTATCCAGTCAGTGTGAAGGGTATCGTAATTCACTACCGGCCGCCGCGCGGCTGTCGTTCGGTATAAATAGCTGTTTGCAAATGACCGTGCGATTAAAGCGCAGCACTGAAGTTCTTAAGAACGTCCCAAAGGTATTGGAACAACATTTTGCCGTCTAACATCCCGCTTGACGGTTTACTCCCTCTTTCCCCTTTTCGGACCACCCTCGAGAATCAGGGCCAATAATTCACGGTGAAATAGGTTTATGAGGCTCCAGATTTATGGTACCCATATCATCCTTGAGGACATTGCCGTGGATCCCATTTATCTTCATTGCTTGGGTGGATGCCACGACAAAGTCAACCGTCGTGGACGACTCTGACGAAAGTAGGATGGTATACTTTCCGCTGGGTACATGGAACCGTGGGAATGATTGCACCGAGTGTTACGCGAGCCCGGTTAAGGACCGTACCCTGAACGGGACGTGGCGCGAGTAAGTTCATAGCCATTTCATAGCGTCTTGGAGCTGACACTCTGGGTCCAGTAATACGGCAAGCAATGATCAGCCAAAGGTGTATTTCAATTTTACTTTTACCGGTTAGCCCTCCGCCACCCTCAGAGAAGAGTGCATTCACCTGGATGCAGGCACTGCTATCGAGGTTCGCTGTATCTTATATGACAAGATAGTAGCCTGGATCGGAATGACGAACGTAGAATACTCAATCGACGGCGTTTATCGAGGTACAGCATCCTATAGCCCGACAAATGCAACCGATTACCTATATAACCAAAGCTTATTCCGGATTAATGACTTGACCAACGCGGAGCACACTCTACATGTTGATCTGTTAAATCCTTCGATGTTGCTGGTACGTAGGCTCCATTCTTTTAGCCATTACCGCAAGCTGATGTGCGTGTATCAGCTCGATTATCTTGTTTATGACGAGGCTATTCTGGAAGCACCCACATCAGGACCACCCGCAGACACCTTGAGGTATAGTGCATCCTCGCATTCTGAAATTCGGTGCTTACACTTAACCTTTTCACAGTCAGAAAAAGATTAATATTGCGGCTGTCATTGGGGGAATAGTTGCAGGCGTCTCTGTTGTTGGGGGTGTAATTCTGTGGTTTTGCTACAGACGGTACAACGGGCGGAGGAAGCGACTACAGCAAACCGTACGACCTTCGCCTGTTTTGGTGGAGGTTTCCGACTCCATCCGTACGCCTTTCCAGGGCAAAGGCCTTGCTCACCCCACTTTGCCACAAATGAAACACGGCACCAAATCTCTCTCGAGGCGTGGAGCGCCACCCGAAAGCACTACACCGGGCGATATACCACCGTATGCGAACCCTGAAGACCACAGGCCCGGTGCATTCCCTTCTGGCCATGGTGATATCCGTGCCTCCTTAGATGAATCCTCGTTCGCCTCTACAAGAACGAAAATTGCGGCCCCCGTTACTCTAAATACGATGCAAGAGGATCCACAGACAAGCTCGGATGCCACACTGGGGATGGCCTTTCAGGGACGCAACCTCATCAGCCCTCCCAGCAACTATCACCCGCCGACTATGGTAAGCCGAGGGCATGAAACGCCTCTGGAAGAACCTGTGGAAGAAGGGTTGATGTCTAGACACGCTAATACTCCCCGTAGTGCTAGTATGCCCCCACCTTATAGCTATGGCTAAAAAATGGGAGGACGCATCGTTTCTCAGGCAATATTCAATGTCATGAATTCTGAATGTACTACTGCCGAATCAATAGGACCGGTTTTAGTATTTGCTCCTCTTGCTTTTCTTTATGATCTTGACAACTGCTTTCCGGTCAACCTTACCAGCTCTCGCCTAAATTGTTGAGCAGGCCGCTTGAAGTTCCTCCCCTTTAGCCACTAGAACATTTGGAGTGACAGAGTACATCGATCGTTCCCTCTGTCCCCGCATTCGTAGCGTTGGACCGCTCCCACAACTGGACGTATTAACTGCTGGCTGCTTACGTAGCTGGTCACTCGCTTATATTACCATGGGGGAGATTGATGTCGCTGTGTCATTTCATTAGCGGCGTTAAGTCAATCCAGACTGCGTTGAACTGAGTTGTTCCGACGCGCGGGCTGTCAAAGAAGCAAAGTAACAAGACGTCTCCAATGCAAGAAAAATGCATAGACTTTCAAAGGACTCGTTGCTTGCTTCCTTTGGCGCCTTTTTCTGTCTTCGACCTTTCCCCCCTTAGTGAGCCCTCACACGCGTTCTCGCGCCGCAGAGTCTGGGAACCTATCACTCAATGAGCTTTCCTCGATGTCAACACTCTCACTCCGATTTCAGTTGTGGACGCTACTACTTGTGTGCATCACAGGGGTGCAAGCTGGCACGAGAACCATTATAGTGGATGATGCTGATACAAACCAAATAAGCTATTCAAAAGGATGGAACCCCGGGAATCAGTGTACAGGGTGTGCTGCCCAACCGGACAGAAGCAAGGCGCGAGATGGGACATGGCATGAGTGAGCAGGCCGGGCCCATGTTAAAGTATCGTTCGTTGATTATTGCAATGTAGTGGAACGGAGAGCCCTGATCGGCTGGACGAGGTCTTTTTCACCTTCGTTTTCACCGGTGAGTCTTCCATGCCGCTCCCTTTTCACTCTTTCCAATTTGTCCCATATAGGAACTTCTGTCGAGGTTCGGTATACTGCAATTGACCTTATAGGTCCTTGGACCACAAATACCAACGTCAGTTATTCCATCGACGGTATCCCGCGTGGTGAAACACAACGCAAGTCCACAAATCAGACGGACTACCTTTATAATCAAATACTGTTTCGGATTGATGGACTACCCGACGTAGAACACGCATTACGGGTGGACGTCCAGATGCCCGGAGTCTTACTAGTGGGTCTGTTTGGCGACCGATTGGGAGGTCCTAAAGAACATTTTTTGTTTAGTTTGATTACCTCATTTATACCGAAGAGACTGTCGGCGTGAAAACGACCACGAACCAAGATGGACTTTTGTAAGCATCCTGCCTGAATCGATCATAATTTGCTCACAACACATTAGATCGTCGTCCTCTCCACTTCCTAGTAGCTCTCCCACATTTGTTTCCGATGTCAAAATGTACGTCCCCACGTCCTCTCGTTACATTCTACCGGGAGAAATGACGTAAGTGTGGGTAGTGCAAATGTTGGAGCAATTGTTGGTGGTGTACTCTCTGGTGTCCTCGTTCTCATCGTTGCTTCCATATCTTATTATTGCCTCAAGCACCGTCGAAAGAGAGCGCACGCGCGACTAATGCCAAGCCCAGTAGTCACTCAAGTTCCGCCCTTGTATCAGCCATACATACCAGCGAAATTGGCAGGTCGAGCTCCGTACAATCTGCCACACGGCGGACCTGCCGGTGCTAATTTACCGGTCTCATCCCAGCACATGCTACCACTCCACCACAATGTCCACTCTACATCATACATATCACCAGTAGTGCCCCGTGACACGTTATCCACCACTCTTGGTACTTCACAAAGCCCCTCAATGTTGGCGTCGGCGTCCGTGTCGTACCCTCACGCATCCCCCCAGCCTGGCCACCTCTACTCCACAAACAATAGAAATCAGGCTATATCATCTTCAGCGGATGAAACAGCCGAACAGGGATTGTTGTCCAGGCGTTACTCCCCACAGAGTTTGCCCCCACCCTACACCCCCAACGCATGACAGGAAGAAGATACACCATTGTTACGTTCTGTACCCTCCGTGCCTGTCGTGTATATAGCACGCCCGATTATCTCATTGTATTTGATGGTGTCGAGCAACCATTCTCATTGAAAGTAGTCTCTTGCACCGGATTATGCTCCATCTTTAATTTAGTCATCCTTGACGCATCACAGTCGCTTAGACTCTATCCCCAATGTATGGAGCCACCAAGTGACTGACGGCCCCGAGCTGCTTAAATGCTGTCAGGGATAGGACCGGAATGGATCGGAAAACAGGTCAGCGACGAGTACCACGCCGCTGAGAGTTGCAAATGTTGACGGTGACTCGCTTTTATCTACATGAAGCATGCATCACACAAGTTCTCAAAACTAATCTTGACTTGTTGTTTGTTCTCCTTTACGGGCGACCCTGGAGTCTAGTGGCAGTACAGCCTGGACAAGAGGTGGCAGCCATATAAAAAATTAGCATGCAAAGAGTATAGTAACCACGCATACCACTTTGTCGGAATTTCGGGTGCAGTGTGCCACCCTCAGCACCTTGGTGGTTACAGGGTCATATATATCCCCGGGATACCACAGCAAGAAGAACTGGAAATAATGGAAAGAGTGGGCACCGCATTGTCGAGGGTGAATTCTAACTACCGAGAGGGCCGACACTACATCTCACATATATGGTTTCCTTCCACTGACTCGCTACTGGTGCGCAGGCTCTGGCCTAGAGCGTGCACAGCATGGCCTGAGCGGCTGGAAACTGTCTCCGAAGTGTAAGGGGTTATGACATCCAACAAGTAGAGAAATATGTCGGACTTTTACCGACGCGCTTCATCAATACCGCGAAGGTGCAGGTTGCACGAGGAAATGAAATATCGGTTGGTCGGCTTCGCATCGGTTTGGTGGTCTCGTGACCCTTCCCCGGTTATTCAATAAGACGGTTACGATATGGGGTTAAGCGCGAGTGAAACCCTTCACACACGGGACATTCTCCATATTTATAACGATTGACATTATTGACACGCCTTCCTCGATGTCCGGCGACATTTAATGTGAGACAGCTGTCGAGGACCCACCACTGGTGGGAACTTCGATACCACCAATGTTAATCGCCATTCAATGCCACTAGGTTAACCATCGCGAGGGGAACACCGAAAGTCGACTTACCCTACTTCTCCATGTTCGCACCTGCAAGAGATATCGTAATAATTTCTCTCGATTTAACAAGTATCTTGGGGCTTATTCCCCAAATTGCACCTACCGACAGTCCTCGCGTGGAGGCCAACACAGACTCGGGAACTTGTTGTATCGTTACGACTCCAAGTACTAGTAGTGCTAGTGCTGCCAGCGCCAGCGCCAGCACCGAGTCACGTAGCAGTTCAAGCATTAATGCAGAAATGACAATAACTGTCGGAGGTGGAGCGGACATCTCAACTAGTGTCACCTTGTGAGCTCTACAGTCATCGACTTGTTTCTGCTTACCTGCTTACTGATGCAAATCTTATCAGAACTCCTGCCCCTACAACCTCTGCTGCAGTCACCGATAATCGGTACGTAAGCACATCGTGTGTCTGGATTTATGAGCTGACTAGCTTGAAGGAGCAGTAAAAATCTAGGGCCAATAATTGGAGGCGTTGTGTCAAGTCTGGTTGTTCTTGTCCTTATCGCAGTTCTCTGCTGCTTCTTCAAGCGCCGAAGAAGCACGAAGCGGCAGGAGATAGTATCCCCATATATGGGAGAAAAACCCTTGCCAGAAACACTAGCAATTCGAAACTCCACAAGGCCCACCGAGAGCTACAATCTAAATATTCTAGAGAATCGAGTGCAAGATCCCTTGCTAGATGAACCCGTGGAAATGGGCTTGATGTCAAGGTGGAGGCGTCCCACTACTGTACAGCCCTAAATTAATCAGGCATGGTTTGGCATGACCAGGCCGTACCCAGCTTACCATTGGGAAGATTTTATGGGTTATAATACATCTTACTGCCTTTTTGGCTGCGTACATAGTCAGGTTATTCTTCGCATCACTTGATTAACATCGCGATCTTTCGTTTGGACTGTGAATCTATCTCGTTGGTTGGTGTTGATCGTGTTGCACATAGTAAACTTCTTTCTGAAGACGTGCATAGTTCATGGGTCACTGGGATCCATGCCGGTGTTACGGTCCTGGTTTCTTAGATTTGTAGCATCGAGACACACCCCATTTCCAGCAGTCGACCTCGTCCAAAGTTATCGCTAGTGTCAGTATGGGCCTATGGGCCATTGTGCAAAAACTGACAAGCCTGTGTTTCAGAATTATCAAGGGATGATACCTGGCGTCGACATCGGATGGTATTCAACAGCTATGGTATCAACCCTTTGCCGCTGGAGATCACCCAGTAATTCAAGCTTCGAGTCCATTTTACTGCAGTTAGTCGTGCAAACGCGAAGACCGCAAAGTGGACGATTGAGTGGCTCATAAAGGGTGTCACTGGACCGCTTATTACTGTTCCAAACCGTGAGCCAAATTTGAAGACTGTGGCGTTGGTTATCAGCCGTCGATACTCGCACCTGCACCGCGTACACGAGAATTGATTCTCAGTTGACTGCCAGCCTCTTTGTTTTGGGCAGCCTTAATAATTTATTGGGCAGCTGTATATGAAAGGGCCTCTTCTGGAGCTCACGGATTACTTAAAGTGTTTCTCGCCTCGGACCAACGCTGCTGCCCGCTCTGCTCGCAACGACACCGAGTAATCAGCGCACTCGAATTCTCCAGCACCTGAGGACACCATGGCTTCAATATTCTGGCAGAGGGAAGTCCCGCACAACAAAGCTGCCAAAGCTGCAAGGCAAATTTGGTCTTTTGTATTCTACATTCCTCACCGTAGGTTTTTCATTGCCTCGACTCCCACGTGTTTGTTTAACCCTGACTTTGTAGGAACCGTTATATTACACCGAATACCGTGCATGACGCAACGAACCATTGGTGCTTCTCGTCGACATTTCGTCTGAGCTATTGAGTAAATTGATGTCAATAGTGACACCTTGAAGCTGTGATTCGAACGTGGTGGCGAGCCATACGACATTCTCAAATTGTTCATGTAGGGCGAGCGGTCGGTGGAAGGTGTTTCGGAGGCAACGAGGTCCCACCGCCTGCAAACACAATTATCTTGTAGGAAGAGAAAAGATAGGCCCGACCGGGGTTCGAACCCCGGACTCCCTAAATCTAGTAAGGGTGCGTTACCACTACGCTCCCCGGCCAGTAGTTGGAGGAATCAAAAACTCCAACACATCTTACCTATGGAACCTCCTCAGGTATCGTAATAAATG
>Ga0307513_10004747_pt1 | contig 18053 bp, 12 predicted proteins | sample 15_EM_MG_FD_202174 | JGI IMG/M metagenome (GOLD analysis project Ga0307513, IMG submission 202174) | Populus trichocarpa ectomycorrhiza microbial communities from riparian zone in the Pacific Northwest, United States - 15_EM | ecosystem: Host-associated > Plants > Roots > Unclassified | place... | reverse complement strand
GGGCATCGAGCGTGTCGCCGGCCGGGTAGAGCCGCACGGTGTCCACCCCCGCGTCCTGCCACACGCGCAGCCGCTCGCGCACCATCGGCTCCGTCCCGATCAACGTCGTGCCCAGCACCATCTCGTCGGTGACGAGCGCGGCGGCACCTGCGCGATCGCCGGCCTGCCAGCGGTCGCGCACCTCGTCGGCGACCTCTGCCCACCCCTGGCGGCCGTAGGCGTCGTGGTAGAAGTTCGTGGTCGCCGTGCCCATGCCGCCCAGGCTGAACGCGAGGTCGGCCTTGCGGTCGGCGATCATGGTGGCGAGCTCGTCGTCATCGGCGGCGAAGGCCACCTCGGCGCCCTGGCAGACGTCCAGGTCGGCGCGGGTACGGCCGGCCGCAGCCAGCCCCGCGTCGAGGGGGTCGAAGTAGGCGGCCGCACCCTCCGGCACGAAGCTGGTGCCCAGCCAGCCGTCGGCGATCTCCCCCGTGAGCCGCAGCATCCGCGGCGAGAGCGTCGCCAGATAGATGGGCACGTCGGGGTTGGGCGCGATCGACAGCCGCATCGGGCGACCTTCACCGCCGGGCAGCGGGATGCGGATCGTGGGCCCGTCGTGGTCGACCTTCTCGCCGGCCAGGACCGACCGCACGATCTCCACGGTCTCGCGGGTGCGCTGCAGCGGCCGGGCGAAGGGCACGCCGTGCAGGCCCTCCAGCACCTGCGGGCCGGACGGGCCGAGGCCGAGCAGGAACCGGCCCTCGGAGATGTCGGCGAGTGTCAGCGCCGCCTGTGCGACGGCGACGGGGCTGCGCGTGCCGACCTGCAGGATCCCCGAGCCGAGCAGGATCCGGTCGGTGCACGCGGCGAGCGCGCCGAGCGCCGACACAGCATCGGAGCCCCAGGCCTCGGCGACCCAGCACACGTCGAGGCCGAGCTTCTCGGCCTCCTGGACGAACGTGCGGATGTCGCGGAACCGGTGCTCCCGCCCGGCGGCCTCGACGGTGGTGGCGGTTCGCATCCTTGGGCGCATCAGCCCTGCTCGGCGCGCTGCTTGATCGCCGCGAGGGTGCTCGTCATGGCTGTCTCGAACTCGCGCAGGCGGACGAAGACGATCTTCTGTTCCTTGTCCGGCATCGCGTCGATGGCGATGTTCGTCCCGGACCGCCCGGGACCCATCCGCATCCACTGGGTGATCCGTGTGCCGCCGTCGGCGGGTTCGAGCGTGAACCGCCAACTCGAGGCCGGCACGTCCGGGTCGCCGACGTCCCAGGCGAACACTGCCGGCGCGGCGCACTGGCTGACCACCGAGACCGTCGACCACTCCCCCATGGCCGCGTGGCTGCTGTAGCCGCGGAACCGGGCGCCCGTCTGCGGGCCGGTTGCGCCGTCGACCCACTCGACACGCTGTAGCTCGGTGCTCAGGTCGGGCATCAGGCCGGGATCGGACACCAACGGCCACACCTGCTCCGGTGGGGCGTCGACCCAGGTCTGCACCTCGACGGTCGGCTGGTCGGCGTAACGGGCACCCGTCCACTCCATGCGGTCAGGGTTGCGCAGCGGAACCCAGCGTGTCAACGCGGGCGATACGGTCCACCCGTGCTCGATCACATCTCCCTCCACGTCACCGACGTCGCGGCCTCCGTCGCCTTCTACGAGCGGGTCTTCGGTCCGGCCGGACTGCGCACGATCCTGCAGTTCCCCGGCCCCGACGGTTCGACCGTCGCCGGCCTCGGCGGACCCGACGGGCAGCCGCGCTTCTGGCTCGGCCCGGGCCGGGACCCAGGCGCACGCGAGACCCACATCGCGTTCAGTGCGCCCGATCGCGCGGCCGTCGACGCGGTGCACGCGGCGGCCGTCGCCGCCGGTGTGGAGGTGCTGCACGGCCCGCGGGAGTTTCCCGAGTACCACCCCGGCTACTACGGCGTGTTCGTGCGAGATCCCGACGGCAACAACGTCGAAGCCGTCCACCATGGCTTCACCGACATCGCGAAGGCGGCACTCGGCTGACCTGATCGCCCGATTCTGTCGGACCCCCATGCGAACATATGTTCGTGCCCGATGTCGGGGGCGGCCGCAGCCCCACGCCGATCCTGCATGCCGATCTCGATGCGTTCTACGCATCCGTCGAGCAGCGCGACGATCCGGTGCTGCGCGGCCGCCCCGTCATCGTCGGTGGTGGCGTGGTGCTGGCCTGCAGCTACGAGGCCAAGCGCTGCGGGGTGCGCACCGCCATGGGTGGGCGGCAGGCGAAGGCGCTGTGCCCGGAGGCGATCGTCGTGTCGCCCCGGATGTCGGCCTACTCCGCGGCCAGCAAGGCCGTGTTCGAGGTCTTCCGGGCCACCAGCCCGATCGTCGAGGGCATCTCGATCGACGAGGCGTTCCTCGACGTCGGCGGGTTGTGGCGCATCGCGGGCCAACCGGTCGAGATCGCCGCCCGGCTGCGGGAGGAGGTCCGGGAGCAGGTCGGGTTGCCGATCACGGTCGGCGTGGCGCGCACCAAGTTCCTCGCGAAGGTGGCCAGCGGCGTCGCGAAACCCGACGGGCTGCTGCACGTGCCGGCCGATCGGGAGGTCGAGTTCCTGCACCCGCTGCCGGTCGAGAAGCTGTGGGGCGTCGGGAAGGTCACGGCGGCGAAGCTGCATGCGCTGGGCGTGCGCACCGTCGGGGAGGCCGCCGAGATCGGCGAGGGCCCGCTGGTCGGGCTCGTCGGCAAGGCCGAGGGCCACAAACTGCACGCCCTCTCCCACAACCGCGACCCACGACGCGTCGAGACCGGCCGGCGGCGGCGCTCCATCGGCTCGCAGCGCGCGCTGGGCCGCCGGCAACGCACACCCGAGGAGCTCGACGCGATCCTGGCCGGCACCGTCGACCGGCTGGGCCGGCGGCTGCGCGGTGCCCACCGGGTGTGCCGCACCGTGGTGCTGCGGCTGCGGTTCGCCGATTTCACCCGCGCCACCCGCTCGCGCACCATGTCCGCGGCCACCAACCACACCCCCACACTCCTCGCCACCGCGCGCGTGTTGCTCGCCGGCGCGATGCCGCGCATCACCTCCGACGGCGCCACCCTGCTCGGCCTGTCCCTCACCAACCTCCAGGAGGACACCCCGCTGCAGCTCACCCTCCCGCTCGCTGCCCGTACGGTCGAGACCGACGAGATGGCCCTCGACGTCACCCTCGACGCCGTGCGCGACCGGTTCGGCTCCCGTTCGGTCACCCGGGCCACCCTGCTGGGTCGCGACGAGGGCATCTCGGTGCCGCTGCTGCCCGACTGAGCCGCCGCTGAGCGCGTCCACCAGCCAACCTGAGAGCCTGCTGTGCGGACGGGGGTCCGATCCTCGGCCGAACGGACGAATCGACGACCGTTCGGCGCGGCCGGCGGTACGGGTGAGTCGCTTCATTCTCAGGTTCGCAACCCGTCACGACGCTGCCCTGTCAGATTCGCTGCTGTGACCGTCGCAGCTCCCCAGCCGCCCACCGCGCCTACCGCGGGTGCCGTCCGTCGTGCCGGTGCCCTGATCGTCCTGGTCGGCGCGGTGGTCGTCGGGGCCTGGCAGGCCGGCCGCATCGTGGGCCCGCTCGACGCCGGCGCCCCCCTTCCCTCGCACGTCGACGTCCACGGATCGGTGATTTCGCGATGAGTGCTCCGGCCATCGACGCGCCCACGACGACCGCTCCGGTCGTGCCGGCCACCACGCTCGCCGTCCCGGACGGCGCCCGGATCACGCAGTTGCACGTCGACGGCATGACGTGTGGGGCGTGCGCCGCGCGCATCGAGCGCATCATGGGCCGGATCGACGGGATCTCCGCGCAGGTCAACTACGCCACCCGCACGGCCACGGTGACGCACCCGGTCGAGGTCGAGGCCGAGGTGCTGGTCGCCGTCATCGAGGACGCGGGCTACTCCGCCGCGCCCGTCCCGGAACTGGCCGATCCCGACGCGCAGAACGGGGAGGCTGCCCGTCTCGCCGCCGTCGGCAGCCGAGCCGCCGCCTGCGTGGCGCTGGCCGTTCCGGTGGTCGTGCTGTCGATGGTGCCGGCGCTGCAGTTCCCGTTCTGGCAGTGGGTGGCGCTCGGGCTCACCCTGCCCGTCGTGCTCTGGGGGGCGTGGCCCCTGCACCGCGCGGCACTCACCGCCACCCGCCACGGCACGGCCACGATGGACACGCTGGTCTCGCTCGGCACGGTCGCGGCGCTGGGGTGGTCGCTCTACACAATGATCTTCGGCTGGGCCGGGCTGCCCGGTCTCCGGCATGCATTCGAGCTCACGATCGCGCGCAGCGATGCCGGATCGGCGATCTACCTGGAGGTGGCGGCCGGCATCACCGCGATCGTGCTTGCCGGGCGCTACTTCGAGGAGCGGGCGCGGCGCAGTGCCGGCTCGGCGGTGCGGGCGCTGTCGGGGCTCGCGGTGGACGAGGCCACGGTGCTGCGGACCGCCGGGCCCGTGCGCGTGCCGGCCGGCCTGCTCGCCATCGGCGATCTCGTCCAGGTGGCCGATGCGGAGCGGATCCCGACCGATGGCAAGGTCGTCGCGGGCGCGGCGTGGATCGACGCGTCCCTCGTGACCGGCGAGTCGGCGCCGGTGTCCGTCGAAGCCGGCTCCGAGGTGATCGGTGGCGCGGTGGCCCGCGGTGGCCCGCTGGTCGTGCGGGCGACCGCGGTGGGCTCGGCCACCCAGCTTGCGCGGATGACGGCGCAGGTGCGTGCCGCGCTGGCCCGCAAGACGGGCGCGCAGCGGCTGGCCGACCGGGTGTGTGCGGTGTTCGTCCCGGCCGTGCTGGTGCTGGCCGCCGGCACGTGCGCGTTCTGGCTGGGCACCGGCGCACCGGTCGCCTTCGCGGCCGCAGCGGCCACGGCCGTCCTGATCGTGGCGTGCCCGTGCGCGCTTGGGCTGGCCACCCCGATGGCGCTGCTCGTCGGCACGGGCCGTGCCGCCCGGCTGGGCATCCTCACCTCCGGCCCGCAGTCGTGGGAGATCGCTCGCCGCGTCGACACGGTGCTGCTGGACAAGACCGGCACGGTCACCACCGGCACCCCGGAGATCCTGTCGATGACAGTGGTGGACGAGGCCGTCGGTTCGGTCGAGGACGTGCTCGCGGTAGCCGGCGCGGTGGAGGCGGCGAGCATGCACCCGATCGCGCGGGCCATCACCGTGTACGCGGCGGAGCGCGTCCCGTTCTGGCCGGCCGTCCACGACGTCACCGTCCTCGACGGGCGCGGCATGTCCGGGGAGACCGGCGCCCGGTCGGTCCTGGTGGGCGGCCCCGCGCTCATGCGTGAGCGCGCGGTCGAGCTGCCGGAGGTGGTGGAGAAGGCGATCGCCGCCGCCGACGCGGACGCCCGCACCCCTGTCGTCGTCGCCTGGAACGGGCAGGCGCACGGCGTGCTGGCCGTGGCCGACGCGGTGCGGCCGACCAGCGCGGCCGCCGTGGAGCGGCTCCGCGCGCTCGGGCTGGAACCGGTGCTCCTGACCGGTGACTCGCGGGCCGTGGCCGACGCAGTCGCGGCCGAGGTCGGCATCTCGCGGGTGCTGGCGGAGGTCCTGCCCACCGGCAAGGCCGACGCGGTGCGCGAGCTGCAGGACGAGGGCCACGTCGTCGCGGTGGTGGGCGACGGGGTGAACGACGCGCCGGCGCTGGCCGAGGCCGATCTCGGGATCGCGATGTCCGGCAGCACCGATGTCGCCGTCGCAGCGGCCGGGCTCACCCTCGTCCGACCCGATCTGGGTGCCGCCGCCGACGCGATCGTGCTCTCCCGGCGCATCGTGGCGACCCTGCGGAGCAACCTCGCCTGGGCGTTCGGCTACAACGTGGTCGCGCTGCCACTGGCAGCGGCCGGGCTGCTGCATCCGATGCTGGCCGGCACGGCGATGGTGGCCGGTTCGCTGCTCGTGATCGGCAACAGCCTGCGCCTTCACCGGTAGGCCTGTAGGGTCCGGCCGCGCCGTCGGATACGGCCGGACGGACCTGCTCCGCGGCGTCGCTCGGAGCAACAACGATCCGGTAACGCGTCGTTCCGCATCCGATCGTGTGATGAGACGTTGAGCACCCCACACGGGGCGATCGACGTCGTTCACGAGCGGAAGGTCGGAAGATGGACAGCTATCCGCGCGTGCTCGTGGGTACCGACGGCTCCCCCGACGCACGTGCGGCGGTCCAGCTCGCCGCGACCGTCGCCGCCCGCTCAGGGGTACCGCTCGTCATCATCCACGTGGACGACGACCGCGACGAGGACGCCTCCGGGCTGCTGCTGGCCGAGGCCGAGCACGCGGCGACCGCCACCGGCGTGGCTGTCGTCGAGGTGTGGGCACTCGACGGCAAGGCCCCGGATGTGCTGCTCAACCTCGCCAACGAGCAACCCGATCAGCTCGTCGTCGTCGGCTCGGCAGGCCTGTCGAAGGCGTCGAGCCGGCTGGTCGGCAGCACGTCGAACCGGCTCACGCACCACAGCCTCGCCGACGTGCTCTTCGCGAAGGCCCCCGCGCCCGCCGCATGGAACTTCGTCGCCCTCACCACCGACGGCTCGGCGACGTCGCGGCACGCCGTGCGACACGGCCTGCGGATCGCCCTCGCGCTGGAGGCCACGCCCCGGCTGGTGACGGCCGCGCGCTCGGAGGAGGACGGCGCCGAGGTGCTGGCCGCGGCCGCCGCCGAACTGGGTCTCGACGACATCGACCGCGAGGTGCTCGTCGACCCGCACCCGGCCAGCGCCGTGGCCAACGCCAGCTGGAAGTACGAGCTGGTGGTGATCGGCAACCGCGGGATGAGCGGGCCGGGCCGCCTGCTGGGGTCCGTCGCCAACAAGATCACGCACGAGCTGCGGACGAACCTGTTGCTGGTCAACACCACCCGCAGCTGAGCAGGAGGGGACGACGATGTCCGTGATCGTGATCGTTGCCGAGGGTGGTGGCATCGTCGATTGGCAGGAGCTGACCGGCCAGTCGAAGTTCGTGATCGACGTGGTGAGCTTCCCGATCTTCAGTGCCATCGCGGGCCTGCTCACCAACTGGACCGGCGTGCTGATGATGTTCGCGCCGAGCCGGTTCACCGGCTTCTACGTGCCGGGGCTCAAGACGCTCTTCCCGTTCCTGCCGCGGAAGCTGCAGATCCTGCCGACGTTCGCTCCCGGCGGCATCCTCGGCTTCCAGGGGTTCATCCCGGCACGGGCCGAGAAGATGGCCAGCCTGATGGTCGACAAGGCGCTCACCAAGATCGGCAGCGTCCACGACTTCTATCGGGAGCTCGATCCCGACGCGATCGCGGCGCACGTCGCGACCCACGGCAAGGACCTGTTCCGCCCGCTGGTCGACGACCTGATCAGCCGCGAGCACCCGCAGCTGTGGCGCGACATGTCGCCGCACATGAAGGAGATGGTCTACAGCCGGATCGAGGCGAAGATCCCGGAGATCTCCCGCACGGCCTTCGCGCGCATCGGCGACAACATCGACCAGCTCGTCGACGTGAAGCTGCTCGCGGTGGGCCACCTGCGCCGCCACCCCGAGCTGCTGAAGGACATCTTCTACGGCATGGGCGCCCCCGAGCTGCGGTTCATGGTGCGCAGCGGCATCCTCGGCGCGCCGATGGGTCTCCTACTGGCGCTCTACCTGCACGTCCACGATTCCATCCCGATCATCGGCTACATCCCGCACGTGGTGGTCATCCTGATCGCGGCGGCCCTCATCGGCATCGCGGTGAACGTAATCGCGATCAAGGTCGTGTTCACGCCCGGCGAGCCGCAGCCCCGCTACAAGTACCTCTGGAAGCACGCGAAGCTCGCCAAGCGCCAGCCGCAGGCCGCCGCCGATCTCGGGCACGCGTTCGCCTACCAGGTCATCACCATGCCGAACGTGACCCACGAGCTGATCCACGGCCCGCGCGGCGACCGCACGGCCGTCGTCATCCAGGACGTGCTGTCCAGCGAGGTGGCCGGCATCCTCGGGCCACTCACGCCCATGGCGCGTGCGGTCGTCGGCGCGTCCGAGTTCGAGAAGATCAAGTCCGGGGCCGGCACCGCCGTGCTGGAGGTCGCGCCGGACGTGATCCAGGAGGCGACGTTCAGCAAGCGGCAGGCCGAGAAGATCCACGCGTTCTGCACCGAAAAGCTCAGAGCGCTACCCCCCGGACAGTTCATGGACATGCTCTACTCGGCCATCGAGCAGGATGCCTGGCTGCTCTACGCCCACGGTGGCCTGCTCGGCATCCTGGTCGGAGTCGCCCACCTCGTCGTCTTCGGAGCGTGACATGAGCGACACGACCTCCTCCGACGAGACCGGCCGCCACCGCAGGCCACGGCCACGGCCACGGACGCCGGACCCGGAGCCGGTTCCGGAGGCCGACACCGAGCGGGTGTTCGTCGCGGGCGACGGGGTGGCGGGGTTCGTCGAGATCGTCCGCGGTGCCCCACGGCTCGACGCTGCCGACGCCGTCGGCGTCGCCAGGGTTGCGGGCACGGCGGTGTGGCGGGTGGTCAACGCCGTCACCCGGCGCAGCGTCGGGGCCGCCGCAGAGATCGCCCGCGACGTCCAGTCCGGGGCGCCGGTGAGCAACATCGTCGACACCCAGGTGGAGAAGGTGCGATCGGCGGCGGTGCACGCACTCGGCCTCGACGGCGGCGGGCAGCCGCTGCTCAACGGGGCCACGCTGCCGGCGCCGATCCAGCGGATCGGCCAGACCGTCGGTCAGGCGGTGACCCCGAACGTCGCCGGCCGGGGTACGTCCGGGCGCGGGCTCACGAAGGCCGACATCAAGAGGGTCGGCAACGACATGCTGCGCACCTCGGCCTACGCGCACAACCAGCCGAAGGACGAACATCCCGCCTTCGCCGCGATGCTCGCCTCGATCACCCCCGACGAGACCCGCATCCTGCGGTTCCTCGCCGTCGCCGGGCCGCAGCCGTCGCTCGACGTGCGCACCAAGACCCCGTTCGGGATCGGGTCGGAGCGGCTCGCGGGCGGCATGAACATGCTCGCCGACATGGCCGGCTGTTCCCATCCCGACCGCGATCACGAGTACCTGGCCAACCTGAACCGGCTCGGGCTGGTGCGGTTCTCCCAGGAGCCGGTGGCCGATTTCCGCCGCTACTCGCTCATCGAGGCGCAGCCGAAGGTTGCCGAGGCGATGGAGCAGGCCAAGAAGGCGACCACCGTCTACCGCAGCATCTACCTGTCCCTGTTCGGGCAGCAGTTCTGCGAGGCCTGCTTCGACCTCGAGGGCTACGACGGTGGCGGCTGGGCCGACGACGACCGCGGCGACAAGATCCTCGGCAAGGGCACCCCGAAGCCGAAGCGCAAGCACCACGCCTGAGCCCTGCCCGACACGCGGTCAGGGCATCAGCTCCAGGATCTCCGCACGACGCTCCTCGGCGTCGGGAGGCAGGTCGTCCAGCGCCACCTTCAGCACCGCGCTCGCCTCGTCCGCGCGATCGGCTGCGAGCAGCATCCGACCGTGCAGCGTGCCCGTGGCGGCTGCCTGCTGCAGCTCGTCGATCGACCGCAGGATCGCCGCCACTCCCTCGATCCGCACGATCGCCTCGTCGAGCCGGTCGGCTCCCCACAGGATGCGGGCGCCGTCGCGGCCGGCCATCGCGCGGTGCCACTGCCCGCTCGCCCGGTGCTCCTCGTCCGCCGTGTCGTCGAGGGCGGCAACGGCCTCGTCGGTGGCGGCCAGCTCCTGCAGTGCCGCATCAGAGTTTCGGGCCCAGTTCCAGGACAGCGCCGCGCCGCGGCGGTGGCCGGCGGCCATGAACGGCTCCTCGGCGTCGGTGAACGCGGCCGCAGCCAGAGCATGGTGCTGGGCCGCCTCCGCGTCGCGATCGACCAGGTCCAGCATCGCCGCCGCCTCCGCGTTCAACTGGCCCACGGCGTACGGGTTCCCCACCTCGGACCAGGCCTGCGCGGCGGCGTCGTACTGGCGCAACGCCTCGTCGGTCTCGCCCAGGTCCCGGCAGACCTGCGCGAAGACGTGCCGCGCGCGCAGCACGGACTCGTCGTCCACCCCGGTCAATGCAGGGATGGCCTCCTCCGCGGCGTCGGCGGCGTCCTGGAGGTGGCCGGTGAGCTGGCTCGCCACCGCCAGATCGACCTTCGCCAGCGCGGCAGTGCGCTCGTCGCCGATCGCGGTGAACCCGGCGATGGCGTCGAGCAGATCGATGCGCGCGGCGTCGACATGGCCAAGGTGCAGGCCCAGCTGGCCACGCATCAGGCCCCGATCTGCGCGCCACTCGGTCCGGTCGGCCGGGATCTCGACGTTCCCGAGGATCCGGTACGCGACTGCGGGATCGCCGTCCGCGCCGAGGGCCGAGCCGAGGCTCATCTGCATGCCCGGCACGGCGTCGCCGGCCCCGTTCGCCTGCAGCAGCTCCGCGGCCCGTTCGGCGGCGTCGACCGCTTCCGCGTGCCGCTCCGGCCCGAGGCGGAGCAGCACCTGCACCCGCTCGCGGTGGAGCTTGCCGGCCTCCAGGTCGGACGGTCGCAGCGACAGCGCGTCGTCCAGGATCGTGAGGGCTTCGGCGAAGTGCTCGACGGCGATCAACGGCACCACCACCGATCGCCGCGCGCGGGAGCGTCGCTCGGTGTCGCCGGAAGCCTCGGCGCGGGCGAGCTGCTCCGCGGCCACAGCCGCAGCCTCGTCGGCGCGGTCGATCGTGGCGAGCACGCGCACCCGGGAGGCCCGGACGTGGTCGCCATCGGCGCCGCTGTCCGCGTCGGCGTCGAGCAGGACCTGACCGGCCTCGTCGAGCAGCTGCAGTGCCGAGTCGCTGTCGCCGCCGAGCATCGCGACGTGCGCGCCGTGCCGGAGTCGCTGCGCACGCAGGACGCCCTCTGGTTCCGGGCAGACCTCGTCGAACTTCTGCCACGCGGCGTGCATCCCGGCGTGATCGGCCCGGTCGGCACACCCCTCCGCCAGTTCGGCCAGCTCCTCGGCGGTCGCGGAATCCGGCACGCCGACCCCGGCCACCTCGGCGGCCGGCACCGGCGCCGCCGTGGGCCGCCGCGCCGGCTCGGACAGCGGCAGGCCGTCCACGATCGGGACCAGCGCGAGTGCCTCCTCGATCCGCTCGCTCTGCGCCGTGTTGCTGTTGCGCTCGTCGAACAGCGCGGCGAGGCCGCGGGCCCGGCCGGCCAGATCGGCCCGCAGCTCCCCGGCGGTGGTCTCGGCATCTCCCCGGCGGATCGGCAACGCCTCGTCGACCCCTGCGAGCAGTGCGGCGGCTGCTGCGCTGAAGAGCATCTCCGCGGCTGGGGTGGGCGGTGAATCGAGCTCGGGGAGGTGCCGTTCCAGGATCTCCAGGCCCCGAGCCGGGTTGCCGGACAGGACGCAGAACCGCAGGTGGACGGCGTGGCGAGCCAGCATGGCCGGACGCGCCCGGTGGGCGCGGTAGGCGCGGCGGTGGGCTCTGGCCGCCTCGACGCCGTTGCCCACCCGCAGGTAGGGCTCCATCATCGTCAGCAGCAGACCTTGCGGCTGGTCCGTGCAGCTCAGCTCGCCCGCCAGCGCGCGGTGCCCCACCTCGACCGCGTCCTCGACCCGGCCGACCCACATCAGGTGGTCCACGATCTCGTCGGGTTCGCAGCCCTCGCAGTCCGAGAGCGGGCCGCGCGGAGCGGCCTGCCAGCGCCGGAACTGCTCGTCCGCCGCGGCCCCGTCGCCGAGGTGCCGCTCGAGCAGCTCCCGGTACTGGTGCACGGGATTGAGGCTGTGGCCGTGGTGCCGGTAGCGGCGCTCCATGTCGTCGAGCGCGGCCCGCGTGTGCGCCAGCGGAACCTCGGGGAAGTCCGGCAGGGCACCGACGATCCACTTGTACGACCACAACAGCGTGTCCGTGTGCCCGTCCGGGGCCTCACCACGGTCGAACATCGCCAGGCACCACGCGAACGGGGCCAGGGCGTTGGTGTACTCGCCGGCCTGCACGTACGCCGAGATGGCGCTCAGGCGCGTCACGTAGCGCAGCTCGGGATCCCCGTGCGCATCCACCGCACGGATCAGCTCGTCGTGCGCGACGGCCTTGCCGCGGCCGCGCTCGAGCCGCCGAATCAGGTTCAGCCGCTCCCACAGCTCATCGACCGTGCTCATGCTCACGACTGTCCCCCTCGATCCAGCGCCCGTTCGATCAGCCCGAGGAACGCGGAGTCGAGCAGCGCCGCGTCACCTGCCCGCACGGGATGTCCTCCGTAGAGCAGCGCCTGGCCGTACAGCGCCTGGACGGCCAGGCGCACCAGCTCCGCATCGGTGGTGGCCGCGAGGCGGCGCACCACCGGGCTGCGCATGTTGAACACCAGCTGGGGGCGATCGGTGTGCGGCTTCTCGAACACCGACAGCACCCCGGCCCACAGCTCGTCGGCGGCTGCCTTCGAGGCGCGCAGCTCCTGCTGCAGGCCGGCGGCGCGGTCCAGCAGGTAGAGGACGGGCACGGTCTCCGGCTCGAACGACCGCAGCAGCACCTCGCAGCCCAGCCGCTCGACGGTCTCGCGGGCGGTTCGCAGGAACGGCCGGGCCGCGAGCTCGTCGGCCGGGTCCGGGGCACCGAACCGGGTGGCGAGCACGCTCGGGTCCATCCGCTCGGTGCGCGCGCCGGGCACGGTGGCGCCGATCCGGTCGAGGATCTGCTCGTCGTAGGCGTAGCCGCCGTTGACGACGACCAGGTCCTGTGCCGCGGCCACACCGGCGAGCTGGCGGTACTCCTCGACACTGCTCGTGTAGCGCACGGTGCCGTAGCGCTGCCGCAGCTCCGCGGCGGTGTGCCGGCCGACGTTGGTCTCCAGCGGCCACCACTGGTCCACGAGCGCGAGCATCTCGTCGTCGTGCACGGCGAGCGCCTTCACCCCGAGGTGGTGGATGTCGAGGAAGCGGCGCAGCCGCTGCGGATCGGTGCGCTCCAGAGCGGCGAGCCAGCCACGCAACCGCTCCCCCAGCGCGCTGCGGACCTGGTCGAGCTGCTCGTTGTCGTAGAGCGACTCACGGCCCGCGGTGGGCCGCAGCTCGGTGGCGTCGACGACGCAGCGGGCGAAGAACGCCCACTCCGGGAGCAGGCCGTCGACGTGCTCGCCGAGCAGCATCCGCTTGAGGTAGAGGCGGTGCCCGGCCCGCTCGGCCGGGCTCACCGGGAACGGCAACACGTAGGCGACACCGGTGAGCCCGACCGCCGACACGTCGAGCTCGACGACGTCGAACGGGGTGAAGCCGAGCTGGTCCTGGGCATATCCGACGAGGTCGGCGCGGCGTTGCCCGGCGGCGCGGTCGTCATCGGCCCACGGCAGCGGCTCCGTGACGCCCTTGCCGTTGACGGTGACGTCGACGGGCAGCATCGACCCGAACAGTGCGGCCAGCTCGGTGACCGTGCCCGGCTCGAACCAGGATGCCGAGCCGGGCCGGGCGGCGAGCGTGACGGTCGTGCCGGGCTCGGCGCGCGTGCCGGGCTCGACCGTGTAGGTGCCGTCGGCGCGGCCCGTCCAGGTGGTCGCCGGGCCGCCCGTGGCGGAGCGGGTGACGACCCGCACCTCGTTCGCGACGAGGAAGGCGGCGAGCAGGCCGATCCCGAACTGGCCGAGGAACTCGTGGCGGGCGAACCCGAGGTCGTCCCGCTTGGAGCTGCGCCCGATGGTGGCGAGCAGCTCGTGCACCTGCTCGGCGGTGAGCCCGATCCCGGTGTCGGTGATCTCGAGGGTCTGCCCGTCGGCCGTGATCTCGACCTGTGCCGGCGCCTCCGTATCGGTGGCGCGCCGCGCAGTGACGGCGTCGACCGCGTTCTGCAGCAGCTCGCGCAGGTACACCCGCGGGCTGGAGTAGAGATGTCGGCTGAGCAGGTCGACCATGCCGCGCAGGTCGACCTGGAACGCACGATCCACGAGCAGACCTTCCCCCCGCGGCCCGGCCCCCCGCCGTTCCGACCGTCCGATGCTACCGATCCCGACATTGCAGACAGCTACCAGACGTACCTCGGTAGGGTGCCGATCATGGGGGGACTTGAGCTGCTGACGGCTGTCCAGGCAGAGCTGGCGCCACGAGATGACGAGAACCGGCTGGTCCCGCAGGTCGCTGCGGGCACGGCCCCGAGAGAGGTGTTCCGGGTCGCGGCGGCCGAGGAGCTGCGCATCGTGCCCAGCGACTGGCGCAGCCTGCACCTGCTGGCCTCGCGCGCTGCGGAACCGGCGGTGCGCAGCTACTTCGGTGCGCTCACCGCCGGTGAGGAGCTGGCGCTGGCCCAGCTCAGCCCGCTCGCCGAGGCCACCGGGCTCGATCCGGCAGCCGACTACGAGCAGCTGCCCGGCTGCCAGGCCTATCCGAGCTACTTCGCCTGGCTCGCGCTCAACGCCGAGCCTGCCGACGTCGTCGTCGCGCTCACGGCGAACTTCGCCGCCTGGGGCAGCTACTGCAGCTCGATCGCCACGGCCATGCGCACCCACTACGGCTTCGCCGACGCCGCCTGCGGGTTCTTCGACTTCTTCGCGACCCCGCAGCCGCCCGACCAGGCCGCCGCTGCAGCGCAGGCCGGCCTCGACGCCGGCACCCTCGATCCGGCGCGCACCCGCCGGTACGCACGCATGATCCAGAGCTACGAGCTGATGTTCTGGAACACGCTCGCCGACGTGACCTAGCGTCCCCTGGCGGGGGCCACTGGTCCCGGGCCCCGCTCGCGCACACCGTGGGGTGCCGGCGCATACGTTCGACCATATGCGTGGGCACACCAAACTGTGCGTGAACTGCTCACTCCCCTGTGGCCCGGGCTGCTCAGCCAGCCGCGACACGGAGCCCGGGCCCTCCGCGCGCGCACACCGTGGGATGCCGGCGCATACGTTCCATCACGTGCGTCGGCACACGACGCTGTGCGTGAGTTGCTCGGTCGCTAGGCCAGGATGCGCTCGTCGCGCGTGTAGACGTTCATCGATCCGCCGCGGACGAACCCGGCCAGCGTGATGCCGGCGTCGTCGGCCAGCTCCACGGCCAGCGACGACGGCGCCGAGACGGCGCTGAGGATCGGCACGCCGGCCATCGCGGCCTTCTGCACCAGCTCGAACGACGCCCGTCCCGACACCTGCAGCACGCAGCCGCGGGCCGGGATGAGGCCCTGCAGCAAGGCCCAGCCGAGCACCTTGTCGACGGCGTTGTGGCGGCCGACGTCCTCCCGCGCGACGAGCAGCTCACCCTCGGCGTCGAAGAGGCCGGCGGCGTGCAGGCCGCCGGTCGAGTCGAACACCTTCTGGGCTTCGCGGAGGCGGTCGGGCAGCGTGGAGATCGTGGCGGACGGGATGCGCAGGTCACCGTCGAGCACGGGGAAGGCCGTCTTCGTGCGGACGGCGTCGAGCGACGCCTTGCCGCACACCCCGCACGACGAGGTCGTGTAGAAGTTGCGCTCCATCGAGGCCGACGGCGGTGCGACGGAGGCCGCCAGCGTCACGTCGAGCACGTTGTAGGTGTTGCGGCCGGAGTCGTCCACCGAGTCGCAGTAGCGGGCGGCCACGATGTCATCGAGGGACGTGATCACACCCTCGGTCAGCAGGAACCCGTGCGCCAGCTCCACGTCGTGGCCGGGGGTGCGCATGGTGACCGACAACGGCGTGCCGGCGACCCGCAGCTCCATCGGCTCCTCGGCGGCCAACGTGTCGGGCCGGGTGGTGCGCCCGTCCGGCGTGATCCGCACGACCCGACGACGTGCCGTCAGCCGTCCCATTCCCGCACCCTTCCGCGTCGATCACGGGCCCACCCTGCGCCCACGATCGACGCTACGCCTGCCGCAACTGGGCCGCGGCTGCCACCACGAGCGGGTCGGTCTCCGCGCCCGCCGCGATCTCCGCCTGGAGGTCGCGGCGCATGCGCGGGTCCCAGAACTGCCGTATGTGCATCGCGATCGCTGTCGCTGCCTCGTCGGCCGGCCGGTGGTGGAACTGCGCGGCGATGTCGCCGGCGAGCCGGATGGTCGGCGGGACGGTCGTGTCGGTCATTCGCCCGCCACCGGCACGGCCGCGCGTTCGACGTCCGCGTCCTTCCTGGTGATCACCAGTTCCACCTGTACGGCGGTGACCTTGTACTCCGGGCAGTTGGTGGCCCAGTCGGAGTGCTCGGTGGTCACGACGTTCGCGCCGGTCACGGGATGGTGGAACGTCGTGTAGCAGACCCCGACGGGCATCCGGTCGGCGATCACGGCCCGCAGCGAGGTCTTGCCGACCCGGCTGGCGAGGCTCACCGTGTCGCCGTCGTTGATGCCGCGCACCTCCGCGTCGTGCGGGTGCAGTTCCAGCACGTCTTCCGGGTGCCAGGTGCTGTTGGCGGTGCGGCGGGTCTGCGCGCCCACGTTGTACTGACTCAGGATCCGGCCGGTCGTGAGGATCAGCGGGTACTTGCGGGTGCTGCGCTCCGGCGTGGCCACGTACTGCGTCTCGACGAAGTGGCCCTTGCCCCGCACGAAGCCCTCGGCGTGCATGATCGGTGTGCCGTTGGGCGCCGCCGCGTTGCACGGCCACTGGACGCTGCCGACGGCATCGAGGTGCGCGAACGACACCCCGGCGAACGTCGGCGTGGTCAGCGCGATCTCGTCCATGATCTGGCTCGACGAGTCGTAGTGCATCGGGTAGCCCATCGCCTGCGCGATCTCGGCGACGATCTGCCACTCCTGCTTGCCGGTCTTCGGCGCCATCACCGGGCGCACCCGGTTGATCCGCCGCTCGGCGTTGGTGAACGTGCCGTCCTTCTCCAGGAACGACGTGCCGGGCAGCAGGACGTGCGCGAACTTCGCCGTCTCGTTGACGAACAGGTCCTGCACGACCACGAGGTCCAGCGCGGCCAGCGCCGCGTGCACGTGCCGGGTGTTGGGGTCGGACTGCGCGATGTCCTCACCCTGCACGAACAGCGCGCGGAACGAGCCGTCCAGGGCCGAGTCGAACATGTTGGGGATGCGCAGCCCCGGCTCGTCCAGGAGGGAGACGCCCCACAGCTCGTTGTAGATGTCGCGCACCGACTCGTCGCCGACGTGCCGGTAGCCGGGCAGCTCGTGCGGGAACGAGCCCATGTCGCAGGAGCCCTGCACGTTGTTCTGGCCGCGCAGCGGGTTGATGCCCACGCCGGAGCGGCCGATGTTGCCGGTGGCCATCGCCAGGTTGGCCATGCCCATGACCATCGTGGAGCCCTGGCTGTGCTCGGTCACGCCCAGGCCGTAGTAGATCGCGCCGTTGCCGCCGGTGGCGTAGAGCCGGGCCGCTGCCCGGACGTCGGCGGCGGGCACCCCGGTCATCGGCTCGGCGGCTTCGGGGCTGTGCTCGGGGCGGGCGATGAACTCCGCCCACTCCTCGTAACCCTCGCAGCGCTCGGCCACGAAGTCCGTGGCCGTGAGCCCTTCGGTGACGACGACGTGCGCCATCGCGTTGATCATCGCGACGTTGGTGCCCGGCGCCAGCGGCAGGTGGTACTGCGCCTCGATGTGCGGCGAGCGGACGATGTCGGTGCGCCGCGGGTCGACGACGATCAGCTTCGCGCCCTGGCGCAGCCGCCGCTTCATGCGCGAGGCGAACACGGGGTGGCCGTCGGTGGGGTTCGCGCCGATGATCATGATGACGTCGGCGTCGGCCACGGACTTGAAGTCCTGCGTGCCGGCCGAGGTGCCGAACGTCTGCTTCAGCCCGTACCCGGTGGGTGAGTGGCACACCCGCGCGCAGGTGTCGACGTTGTTGTTGCCGAACGCCGCCCGCACCATCTTCTGGACGACGTAGACCTCCTCGTTGGTGCAGCGGGAGGAGGTGATCGCGCCGATCGAGCCGGTGCCGTGCTCGGCCTGGATCTCGCGGAGCCGACGGGCGGTGAACCCGATGGCCTCCTCCCAGCTCACCGTGCGCCAGTCGTCGGCGATGGAGTCACGCACCATCGGGGCGAGCACGCGATCGGGGTGGCTGGCGTAGCCGAACGCGAAGCGGCCCTTCACGCAGCTGTGGCCCTCGTTGGCGCCGCCGTCCTTGTACGGCACCATCCGCACCAGCTCGTCGCCGCGCATCTCGGCCTTGAACGAGCAGCCCACGCCGCAGTACGCGCAGGTGGTGATCACGCTGCGGGTCGGCATGCCCAGCTCGACGACCGACTTCTCCTGCA
>Ga0307513_10004746_pt1 | contig 18053 bp, 17 predicted proteins | sample 15_EM_MG_FD_202174 | JGI IMG/M metagenome (GOLD analysis project Ga0307513, IMG submission 202174) | Populus trichocarpa ectomycorrhiza microbial communities from riparian zone in the Pacific Northwest, United States - 15_EM | ecosystem: Host-associated > Plants > Roots > Unclassified | place... | reverse complement strand
GTGTGCGCGAACCCAGCTCCCACCTGACCAGGCGACAAGCCTTCGTTGTCTCGTTGTCATTTACAGGTGACAAAAGATGTACGTTATGGAGGTCGTGGAGTTGGCTCCGGCCCATCGCGGCCGAGTACGAGGTCCAGAAATCGTGGCGGGTAGACACAAAACGGCAATGTGGAGCGAAGAGGGAGCAGAATTGGGGAATGAAAGCTTGTTGGTGCTGCAGGTGTCATCGGCGTACCTACACAATATCTGGTATTCGAGCCGTGGTACCACAAGGGCTCTCAGGGCGTAGAGATAGGGGTTGAATGTAGTTCTGGCTAGAAGACTTCTCGGTTGTTTCGAGGAACATTGCTCCACCTGTTAAAAGGAGAGACCGGAATCCTAAATGACTAATAAACTAATTATACATGCGCACCGATTGCGTGATCGCAACATGGGCGACGCGTCCAACCTCGGGGATCGAGTGCGTGTGATCCAGTCAGCACCCTTTGCTCGTGGGTTGGTGGTTATTTGGTACCGATTGGTCTCCCGTCACCTCTTTTGCGGCCAGGTCGTCATCGTCCATCGGCAAAGGATTGTACTAGGAACCGCAACCTCAATAGCCGCTGCCGCTTAGGGTCCACTTACAACCCCTGATACGTCTCACACATACTCTGTAATCCATAATAATTGGATGAGAAGCTTGGGGTGGATTCCAGTACGACTTTATTTCTTGTGCCCATGAACGGGCTTATCCACTCAATATGTGTAAAAAACTAAATGAAAACGAGAATCATGCAAATCAAACTGATATTGTATTTGTATGTGACTAAACGAGCACGCTACACGAAGCATTAGACACTTGTATCCAGCAGCAGCAGAACAGCGGGCATCCAAAGCAAACTGAGTCTGTGTCGTCCCACAGTAAAGTGACGTCAAATATGACATAATCGGAATGCATGGGACCAAAATGAAAAGATCGGATCCAGAGCCAGCCGTAATGCACGCATACGGAAACACTACTGTGCCTTCTCGTGTCTTGGCTGTCAGCATACACGTTTCCAACATTATGTACACGACATAACGAATAAAAATAGGTAGCCAATGAAAAAACAGAATAAACACTTACCTTTGGCTTTGAAACCTCCTTCTCGGCCCGTACATCGGCTACTTGCCGTTCAAGGCTAGCTACCCTTAGGCGCCGCACATCTCATTGGGGTCCGTCAAGTCGTCTGCTCTGGCCATCTCCTCATCACTGTCTGCAATGTAGGCAAAGACGTTAAAGGCAGCTGCATATGGTTTCACTGAGAAGTACATTTCGCTCGTACGAATCCGTATGAATATTGTACATTATGGAGGCACTCCCTTCATCAGAGGTCGGAGTATGTGTGCATCGCCTCTTGTCTCCCCATCACGCCACACACAAAGAAGACTAGTTACTGGTTTTTGCCGCCGCCAGCGCCTGGTGAAGCTCTGAATAGACCCTGGAGTCTTTGAACGCAAGGGCGTGTTTGAGTTTCAGGCTTCCGTCTTCATCAGGTGCGAAGCGTAAGATGTACACCGTCTCGCAGTTGGTGTCCAATCCGTATGGGTTCTTGATCTCCATGGTGGACTGCGGTATGCATGAGGTAGATGCGGGGCTAATCCAAAAATATTGGAGTACGAACATGAATTACCACCTCCCTCGCGGTGTCTATGACGGAATGGAAGGTTTGCTGCATAGGAGTTTAAGTAAGGGAGGACGTTCGAGCAGTAAGTGGTACAGCTTACCCCATACCCAGTTCCAAGGTCTGCCATACGCTTAAGCCATGCCTCTTTGCCTAGCGCTGGCACACGGAGAGATTGGGGGTAAATCGCGTGCTGAAAGTCCTTATGCAGATATTTCCCGAGATTATCCATGTTCATCTCGTTAGCTGCTTGAATGCATTCATTGATGAGCTTGATTGGAGGGGAGTCTCCTTGTAGCGGGGGAATCATGGTGTTTCTCGTTAAAGACCTGTTGGGAGTGCCTTCGGATCCCAGGGTTATATATATCGTAGAGAAATACACACGTTCTGGACAAGGTGGATTCCGTTTACGCCTGACCCTATGCTGTAAATTACATATTGGTCAGCTGGTTGAGTTTATTGAATTGAGCACGATAGCAGGTAAGTGAAATACGCTGGACTTTTAGTATACTACCGGAGTCTTATCTGACCACTACCGCGAGTCAATATAGATACATCGGCCAACTAGACAGTGTTTTGAGTTTGTTGGACTGCGGCGATAGGGGTACTGCTACATTAGCTTTCGGTGAGCGTATTACACGATGAGGGACCAATAGGGCCGATTGGCCTGTTTTTATCTCCGTTAATTGTCCAGTTACTTCAACGGCGAGTTTGGAGCTCGAGATCAAATGGGGTAGGGTACTCGGTGAGCGAATAGGGTTCAAGCCTATCGACCAACCATATCCGTAGAGAATGCCTGTGGCGTTTGCAATTGAAGCGGTGGTCCGCTCTTCGGGTGCTTCGGGTGTAGAAGGCGGTTTTTTCACCTACTGGAGCGGCAGCAGAATGATTACTGACGAGGTATACCTCAGAAGTAGTAATTGGAGGAGGCGAGGTCCAGTTGTACGTCGCGGCGGGCGGCGGGTTTCGAGAGCAGTGTTATCTGCTGGCCGGGTAAGGTCAGAATTTGAGGTTCATTACGTGTACATACCGCCGGACCCCGACGTATCGATGGATGGGGCTGATTCGAGTGCTCCTTGGAGCAGGGCTACCAATGCGGGACTGACCGGCAGTATGATCCGAAGGTGCCATACCACATCATATCACTGGTATGATATCTTCGTACCTGATTGACGAGAGCGGCAGGCACCAGAACAGTATGTTCCGCGTTCTATACACTTGTGTCGCGAGTCCGCTTCATTATAACAATCAAGAAAATGGCGGAAGTGTGCCAAACGCACATTAGTGGCTGCCACTCAACCTCTTGGAGCTCAGCGATACAGGGAAGGCGGCCGGAGCACTAACATCCAGCAACAGCGATCAGGAAACTGGTCTAAGTATAACACATATGAGCATAGGAATCAAGACGCGCCAACGCGGTGCGAAGCCAATGAGAGAGGCGGAATATTAATGCAGGCGGCATTATTATTTGGGTGGAAATGGACCCTCGCTTACATACTTTAACCATCTTGTGTGCAAGAGAGCTAAGAAAGGGGCGTTCATTATGAATGATGATGATGTACGAATAGGCCGAGTCTAGAAAATAGGGCAGAACGGAGATACGACGCAAAGGAGATTGGAGACGTATTGTAGACGTATTAAAACAGCAAAATGAGTCCATAGTTCGAGAAATGAGCCCAAAACACAACCACGTTGCTAGATCAGTCGCTGAACCATCTGCTCCACAGGTCTATAGCACCCCCACTGCATTGAGCTCCGTCCTATACACTGCCAGAGTGTAAGGCGGGGCATCAATGCATGAAAGAAGCGCTGTAGCACTGTGGATTCCCACATGCAAATGGTTATCAGTCGATTTGCCTCGCAATTTGGTTGTTTCTACATTTAGGTGTTCCTTGGTGCCGTTTGAGCCCCTTCTTGTTGACACTTGAGCCACTTAATGGGAACAGAAGTGATTGAGCGGTTCAGTTACGAGACAAGGAAGGGTATATAACATACCAGTGTGTGCAAGTAGTACAAAGCTCTTTTCCATGCGTGTTGCATGGGGCGTGGGAATGGAGATCCCCTGGAAAGACATACGTCTTGTGACTGAAATGATTTAGTGAGTGAAAGTAACCAAGAGGCCGGGACTATAAGTATACCATTGACTGCACACAAAGGGGTTTCCTTCATGGTGTGCCTTGAAATGAGACGTAAGATGGTCTCGACGAGAAGATGCATAGTCGCAATCGGGATAATCGCATTTGAACCTTTTTTGGGGGCCAGGATTGATGCTCTTGTATGACATGTGTGCCTCTGCGGACATAACAGACCCATCCTGGCTGGAAGTCGAGCCCGGAGAGTCGGAATAGAGAGGCGATAGCATTGCACTTGGAGATATATTAGCCTTTTGAGGAGAATAGGCGGTTCCGTTTGAAAATGTGCTATCGGTAAACTGGTATTCTGGTCGATAGAGACAGGCGTAGCCATCTCTCGCGAGGATTGCGGCCTCTACTTCGGCACCCTGTTTCAATTCTTCAGCCCAACTCTCAAAGTTGTACACAGATGGATCTATTATGAAGCATTATGGTGTCAGAGGGAGCACCGACGAACATTTCAGATTGGGAGAGAAGAACGATGAAAAACGAACCTGAATGTTGGGTGGTCGGACAACTCGTGACAGCAGGTCCACCCATTTGGGGCGACAGCTGACCTGCATAAAAGGAACAGGTCGATTTGAGGTCACCAGGTCTTGCGTTATAGTAGGGGAGGGTAGGCTGGGAAGATGGACTGTAGCCTTGTGGGAAGGATTAGGTCTAATATAATGCCGTGCACCGAGGGTTCCATATGAGAGGGAGAGACGTACCACAGGAGTTGTACGAAGCCATTTCGACGAAGACGGAGAGTGGTTGCCGATCCAATGATGTTCAATGGCCATTTTTGACGGACGTTAAGAGATGGCAGGTTCGGTCATGCTCCAGTTTGGCATGCTCCCAAGTGTACACTTCTCTATCAACGCACGAGGCACCCGCGCTTCCAAGGTGAAGGCTGTACTGTGCCGGTGATGGGGCCTTACAACGTTGGTACGAATTGGTACCATGGTCGCCAAGTAGGTAGGTTAGGCGCCGTCCGCTCATTCAACGGCAGTTGACAGCTTTATTCGGACACGCACGGGCACCCTTCAGAACATCGGTCCGTTGAGAGGAGAACCCAGTTAAGGGCTTCCTGACACAAAGGATGTCACTCAGACGGATTCGCAAGAGGATCACCGTCACGGAGGGTTGCGTCACGTCGGCCGCAGCTATCTGCATCCTGACAGGACTAACAGGGCGGTCCTACCAGAAGACGCTCGCTCTGCATCCGCAACGTGACTTGTTATTGTGAAGGGTCCATGGTCGGTAACATGATTCTACGAATTGAAACCGCTTGTAAGGATCATTCAACCCAAGTGATTCTGGAACTCCCAGCACCGCCGTACCATGGCCTCTAGAGGACGAGCGCGGGATGCTGCAGGCTAGCTAGGAGATCGAACTACGCAAATAAATGAGGCGAGACAAAAAGTTCGTGGTAATTGCCTAAGCTTTCTGATCGCGATACGAAACCTCGATCATGCATCTCTCTTTTGAATGCTGTTGTATGTACGGAGCGGGACCTTCCTTAACATTGGGTGAAAGAACACGAGAAGCCAACAGGAATCACAACGAGGGGCAGGTGCCCTAACACCGAAGGAAATTCGAAATATGAGAGTGTGTACTAAAGAGTAAGGGAATGTATTGAGGATTCAGAGATATATCGAAGGAATTACAGAAGAGTGCGTCTCAACCGCCTGGCGCAAAACCATAAAGACAAGATTCTGTATTAGGACGGTTGGTTCAGAAGACATCGGAGGAGGTGAAGTATACGTACGACCAGGTAAGCTTGGAGGTTGTGAGACAAGGGGAACAGTGGATAACGGCAATATTGACATATCGTGGGTGGGTATGGACCCGTATGAAAAGGAAATCTGAAACGTCGTCACCCGAAGCGAAGGTCCACCTCAATGATTTCCCACCAGAAATCGGGTACCCGGCAAGTGAACACTGGTCACAAAGACTTCCAATTCTTAGAATGCAGATGCATCGCCTAATTGTCCAGATCATATCCACTTGGACTCCGTTGGATGAGAATGCGGAGAATGCAGAGTACGGTTGGCCAGTTCAAGTTCTTGCGTAAATTGAAACCAGGAAGCGCGTTCTTCCTCCGGAGTAAGGACGCAAACTATGTATAACCCAGGTTCTCTCCACTCCTCGACTTCCTCGGATGCCAGGGCTCACTATTCGAGAAGAGTTGGGAGTTCACAGGACGGGTCGTAGCACCAAGAAGAGGCACTCTGGTAGAAGACTCACCACCGATGGTCAACCAGAGCTCAACAGGATTTTTGATGTGAAGAGAAAGCCTTGTAACTAAATTGTGAACAAGTCATGGTTGCTCGCATGCCCCCACCCGCACTCAAGCCAGGAGGCCAGAAGGAGGACAGTCCATGCTCCATTGCACGTAGTGTCCACAGCAAATCCTATGTTCGCGGTAGCGAGCGGAGTTTGCGCAGAGTTTGCTGAGCTGGGGTCCAAAGCACAAACAAAGCACACACAAACAAACTTTGCCACCAACCTCACCAATGTGCGGCCGTTTTGCCCTCGGAAGGGACAGAGACGCCGTCCTGGAAGAAGCGATTCACGCCTTTCAACACGGTATGAATGGACCTCGCCATAACCGTCGCCGCAACAACAACAACGAAGAGGAACCACGTGACGAAAATGACGACTTGGACGAAGAGGAAGAGAACTGGGACGGCGACGTGCCAGTCGAGTGGGTCGATAGAGACGATTTTCACCCACGGTATAATATTGCGCCGAGGACACGCGCACCAGTTTTGAGGGCTGAAGTTCACCGAACCCCGGCAGACCAGCCAGTGGGCAAGAAGCGGCGGGTGTTGCAAACGATGGTATAGTTCTGCTCTTGGTGAGGTTGAGTGAGTGGAACTGATAGACCATCTAGCGCTGGGGTCTCGTCCCGCACTGGAGCAAGGTCGACTTGCCATCCCAAACTGCGAACACGATCAATGCACGTGCAGAGACTCTAATAGATGTTCACACCGGTATGTGGAACTCGGTCAAGAGAAAGAGACGATGCGTGGTGCCTTGTGATGGGTGTGTTGTCAGCCATTTTGTCGCGTCATAGCGTTGCTGACGCGAAATTTTGCTGTATTTCTGGCTTGTACAGATACTACGAGTGGATTACGAAGGGAAAGGACAAGCTTCCGCACTTTATTCGACGACATGACTCAAAACGACCTCTTTGGCTCGGGGGGTTGTGGGACTGTGTGATACTTGAAGGTGTGTCTTCACAGGGTACTGAGGCTGCATCTTATTGTGGCGGACATGAACAGGAGAAACGCAGCCTCTGTATACCTTCGCCCTTGTGACTTGTCCTGCACGACGAGATATGGAATGGCTACATGATCGCATGCCGCTAATCTTCGAAGAAGGTACATTCGATATTTGGTCCTAGATGAGCCAGTGGGTATAACCGTTTTGGTGTAGGCGATCCCAAAATGAAGCAATGGCTCGATCCCTCGATAGGCTGGACGAAGCAGATCGAGGGCTTGTTGGAACCATTCCACGACCCACTTACGATCTACCAAGGTAACTATCCTAAACCGCCCGCTTGTCGTTACGATACCTTGAACAAATTCCGCAGTTCCGAAAGAAGTAGGTAAAGTGGGGACCGAAAGCCCAGCTTTCATCCAGCCGATAACGGAGCGAAAAGACGGAATTCGTGCCATGTTCGCCAAACAACAGACACGGTCACCTTCACCATCCAAGCCGTCTACATCGCCCTCAGAGCAAACACAACCCGAGACACAACCTCAGTCTGGCTCCCAGTCTTCTGAATTGCCGACTGCGCCCATAGGCAAGCGTAAAGCTTCGGCGCTGGAAGATTCTGGGGTCAAACAGGCGCAAGGGAGCCCAATGAAGAAGCCACGACTGGGTAGTGCGTCGCCGAGGAAAGGAGGATCGTCACCCACTGTGAGTATACGCCTTTCTCTCACACATTTGTGTACTCATTGACACTGCCACCGACGGTTACCAGAAACAGAAGGGTGGACAAACATCGAGCATCACCGATTTCTTCGCAAGGGTAGGGCCATCATAGTTGTCCTCTGGCATCCATTCGTCTCCCACTTCCACTTCCGTTCGCATCTCAGTCTCACGCCGTCTTCGATTGTAACAACCACAAATTCTCATTCTCCTTTCGCAATGTACCATATTTCCAAACTCAAACCGCCTATAGGCTGAGCATCTCCGCCGAGAGAGGGATGTATCGGAGAAAGCCGGATGCCCTTGGTCTCCACCCCCGCTCACCAACACACTGAACGAACCTTGTACCTGCGTCAACTAGACCGTCAACCGTATGCGACAATGAGCAGCGTAGAATTGTATGCGTCAGCGATCCAGGAGTTTCTCCAGACGACGACAGAGTCGCCGTGTTCAGCCATCGGACAGGCCTTTGAGCGACTCGTACCTCCCGAGCTTCGTTTCCAGGTTGCGTTACATATCCTTTGGCCGTCTATGCATAGCGGGAAGAGACTGGTGAGTTGGCGACAGATTCCGCGCCCGGGCTGAGAGCGAGCGCGCGCGAGATTCCGACGGGGGTTGACCCCTTCGTATATCTCTATCAGCAATTACCATTATAATGTATTGTAATAGGGCAAGGTTGTCATGATCATGCGTCCTAAATCGGGCGAGATCACTGCTCTCAGTGCACGTTCTATACCATCTCGCCACCGTTTCCCAGTGGGAAGCTTTTCAGATTGGTGTATGTAGTGATCAAGAGCTCTCTTGCAACGAGTTGCTTCTTAAAGTCACCCGTCGTTCTCATATTCGTCCAATTGCATAAAGCTGACTTCGAAGCCAGGACGAAAGGATACAGGCCGCTTTCTTACTCTATCAACTGTATGCATCCCATACAGTTGATGCGAACCCCTTTAAGGTCGCATTTGAAGAGGTCCTCCGCTCGGAGAAAGCGAAAGAACAAAATGACAACGAACCGGCCACCAATCCGATAGCGGCGACACTCGAAGTCATTTTGAATGGCAAAGGTGCTCAGGTGAGATCACAGAAGCGTCAATCTACACGGTACTTGACCCTATCCCCTCTTCAGCTATCCGCCTTTTCTCCGATAGCTCTTTCGTCGGGTTCTTCAAAGCTTGGCGGGGAAACAGTCTCTCCCAGGTAAGCGAATATCGAGGTTCACTCTCTCGTTGGGTTTCTTCATCCAAGGAGGTTCGCCTTACAATCAGCCATGACAGGTCAATCACCTCGAGCACGTCTGGCAGCTCAGGATCCACCGAGCCTACCGAGGATGCACGAGTGCACAACCTGCTTCAAGAGGCTCCTGACCGCGTCTTGACGATACCCGAACAAAAGGTGTGCCCTCTGTATTAAGCACCCCGGTATCTGTATTGATCCGGCCGCGGTCTTCAGTTCTTAGCACGCAAGCTACCCACGTTCGAGTTCAGCTCGTCTATTTATGTGGATCTACCTTATATAATCGCACAAAATCCCAACGTTGCGTTTCATATACTCTCTCGGCTCATCGCACGCTCCACACCTGAGGGGCAGAACTTGTGCTTCGATGCGATTGCCGGCCTGAGACCGACGATGGCGAACTTCGATCTTATTGCAAAATTGTTGCAGGATTACACACGGTTGTACGATGGTAGGGAGACTGTCGCGGGCGCGGTACGGGAGACGGCGCTGGGGAGATTTTTGGAGAGTTGTGAGGCGGAGATCGAACGCCAAGAGGCGCTGGAAGGACCTGGAGGCGTTGCCATAGACAGTCCTTGCGCCATTGCTGTGCAACATGTGAGTTTTTGGGTTTGCCGTTGGCTGTGACTGCTTGAGGCAGCGAAAACAAATCGTGGGCATGCCTAATACCCGTGCCTGATGGCCCAACGCGGCGATGCCACCCGATGCTTCGGAGATCAAACTCTAGGCGTTTTGCTTCATGCCCATCGCTCGATTAGATGAATTTCTGACAATAATCCTCCTGCAGTTTTGTCGGTTCTGCTCATCGCTCGTTCGACTGGGGATTCTGGTGCCGACGATGGATGCGGAAATCGCACAAGTCCTGCGGTTCTCTCTGCGGTACTCAAGGTACCGAGAGGCGAACGCACTGTATCGGACGATCACGGGCGTTCGAAATGAAGGTGGGGGCGGGTAGGCGAGACTCTGAGAATTGTTAATCCATTTGAGGGTAACGGGTGGGTGGGACCATGATTCGGGCGTCTACATGTATGCTACAATGCAGTCAGTACATTACTTGAAGGAGCGTGGATCGTTCCTGTTAAAGTGAAATTCAGATTGAGTATCTGTGATCGCCAGCGTGTAAGGAGCGCCATGAAAAGTAAGAGAGGATATAATCGTTTCCTACAATTAATACCATTCTTCGGGATGAGCAATCGCAATAAACAGTGCTTGTAACCCGTGTTGACTTACCGTTTCGAGCTTGGACCCGCCCACATCGATAGTGACGCCTACGAGTGTTGCGGTTGACCCTCGGCGACGACGTGCACGATCCCGACGACATCTCTAACGACCCCGACCCCCCTCGATGTCCTTCTACCAGTCGTCGTTGACACCGTCGCGACCGGCCCCCCCGCCACCAGGCGCCGGTCAGCGCGGAACCAATGGCTCAGCATATACAAATAACTCAATTTATGCATCTTCAGGCTCCTCTTTTTCCACCTCGCTCCAGCTCACCCCGCCTTCCCCAGCTAGCTCATCGTATAACCCTGCTTATTCGGGCATCGGTGGCAGTCCAAATCGCGGTTCGTCTGCTACAGGATACTCGGATGGCCAGGTTGTTCGCAATGGATACGTCTCTGTTAAGGAAGACGGGTTTGCGAGCCTCTTCTGGTCCAGGAAGTGGCTCGTGCTCCGCGAGGCGACTCTTTCTTTTCATAAGAACGAGGTACGTGGGATTCGTTACCACCATCATTATGCTCTACTCTGGACTAGGCATGCTGACTATGTTGTGGGATTTTCTATAGAACTCGCCTCAATCAAGCTTGATTTATCTCGCGGACGTGACTCTCATAGACCGTGTCGAGCTCAAGCCGTACTGCCTTGTCGTTGAGACCAAGGACCGCCGAATGTGGCTGTCTCTCAAGAGCGATGAGGAGGTTTATGGCTGGAAGGACGATATCTATGCCCGGTCACCTCTGATGGGGTTCAGCAATCCCGTCAATTTCCAACACAAAATCCATGTCGGCTTCGACCCCACAACTGGAAACTTTACTGTGAGCGGTGTTCCTGGCTGCGCTAGCAACGGATCAGTTCTTGCGAGGTTTGCCCAGGAATACCTGAAGCACCCCTCCGTAGATTGCGGACTTGAAAGCCCTCCGGCCATCGGCCGTCTACCTCTCATGGGCTGTGGTGACTTCTCCTCTCCAGACCGCAACGCAGGGGTGGCGGCATTCTCCGGGCTCTTGACCCCGAGTACATCGCAGCCCCGGCGCATCATTTCAGCTGGGTAGAACTGGCAACTATTCTGATCCCCACCACTGAAACCATGGGCATTTGCTGATCTCTCCCTTGTGCTCAGGGCTTACCAGATTCATGGACCCGTCTACTTAGCTCCTCCGCCATTACCCGCGAAGACTATCAACGAAACCCCCAGGCCGTTATCGAGGCGCTTGGCTTCTACACGGAGCACCAAAAGCAAGCATTCGAAGAGCAGGGTATGACAGCTGCCCCAATGAGCTTGAGCGCAAGCAATGTCCGTCCAGCTTACAGTCCCGACTCGGTGACAACCGCTCCTCCACGATTCGGCGCCGGGACCGGATTTGCAGGGGCTTCGGGTGGGAGGGACTCGCCTTCCATGTCTCAAGCAACCCTGGTATCGCGTGATATCGACGGGACATCACCCGGTCGTCCTTCTCTCTCTCGAATCGACTCTGTCCCCCCAGGTTTGGATTCTGTGCCTGGTACTCGGGGCTACGGCAGCTCGCGTCCAACCGATTATCCCAACGGCGCAGGATCGGTCCGTGGACCTGCAGGCATACAAGCTTCAAGACCCGCGCCTCCTCGTCCTCCGGCATCTGGCCCCTCGCAGAAACCGCAAGGACCGAAGCAACCAGCTAGCAGCACGGCAATCGCAGAACGTGCTCGTCAGCAACAGGAGAGGCAGACACGATCCGACGATGAAACACGGCCTGGTCAGCGAACTCCCCGTGCAGAGATGGACGAGCGTCCTTTGGATGGCGCAGGGCAGCCCCTGCCAACGCGAAATGACTCGGGGGCGAAGCAACAACAAGCTACCGCTCAGCAACGTGAACGTGACGAACGCATGCGACAACGCGAGCTAGAGAAGGCGCGCGAGCGCGAAAAGGAACGTGCAGAAAGGGATATGGAGCAGCGCGAACGCGAGAAAGAACTCCGCGAGCAATACCAACGCCCACCGATGCAAACACCCGCGAGGAGTATGACCGCGAACCTAACGCCTGCGACCGATCCCGCTCCTGGAGCCGCTGGGGCACTCTCTGGACCGCCGCATGTTAAGCCTCTCCAGACAGCTAAGAAGCTCCCGCCTTTGGATGGAGGTGTGGCCGCGGCCGCAGCTGCGCTGGAGAAACCCAAGTCCGTCGAAAAGCGGATTTCGACGATGAGCGAGGCGCAGATTATGGACAAGCTCAGGAGTGTTGTTTGCTCTGATGACCCGAAGGCGCTGTACAGCACCATTAAGAAGGTTGGGCAGGGGTACGTCAGGCTTCCAGGTTTGCTTTCTTCAATGCAAAAGGTGTTGATGCGTTTCGTGTTTGTAGTGCATCTGGGCATGTGTATGTGGCCAAAACGCTTTCCAACGGCAGTAAGGTCGCCATCAAGCAGATGGACCTGTCCCACCAGCCACGCAAGGAACTCATTGTCAACGAAATTCTCGTCATGAAGGAATCTCAACACCCCAATATCGTCAACTTCTTGGAGTCGTATCTTGTCAAGGGCAACGAACTCTGGGTCGTTATGGAGTACATGGAAGGTGGTGCACTTACAGATGTCATTGAGAACAATCAGCTCGAGGAAGATCAGATCGCTAGTATCTCTCTTGAGGTGAGGATAACAGATTCGGGATAGAAGGAGTCTTCTGACAGTAAATTGTTGGTAGACTTGCAAAGGTCTCGGACACCTTCATTCGCAAAGCATCATTCATCGTGATATCAAGAGTGACAATGTCCTCTTGGATGGAGGTGGACGAGTGAAGATCAGTAGGTTTATTTCCTAACTACATATTGATGATCCGGCTGACCTTGGCTCCAGCCGACTTCGGTTTCTGCGCCAAACTGACGGACCAGAAATCGAAACGCGCGACGATGGTAGGTACGCCATACTGGATGGCACCGGAGGTAGTCAAGCAAAAAGAGTACGGCGCCAAAGTCGATATCTGGTCATTGGGTATCATGGCGATCGAGATGATTGAGAACGAGCCACCGTACCTCGACGAGGAACCTCTCAAGGCCCTCTACCTTATTGCCACTAATGGCACCCCTACGCTCAAGAAACCCGATTCGCTCAGTCAGGAGCTCAAGCACTTCTTATCCGTTTGCTTATGCGTGGATGTCAAGAGCCGGGCGAGTGCAGACGAGCTGCTCGACGTGAGTCTTTTCTGTAGTGGCTGAATATCCTAGGCCTAATGGTATCCTCCACAGCACGAATTCTTGTGTAAGGCATGCACGCCGTCTGGGCTTGCTGCACTGCTACGAAAGGCGAAGCCAGCATGATAACTGCCCGATACGTCGACGCAGTGTGCTTTTATAGAGTACTGCTTTGGTTTCGTCCCCTATCACATGCCCTTAGCTGGAACCTCCTTCACAAGATTCCCTCCCTCCATTCCTCTTTGTCCAGTTTGCCTATGGATTGTATATCGGGATATGCTACTTGAATTGACTCTCTTTATCGTTTTTTGCCGTCATTGGTTTGTGTTACGATTCGTCTGGCGAGTTCAGTTTATATTTCGGTCCAAATGGAAGAGATGATCGAGACAGCTACCATGGCAAGAGACTGATACGTCCAGGTGATTTAGAACTCCCTGTATTTAGTTTATGTTAGCTAGTTTATATTATGTTGCTGTATGAGAGTTGGATCCGACCATATCTGACTCGTACTCTGGCCTTCATTACCCGAGGGAGATGGAAGGGCGCTCTCCACAAGACCGTTTTTAAATAAGTACTCTAATCCACAGCGTACCAGTTTCTCCGCCGTTTGTTTCGTGACCCCCGAATCACACTCACCCTGTCGCTTCGACTTCATCCAGCAAGTCTATAATACGTCATAATCCACTCCATCTGATCCTCGTTCACTAGCTACTTACGATGATCAGGCCTTCCTCCCCTTGTCTAAAGAATCGTCGATGACTCGTAAACAGGAATCAGTGTTTTCATCGTCAGGTCGTACGAGGCCCAAGGAGGAAGACAACTCATTATGGACGGATTTCCTGGGAGAGGACGGAAAATGAAATTGTTCGAATGGGTCCCAGAGAAGAATAGGAATTACCGCATCCCCCGCTTCCACCAATTTCTCATCCTCCTCTCCGAGATTCTTGGTACATTCGGAGCCAGCATACGAAATGGGCAGACACGATTCGAGGACCGACAGAGAGCTGGCTCATCTCATCAAAAGAGGACATATCGTGGGCCGACGTCATGGGTGCTTCACCCTCTCGAAACAGAAGTGCGCAGAATGGTCCAGTTACGCGCACCACAACGAAAATTGAGTCTACTGCATAGCCTGTCTTCAGGGTCTGCTCACACAACAGACGACCTTAAACGCGTCGAATCACAGACTACGCACTGGACAATTAGGACAGCAAAGGCGCCAGTTAGACGAGTCATTCTGAAGCAGAGCCCAGGAACATTAGTGTCGGGGATGTTAACCTTAACCTTGTGCATTCCCAATGACGGTTGGAGGCGCCAAAGGAGGAACAGTCCGCACAAGAAGAGAAGAAAAGTGCTAGTCTATATATGCTCACATGAGCATAGGTGATGAAAATTGAGCCAAGATCAAAGTCCCTAGAAGCCAAAAAGCGCAGAGATCACTCCTCTTCACGCCAGGGGCGCTCAACAACAACCACGTCTTCTTAGTAAGCCTCGTTATCCAAACTCTACCCGCAGTTCGCCTTCAACTGCGTCCGCGATTCGAGCAATCAACCCGTCGTGATCGTCCTGCGCCTGGCGTCTCTTTTGGACATCATGTAATGTGCCCTCAACCGTTTCCGCAGTGTCCCAATCAGGGAGCGGTTTACCCTTTCAAGCGCGGAGGTTGTACGCATAGCTAAGGAATCCGCGCCAAAGAGGGTCCAGAGATAAAACTCTTGGATCTCCAATGACAATTAGAAGTGCTTGTGCGCGATTGATAGCCACTGCAGACGCCCAGATGTCAATGAGGATCACATTTGGTGTTTCACTCCCGTACTATTGAAACGACGGGGATTAGCCATGAACCCAAGCGAATGGCGGATGTCACTTATTACAAATTCCATGGATGACCGCACATAATTGCCCTCCGTTCCTCAGGGCCCCTTCAGTTATACTTAGATTGACGATTCTGCTGCGAACGCACCTGTCCTTGGAACTCTTCCACGCTCCCAACCTTCACCCCATTGGCCCCAGCGTTTTTATTTCGGAGGAGCGCCCTGATTTTGATCGCCTGAGAGTTGTACGGTGTGATAACACCGATATGCTCATCCTCTACGGGGATTCCAGTCATTCATGGAATATAAAGGCTCAAGGTGAGGCTGCTTACTCAACCTAAGACTCTTCTCTTGCTTCAATGCCTGAATGTATGCCTTGGCTTCTGTTGCTTCCTGTATATTGAAAAAAGAGGGCGAACCCGCTTCCCTTTCGTCCTTTCCTTGCATTGCATGGAAAATGATAGGGACGCCACGAGTGCTGAGCCCATTCCACCGCAGACAAGAACTTGTAATACTCCGGTCAGCGCACGATTGAAGTTCATTCTTGTAAAACTTCTTATTGGGGTGCGAAATAATGGCGTTATGAGAGCGGAAGTTTTTGACAAGTTTGACCACACTGCGAAAGGTCAAAGGTGGTCCAAAATGTGGGAAACCATACACGTACGTGATACCGCTCATTTGTGATTCATCGTATATATTCATTTCACAAAGACGATCCAAATAGCTAACACTAAGCTTCAAGCTCAGGGCGAGGTCGGACCTCACAATGGGGCCTAGCTGCTTGGGATCGCCGCTCAATATAAAGTTGGTCCGGTTATCAGACATAGTCTTGATAGGTATCATACACTCTGGTTCGGTAGCCTGTCCCGCTTCATCGACGAAGATGTGGGTAAAGTGTCCGCGAGGGACGCCAATCCCGTACGGGATAGAGGCAGATACACATGTAGACACAATGACACTGAACTTCATGAGTTCCTCCATTGGTGGAATACAGAAGGTCCCGTGGTCGTTCTTCCGACTAAAATTTTCGAGAGTCTTTGGGAGAGTAGACTGCATTCTGCTTGGCGCATTCATGCGGAAGAGTTGAGATTTCCCTAACACAGTCAAACGATCGGCAATGACGTCGGTTGCAGAGATACTTGGTGCGCAAGCGAAGATTCGAGCTTGCGGATTCTTCCGGAGTATTTGGCGGATGGCTTCAATGATGGTGACAGTCTTTCCGGTTCCCGGGCTACAATAGCGTGAGATATCCTTCTGAGATGAAAGATAAAGAAACGTACGGCCCGAAAACAACAAATGGTGGACTCCCAGGTTCAAGGTCGCAGATGGTGGTAACAGCCAGTTTCTGCATGGCATTCCCTCCAATCTTGCGGTCAAGAACTTCCAGGGCACCAACTTCTTGCGTGGTCGGAGGGCGTTTCTTGATCACATGGGCGTCGAAGGGGTACAAAAGCCGTGGGGGGGAAAAGGGTAAATCGAGGGCCTGATGCATACGGCGTAGTGGGAGTCGCCCAAGGTAGAACCGGACATCGTACTTTTGACCCCGGAATGAATTGAAGTGTCCGGAGAACCTCAATCCAACTTGAAGCCGTTCCACTTTATGGACATATCCGGAGAACCAAGATGTGCTTTGAGAGCCATGGTGCTTTACAAGAACCTTGTCTCCAACAGTGACCGATGGCCGCTTTTCTGCTAACCCGCGAACAGTGAGACTGGGGACCTTTAGTAGCAAATCCAGGGGTATGTGGTAGGTTACATACTAATAGAGGTTGCCTCTCGGGAATGGGACCAAAGGAATGGCCTCCTCGTTGTACTGTTGTAAATCCATTCTGGGACGAGACAGAATCAGTAAGGTTGGGAGTAGATAAGGTATCACTCACGTGGCTTTATGCTCTTCAATATGAAGGAGTGTACGGAAGTGGCGAGCGTATGTCTCGCGGGTAACCTCTCGTGGCAGCGTACTTCGGATGCACTTCATTCTCTCCTTCCAGTCATCCATGTCGAGATATCGTTCCAAATTCTTGTCGATATCATATGACCCTAGCTTCACTTTCCATGCAATCTCTGCAATCGCACGTAGCTTCGGCCCTTCGTCAATCGACCCCACTTTCTCTCGCATTATTTTGTGCTTGGGAACGTATAGCGCAGTCGCTTTGATCGCCCCATAATCCTCCTTGTCCCCAACAATGGCCGAAATTCTTCGTGTAATGACAAAGCGTTTGGTGTGCGCAGGGTCGTAGAAAGTGAGTTCGACTCGATCTTGAAAGTGCCCACGGTCGGTGGAGCAGAAGGTGAGAAAGATCTCCTCCTCGTTAGCATACATAATCTCAGAGGCCTTATATGTAGCAGTGAACCTGTAAAGGGCCGATTAAATACAACGCGAATTTTTTGTGAAGCCATAGCGCAACGTACGGTGAGCTCCTCGCTTGAGAGTTGGCAGATTGAGAGCTTGAAATTTTGACAGAGACGAGGAGGAATTTATTGTTGGGAATCGTAGCAGTGACGGTGAGACGGAGCTCTCGGCGGACTCCTGTGTCGATTATTCCAAAATCGACGCCTTCTTGGCCACCAGAAGACACTGAGATCCCGTATTTATCCCTTTCTGCCTCGTTAAGAGCAGCTCGCACGCTCAGATAGGCCGCTTTAGTCTTGTGGCGGACGGTTTGGAAATGTTGCTCTCGTCCGTGCCACTCCATGCTATCACAGATGTGACAATGAAAAACTACGACCTCATCGACTAGATACATCTCGTCGCGTGTGTAACGAACATCCCTTTTGGTCAAATCCTGGAGCCTGGCACGGTGTGTACGGCCTTGCTCATGTTGGGGGATGTGGTTCGGATGTACAAGTTTGACGTCGCACACCTGGCATTTGCGTGGTGCGGTTGACAAAGTTCGAGAGACTGCCTTGGTGGCTTTTTGGTGCCGCCTG
>Ga0307513_10004745_pt1 | contig 18055 bp, 18 predicted proteins | sample 15_EM_MG_FD_202174 | JGI IMG/M metagenome (GOLD analysis project Ga0307513, IMG submission 202174) | Populus trichocarpa ectomycorrhiza microbial communities from riparian zone in the Pacific Northwest, United States - 15_EM | ecosystem: Host-associated > Plants > Roots > Unclassified | place... | reverse complement strand
AGCCATGTAGCCTTTGCAGGCAAGCAGCCTCCATTCTGGTGACGATATCCTCGCAAGGTGCAAAAAAGCGAGAAGCGTGATCTTGGTGTATCATAATTGCGTCTTGTTGATGGAGCTAGTCCTCGCCATAGGTAGTAGGCAGCTATTGGTGACAGTCCCGATTGTTGTATGTTAGAAACCCATGATCCCGGTGGTTGCAAGTGGGATATATCAGCTGTGGGGCTAGGTTAGCAATTCTGTTATAGTCAAAGCGGGAGAGCGCATCTGCTAGCGCATTGTCCCCGGTGGGAATCCATCTGGCATCAATCTCTAAGTCATATTCGGTAGCCAAAAGTAAGCATCGTCGTAGAACGTTCATTGTTGTTCCTCTGATTGTCCGGTTCTCCAAGCCATGAAATACCGCACGATTGTCAACATGGCATATCACTCTTTTCCCTTTCCAAATTTTGCCCCAGTGGAGTAGGGCCTGCTCCACTGCTCTCATTTCCTTGGTGTTAATATGTTCCTGAGTATGTGATAGGCGAGAAGGTAGAGTTATTGAGAAGGCTGAACCAGGATTTGGCTGTGGATTCTGTTGGGGGTAACTCTCGATATAGAAAGCCCCTAGGCCCTTCGTGCCAGCAGCATCTGACCACATCGAGATTGTCTCCCTTGACTCTTTTCTAATTGACCTTTCTGGAGCCATGGCTAGTACTTTCTGCCACCATGTGAGGTCACTCTGGGCCTCGCTTGATATTCGTCTACGGTAGTAGCTTCGCTCTGTCGGAAAGTAGAGTTGCATATTATACAGGCGCCGAAGGAAGGTGCGGCCGAGTGGTACAACCGTAGCAACGAAGTTGAGATATCCCGTTAGCTTTTGCAGCTCGAGAAGGGAAAGTGATATTTGATCTATTGCATTTTGCACTAGTTGCTGTGCTTTTAGTAGCTTCCTTTCTGGTAGTCGAATTACCATATTTTCTGTGTCCATCGCAATACCCCCAAAACTGGCTATCGTTCCCTCCTCATTCTTTGATTCCTTGATGGAAAGTCCTACTTCCTGACAGAGCTCACTAAATCTTGTGGTATAGATGTTGAGATCTGTAGTGGTTGCTGGAGGGAGAATTATCAGGAAATCGTCCAAGTAGTGGACAATCTTAGCTGGTAGTGCCATTCTTTGTAACTCGTCCTCTAGAATCCAGTGAAATGTTTCTGCAAATAGGTTAAATATGTAGGGTGCTGTGCGAAGCCCGAAAGGCAGGTATTGTTCTGCGTAGTACGTGTTTTGCCAGTAAAGACCAAGTAGGGGCGTATCGAGAGGAGAAACAGGAATGTGGCGAAAGGCGCTTTCAAAGTCACGCTTAACAAGGCTGCAGCTATTTCCAAAGTGTTGAATTGCAGAAATTGCCTCCGTGATGCTGCTATAAGAGATGGATCCATATAGTTCTGGTATTCCACTATTAATCGAGTTTGCGTCATTTGGAGGGTATGAAAGGTGGTGGATTCGGCGTTTGGTGCCATCTGACTTATCGGTAAGGCCTAAGGGTGAAGCTATGAAGTATCCTGGTAGGGTATTGTAGGAACAATACTTTCTGAGACGGTTTTTCTTTACCTCAGCCTCGATTTCGGCTGTGACCACGTCAGGGTACTCGAATGCTGAGGACAAGTTTGGATGAATAGTGATTGAACTTCTGACACCTTCAAAACCAATTCGTGCACCAAATTGGCATATACCTAAGATTGCCTCTGTGACTGAGTTGTCGGGGTATTCTTTTATAAGCTTTTTCCATCCCTTGTACTTGAGCTGGCCTGCTGGCATTGGGTAAGAATGAGAGGTAAAGAGTGTATAGAAGAGTGTAGTATTGGGGCGTATAGGCAGTCCGCTGACTGGGGATGGTAGTCTGCTGACTGGGGAGGGTAGTCTGCTAACTAGAGAAGATAGTCTGCTGACTGTAGAGGGTGGTCTGCTGACCAGGATGCTTGGAGAACTGAGATAGTATGTGTCTGGTATCACATCTATTGTGACTAGTATGATATATAGTTATTAAGAGAAGTAAGCTTAATATAGTACATTGAGTATGGTGCGAGTGTAAGTAATGAGAAAAATGGTAGAAAGAGAGGAAGAACATCAATGATGTTAAAAATAGTGGAGCAGCTAACGTGTATGGGGGCCAGAGCGGACCGGGTGAGAGCGGGCTGTGTTTCCCTGAGTGCATTGTGGGGCCTTATGGTTGCTTTCACAAGTAATGCAAATGTGATGATGGCGGCAGTATGGGGACCGGCATTCACGGTAGTTCCAATTTCGGCATACCTGAGTGGTAGTTTGGCCAGTTCCGTTGCCGCTAAGAGCAACAGTAGTGGTGGGGTAACCCGTGCTGTATGAGTTGCCCCGGCGATCCGGTGGTCCGTAGGATATGGTTGGAGTAGAGCTAGCTTGCGGGAAGGCTGGAACCGGGTGAGTTTCTCGAATTGGCAGCTCGTAAGCCCTGCGTGGGAATGAGGCTGGGCGGTTCTGGCTCGTTGGCCATGGGTGTCGTGTGATATGGGGGTGAGCGAAGCACTTTGATGCGATGAGTTCGCTATCAATTTGCCGCCAGTCGTTGGGATAGTATATACTGTTCCCTCCTGCGACTCATTTACGGTGGAATTGAAAGTGGTATGCCTTTACCCCATCCCATGTGTATTTTTCTAAAAGGTCATAGAGGTTCATGGTGTAGATGAATAGTGACGTAGCTAGCTCTCCCTGTAGCGCCTGTGGTGCTAGTTTGACTAGGATTCCGCTGTAGGCTGCCCAAGCTTTAAAGAATCCGCTCATCTTGTATTCGCATTCCTTGCCGTCCCTCTCCGTTTGTTCAAACTCAACTCCCCCAATGTTGATTGTCGGCTGAGATTCTGCTCGTTCCTTCTCTGTTGCTAATAGCCGGTAGATATTTGTCGGTTCTGAAGCGATTCTCAATTATCTGAACAAGTGTACTACGCTCCACACCAGGAAAGAGTAACTCGACCGATTCGGGAATGCCAGATGCGTTCTCCCGCATGTCTCTTGAGAAAGAATAGGTAGGGTTATACGTACCAAGTGCTCTTAGTTCCTCCCCTGTTGTTTCAGCTTGTTCTATGTCCTGTGCCGCGCGCAGTTCCGCCAGCTGGTTTTCAAGCTCTGTAATCCTCATGCTGGTCAAGTTTTGCGATTGGACTGGTATAGGAGGATGGGCGGCTGTGCGCCTGTTGATTGGAGTTGGCGGTTGAGCTGGGGGTTGGTGGGTATTAAGTTGAGTGACTACCCGGTTAACAATTTCGTGCTCATGTGACTGAAGAAGCGCGCGAATGTCATTGAGTCTTAGGGCTGGTTCTGGGTGAGAATGGGAATGTCGTGTTGTATCTTCCATGCTCACAGTGACCGAGGTTTCCGATTGCGCTATTGGGGTACTCGTTTGTGGCTCGGGAGTGGGTAGGGGGCTATTATTGTAAGAGGAGTTTCTATAGTCGCTTGCCTCTTCGTCTCCACTTTGGCTACTCGAAGAACCGGTAGTGGTGTTGATAGGGGTAGGATCGCGGCTATGAGTGCTTGAAGCTTGTCGCCGAGTGCGGCTGCGTGTGTTTTTCTCGATCCTTCTAACCCCCGGGGCCCCTGGTGTCCTGGTGTGGCTTTGTCTCCCGGGAGTCCTACGTGTGGTGTGGCTTTGGCTCCCGGGAGTGCCAGCGTCAGTGTGGCTTTGACTCCCGGGAGTGCCAGCCTGAGTGTGGCTTTGACTCCCGGGAGTCCTACTCGTGGTGTGGCATTGTCTCTCGGGAGTGCTTCTGAGGCTGCCTCTCCCGGAAGTGCCCCTGACAGGTGCTCCTGTCCCACGTGTAGAACCCCTTCTCCGGGGTATGGCTGCAAGTTTGAAAGGTAAAAACAAATATGAATAAAAATAAAAATAAAGTAATAGATAATATTCTTGAAAAACAAAGAACGCGGAAAACAAAGAACGCGAGCTGTAGCGAGCTTGGAGACGAGAATGCAAGTTGTAGCGAGCTTGGAGCTCTCCAACTCCCGGGAGTGCGGTGGCCCTATATGGGCTGGAGCTATGGCCCCCGGGGGAGGACGCGTCGACTTAGACTAACCTGTTTTCTACCACCCCCGGGCAAGACTGTGCGCTTTGCCCCATTGGCAATGGGTTGTTCCAACCCCACATAAATAGGCTTGAGGAAGGAAAGTAGAAGGTAAGCAGTAAAACTATTTTTCAAAAGTGATGATAGCCACTACATTTGACAAGAATACAACTGATTGTAACTCGTATTGTTAGTGCTGGCCGGTTTTCACAATAGAGTTGGGGGCTGGAATCACGGGCTGATTGGGGCGTTTGTGGGTCGGGAGCTCATGCTCATGTGCCTGTGGGCTTTGGTTTTTAATTTTTTCATGAATGAGAAATCCTAAGATTCTTCCTGACTGTAGCAAAACTGTGTAGAACTCGTTTTCCCACAAAGAGCCCAGAATAAGGCATCTATTAAGATGATTGTGAAATATTAATAATCGGTCCCCTGTGGAGAATAAAGATAGCTACATACTTAATAAATGCGGTTCTGAGAAGAAGTTCTCCGTCGTGGAGCTCTGCGATGACACACTCGTTGATACGGCCCTCCAGGCGAACTTTGAGTCTCCCTTATCCATGTTTCGTAGTTTCAAGATTTTTGTCAGAGATCGGTGTCCAATCAACCTAAATGGCTGGAGGGATCTCAGTACCTTCGAAGCGAGGTTTTCTCGGCATGCGCAGGCCCTCCTGATTTAGAACCGACTCATATGGGAGGGGTATTTGAAGGTGGAGCATTTGATCCCGTACGGGGTGAGTTTTATTGTCCGGTTAGTTTGTTGAGGGTGTATGGTTGAAGAGTTTGAACACCCAGGCGAGATCCGTATTGGCGGAGCTGAGGAAGATATAATTGAGAAAATGGCCCCTGAGGAGGTTGCTGTGAATATAGAAGAGGAAGCGCAAGCACAGATCACAGCCATGAGACCCGAGCGGTCGCGAAGGCTATTCCTATAGAGATGTACACGGTCAAGGAAGCGCCAGTCCAAAGGTATCACTACGGATCAGAGACTTCCAGGCAGGTATCAGTGTTGGAAGTTGAGCCTTTGTTTCTTCCAAGCCATGCGTATGCCCTCTGTGATGAATTACACTTCCACTTCGGCCATGACGAAGTCGTCCACTGTCATTTCCTCCGGGATAGTGTCTTCCTCAGCAAAAATAATAGGGGCCATCAGTCCTACAAGTGCAATCTCGAATCCCACGTAGAACAGCCCCAGCGAAGAACCATCACCGGCGACTCCCTCCCATGACAGACGAAGAGAGGGAGACGACATCTAATACTACCTCTGCCAGTGTTTAAGCACCCGACACAACCTTCCGAGAGCCCGAACGCTACCGTACCCCTTCCCCCCTCCCCCTCCTACACCCTCAGGATCCAAGTAACGCACCCCCATCCCCACTCGCACCCTCCGTCCGCGGCATCAACAACCCAAGGAAGCTTCCTTACACAAGCGCCTAAGCCTGGTAGAAGCGAAGGCAACTCTCTTTACAACGCATAGAGGAGCAATCCCGTATGCTCCGCAATACCTTCGTTAAGGTTGTAGTGGAGCTCTGGGGTTGTCATCCGCGTGTTGGAGAAGTATTCTCACTACCCCCCCTGCCCATTGCCAGCAGCCGACAAGAAGGGTATCCCCATTCTGCTCGTCTCACGTGGTGCTTGTTTTTTCTGAGCTTACGTAAGTGTGGGTTCACAGTTCAGTGGACAGCTATAGTAGGCAGTCACGTTCCGGTATTTAGTTGTAGCTAAATTGACCTGTAGGGACACCTTTTTTTTTAACAGGAGGGCCAGGGCTTTTTCTACAGAATAAGATTGGGAAACAAGCCACAGCAACACAAAATCGTACCCGACAAACACAAAAATCTCCACCTCACTTCCTACCCGACTATTGTTCCCCACATCACCATCAAAAAAAAAACATTTTCCCACAATGGCAACCGGAAGAAGCACCTCCCCTCACGTGGCCCCAGGGCAAACAGGCCTAGTTCCCGGACAATTGGCGGTTATAGAAGCTGTGAGGGCAGTATGGAACCTGGTTGGGGAGCAGCATTTGGAGAACTTTGCTGTCGTTGGTGGGGCAGCATTCCTGTTTTACGGTGCAAGCGTTTGGACATCCGATGCCGATATCGCAACGACCGCACAATCCTTCAAAGCGTTTGAATCAGCTGCCAATCAGGATTCACGATTCGCCTGTACTGTTGGGTGTTATTGGGAGTATAAATCCTCCATGGATATTCTGGTGCAACTCGATTTCCTAGACAAGGATGGAGTCGGCGGATGTCTTCACAAGTTGCGAGGATATACCCTAGTCGATGGTGTGCCAATGGCAACCTTGTCTGATCTGGCCGTGGCGAAAGGGACAGCGTGGGTGGACCGGGAGAAGGAAAAGGATTTCATTGGCCTTGAGTACGCTGTTCATTCGATGACACGAAAGGGGATGAATTTCCGCGAGTTGGAGGAGGACGGAAGGGAGAGACTGGATGACATATTAGAGGAATTAGAACAGGACGAGAGGGGGAGGAGTCTGGCTAGGGTCATTAGAACCCTACAATGAGTAGGGCCGAATTTCGCTCCTGGTTATTTTGTAGGCAATGGGAGCGTGTACTGCAAATAAACTATTCCTATCGCCAACCCCCTCATTCTCCTCTAACTTTATACTAACTAGAATATAATGAAATGACCAAGAGGCCACTATAAATCTTCCCCTCCCCCACCCCACCAAAACACCTTTATACTCCAATAGGAAAACTGAGATGTGTTCGATATTTGATGCATATGACAAGTGTGTTCGTTCGCAAAGGGGTGCAAGATGTGCGATGTACAGAGAAAGGAAAGCAGTTCAGACTAGATACAGTTTGTGGTGGTCCGCACAGTGAGCTCTCTTCCACACAACACCAGTCACCGCCGCGTGCTCTGGTCATAGCCCTGCTCACACCTACAAGTGTGCTCTAACCTAACATACCACGATAGGGTTACTCCATCAATTTCCGTTCCAGGTCAGCTCACTAGTATTCTTAAGCTAAATGCCACTCCTATTGACACACACGATCTCCGCACCGGAAGCTATTAGAGACTTGGTGAGAGACTGTAGTAAATTAGCCATGTCAGAGTAGGGGAGGAGATCTGGAGGGAGTTATTACTTGATGGGACAGTAATGTATTGCGATGAAAAATAAAGAGAACTTTGTGAGATGCATGCGAACGGTTTCCGGTTTTGAATTGGTTTGACCACAGTTTTAGCCACGACATCATCAACCACTTTTTCAGCTTTCTCCATCTCTGCAAATGAAATCAATATTCTCAAGATCGGATCGCTGTTTTTGAGTGCCATGACCATTGTCACTCCGTAGGAACCAGCACCAAACCTTAATCCCCAACGAGACAGATGTGCCGGGCAAAAGCAGGTCAACATCTGTGGTGACACGCTCCGATCCTTGACCAGTGTTCCCAAGCGTCCAGTCCGTCCGTATTCGGGCCCGGACGGGGCGGATGGCAGTACCTGAAATGGTGCCCGGGACGGACGGGTATCTTGGCGTCCGTCCGGAAGACAGCCCGGGACGGACTGGTGGGGACTGCAGGTGTCTCAGGTGGCGCAATTTTCCGGGTAACTCCAGATGACGGGCGGGCCCTATAGGAGATTGACGGGCCCTATAAGTAATTGGCGACGACTGCAGATGGCGGGTGAGGACTGCAGAAGACGGGCGAGGACTGCAGATGGCAGGTGATAACTGCAGGTACGATACGGGAGTTACCGATCCGTGGAGGACTGTACTTGTAGGCCCTACGGTACAGTCACACCCTCTTAGACAGTTGTCTTTCCCAAAAGACGGACAATCTTACCCTATAGCTTGAGACAGACGCCCGGGGCGCTCGGGACTAAAGTCCTAGCGGTGCCTACAGGGCGGACCGGACGCTTGGGAACACTGTCCTTGACAGATTAAAGGCGCCCACCAACATGACTAAACTCCGAGTCTCCGAATGGCTTTTTGAGGTTTGCCACAGCAGTAACTACCTCGCATAACTCTTGCTTGCCGGTGGTTGCCATTGGACGTTAAAGAGAATGAAGTTTGATAGAATTGGAACGGGAAGCGATCAGGTGGAAATTGGCGAGCAGGGGGAGAGGGGGAGAGGGGAAAGGTGATGAACAGGAGGAATTTTATGGAGGTGCCGCCGTACAAACACCTCTAGGAAGCTGCGTTGGGCCGCAACTTGGGCGAGCGTTGAGAGACCCAGCACGAAGGCGACAGGGGAACCCAAATGTGCCGCACCTCGACGCGTAGACAGGGGACAGTCCCACTCTCCTACTAGCCAGTATGCCCTAACATGACACCCCCCGATGAGGTTACCCCAGCAGCTACTGCCCTACTACATACGAGTAGGGTACACGCTAAGCGACTTATGTAAGCCTTTTTCCTTCGTCATACTGCGAGTCATGGGCCACTCGCCCGGACGGATCAGTCGCTGATTCTCCTGGCGAGGAGGTATCTGGGGGTAGATTCGGATCACTTGGGTATCATAACTCGGCTCTCTAGCCAATAGAAAGAGAAATTAGGTTTGATTGCCCGTTCGCTTTGATGCTTTTTTTCGTTTTTTCGCTTTTTCGTCCTTCCCTCCACACTTTTATAATACGTTTTAATTCATTAAATTTTTACAGAGCGGACAGATGGGATATGAGACTCGCTAGTATGGACCGTGAGTGGTTGTCATGGGGACTATAGGCCAATAAGAGGTTTTTATAAGGCTTGTAGATTGCGAAAGAGGGACGATGACTACTTCTACAACCTCAAGGAGAGAGGAAACCTCTCTATCGTGACCTGACCTTTTTTCGTTTGAGGTGGAAAGTTTTTAAAGTTACTACTGAAGCCTTCTTTGTGAGCTCTACGATTTTTCTTTCTTCCTGCCTTGAGACCCCCGGCTGTGCGAGCGAAGTTTGCCTCTCCCAAAGGTACTTGTTCATTCCTTTTCCTATAAGAGTTCCCACCCCAACGATTGATCACTTCCCGGAAGTGACCTACTACAACTCTCCCTGATCACGATTCAGACACCGGTTTTGCCTTTTCAGCACTGAGTGATCGCCGGTGATTCTCAACATTCTGTGCAACAAGGCAAGGTTCCAATGCAAATACTATATCAAACTACCACTTGAATTGGATGGCTAATTGTGTCATTTGCTTAAGCAGTAGAAGCGACTCCATTGTCAATAGGTAATACAGTTCATTGACGTAGGGACGTAGGTTGCTTGGTTCAGGGGGGAACAGAGGGGCTGATGGGATTTTAAGAATACTGATGTTTTGATTTCTTTTTTTAGTGTCTCAATTTCTTAAAGGATCCCTTATCAGCAGAATGTTCGATATCTGTGGATGAGGTGGTGGTGTCTTGTTCGTCCGACAAGAGCGAGATACTACGATAAAATAAAAGAGAAAAGGAAGGAGAGAAAAACTAGAGAACCTTCGTATCGAGAGCAGGAGAAAGTTCGAGCAGAGGGGTAGCAGCATGGCCTTGCCAAAATTGGCTACCTCCTTTCCGCTCGAGGACTGTAGCCGTTACTGCTGATTCAATCGCTGTTTCCAGGCAGGGTTAGGGTCAATTATCTGCACTGCCGTCCGTCGATCTATGAGTATATAAGTGGCCGGTACCCTTGCAGGGCGAAACTGGAACATAGTGCGGCCGGATATAGTATAGGCATTGCGAGAATGAATCCGTTTAGTGTACAAAGGTGCGGGTTGTATGGCACCGGTTGTAGGTTAAGTGCAGCACGAGAAAGCCCGACCGGGATGGATAATCTACGATATCATTCCGCTCTTTAATCGACCCGTAGTGGGTAGGTACACATGAGCTTGTTCAGATAGTACGGTATTGTGCGCATTTCTCAACCAGCGAGTCACACATGGTTACATCATAGGAATCAGGCTAGTATGGAGGGGGGGATGGCTAATTTGCACCATTGCCTCTTCTCTCCAGTCCCACAGATAGGCTCTCAAGATCCCAAAGCTTCCCCCTAACCGGCATCCGCAACACGCTCCCCAAGAACATGCGACCTTACAAATTATCCCCGAAAAATGCAACAACTTGCCCATACCCTCTCTCATATCCCTTTCGGGCCTCCTCGTCTGCCAATTGCGCCCTGGCCGCCATCCATCCGTGCACCATATTGTCGTAGACCTCAATGTAGCTCTTTGTCTTGACCGCTTCACTCGGATGAAGAAGTAATTCCTTCTTGTACGCCTCAACCGCATCTGCAGGCTCATCCTTCGATGGGAGGACCAGTTGTGGGATTGTAGCTTTCTTAAAATCCTCCACATCCATCATCGCAGGGTGAAGCTGCGCAGAGGCAGTAAACGGGGTCCCGGGACCGGAGACTAGTGCGGCTACCTATTTCCTCCTTATTAGCACCTTCCCTCCGGGCAATAGTAGCAGAAACCAGGAGCCCACCTTCGCCCCCCAACAATATCCCACTACGCCCCACCTCTCCACCTCCGGAAACTCCTTCTTCAGCCCCTCCGCGACAGCCCTCACGTTCGCCTCGCCATCCTTGGAGTTTGCAGGGCCATTAAGGAATGCCATGAGCGCCTTCCCTTTCTCCGGTGTGTCGGGGGGGTAGCAGTTCGGTTCCGCCACCACTCCCTTGAAAAAGTCCGGCATGACGACCAGGTGTTGCGCCGAAGCGAGGATATCCGCACCCTGAAGGGTTTGGGGGAAGTAGCCGAATATGTCAAATATCACGAGGATCCCCGTCTTACTAGTCTTGGGCCCAGTGATGTAGGATTTGAAGTTTGCGACTTCCCCGAAGGCGCCCTTTGGGGTGTAGTCGTGTGTTATGACGGGGGGGATTTCGCAGCAGGCTTTGGAGGCCATGTTGTGGTTTGATCGCTTTGTTTGCCTGCGATTGGTGGTGAAAGGATGGACTGGCGGGGGTGGATATGGGGAGGTAGGCGCGCACGACAGAGATGTGGAGAAGTGCGGGGTTTGCCCATGAACTCGAGCTTAGTAGGTGGGGGAAACACAATTACGGTAAACGTGACGACAAATACCATATCCCTACGTAGCCGAGCCATTGAGTCACCTTAGGAATTGGACCGCGCTACGAACATTCCACGGAGATGTGCTCGAGCGCAGTACTCGGGCAGTCTAGTTGATGAACATGGGAGCCAACTGGGGGTCAAAGATACTGGAATCCTGTTGCACTACCTGGTTGGCCAACCCACCAATTTCAACCCGATGGCGTGAGTACGGACACAGCACTAACTTACTTGTACCACTGTGGCCTATGGTACCAATTCTTGGCTCGGTGGCGAGTGACTTCTGTTATTGCTACTTGACCAAATTAGCAATTATACCAAAACGGGTGCTAATCCTTGGCACCTAGATACGAGAAAAGCCTACATCTTGAGTACGAGTACTGCACTCGAGTACAGTCGCACCTCATTACTGGCATAATGAACCCCTTTAAACGGCCTAGCTGAAACGAATAACTCCTCTAGGAATTTACACCCCGCTCCATCCAAGCGTACCTCACTATGGGGAATTTCATCCAAAACCTCGCAATAATGACGGAAAACCCATGAACCCCTGGGGCTCCCTATTACGAGTGCGATCGTGATTTCCATGATACATACATGTAGAGTGCAGTATTGTAGGTTCATCCCCGCCTGTGTTTAAATATTGTTTCTTTATCTAATTAGCGGACAACAGATCGGGACAGCTGGGATAAATTTATGATATTATCGGAGTGCAATTACTCGCGAATATATTTTCGTTATTGGAAGAAGCAGATACTTTAGTGTAGTTCGAAAGCTTGAAATGGAAAAGGTTTTTGCATTAATACAAGACAGGGATTACTTTGCTGGTTAACTATCCCTGTCGTGTACTCGAGTACGGAAGCACACCCCCGGGCACTTATACTGGTAGTAGGTTATTTGCACTTCCGAACATTTGATAGATACTGTAGTCTTGAAAAAGGGGCCGGTAATCAACCCGATTTTCGATTACGGTAAAAACTCGTGAGAACAACTATCTCCGCTCCCCCAAGACGGGTTTGTTTCCAGCGAACATAACAGAGTTGTGAATACCCGTTAATGAGATCCCCTGGCTGCCGACCCTGCATAATGTTAGGGAAAACCTAATCCTTCTCAGGAGTTTTTGTCTCGGAACCCGGACATTAAAGCCCAGGTAGTGGGTTGTCCGGATTTGAACAGTAGACTACCAATTAATAACCAATAACATTAATGTGTCTATCTAGAAAAAAGCAAAGAAACGCTATAATCCACCCAGCATCCATCAATCCGGAAATGAGCGTCTTTGATAGAAAAAAACACAAAAGCATAAAAAACATAAAAAGGCCGGAAAAAAATAACCTTCACAAAGGAAATAGAGCTACCATCGTGAGGCACCCAAGAAAAATTACGAAAAGAACAAAATAGCAAACTTAAATCTTCACTCTTCCGGATGTAACAATGCCCTCAGCAACCGGCCGTGCAGCTTCAATCATATAAGTCCTCCCCTTGAACAGCCATCCAATGACTCCCCACAATTTCCACCCTTTGATGAAAACAACCGCATTGGCGAACCTCCTTCCCATGGGGACGGCCATCAGAAGCTCATCGCTGTGAACATACTTCTTGAACACCTCCTCCCCACCACCATTGATCGATGAAAGGATATTCTGCATAGCAACAGCCCATTGCCCATCCACCGTAGTGAGCTTCCTGTTCCCCCAGTGCGTGACGTCTCCGATAGCCCAGACATTCTGCGTCCCCCTGACGCGCATGTACTCGTCCATGTTGATCCACCCCGCGCTATCGAGCAAACCTTCCGCCAGGAAGGACGTGTTCGGATAAATTCCCCAGGTAGCGATGTGCAGATCAGCAGAAAGGACCTCGCCATTGCTTAGGACCAGCTCCACGACTCCCTCGACGCCCTTCGTAGCGGGGCGTTCTTCGACGACCTTGACGCCCGTCTTGACTTTCACGCCGATCTTGGTCAGGATCTTCCTCGCTGACGCGCCGACGTCCGTCCGTGGCACCTGCGGGAGGAGTTCCTCGCTGGAGGATATAATGAGAACCTCCTTCTCTGCGCCATAAAAGTCCTTGATCTCCCCGGCGAATTCCACACCCGTTGCACCTGCTCCTGATACGACGATCTTTTTAGCGGCCTTGACGGCGGCGCGGGTATTGGCTACAATCTCCTCGGTATTGCCGTCGCGGGCATGCTTGAAGCCCCACTCCTTCCCAGTGCCCCCGGATGTATTCGCTCCGCTGGCAATGATGAGGTGGTCATACGTAACGCCCGTCTCTCCCTTCCCGCCGTGTAAAGCGACGGTGACGGTCTTGCTATTAGTATCCACCGCCGAAGCCTTGCCGTGGAGGAATGCGAACCGCGAGCCGTGTTTTTCGAGCTTGGGTAGGAAGGGGATGAATAGGTCTGCATTATTCTTCCCAAGGATGGACTGCTCGACCAAAGCGCGGGGGGCGGCAGGGTTGAAGTAGAAGTTTGTCGAAGGGTTGATCAGAGTGATTGTCCAAGATTCTGGAGCGTGCTTGAGGAGATAGTGTGCTGCCGGGAGGCCCGAATACGAAGCACCGATGATCACGATGTTGGATGCCATCTCTCCAATGAGCCGGGTAGAAAGCAGGTAAAGATGTAAAGAAGGAGATGACAAGAGAGGAATTATCTCAATAGGCAGAAACTAACAACTAACGCAGCTTGAAGAGAAAAGGATAACACAATGAAGAGGGGGAAACCCAGCAATATATATATTTCAAAAAATTAAAATATGGGAAGCACAGAAAAACCTTAAAAAAATCTTCTTAATTCCTCTCGCACTCACCCGCCAACCCACATCCCGCTGCTCTCTAATTAACTAAGCATTACCGTAGTTGACGGTAGTCCGGTACCGGCACTAAGGCGGGCAGCGCAATTCCATGTTGCTCCAGTACGAGTGCCGGGGGGGGGACGCTTTCGCACAAGACAGGGATTATTTTACGGATTAACCTGAACCAACTCCCCAAAACTTTTATCCCTAACGCTTAATAGTCTCAGGCTACATAAGCCCGGAAAGGTATTTCTGTAAGGGCCCTCAGAGATGCACAGACTTTTTGCTGTACGACATATTATTTCTTTAATCCCGCCTTCCGGGCACACGGCCTAGGACAGGCAGTCATTGGCCCCGATGATAACACCTCTTAGACAAAAGATAAGACTCAAAAAGCAAAACCCCCGACATTTGGGCCGGCTACCTACAGATCGCGCAGCGAGAAATCACGTGATTTCGGGCTTAACTCCACCGTCCGCTGACAAACTCAAAGCAGAAAACCCTGGCCACAACCCCGCCCCTTGTTGGTTTATCGGGGAATTAATCGGTGCAACGATGGAACGATGGACCGGTGAATGGTCGGTGAACGCATGATTAATATGCTATGTATTACAAATTTCTCGGGGTGATTAGGACATACGGTAGTGCTAGTGATGGTAGCTTATTGTAGCTTACATACCGTAGAGTCTCTTGAAAGCCACCAACCGATCACCAGCGGAAATCAGCCCGCCAGCACAGAGCGGATTTAGTTCGGTTCAGGAAGACCGACATGTCCCGAGCGATGATCTGATGCTGTGTCAAGAAAATGCTAAGCCTCTCTCTCGCTTCGGAATCCGGGGGCTTCAAGGCCGACCGAGATAGTGGATTCCAAGAGACTTTGCAGTCCGTGTGGTTTTCTCTGCTCTTCTGCTCGTTAATTATTCCCAATCCTATATCAACTCGCGACACCTAAAAGCCAAGATGTTTCACACTGAGCTCTATTCCACCAGCCTGCAAAACCTTGAAATTCCCTAGGTAATTCACCGTGCCAACCTCCAAACCCGCTCAATCTTCAGATAGAGTGCTACATAATAAAAATTTGAACAATCCACTATAGGAACAATCAGGCAGCACCATACCTTACTACTTATATAGCACAGTACTAAACCCGGAGATCACCTAGTAATCCACGGGCCCCCGAGCCCGCCATAGATAATTAAGTATTGCGAGTGCGAGGGCTACCTGGACTCGAGTATAGTTCCGGGCACAACAAACCATGGCCCAATCCTTAAAATATCACCAACTTCGAGCCCGTGAGTTGGACAACCACAACCTCCACACTTAAGACCCCCAGCAAACACGCTCAACAATATCTTGTTAAAACTCTTGCCAATAACAAGCAAAGACGCATATCACCACCGGATTAAAAAATCATCACCCTCTGATAAGCGACTTTGAATTGCTTGTACCAGTAACACAGGCTATGAGATCTACTCGTATTGCCTTGAACAAGACCCCCCCCGTCCGTCGCTATCAATTAGAGAGGGAGAGGCCAACAATTACTGCGCGTATCATAACTTGCGGCATAGCACAATACATCTCCAGTCCGAAAATTCTTCGGTACCAGCAGTCCACCCCGCCCCGAAGTCTCGAGTACCCCACAAAATCCGGTGGAGCTCGTTTTTGCGCCAAAAGACCAAAACGAGTTGTGGGTCAGGACTTCTCACGAAGTAACCCTTCTCCGTTAGTAAGCGGCGATTTTTTTTGGTCTGTTCATTGAGCCCCCGGTCCGTTGACGTTGCTCTCTACCTCAATAGGTCAGTGTATAGTACCGGTACTCGAGTATCATACTTCGCCACGCCTTCTTTTGACCTCTTAGCGTGAGGATGAGTTTCATTAGATTATGCGGTAGAACTTAGGTGCCTAACTAAGTTCCCGTGCCGCAAACTGCATTATCAAGTGACATGTTCATCATTTACTACGCGAAAGGGTGGATAGAGTCTGGGTAACAAGCTTGGCAGTATCATAGTGAAGGGTGGACGGAGTCGCCGGAAGATGTCCTTCCCGAGCCAAAAGCAAAGCACGGCAGAGAGACATGGTAACATCCGGGGGAGATCTATGGAGATCCTTATTGGCCAAGTCAGACTTTCGTCAACCATTCAACTCAAACCTTATCGACACTACCTCTCGGGCGAGAGATCCGAGAATCACGTGACTCGGCTTGGGGCTGATTACGGTACACGGAATACCGGGGCACATCGTCACCTTTCGGATCCGGGGGTCAGGCGAATACCGGTACCAGTAGGCCAAATGGACTTCTTTCAAACCACACCGCGTTATGGTCTGCATGATAGCATGGACTCCGCGTTGTGGATGAGTTAATCATGAATCAGCTGATTCATTAATCATAGTCCGCATTGTGACACGATTGTTGGCCGGTGCCTAAAAAGAAGGAAATATCATAGCAAGACTGAATTACCAACACTGACAAATATTAGGAGAGGCCGTGGTTGATTCCGGGGTACATTCTGCGCCGTGCCGGTAGGTACGGCGGAGACTGGGCGGGTAACCAACAGGACCAATTATGATATCATACCAGAAATCTTTTGTAACCTGAGCCTTGACAATTTACATTTTAGCCCACCGAACACCGATACCATTGTTCGTCACCCGCCTAGCTTCGTCGTGGGCACGGTTAAGAATCTCGAGTACTTGTATTCTCATCGTGTATTCGGAATACGGTTGCTATAAAAGTGCCGGGAGGTGTGTCAGAATTATGTGAATTATCAAAGATATGATAGCTTTAATACAAAGAGGGAAATGTAGCCGATCGTAAGTTTGTGGGAGTAACCTATGTGTGAACTAAAAGGTAATAAAAGAGAACAAGCTTGGCCTGGTGCGAGAATAAATGATGCAAGTAATCATAAGTACTGCTCGCCATCTTTGGTGATAATACTATGACATAAATCTTTAATATTACCTGATTCCGAATACACGATGAAAATGCAAGTACTTGAGTACCTACGTTCTCATCATGTATTCGGAATCAGGTAACTATTAGCAGTGTTCCGGAACTGGTGGAAATGGGGTAGAATTGGATTAGCGATGTCATAATAGCGATAATTACAGGAACAATGATGGCCGTAGTGGCGACACAAATGAACTAAAGTTGAGGTAGCAAGCTTAAAGGTGGTATGGGAACCAGTGATTCAGAAAAGGCAAAACATTATCGGCAAAACCATGCTAGAACTAAAGACTAACTGTGCTGGGAGCAGGGTAATCATGAGAGCTGAAGGCTAGCTGGGAGCAAGGAGAGAAGGAAAGAGTTGGAGAGGATTTATGGATTTAAGGTATTGGGGGAATGGGCGTACTGTACAAGTTAGGTATGCTAGGGAGGGGCTTTTTGGAAAGGTCGGTAGACCGTGGGCAGGGGGTTGGATGAAAGGCCAATAGGGAGTGGGCCGGCAGAAACTATTGAAAAGAAGGCTAGACGGAAGGCAGTTATTTCGTTTTATATTAGAGTACAAGTACTGCTTGTTTGTAGTTTTTCCCGCCTCTCAACTCCATCTATTGTTAAAATAATCAATCGGGATAACCATGAGAGCCTAGTTTTTGTCCCCTTTCAGAACCCCCTTTTGGAACTGGTGCCCCTACTGGCCCCCAATTCTGAATACACTCGTGTCCAAAAAGTTCTCGCTGATCCAAAAGTACCGTATTAACTTGAATAAGAGAGAGGGGTCCTAGGACGTCCGAGTTTCCTCTCTAAGTAACGCGTTGTTTTATTTTGCTGGTATTTTCTCCCGTCCCCACCAGAATAGGAAACTCAGACGTCCTGGGACCCCTCTCTCTTATTCAAGTTAATACGGTACTCTGGTAGGGCTTGGCAGTAACAGAAGTATTTATGCTGTATCATACTTGTACTACGGTATAGGGTCTATTAAAGATGCTCTAAAAAAGATCGCATATTCATCAAGTAGAACACCCAGTCCTTGTGAATCCTTATTCCCCCTTAAGAGAAATTGCGGATGAACCGAATATCGAGATTTTGCACGGCCAAACGCACTCCAGTTGCCACAGTAACAACGTGGGTAAGGGTTACTGGAGCGCAGACAGGAAGTGCGGGGGCTCGCACGCACTCCTGGAGTGCAGCCTTCTGCACGCACTTCGCCTTGAATTTGGAGGGTAAACAAATGATATGATTGGAGGATTTCAATGTCGTAACCAA
>Ga0307513_10004744_pt1 | contig 18056 bp, 14 predicted proteins | sample 15_EM_MG_FD_202174 | JGI IMG/M metagenome (GOLD analysis project Ga0307513, IMG submission 202174) | Populus trichocarpa ectomycorrhiza microbial communities from riparian zone in the Pacific Northwest, United States - 15_EM | ecosystem: Host-associated > Plants > Roots > Unclassified | place... | reverse complement strand
AGCACGATGGCCGAAATTTCGTCGCTCATCGGCATGACTTGGTAGATGCCTGAACGTCCTTTGTAGCCTTCAGTACATTCCTCGCAGCCAACGGGCTCGTAGACGGTGAAGCCTGCGTCGATCTCTGCCTGGGTGAAACCTTCCGCCAGCAGTGCGTGGTGCGGCAGGTCCACGGCGCGCTTGCACTTGTTGCACAGCCGCCGAGCCAGGCGCTGGGCGATGACCAGGGTTACCGAACTGGTGATGTTGTACGGGGCAATGCCCATGTTCATCAGGCGCGCGATGGTCTGCGGGGCGTCGTTGGTATGCAGTGTGGAAAGGACCATATGGCCGGTCTGCGCAGCCTTGACGGCGATCTCGGCGGTTTCCAAGTCGCGGATTTCGCCGACCATGATGATGTCCGGGTCCTGACGCAGGAAGCTGCGTAGCGCGGCGGCGAAGGTCATGCCGCGCTTGGTGTTCTGCTGCACCTGGTTGACGCCGGGCAGGCGTATTTCCACTGGGTCTTCCACGGTGGAAATATTGCGCTGCTCGTCGTTGAGGATGCCCAGGGCGGTGTATAGCGACACGGTCTTGCCGGAACCGGTGGGGCCGGTGACCAGCACCATGCCATAGGGCCGCTGGATGGCGTCCTCGAATAGCTTTTGCTGGTCGGGCTCGTAACCCAGTTTTTCGATGCCTAGCTTGGCCGCGCTGCCGTCCAGGATACGCAGCACCACTTTCTCGCCGAACAAAGTGGGCAGGGTGCTGACGCGGAAGTCGACCTGCTTGGACTTGCTTAGGTTCAATTTCATGCGGCCGTCCTGCGGCACGCGTTTTTCTGCGATATCCAGCTGCGCCATGACCTTTAGGCGCGCGGTAATGCGCATGTTCAACTTGACCGGGGCCTTGGCCACTTGTTTGAGGATGCCGTCGATGCGCTGGCGCACGCGGTAGTCGGTTTCGTAAGGCTCGAAGTGGATGTCGGAAGCGCCGCGCTTGATGGCGTCCACCAGCATCTTGTTGACGAACTTGACCACCGGCGTGTCGTCTTCCCTGCTGCCGACTCCGGTGTCGGAAGGAGAATCCTCATCGCCGCCGGCAATATCCAGTGATTCCAGCCCGTCGTCGTCGCTGCCGAAGCTGTCGCTCAGGTTGTCGGTCAGGTTCGACCACTGTTCCATCACACGCCGCAGCGAGTCCTCATCCACCAGGATAGGCTCCACCACCAGATTGGTATGGAACTTGATCTCGTCCAGTGCATGGGTGCGGGTCGGATCGGATACGCCAATGAATAGCTTGTTGCCACGCTTGAATAGTGGAAGCACCTGGTGCTTCTGCATCAGCTCGTCACTGACCAGTTTCAACGCGTTATGGATGGGGTCGAACGCCGCTACGTCCAGCAGAGGCATGCCGAATTCGATCGCGTTGGCTGCCGCCATCTGTGGCGCGCTGACCAGTTTTTTACTTGCGATCCACTGCGCCAGTGGCATCTTCGCTTCGCTGGCATTAGCCATGGCGCTGCGTGCGCTGGTTTCGTCAAGCGCTCCATCCATGACCAAGCGGCGGGCTATACCGGTGATCCCGACGAGGTTTACATTATTGGCGACGACCGCATTCATCAAACATTTCCTGATTTGTACGCTACCCGGTGAATGGAGCAAGAACCGGGCCAGCGACAACTCTACCGTATCAAGCGCTTTCCCCCGCCATGCGAGCTTCGTAGCCTGCCTCGTACGTCACAAATGGACAGGAAAGAAGGCGATTTTCACCGGCGGCTTGGAATAACGATGCCACCGATAGAGCCACGGCGGGTTTCAGGTACGGCATTCCGCCGGGACATGCTTGTTTTCACCCGCTGAAGCCCTGCAAAGCCAAGTAATGGGTCTCTGCACGCTGTAGGCTGGGGTCAATCTCAGGGTGACGCTGCCCGCTTTCGGGGTTGTCACTACAGTCAACACTCCGTTGCCCGCACAGTTGAAGGAGGCGATGTTGGTGGTGGAGGTCGCTGAGCTGTCGACTCCGTTACATGCGGTGGCATCCAGTGCGTTGACGTTGTTTATGTTCTCCGAAACGGTTGCCTTGGCGCCTGACGCCATGACTATGGCCTCGGTGACTCGCGCGCGGATCGTGTAATCCTGGTAAGCAGGCAAGGCAATAGCGGCCAGGATGGCGATGATGGCTACGACGATCATCAGCTCTATGAGGGTGAATCCCCGCATCGTTTTCATTGCCGCACATCCCCTGTTGATAGTTGTCGTAGTCTGAGGAACTAGTAAGCATTAAGTGTGCCAAAGGCAAAAAAAACCCCGCCGAAGCGGGGTTTCTAAAGCAATCAGAAATTAACCAGCAATTACGGGCGGCACTCGGCGGGAATCCACTTGGCCTGGCTGGCCGAAGTGCAAGCCCAGCGTGTGCCGACTGCGCCGACACCAATCTGCGGGGTGTAAACCAGCGTCACCGGACCTGCCTTTGCGGTGGTGGTGACGGTGACCACGCCATTGACACAGGTGAAGGTGGCAACGTTGACGGTAGCCGGAGGAGTCGTATCGACGCCGTCACAAGCTTTGGCGTTGATGGCGTTTTCGTTGGCGATATTCTCGCCAATCGTCGCCTTGGCGCCCGAGGCCAGAACTGCAGCTTCAGTAACACGCGAACGGATGGTGTAGTCCTGGTAAGCCGGCAGAGCAATGGCGGCCAGGATGGCGATGATGGCAACAACGATCATCAGTTCGATGAGGGTGAAGCCCTGCATGTTCTTCTTCATGGATAAATCCCCTTGTTAAGGTTTGGCTTGATTGGTATGGGACACAAGCCCCGTGTCCCATAATGGTATGGACCGTGGGCGCCGTGGTGAAGCGTGCCACGTGCTTGGGGAATAACGCAGGAAACGTGCCAACCGAAGGTTCTGATCGCTGGCACATCCAAAAAGAGCTACCGGTTCCGTTCTCCCCCGGAACAGGCTTCCAATACCCTGACGAAGTGACTTTCTGCGTCAGTTAGTGACCCAAAGGGTCGGTTTTGCTGGCCGGTAACAGGCCATTTTCGACGGCGGTCACATTCTTCGATGCGATCCGCCGGCTTTTTCAAAACAAGGTTATTCCATCCCCAGCTTCTTCAACTTGTAGCGCAGCGCCCGGAACGTAATGCCCAATTGCGCGGCCGCCTTGGTCTTGTTCCAACGGTTGTCTTCCAGCGCCTTCTGGATCGCGGCCCGCTCCAGCTGTTCTATATAAGAGGGCAGCGCGCCCGCGCCGGGATCGATGCCGGCCAGCGGTGCCTCGTCGGCTAGGGCCGGCACTTCGGCCGGTGCGCCGCGGCCGCCATGGCCGTTGCCCTGCGGCAGGTGTAGGTCAGCGGCATCGATCTGGTCGCCGTCGGCCATGGCCATGGCGCGTTCCAGGATGTTCTCCAGTTCTCGCACATTGCCAGGGAAGCTGTACGCCGCCAGCGCGCCGATAGCTGCCGCGGTCGGCTGTGGGGCGCTGCGACCATGGGTGCCGGCTAGTCGCGCCAGAATGGCGGCGGTCAATTGCGGCAGGTCGCCGGTCCGTTCGCGCAGGGGCGGCACGCGCAGCTCGATCACGTTGATGCGGTAGTAAAGGTCGTGGCGGAAGCGGCCATCATTGGCCAGGTCGCCCAGATCCTTGTGGGTGGCCGAGAGGATGCGCACGTCGACCGGCACTTCGGTGGAGGCGCCGACCGGGCGTACCGACTTTTCCTGGATCGCACGCAGCAGTTTCACCTGCATGGGCAGGGGCAGCTCTGCTACCTCGTCGAGGAACAGGGTGCCGCCGTTGGCCGCCTGAAACAGGCCGGGCTTGTCGGCATGGGCACCGGTGAAGCTGCCTTTCTTGTGACCGAAGAACTCGCTTTCCATCAGCTCAGCCGGGATGGCGCCGCAGTTGACCGGCACGAACGGGCCCGCAGCGCGTGCGCCCTGCTCGTGGATGGTGCGGGCGACCAGCTCCTTGCCCACACCTGACTCACCCAGGATGTAGACCGGTGCTTGGCTGCGGGCCACCTTGGCGATGGTGTCGCGAAGCACGCCCATCGGCGCCGAATTGCCCAGCAGGCGGCTAGCCTGTTCCGGCGGCGGGGGCGGGGCGGGCGGGCGCTCGGTGTTGTTGAGTTCCAGCGCGTGCTTGACCAGGCCGCGCAGCACGCTGATATCCACCGGCTTGCTGACGAAATCGAAGGCGCCGGCCTTGAGTGCCTCCACCGCCAGCTCGACATTGCCGAAGGCGGTGATCATGGCCACCGGAGTGCGTGGATATAGGCGGTTGATGTCGCCCACCAGCTCGATGCCGTTGCCGTCGGGCAGGTTCATGTCGGTGAAGCAGAGGTCGTAGGTATTACGGGACAGGTGCTCGCGCGCCTCGCCCAGGTTGGCGGCGGTGTCGATGCGCAGGCCCATGCGGCCCAGAGTCAGAGTCAGCAGTTCGCGGATGTCGCGCTCGTCATCGACGATCAGGGCGCTGCGGTTTTCGCTCATTCGTATCCCTCACGATTCCCTGTGTGAGAAGTGTAACTGTTCAGCGCTGTTGTAGGAGCGGGCCCTGCCCGCGACCGCTTTTCGCGCATTGTTCCGCCAAGAGCGGTCGCGGGCAGGGCCCGCTCCTACAGGGGTCATGCCGGCAGCAGTGAATTCGGGCCGGGCAGGGTCACGCGGAAGCAGCTGCCACCGCCGGGCACCGCCACGAATTCCAGCGACGCCTGGTTGGCGCGACACAACTCGCGGGCGATATACAGGCCCAGCCCGGTGCCATGCTCGGAGGTGGTGAAGAACGGGCGGAACAACTGCGCGGCCACGGCTTCCGGGATGCCCGGGCCGCGATCCAGCACATCGATCATCGGTCGGTTATCTGCCTGGAATACCCGCAGCCGTACCCGGGCGGGCTCGCCGGGCAGGCGGCCGTAGTTCAGGGCGTTGTGCACCAGCACGGTCAGGATCTGCTGCAAGTGGCGCAGGTCGACCAAGGCGGGCACGGCGCGCGCACCGATCACCGTCTCCAGGCTGTCGGTCTCGATGGACATGTTCTGCTGGTATTCGTCGACGAAACGACGCACATAGCCGTTGAGGTCCACATGCTCGGGACTGGCGCGTTCGCGGCGGGCCAGGCCCAACACGCTTTCCACGATGCCATTAGTGCGCTGACATTGCTGATGGATGATCTGCAGCAGGCGGCGGTCGCCGTCGATGATGCTCTTGGATTCCTCCAGCAGCTGGACCGCGTAGTTGATTGCCGCCAGCGGGTTGCGAATTTCGTGCGCCAGGCTGGCCGAGAACCGGCCTAGCGCGCTCAAAGTCAGCGACTCGGCCCGCCGCGAGACCACGCTGGCGTCGTCCAGGAACACCAGCGACAACTCGCTGCCGGCCAGCAAGCGGGCGAAGCGTGGCTGTACTTCGGTCTGGTCGGGCGAGAGCTGCAGGGGGGTTTCGTCGTTCTGCCAGCCGTTGCGCCATTGCTGCAGGCGGCGGGCCAGTTCCGGAGCGACTTGCGGCAGGTGGATGCCGTGCCCGTCGTTCTCGCCTTCGCTGCCGTCGCCGAGCAACAGGGAGGCGGCTTCGTTGGCCAGTTTGATGCGGTTATCGGCGTCCACCACCAGCACGCCGGTGCGCATGCGGCGGATGATCAGCTCGTTGACCTCGAACAGATTGGCCACTTCCAGGCCGCGCTGGTCGGCCAGAGCTTCGCTGGAACGGGTGCGCTGGCCGGCCCGGCTGGCCAGGTAGCCCACCGCCAGATAGCTGATGGCAAACATGATGAGTTCGGCCACGGGCCGATTGACATTGTCCAAGCTCCATACGAACTCGGCCGACATGATCAGCGGAGCCAATACGGTGACTGCCATCCCCCAACGAAAGGAGAGCAACAGCGCAGCGGCGGCCACATTGAACAGCAGCAGCATCGCAATACCGGCGGTGGCCTGGGGCAAGGCATGGGTAATCAGCGCCGCCACCACGATGTCCACGCAGGCGCCGACCAGCACCATGGGGGTCAGCCAGCGCGTCTTGCGCCCGAACAACATCATCAGGACGGCGAAGAGCAGATAGAAAGCCGTGACGACCGTCCCCAGCATCGGGGCCTCGGATTCCCCCAGCATCCCGGAGAGCGGACTGAACAGCAGCCCAGCCAGGATGCCGGCCTCCAGCACCCGGTACAGGGTGAAGAAATAGAGCTCGCGCGCAGGCGCGGATTCCAGGTGGGCGATGATCGAAGGGCGCTGCGTCAAGCGGGGGATTCCCGACGGCGAGGGAGAACAGTATAGGGAGTGCGGTTCTCAGCAGGAGGTCCGTCCTTACGCCTCAGGTCGGTTTTGCACCGCAGCACGGGGTGGGAGACAATAGGCGGCCCATCCGCACCCTCCGGCCAGCCCGGACCCACGCGCGCGATGCGTTCTGTTCCTCCCTCAAGGTGATGCATGAACTTCCACGAATACCAGGCGAAGCAGTTGTTTGCCGAATACGGCATTGCAGTGCCGGCAGGGCGCATCGCGCGCACGCCGGATGAAGCGGTCGAGGCCGCGAAAGCCATTCCCGGCGACCTTTGGGTAGTCAAGGCCCAGATCCATGCGGGCGGCCGCGGCAAAGCCGGCGGGGTCAAGCTCGCCAAGACCCTGGACGAAGTGAAGCAGTACGCCGCTGCCATGCTCGGCACCAAGATGGAAACCTACCAGTCCGGCGGCGTGGCCCTGCCCATCGACACCGTGTTGATCTCCGAAGGCACCGATATCGCCAAGGAGCTATATCTGTCGGTGTTGGTGGACCGCGCCAGCCAGGCCATCACCTTCATCACTTCGAGCGAAGGCGGTGTGGACATCGAAACCGTCGCCAAGGAAACGCCCGAGAAGATCCAGACCCTGGATGTGAACTTCGTGCAGGGCCTGCAGCCGTACCAGACCCGCGAAGTCGGCTTCGCCCTGGGCTTGGACGCCAAGCAGGTGAACCAGCTGAGCAAGATCATGCTGGGCCTGTACAAGCTGTTCAACGAAAAGGACCTGGCGCTGGTCGAACTCAACCCGCTGGCCATTCTCACCAATGGCAATCTGGCCGTGCTGGACGGCAAGGTCAATTCCGATGACAACGCCTCCTTCCGTCATGCCGATCTGGTCGCTATGCGCGACAAGTCGCAGGAAGACGAGACCGAAGTGCTGGCCAGCGAAAACGATCTGAACTACGTGACCATGGACGGCAACATCGGCTGCATGGTCAATGGTGCGGGCCTGGCCATGGCCACCATGGACGTGATCAAACTCAGCGGCGGCGAACCGGCCAACTTCCTGGACGTGGGCGGCGGAGCCACCAAGGAACGCGTGACCACGGCGTTCAAACTGATCCTGTCCAGCGACAAGGTCAAGGCGATCTTCGTCAACATCTTCGGCGGCATCGTTCGCTGCGACATGATCGCCGAAGGCATCATCGCCGCGGTCAAGGACGTAGGCGTCAAAGTGCCGGTAATCGTCCGTTTGGAAGGCACGAATGTCGAAGCCGGCAAGGCGCTGCTGCGCGAATCCGGCCTGGCCATCATCACCGCCGACGACATCAACGATGGCGCCAAGAAGGCCGTTGCGGCCGTCGCTGCCTGAGCCACGAGACTAGGAATAATCCATGAGCGTTTTGGTCAACAAGAACACCAAGGTCATCGTGCAGGGCTTCACCGGCCAGCAGGGCACCTTCCACGCCACCCAGATGGTCGAATACGGCACCCAGGTCGTGGGCGGCGTGACCCCGGGTAAGGGCGGCACCACCCATATCGAACTGCCGGTGTTCAACACCGTGCGCGAAGCGGTGGCTTCCACCGGCGCCGACGCGTCGGTCATCTACGTGCCGCCGCCGTTCGCGGCCGATGCGATCCTGGAAGCGGCCGACGCCGGCATCCGGGTGATCGTCTGCATCACCGAAGGCATCCCGGTGCTGGACATGCTGCGGGTCAAGAACACGCTGAAGGGCTACCCGAACACCACGCTGATTGGCCCCAACTGCCCCGGCATCATCACGCCGGGCGAGTGCAAGATCGGCATCATGCCGGGCCACATCCACTTGCCTGGCAAGATCGGCATCGTCTCGCGTTCGGGCACGTTGACCTATGAAGCGGTCAAGCAGACCACCGACGTGGGCCTGGGCCAAAGCACCTGCATCGGCATCGGCGGCGACCCGATCAACGGCGTCAACTTCGTCGATGCACTGAAGTTGTTCAACGAGGATCCGCAGACCGAAGGCATCATCATGGTCGGCGAGATCGGCGGTTCGGCCGAGGAAGAAGGCGCCGAGTACATCGCCAAGTACGTGAAGAAGCCGGTGGTCGGCTTCATCGCCGGCGCCTCGGCTCCGGCCGGCAAGCGCATGGGCCACGCCGGCGCGATCGCGTCTGCCGGCAAGGGCACTGCCGAAGGCAAGTTCGCGGCGATGGAAGCGGCTGGCGTGGTCACTGTGCGTTCGCCGGGGGATCTGGGCGCGGCGATTGCCAAGCTGGTGAAGTAGTAAGTTTTTTCGCTATGGTTTCTTGCAGAAGGCCGCTTTTTGCGGCCTTTTGTTTGCGTGATGGGCAGACGCCTCAACGCATGGGACAGGCCCCTTCCCCCGTTTACGGGGGAAGGCTGGGATGGGGGCGGGCCGGAGCACGGCGAAACTGGTATGCGGGAAGACAAACGAAGACGGTCTTCGGTTTGTTGGAGTGGATGGTGTGATTACATCGGCTCCGGCAGCCCCCACCCCAGCCCCCCGTGAACGGGGGAGGGGGCAGACCGCGGCACCCGAATTGGTGCGCGGGGTTTGAAGTCTTGTCCACGTAATATCTCTACACTTGAGGCATTGGATCTTTCGCAAGGAATGCGAATGCGCGATGCCGCCAAGCGTGACCGGGCACGAGAGTTGCGCCGAGACCTGACTCTCGCGGAGAGAAAGCTCTGGGAGGTTTTGAAGCAGCGCCAGTTAGATGGTCACCGCTTCCGTCGCCAGCATCCACTGGGTTCTTACATTGCGGACTTCGCCTGTCTTGAAGCGGGCATCGTCATTGAAGTCGACGGCGGCCAGCATCACGACAACGAACTAGACAGGCGCAGAGATCGGTACATGCAAGGAATCGGATTCGAGGTGCTGCGCTTCTGGAATAATGACGTACTGCAGAATCTGGAAGGAGTGTGTGCGGTGATAGCCCTAGCCCTTGCGGAGAGATGCCCCCATCCCGACCTTCCCCCGCAAGCGGGAGAAGGGGCCGATCAAGGCGCCTGAAATGACCCGATCCCTCCGCATCGCCCTGGCCCAATTCGACTTCCCCGTCGGCGCCGTCTACCAGAACGCCGAACGCATCTCGGCGATGATCGCCGAGGCGCGCGATGCGCACGGCGCAGACCTGGTGCTATTCCCCGAGCTGGCGATCAGCGGCTATCCGCCGGAAGACCTGTTGATGCGTCCCGGATTCCTGCGCGATTGCGAGGCCGCGTTGCAGCAGGTCGCCGCTTCCACGCAGGGGATCGTCGCCGTGGTCGGCTGGCCGCAATCGGCGGGCAGCGTGGTCTACAACGCAGCCAGCGTGTTGCGCGACGGCGGAGTGGAAACCACTTACCGCAAACGCGAGCTACCCAACTACGCGGTCTTCGACGAACGACGCTACTTCGATGTCGATCCGGATGGCGGCGCCTGCGTATTCGATGTGGCCGGGGTGCCGGTCGGGCTGGTGATCTGCGAGGACCTGTGGTTCGCCGAGCCGCTGGGCGAAACCCGCGACGCCGGAGCGCAGCTGGTGATGGTGCCGAACGCTTCGCCGTTCGAACGCGACAAGCACGCGCAGCGCGACGCGCTGCTGGCGCAGCGGGTCAGCGAGACCGGCGTGGCCCTGGCTTATCTCAACGTGGTGGGCGGGCAGGACGCGCTGGTGTTCGACGGCGCTTCGGTGCTGGCCGATGGCGATGGTTTGGTGCATTCGGCGGCGCGCGCATTCGAGGATCACTGGCTGGTCGCCGACTACGACGCCGACACGCGCAAGTTCACGCCGCTGGAATGGCCGTGCGAAGGGGACGAAGGCCGCGACGGATTGGCCTGGCGCGCGGTGGTGCGCGGCACGCGCGATTATTGCCTGAAGAACGGTTTCTCGAAGGTGTGGCTGGGGCTCTCCGGCGGCATCGATTCGGCGCTGGTGCTGGCGATCGCGGTGGACGCGCTGGGCGCGGACAACGTCACTGCAGTGCGGCTGCCTTCGCGCTACACGGCCGATCTTTCCAACGATCTGGCCGCCGAGCAGTGCGCGACGATGGGCGTGAAGCTGGAGACGATTCCGATAGAGGCGCCCTTCAAGGGTTTCATCGAGGCTTTGGGACCGGTCTTCGCGGGCCGCGAGGCCGACACCGCTGAGGAAAACCTGCAGTCGCGCAGCCGCGGCGTGATCATGATGGCGCTGTCCAACAAGCTGGGTGGGCTGCTGCTGACCACCGGCAACAAGAGCGAGTACGCCGTCGGCTACGCCACCATCTACGGCGACATGTGCGGCGGCTACGCGCCGATCAAGGATCTGTACAAGACCGAGGTGTTCGCGTTGGCCCGCTGGCGCAATACCGTAGGCGGTACGCCGGTGATCCCCGAGGCAGTCATCTCCCGTCCGCCTTCGGCCGAGTTGCGCGAGAACCAGACCGACCAGGATTCCTTGCCGCCCTACGACGTGCTGGATGCGATCCTGCTGCGCTATGTGGACCAGGAACAGTCGCGCGACGAGATCGTCGCGGCGGGATTCGAGGCGGGCGTGGTGGACCGAATGCTGCGGCTGGTGAGGATCAACGAATGGAAACGCCATCAGGCCGCACCTGGACCGAAGGTGTCGCGGCGCGCATTCGGACGCGAGCGGCGATATCCGATCAGCAACAAGTATCCGGGATGAATCGTTTTTCCTTCTCCATCGGGAGAAGGTGCCCCGAAGGGGCGGATGAGGGAATGGATTGGCAGTTTGTAATGGACTTTCCGTGGGTTGGAATTCTCCCTCCCTCATCCGTCGCTTCGCGCCACCTTCTCCCGGTGGGAGAAGGGAGAAAAAAAAGGGCCTTGCGGCCCCTTTTTCTTAGTTCTTCTTCTTCATGTCGACCGCCGATTTCTCGCCGGCGAACGGGTTGAGCTTGCGGATCGGGGAAGGGTAGTCCGGCCAGTTGCCGCTTAGCCAAGGATGCTGGGGATCGTTCTGCTGCAATACGCGGCGGGCGTCGGCAGCCAGGGTTTCGTTGCCCAGATGCGTATAGGCCTCGCCAAGTACGGCGACGGCGTCGTTCTGGTATTCGCTTTGCGGATAGGTTTCCAGCAGGTACTTAGCGCGGGCGGCGGCCGAAACCCAGGCGTCGCGGCGCAGGTAATACAGCGCAGTATCCAATTCATGGCGTGCGAACAAATTGCGCAGCGCGATCATGCGCTGGCGCGCGTCCGCGGCATAGCGGCTGTTCGGATAGCTTTCGGCCAGCTTGTTGAAGTCATTGTAGCCCTGCAAGGGCGTGGCCAGATCGCGACGGCTGGCGTCGAGTTTCCACACCTTCTGCAGGAACACCGTGTCGCGCCCCGAGTTGGCGAGGCCGCGCAGGTAGTACATGTAGGGCACGTTGCGCTGAGTGGGATAGGTGCGGATGAAACGGTCCACGGTGGAAACCGTATCGTCCATCTTGCCGGACTTGAACTGGGCGTAGGCCGTTTCCATCAGCGCCTGCTCGGTATAAGGGCCGTACGGATATTGCGCGATCAGCTGGCGGAAGGTGACTTCGGCCCGATCCCAGTTGCCGCCGACCATCGATGCGTGCGCCTTCTCGTAGATTTCCTCGACGGGCTTGCCTTCGAGGGAATCCTTGTCCTTCTTGAAGAACTTGCCGCAGCCGGTACCGGTAAAGGCCACTACCAGCATTAGGGCGACGATGCGCAGGAAAGCGGAGCGGGCGGGGACGGAACGGGTCGTGAGGCGCTGGGTCATGGGCTGGCGGAAGGCCGCGGCAGGGAATTTGGAACGGCGATGATAGCCTAGGCGCTGCCCAAGCCATGAACGTGCGGCCAACGTGCCGCCTGCAAAGCATGACCGAACCCACCCAGATCGAACCCACGGACGACGTCGCCGACGAGGTTTCCACCCGAACCGCCGTGGTCCCGGCCAGTGCGGGCGGGCGGCGCTTCGACGCGGTCCTGGCCGAGCTGTTCCCCGAATATTCACGCACCCGCCTGTCCGAATGGATCAAGTCAGGCGCTGCCCGCCTCAACGGCGAAGTGGTGCGCGGCCGCGACCCGGTACGCGGCGGCGAGACCGCCCAGCTGGAAGTGGTGCTGGACACCCAGACCCATGCCCTGCCCGAGGACATCCCGCTCGACATCCTGTACGAAGATGCCGATGTGTTCGTGCTCAACAAGCCGGCCGGACTGGTGGTGCATCCGGGGGCCGGCAACCCGAGTGGCACCCTGGTCAACGCGCTCCTGTTCCGCGACCCATCGCTGTCGTTGGTGCCGCGCGCGGGCATCGTCCACCGCCTGGACAAGGACACCAGCGGAGTCATGGTGGTCGCGCGCAACCTGCCGGCGCATACCGCGCTGGTGGAGCAGCTGTCCTCGCGCGAAGTGCATCGCCAGTATCTGGCGATCGTGGTCGGATCGATGGTGTCGGGCGGCACGGTCAACGCGCCGATCGACCGCCATTCGCGCGATCGCATCCGCATGTCGGTGCGTGAGGAAGGGCGCGATGCCGTCACCCACTACCGTCTGCGCGAACGCTTCCGCGCGCACACGGCTCTGGAATGCAGGCTGGAAACCGGCCGCACCCACCAGATCCGGGTGCACATGGCCCATCTGAAATATCCGATCGTGGGCGATCCCTTGTACGGCGGTCCGCTGAAACTGCCCAAGCACGCCACCGAAGAACTCATCGCAGCCTTGCGCGGGTTCAAGCGCCAGGCGCTGCATGCCGAAACCCTGGAGTTCAAGCACCCGGCCACCGGCGAACCGCTGCGCGTGTCGGCGCCGGTGCCGCAGGACATGCTCAACCTGCTCGCCGCGCTGCGCGCCGATGGCGATGCGCAGAAGCGGAGATGAACGCGGCAATAGAGGCGCAGTGGCCAGTGGCGAGAAAGGTGCGCACCTTCACCACAGTGCGCCACGGCGCCGGCAGCTCGCTGCCGCCGTTCGATCATTTCAACCTGGGTAATCGCACCGCCGCCGACGGGGATGATCCGGTGACGGTCGAGCGCAATCGTGTCGAGCTGATCGAACGCTTTGCGCTGCCTTCGGCACCGCATTGGTTGCGGCAGGTGCATGGAGTTGAGGTGTTGCGTTTTTCAGCCCCCTCCCCTGCGAAGGCAGGGGAGGGTTGGGGAGGGGTGGCGTCAGGTATCCGTGGTGCTGACGCAACCCCCTCGCAACCTACCTCTGCCTTCGCAGGGGGAGGGGCCGAGCCCACCGCCGACGCCTCGGTGACCTCCGTGCCGGGCGTGGTGCTGGCCATCCTCACCGCCGATTGCCTACCGGTGGTCTTCACGAATGAAACAGGCACGGAGATCGGCGCCGCACATGCCGGCTGGCGCGGACTTGCCAACGGCGTGCTGGAAAACACGGTGGAGGCGATGCAGTCGCCAGCCCATGACCTGATCGCCTGGCTAGGGCCGGCCGCCGGGCCGCAGGCGTACGAGATCGGTGCGGAAGTCTTCGACGCTTTCGTTTCACAGGACGAGAACGTGGCTTCGGCCTTCGTCGCCACGCGTCCGGGCCACTGGCGAGTCGATCTGTACGCACTCGCGCGCCAGCGTTTGGCGAAACTGGGCATCAGGCGTGTCGATGGCGGCGACCTCTGCACAATTTCAGACCCGCAGCGCTTTTATTCGCATCGCCGCGACGCACGCACCGGCCGCATGGCGACCGTGGTGTGGATGCAGCCGTGAGCGAGCCGCTGTTCCAGCGCGTGCTGGGCGCGGAGTTCGAAACCTTGCCCCCTGCCGTCAGAGCGTTGCATACGGCAAGCGGCCATCGCCGCTATCAGGGCCAGGTGGAAGTGGTGCGCGGCGGAAATCCGCTGGCGCGCCTGTTCGCCTGGGCCACGCGCCTGCCGCCTGCGGGACAAGGCGAGGTCGAGGTGGAGATAGACGCTAGCGGTGAAGAGGAGAAGTGGACGCGCCATATCGGCGGTCATGCGATGCCGTCCCGCTTGTGGGAACAGGACGGATTGCTGTGCGAACAACTGGGTCTGGCGCGTTTTGGATTCCGGCTGACGGTCGAGGAGGGCGGCATCGTCTGGCGGGTAGCACGCGTCACGGCGCTGAGCCTGCCTTTGCCTGCGCGCTGGTTCGGCAAAGTGCAGGCGCGCGAGTCGCAGCGAGACGGGCGTTATCGTTTCGACGTCGCTGCCGCGCTACCTGTCGTGGGACTGTTGGTGCGCTACCGGGGCTGGTTGAACATCGATAGCGTAGGAGCGACGTCCCCCAAGGGGATTCCTTCGGGACGCAAGTCGCGAAACCACTCCCTGGATAGTCAACAATCCACGGAATTGCTTTCATTCGCGACTTACGTCGCTCCTACGCCGTGCCAATGGCTGTTCCTCGCGATAGCTCGGAATGATTTTCCGGGCCGGAAGCGAGGTCAGAAGGTGTAACGGATCCGCGAGTAGTAGTACGCGCCATTGCTGCCGATCGGCGACAGCACGTCGTAGGGAAGGTTACCGAAATAAGCGATATCGTCGATGGAGCGGTCCGGATATTCGTCGGTCAGATTCTGCCCGCCCAGCGCCACACTCCATTTCGGTGTGATGCGGTATTCCATTTCCGCATCCAGCTGCCATTCCGCGCCATAGGTCTGCTTCGGCTCGAAACCGCCGCCGAAGTTGAATACGCGCGTGGCGCTGCCGTGACGGCTGACGCGGCCGAGCAGGCTCCACTTGTCGCTGTTCCAGTTGGCCGACAGCAACGCGCGGGTACGCGGCGCGGCATCGGTCAAGGTGTTGCTCTCCTCGATGCCGAACAGCACGTAGTCCGGATCTAGCGCCTGCAGTTCGGCGGGGGTCGCGGTGATGCGCTTGATCTCGGTTTTGGCGTAGCTGTAGGTGCCGCTGAGCAACAGATCGCCGCCGCCCAGTTTCTGGCGCCAGTTGGCCACCAGTTCCGCGCCTTCGGTGCGCGTGTCGGCCGCATTGATGAAGAAATTGACACTCTGCACGCCGGGCACTCCGAATTCGTCTTCCACGAACTCGGTCAGCGCGTCGCCGCTGATGCGCTCGGTGAGGGCGACGCGGTCGTCGATGTCTATGCGGAACACGTCCAGCGACACATCGAAGTGCTCGCCAATCCTGCTGGTGAAGCCCAGGCTGAGGTTTACCGACTTTTCCGGTTCCAACGGCTGGGCTCCCAACGCCTGCGCGATGGGATTGTTGACCGATAGCAGGCGGCCCTGCAGCAGCTGGCCGGAGGCGTCATAACCGGTGGAGGTGGCTTCGTAGCCGATCTGGCTCAACGACGGTGCGCGGAAGTTGTTGGATACCGAGCCGCGCAGGGCAAAGGCGGGCGCGAATTCGTAGCGCGCCGCCAGCTTGCCGGTGAGTTCGCCGCCGAAATCGTCGTAGTGCTCGTAACGCGCCGCGACATCGGTGGTGAATTTCTCGCCGAACTCGCTGGACAGGCTGGCGTAGAGACTGGACACGTCGCGCGACAGGTGCGCCACGTCCTGCGGAGTCAGTCCGCCGCCGGCCTGCGAGCCGGTCGGCCGGTCGGTAAACGGACCCGCCGCGTAGGAGGCGGGATCGCCGGCGCCGGTGTCGTATTGCTCACGGCGGAATTCCAGCCCCGTGGCGAAAGTGTGGTGATTTTCGCCGGCATCGAAGCCGCGGCTGACGTCGAAGTTGGCCAGGGTCTGTTCGAACTCGTAGTCGCCGGTCTTGAATTGGGCGGGGCTGCTCGGGCCTAACGAGGCGTTCAAGGAATTCTCAAGGCGATAGGTAAAGGCATTGCGGCCGTAATTGAGGCTGGCGTCGTAGTCCCAATCGCCCCACTGACCGCGCAGGCCGGCCACGCCGGACACATCGAGGTTCTCGCCGATGGAAATCGGGCGGTAGCCGTCCGGGTAGACTTCCTTCCAGTTGGCCACGCCATCGGGATAGCGGAAGTAATTGGCGCCGCGCGTATCGCTCTGGTGATAGGTACCGAAGGCATAGAACTCCGCGTTCTCGCCCACCGGCACTGCGCTGTTAAGCCAAGCGTTGAGCGCCTTGGATTCGCCATCGCCGAGGTAATAGTTGCGCTTGCCAGCCAAGGCCAGGTTGTCGGGCGTCTGCTCCTCGAAGAACGGAATCTGGTCGAAGCCGGCGCGATTGGTGCCTTCGCGATTCTTCAACTCCAAGCCGACGCGGAAAAAACCGCCGTCGCCGATGCCGCTGCCGACCTGCGCACTGGCGAAGCTGGTCTGGCCGTCGGTAACGGTTTGGCCGATCGGCTCGACATCGGTGTGGTGGGCCCCGAAGCTGGCTTCGTACGATCCGCCTTCCGGCGCATCGTTGAGGATGACGTTGATGACGCCCGCGACCGCATCGGAACCGTATTGCGCGCCGGCGCCGTCGCGCAGCACTTCGATGCGCTTGATCGCGCTGACCGGGATGGCGTTGAAGTCCACCGGCGTGGTGCCCTTGCCGATCTTGCTATCGGTGTTGACCAACGCGCTGGTATGCCGGCGCTTGCCGTTGACCAGCACCAGGATCTGGTTGGGGCTCAACCCGCGCAGTTGCGCTGCGCGGATATGATCGGCGCCGCCGGAGTTGGACTGACGCGGGAAATTGAATGAAGGCAACAGCGCCTGCAGCGCACTGCCCAATTCGCCGTTCAACACGCCGGCCTTGCGGATGTCTTCTGCTGTCAGCACGTCGATGGGCGAAGTGGATTCCAGCACGGTACGGTCGGTGGCACGGGTGCCGGTAACGATGACGGTGTCCAGGTTGGTGGCTTCTGCCGCGGTTTCGGTGGCGTCCTGCGCGAAGGCAGGGCCGGCGAGTGCCAGTGCGATGGCGACGCCAAGCGGCGTCACGAAGGGGTGGGACATGGAGACTCCTGGGGGTTCGAAAGTGGGCGGCGGCTGCGACGGGGCGACGACGTGCTCAGCAGTAACAGCTGTCGTGGCCCGTAGGGCAATGGAGAAAAAGCATCACGGGCAGCTGTCGCAGGCGCAAGTATCTTGGAATGCAGATACCTTAATTGCATAAGTGCGTGCATGGCAGGACCCTGGCATGCGCGTTGAGCATCAACTCATGCCGTACGGTTATTTCGGGTGCGGGTAAGATGAAACCAGAGTATCGGCCTGTTTTCCTGGAGCGACCCTGATGTTTGTACGCGGCATGCTGTTACGCGGCGCTTTGATCGGACTGCTGGCGACGTTGGGCGCTTGCGTCACCCATGCGCCGGCAGGTTCTGCTCCGACGGCCGTCTCCGCTACCCTGCAGGGGGATGCGGCACGGCCGGCGCAGGCGCAGGGTTGGGTGCGCAGCGAGCTGTATTTCGGCGTGGGCGAAGAAAGCGGCCCCGCGGACCGTCCACAAGCCGAGCCGATCAGCGAAGCGCAGTGGCGTGCGTTCCTGGACAAGGAAGTGACGCCACGTTTTCCCGATGGCCTGACCGTGTTCGATGCATACGGCCAGTGGCTGTTCCGTGGGGCCAAGGAGCCGAACCGGCTTGGGACTAAAGTACTGGTGATCTTGCACGAGGACATACCGCAGCGGACGGCGGATATCGAGGCGATCCGGTTGGCGTGGAAACAGGCGACTAAGCATCAGTCGGTGTTGTGGTCGAAGCAAGCGGCGGAAGTGTCTTTTTGAAGGTACATAGCTGCTTGAAGACGCATAGCTGAAAGCTTGTGAGGTGCCGATCGAAAAACCCTTCCCCTGCTTGTGGGGGAAGGTGCCGAAGGCGGATGGGGGCGCTCTTGGCGCAGTCCATCCCATCAAGGCAAAAGCGTTTCGCGCGCTGCGCGAGTCACTTTTCTTTGAACGGCAAAGAAAAGTAACCAAAAGAAAGCCGCCCTAACATCGCGCCCGGAGATAGAGCCGCCGGGTTCGCAAGCGGGGCAGGAATTTTTGGAAGCAGCATCCTGCTGCTCCAAAAAC
>Ga0307513_10004743_pt1 | contig 18057 bp, 20 predicted proteins | sample 15_EM_MG_FD_202174 | JGI IMG/M metagenome (GOLD analysis project Ga0307513, IMG submission 202174) | Populus trichocarpa ectomycorrhiza microbial communities from riparian zone in the Pacific Northwest, United States - 15_EM | ecosystem: Host-associated > Plants > Roots > Unclassified | place... | reverse complement strand
TCTGCTGATGACTGACTAGAATGTTTGCAGAGAGACCGCCTCGACGAACTGCGACACCACTTTCAACTTCAACCAAGGTTGCGGGACCAACGTTCGCACTCCGGGTTCTTACGGGGAAGATTTCGACACCAATGGAGGCGGATTCTATGCCCTCGCGCGTAGCAAGGAGTATGGGATCAAGGTTTGGTTCTGGCCGAGAAGATCGTTTGTCCCTCTCGATGTTCAGCTCAATGTTGAAATTGTCAACCCGGACTTTTGGGGTACCCCCACCGCCTACTTCCCGACTGGAGACGATTGTGGGTACGAGGAGCATTTCGACGCTCATATGCTTGTCTTTGATTTAACGTTCTGTGTACGTTGGTTTCCTCCCTCCGCTTGATGATGTGATGCTCATTTCACGATATTTAGGGCGACTGGGCTGGGTCTCCTTCGGTTTGGCCGGCAAGTGGTTGTTCTCCCCTGTCTTGCAGCGATTGTGTGTTTCTCTTTCATCTTCGCGCAGGGCGATACGCTGATGGGGACACTTTCCAGTCGTCGACCAGAACCCCGAGGCATTCGTGGATGCTTACTGGGAGGTCAACTCCCTTCGTATCTACACCCCTGTGTGCAATTGATCCTCTGCATAGTACAGCTGTACAGTGTGTTTCTTTCCTGTATTGTCTTTCGTCCTCACGACTGGGTATACCCTCGGTAGTACGTAGTCCATTGTATATAGACAAGTGGACCAATATAATCTCATTCGTTTTGTTCCCATATTGTAATACATCGTTCGCAGTTACTTAATGGATGAAACCAAGGTATCACTACTAGCTATAGATCTAAATTACACGGCCGAAGGCTCGCACACGATGTCAAGAAACGAATAAACGTGATCATTACCACCCGACGTCTCCACTTGTATACGGTTCCACAGTTATGCCGGCCTCTCCTTGAACCTTTCTGATGACGTGTCGCTCGAGGGTGAAACTTTCAAACGAGGCTACAGCGAGCCGAGCGGCGACGATGTGGTTAGGACGAGAGTTGGCAGCGATGGCGTGTCGGCGAGATTGCCAGATGCAGGTGGCAAGATTATTACCCTCCGAGTCGGGTGCGCCATACCAGTACATGATGAGCTAATCGCGAATCACGGATGAGCATCGATGACCTCATAAGATGAGGAAGAGGATCACTTACCCCACCGTTCTGAACAGCTTCTTCGTGAGCTCTCCGATCAGCTTCGTACAACGCTAGATACGCAGAAAAAAACATTGTTAGTACTTAGTAAGCCCAACCAAAACTGGAATTAGGCTCACGTCCACTATCGCTCCCCGGTTTTCTTTTACTTCTGAATGCGACGACGTACCACTCTCGTTCCTGGTCCTCCGGTAGCATCAGCGAATCCCAGTTGAAACTCTCAGCGTATGGCTGAGTCGCATAGTGGGGGTTGACGGGGGAGAAGTAATGCAACGCCTTGTGTAGTGACAACGACGCTGGATCGATATCCGGGAGGTGGGTTTCGGTCGTGAGAGGTGGCTGGTCGGGTGATGGAGCGGGTGTATGGGAGAGGCCGTGAGGAAGGGAAGAGAGGAGGGGAGGGAGGAAGAGGACTGGAGAGGATTGGAGGTTTGAGTCTGAAAAGTCGGGGACGTCATGGGGATCCCGCTTTAGGTGGGAGTGCTTGAGGACATCGAAGTTGGCCGACGCGTCAGCAGCACGCTTTGCGCTGTAGCCAGCATCGAGAGTAGGAGCACTGAAAAGGCTTTCGAGAGGTTTAGCGACAGTTAACATCTTGTCGTTTTCCTCGACGGCTCAGCAAGGGCAGTTGAGGGGGATGGTGTTTCTTTGTTGCGGTTGTCGCCCATCGCTTGCAGGCTTATATACCACGGTCATATGTTGACGCAGTAATAGCACAACGGACCGTCCGCATATCGCGAAATGGCGTGAGGGCCAGATTAGGACGCGGATGGCGAAGATCGCGTCATCGACGCTTGATTGAGGGTGACCCGCTGTTTCCATGAGCGAATGCCACGGGGAGAGACTAGAGCCAAGAGTCCATGACAAAGCACAGTCAGCAGTCCAGCATATAAGAGATCCGAGGTTCGACCTTTCAAGTCAGCACCCGCGATAGATGAGGCGCGGTCCAAGTTGTTTTGTAATCCCATTCGCGCGAGGGGCCACCGGCCATTCCCTGTTGGTGGCGATAGACCACGTGATCTTCTACCATCTACCACACCTCCCCAGTCGAAAATGGCGTCGAGGAAGTTGACCGATTCGACTCTATACCATGTTTCTCCGAAGGGTTTCTGGAAGAAATTCCGTACGTATTTCTTTCTCTTACGAGAGCTCACTCGAGGACTGAAACATTGTCTTTGTAGGCGACGCGACGGTCGTTAACCCCGAAATCTCGAGTGGTCTCCCGATTCCCTCCTTGAACAGGTACCCCCAGCCGGCTTCCAGGCCGGAGAAGTACAGCACACCCGCTACCAAAGGTGCGTGATTTGGCTGGCTGGATTCCGAGTCGTGTCGTGGCTGAGTGTTGCGGTGGTTGTTCTAGCTTCCGATCCTGCCGAGAACCCATACTGGAAACGAGACGTCCGGAGGGCGTTCCCTAAGCTCTCGGTGGTCACCCAGCCGGAACTCTCCGCTTTCCTCTTGCAAACTCCAGAGAAACCTGCGTACGTATTCCTTCCGGGGCCCCTCCAAACCCCACACCTGTCCTGATATGCACCCTTTTCTATAAAGCCAAATCCCCGGACCCGGTTCAAAGGCTGCAGATACTTCCATCACCGCCGCTTCTGAGCTCCCAGACGCTGTTCCATTGACCCAAGCCATTTCCACCATCACTTCCCGCGGCAAGATCTTCACCGAGTCCAACCTCCCTCCGAAACTCCCAACGTCGTACCCTCGTTGGAATCCGGCTGACTCGGAAGACGCTCCCCACGATCCTAATTCATACTTCCCGATGAAGCTGATCCATTGAGATATCTAGCTAACTAGATATTTTTTTCGGGTGGTACTCTGAACAATAGTATGAATAGAGAGAGGGCCGTGCGATATTTTTCCCTGCGGAGCGATTCGGGGGACTGAGGCTTTCGGGAGCTTTCTCCTCCTGTGCGGTACCCTGAAACACAAGCCCAGGGGTGAACGTTGTGCATGCGTATGGCGGAAGTATAGCTTAGCTTTGAATATCGTTACAACATCCCTTACCACATCAAATCGCGGTGGCGGCTTCCCGGTGGCGCTTTCACAAGACACCCTTCCCCGGACGGGACACGACCGATGACCGATAACCCCCTCCTGACTTCCTCGACCACAACGACGGGCGAGATATTCTCCATCGAAGATCCCCGCGCTTTCTACAACAAGGAGACCGGCACTTGGCGTCTCGAGGACGACGATGGAAATGAACTCGAATACGATCAGTCCAAGGGTGCTTGGTTCCCCCTGGTCCGTTCATTTCCCTCAGATATGAAATCTACCCTCAGAGTGTGGGATAGTATACGGAGGACTCTTACGCGATCTCGTCTAGCTCCCGGATGACCTGTTGAAATCCCAACAAGCCGCGTACTCTATCGCAGGTGTGGACGAGGAGGTGGGTTATCATATCCCCTCCTGACCCTCCCGGAGCTCACGCGCGTATCTACGTTCGTAGGCTCCCGCCGCGCCCATACTCGCTCGCGAAAAGAAGAAAAGGAAACGCAAAGAGGATGAATACGATCCTACCTCAGTTACGACCTCGATCAAACGGGGCAAAGGTACGAACAACAACAATAATTCCAAACCAACAGACGCTCCCAAACCGCTCAAATCCAAAAACACTGCGGTTTATGTGACGAATCTGCCACGGGACACGGAGGTCGAGGAGCTCCTCCAGCGGTTCGGTAAATGCGGGGTGATCGAGGAAGATGATGAAGGCGAACCCAAGGTCAAGATGTACGCTCGTGAGGACGGATCATTCAGTGGCGAAGCTCTCGTCGTGTTCTTCAAGGAGGATTCGGTGGCGCTTGCGTTGAACCTGATGGACGAGGCTGAACTCAGGTTGGGAGATGCGTCCACGAGGATGAAGGTTCAGAAGGCCGAATTTGGGCATAAGCATCAACAAGGAGCGGGTGGGCAGGGAGGAGGCGAGAGGAAGGTGGTGGATAGGAAGAAGGTGACGAGGAGGATCGGCAAGATGCAAAGGTGAGTCCTTTGGAATCTTTGGTGCTAAATTGACACGCATAATGGGACTCAGGAAATTGGAAGATTGGGACTCGGAGGACGAGTTCGGTCCGACGCTTACAGTGATAGACAAGTTCAGCAACCAGGTGAACAAGAATGGTCGGGTCGTTGTCCTGAAACATATGTTCACCCTGGAGGAGTTGGAGGAAGATCCTTCGTTGCTCCTGGACCTCAAAGAGGACGTAAGAGAGGAATGTGCGACGCTTGGTGATGTCACGAACGTTGTGTTGTACGATGTAAGCGAGCCTCCCCCTTCTAGCCACCCCAATTGGTTGCTCATCGCGCCATTTACTCGTTCGTTTCTGCAGCAAGAATCGGAGGGCATCATGACGGTCAAGTTCCGTGACCCGATCAGCGCGAAGGCGTGCATAATCGTGAGCCATCTCTTCCGTCTTTGTTTGCCCGCCCCTATCTCTTGTTCACACTTCAAATCTCCAGAAAATGCAAGGGAGGTTCTTCGCCGGCCGTCGAGTGGAAGCCTATCTCTACACCGGCCAACAACGGTTCAGACGTTCGAAAGGCGAAGACGACGACATGATAGGAGACAGCGCAGACTCGGAGCGGAAACGTCTTGACGATTTCGCTGAGTGGTTGATGAACGAAGACGAAGCTTGAATCTAAGCCTTCTCGTATCTGTGTCAGCGATGTTCACCCTTGGAATAAAGGAACCACAACTAACACATGTATTTGTACATTGTTATGACAACAAGAGTCATCCGTCGTTTTTGGAGATGCGAACAGAGTGTAGAAGGCTGTGCGCGAAGACGCTATATGGGGAGGCGCGCGTGGAGATGGACTCAATGGTCACCCCAAACTGAAGGTTCGATTCGTTGATTCGTTTCACCAAGAGGAGTAACGGTTGTCAGTTCCCATGGGGGAGGGCGGAAATCTCTTCACCTTGATGATAACCGGCTTCGGCTTCGGTGTTCTCCTCATCATGATCCAATCCAACCTCAGCTCCTTCGCAGATATCCGGATTCATCCACCTCAAACGGAGCGACGATCTTGCATACATATATGACTTGCACTTGGACATCTACAACCGACCCCCATCTCTCACCTCAGACACGTTCGAGGGATGGGCTTCTTCTGCCGCCCCCGGTGACCCGTCTCCGTCTGAATACATTTTATCCCACGACACGAGATCTCGGAACACGAACCCGTTTCGCAACCGCGGCAACGGCCCGGGGGATGAGGGGGGTGAAGAATTATTGCCTACTGAAACGGGAGAAGGCGTTCTGTAGATGAATGGTGAAGAGTCGCCTGTTTACAAGAGGGGGACGGGGCCTTCCGCGACGCCCCGCTGTCGGGGGGACCTGAGTCATTGGTCAAGGCGCAGATCTTATCGTGTTATCATGGTCAGGAGGCGAAAGCGGACATCGAACGTGTTCGAAGACGGGAGCGATTAATTGCGTCTCTCCATACACGAGGTTGGGGGTGTTGCTTGTGATGGGTGCTCCAAATTTCCAGAAGGTCCTGGACAAAGTCCGGAGCTAGCAGTTGGGGGGCGTGAACCATTACTGTACGTTCACGTTTACCGAAGTGATTCCCTTGGGAATGCTGACCGCGTATCCCCGTAGCCCCCATGACACTTCTAGACGGGTACGATGATCCATGTGTTGAGATCTTGTGCAGGTTTTACTGATATCGAAGGACGGGTTGAACGCCACTATTTGGTTTGTCTCCCGACTTCATTTTCTCCATCGACCTTGCTACCGAGGGGATCATCGCAATCAACGGCGTGACCATTAGAGTCGGGCTCGCGCCCAGCTCCCGGCATCAGTTTTTTTTTTTTTTTACGATGAGGTAACCGCTGCCAAGTTCCAAGTTGGTTCCGGCTCTTGCATCATCGTCATTCTCTCGCATACTGACCCCTTTCACACACCAGAGCCGGTCCCACGGTACCTTCGACAGCTGATTTTTCTGCCTGCCGTGTCGCTATCGGCTCCAGAGTCCGTGCTGATATCCTCCATCGCGCTCCTCGCTTTCGCCTTTTTCTCTTCCTACAAAGTCTGGTCAGGGGTGGTCCTGATCACCTCTTTCCTGTGCGGTGAGTACTGGTTACTCTGCAATACCTCTTGATTGGTGCACGTCTGATCACGCTCGGCATGTGTTGGGTGCGGTTACTCTCACGGAGCGAGGAGGTGGAACCCCAAGGAGGGAGAAAGATGATGATTCGTCAAAATCAGTTACAGACGTCGTCAAGGACAAGATCGTTAGGTACGGGGGAAACCATAATGAGAGACAAGCATAACAAGAGACAGGCATAACGAGAGAGAAAGCAACGCAACGAGGAAGAAACAAACATAAATGTCCCGCCCGGAAATGTACCACCCACAACGACACATGACATCAACGTGATTCTACCTACGCATTCTGTACACCTCAGCAGTCCGGTTTTTTGAACGACAACTTCCTCACAACTCCATCATCCCCAACCATGACGAGCGACAGACCAGCCCAAAAATGACTACCGCTGCCCCTCCGTACGTTCCCCGGCGGGATCCAACAGATCTTCCTAGGCTTTGCGTCGAGGACCCATTCGAAGTTCTCATCGAGAGTGTACGGCGGTGCCTTCCGGGGCACTAGCAGAACCACAGGTTCGCCCTTGGTTATCGTGTGTGAGTATGTCCCCGACGGCGATGCAGTGATGTGGTAGGGAATTTGGATGTGCTGCCCCGGTCCATCGACCTTGAGGTAGAACCTGGTCTCCGAGTCGAAGGTAAGATCGTAAACCTCCCCAGCTGTCAGATTTGCATCTAGAGGTAGGCTCGCGAGCACAGTTCCACCTCTTGCGTCTTTCACGCGAAGCTTCCGCCTGGGTGAGTTGTAGACTGTGACGATACGGGTACACTCTGGTGACAATCCACTTAACGGCCCATCTTCGTTAGCTGACTCTGTCCATTTGGGAAGCGGGGTACCCGACTGCCACGCCTTCATGACCATCGAGACACCAAATTCTGCAGCTGGCCCACGACCAAATGACGAGTGAGTGGAGAGAGGTTGATATGTTAACAAAGAACTGAGTAGGGAGGTGTCATCTTCTGGACGGAGTGTTTGCAAAGTCTCCAATTCAAGGAGGGTGAGACTCCTGGTTGATTTGACACAGATGATATAGTTCCTGGCCAGGGGGTAAATGTGAGACTTGTGTGTGACGTTGCGAGTCCCGCCACTTTTCAACACATCAAGGGAGAAGATTTGGATAGAATCTTTGGTCTGTGCAACAAGATTTCTGTTCAACGACACAGCCACAGATGTAGCCGCATCCAGCAGTGGAAGATCGTTGGCATAATTCAGGGATTTGGTATTGAATGACTGTACCCCAGTTGGTTGGATCATGCACACAATTGCCTCCTTCACAAGGGTGGGTTGAGAAAGTTGCCCACAATCCATCAGTGGTGGTGATCTCAACAATGACAATGAGCCTTCTGTGTACTCGCTAATCTTGAAATAGTGGTAGTACTGGCCCACCCTTGAACCCAACCGTGAAGCTCCTACCAGAAGCTCTTCCTTATTCATAGCCTTATTCACCACACAGACCATTCCCCACACTTGACCCCCTTGGTGGTATACATTTAGGACTTTATTAGTGGCAATGTTGTGAAGATATACATCCATCTCAATAGCAACTGCAAGTTCCAGGGATGATACCCAGCAAACAATTACAACTGGGTGACCACTCCCAAGACATTTTTTCCCACCCTCTCTAGTATGGATATCCCAGAATGTAATGGAGCCATCAGAGCAGCCACATGCGATGTGATCCCCTGTTGTGGAAGCTGCTAGATCACTGATCTCAGACTCCACAGTGAAGGTATGGATGAGTCCACCTGTCTGCACATCCCACATTGTTACAGAAAGAGAGTGTGCAAAAAACAGAATTGTCCCATCTGGAGAGACTTGTATCTTTGTGACTGCTTCTGGGGTGGATAGAGATTGGTGAAGGACAAAAGTGACTGGATCATAGATATTCACAAGATCTCCACATGCAGCAATGATCCCCTAAGCAGAGGTGGCAATAGATGTGAGTTGCCTTGGTCTGATATCAATTGTACTTAGGAGCAACCCCCAAGTATCAGGAGCTCCTGAAAAGGCAGTTACAAAAGATAGCTGGTTGTCCACAATATTTTGGAGGGAGTACTTTTGGAGATGTGATGAGGCTGGTGAGAGAGGGATGGCAGTGTGGTATACTTGTTGTGCACATTGTTGGATGGGGTGGAAGAATTGCATTGACAGCCGGAGACAGTCTGTTGCAAGATGATGTAGAGTGGTTAAGGCCTGGAACTCAGCTATAGCAATGGATATGGGCTCAGCCTTGGCTCTAGCCTCAGCCTCAGCCTTCTCACAGGCCACAGTTCTGGCCTCAGCCTTAGCTCTAGCCTTAGCCTCAGCCTCAGCCTCAGCTCTGGCCTCAGCCTCAGCCTCAGCTTTGGCCTCAGCCTTAGCCTCAGCCTTAGCCCTTTTCCTAGCATTGCCCTTAACCTTAGCCTTTGCACTAGTCCAAGCCATGGCATTAGCCTCAGCCCTGGCTCTTGCCTTAGCCTCAGCTATAGCCCTGGCTTCAGTCTCAGCCTTGGCCCTGGCCTTATCCTCTACTATAGCATTAATCCCAGCTTTAGCCTCAGCCTTTTTCCTGGCAAGCACATCACCCTTTTCAGTGCCACTGTTCACCTTATTTGCAGTATTATCAGTAAACAAGTCCCTCCATATTGGGTGGTAACACAGAACCACTTACTTGGTCTAGCCAATCCAATACCATATTCATGGAATGGATCACTTCTTCTAGATGATTCCCAAGGCTCATCACCTCTATCCACAGAGGGGCTCTTCTGAGCATATCAATAACCAGAGTGAGGATCTGGCCAAGATGGCCACCAGATCTTGGAGAGAGCCTGAGGTGCCTAGCCCAGTAGGTACAGGCATATTGCATAGCCCTATCCACTTTGTCTTCCAGCAGTTGTGGGAGGTCAGCCACATCTTGATTCATTGTGAAGGATGGCAGAGAGCAAGGATTCATCTTCAACCCCTTCACCAACTCCAAGCAACTGATGACCAGGCCAGTATGATGGGTTTCTGGATCAATATGGAACCTAGGATTGGTGCACCGATCCCTATCTTGGAGGAAATCTGGAAAGGACTTGTGGAAGATCCGGATCTCCTTGGTTTCATCAGCAGGTACAAGAATCACAGAATGGAGATGTTGTAGAGTAGTCAATATCAGGGTTGTAGGAACACTGAGGAGTGTTGAAAGGTCCTTTCGAGACAATGGGTTGACTGCAAGTACAATTGCCCCCAAAACATGCCTCATGCTGGTAAACACCTCTGACTCATCAACACCTGAGAAGGCATGTAACAAGATCTGAGAGTATAAGGAATCAATACCAGCACGACCTTCATGCATGGTGCCACTTTTTTCAGAAAGGACAAGTTGGAGACGTTCATTTGGCTCATGGTGTTCTGATTCAATGAATCTGACCAAAGTTGAAGCAAAAATGAATAGCCCAGATGACTTTTTGGTCAGAGCAATAATTTCATCATCCTGGGGCCATGAATCAGGTAGCTCAAGGTCACTCCTTTGTTTGGCAATTACAGTCAACCTCTGTGTCAAATACAACTGAATATCATTGTTGACAGTGGATGGTTTGACCTCATGGAGCAAGAAGACCTGGGTGAGTGGCTTTAGGAGGGGGAGGCGGAAGCCAGTGCGGATTCGTGGTTCAGGTCTGCCTGTAATGAAGAACTTCACCAGTGACAGCTGACCAACAAATTGACCCAGGACAGAGAGGATTGCTGAGGCTGGCTGATCATCAATGCACTCATCCAATGCATCAATAACAATGACACATGAGACCTTTGCTTCAGAGAGTGGATTGACAAGGAGGTTCTCAAGCTGTGAGATGAGGGAAGTGTGGGCCAGGGTGGGGTCCTTCTTGATGATCTTAATGATGTGGGTTCGAAAGTGGGGGTAATGGCATGCAAGCTGGTATGCAAGTGTGGGGAAGATGTTCTTGAGCTCCCTTCTGTCAAGGTAATCCCGGGAACAGAAGAAGCTGGCACCAAGGAATCCATCATTGACAACCATTTCTGAGAATGACTGAGCTATTGTTGATTTTCCAGTTCCTGCTAATCCATTCAGCCAAAATACATTTTGGTCCTGAGTGTTTTTGGCCCATAGCATAATGTCAAGGAGGATGGATTGTCGAGTGCCGGGAAGACATTTGCTATGATGGCCAGCCTGGTATCCGGCACTACGCATGGGCTCCAACTTTGCTAGAATCTCAAGGTCTGCAGTTTCCTATCAGGAGCTCAGGTTGTCAGTGTAGGCTATAGGCAGACAGTGAATTGCCTCACTAAGACGTCCTTGACATCGCTATGGATGTTCCTCGCCCTCTCGTATGTTCCCTGCTGTATTGAAATCTGGCTGGGTGTTAATCAAAGATCACGGTAGGACCGGCCACTCGCACCTGGTAGTCTGTGATGGCATCAGCTAGTTCTTGGACAAATCCGTTCAAAGCTTTGGCATTCTCGACATTGCATAAGAACCCGAGAAGCACATGTTGTTCGGAGAGCGGTTCAAGCTTTGCGGTGACTACCTCGAGCTTCCTGAGAGAGGGATGAGCAAACTGGCATGTTTTCGTGCGAGTATGCATGCGGGTACGAACCTCCGAAGCTCTACTCTTCTCCCTTTCTCTATATAATCATCCTCGCTCACAGGAGACGTGAGCACGCCGGACAGCGACTGCACCCTCCGCTCTATATCCTTCAAATTATCCGCGTTATCTGCGGTTTGCTGGAACAACAAGCAGGCAGGGGGTGAGGAAGTGTTCAGCTCGCGAGCAGGGCATACTCACATCGTAGTTCTTCATCAGGGCAGACATCGCGCCTGCGACCGCCTTGAGCGGAAGGAACATATCGGAGGATTCCTTGACAACTTCTACGGCCATCCTGACTGCAGAGTATGCCGTTTGCCTCATCGCGTCCATCCCCTGAACAGCGGTGTCATCGCTGGATGTGCCACGTGTATCGTTGAATGCGGAGGCGATGGAGAGAGCGATGGTGGCCGATAAGGCAACGAGCGCCCTGGAATCCCTTTGAAACGTAAGATCTTGTACAAGCTCTGCTGAAGGCGTAGGAGTTGAGGCAGGGGTATCCGCCGGTTGCTTCGGTCTGCGAAAGTGGGGCATCGCGGAGGTGGATGGTCAAAGTAACCCGATGATCAGGTTTGACCAGCGTGACCCGTGACTGCACCGGGCGTTACCACATTCGCTCTCTCCCCTCTGAAAGCAATAAATTTGAGTTAGGAAAATCCTTCGCAGCATCGGCTTCGAGGTCGGCGTGAAAGGCTGGCTCCCACCCACCGTCAACGAGGCCGGTGCCCATACCCGGCACAGCGCTCTGCAAATCGGTCTGGCACGCTTGGGACTCTACATGGACAATCACTAGACTGGCCGAGGCTTGGGGGAAATATCTCTGGGTGCAATGCACGGAACCCATTCTACGTACATCTCACTACCATGTCCTGCACCCTCGGCCGTGCAAAAGCTTCGTCGGTCCATGCCTCACACTACGAATTTCGACAACCAAGTTCACCTCTCATTCACGCTTCAAGTCTTCTGAAGATACGATACAGGTTCTTCGCTGGCCGTGGAGTAGAAGCCTACCTCTACGTAGGTCAGGAACGATTCAAACTCGCAAAGGGCGAAGTCTACGACATGCTAGGAGACGGCGGAGATTTAGAACGAAAACGCCTTGGCGATTTCATTCAGCGGTCGATAATGAAGACGAAGCTTGAGCCCAAACTCCCTTCGTAGCCCATGTCTTGTTCTTAGTGTTTACCCTTGGATCATGGATAGAGGCTAGTCCACGTATATCCACATTATCACAATGAAAAACCGCCCATCGTTTCGAGGATGCGAGCAGAGTGTGATAGTCTATATAAGCATGAAGACGTTGCGTGAAGTGAAGAGGGGTCGGATATGTGTACGGACATGTGGTCTATTGTAGATACGTACGGTCATGGACTGGATTGTCATGCCCATGGAGAGAATGGCTCGATACATCGGGAGTGGTTAATTCGATCCGCCAAGAAAGGAAGGGCTTCGCATCTAGTTTTAATTCGCTGTAACAAAAAGAAACGGTGGTCAGTCTCATCCCATCGGCGAGTAGGGAAGTGGAAGAAGGGAAACGCCCCTACCCCGACCAGAACTATCTTCGGTCTTGGCGTCTCCCCCTCGTCTATGATCCAATCCAACCTCGGCCTGTTCCCGTCCTGACTCAGCCACCTCAAATGCAATGACGGCCTCCCATCCATATACGATATCGACTTGGACATCTGCGCCACATCCCCATCCTCCCCCTCGGACGCGTTCGACGAAGGCGCCTCTTCCGCCACCGCTTGCAACCCGTCAGGAAAACCTCGCGGCGGGGGTCCTGAGAATGAAGCGGTCACGTTCGGTGGCACCCCGTCGTCGTTATTACGCGTGTGAGAAGAAGACGACCGGGACATTCGCCCGGGTGATGAAACAGGCTCAAATAGTCTGCTGTTCCTCGTGCTTGGCGAGGTTGGCGATCCTACCACATCTACCTCACAATCCGCGCTCCCAGAGTTATCTCCACCAACGCCACCAGCGAGCTTCTTCAACTCGCCTCGACGGCATACAACATCTCCAACTGTTCCAGGACCGCAACTCCCGTCGTGCCGGGATGGACCCTGAAATACGTCGTGGAGAGCGATACCGGTTGAGTGAAATTCAGGAAATCCCGGACTGCCTCGAAGGGAAGCTCGAGGTGGCCATCAGTGTCTTGGTCTTACAGCGCTAAGCAGGGCTGCGGGAGCGGGGAGTGGCAAAGTATTGATGGAGGCGTGGGAGATGAAGGTCGGTCCTCATGGTTTTCGAAGGGTCTTCGCCTTCATGATGACCCTCATCTTCGGTTTTTAACATTTCGCGAGTGGACTCGACTTCGTCGTCCCACACCAGAACCTTCTGTCGTCGAGTCAGCTCCAGAGGGCCTTCATCCTGGAGTATAATAAGCATCGCTCCTAAAGGTGAGATACACGAAGAACGGCTCACCTCATACCACAACGATTGAACGATATTCCACGCCTGGCCCTTGATCATAGCAAGTTGTTTCTAAATTAATCACCGTCAGAGTTGCGCGACGTGTTCTTGTCTGAATAGAACCGTACGTTGAACACCTTCGGATGAAAATCGGGATCCAAAGCAAACAGCTGTCTGAGCTGCCACGAGGTCTCCTCCCACCAAGACTTGGACGTCAACAGTGGCAAGAAGTGATTCCGCATCCCTTCGTTGAATGACAGGAGTTGTCGATGGCCGCAATGTGAGTATGGGATTGTCGTCGGTTTGGAGTGGATGTCCCCGGAGCCCTGGCCCCAGGTGCGGAGATGGAAGGTATAGCTGCGGGAGGGTCGAAAATTCCACTGGTTGTGGGATTCGGTTTGGGGATTTCGCTCAATTGAGGTCCATCGACACGCGACATATTCATGGGAGGGGTATCAACGGAAGCCTTCTCGTGGTCAATGTCGCAGTATTCGATCATGAAGTTATCCAAACCGCGGTACCTGTTTAGCATTAGGTAGTCTAGGATCACGAGCCTAATCAACATAAAAAGACTAGAATTGCGAATCATGGAAAATGACGCACTCCTCGAGCTTTCCCCTGGAGCTGTCACCGCTTAGCATTAGTTCGGTGACTGTGATGGTCGTCAGCATAGGCTTCAGGGATGGCACGGCCAGAGAAGGGGTTCTGCGAGAAGTTGGGAGCGTCTGTCAATCCTGAGGTTCAGAGATAAAACCGAAGTGGCGCTGAGAGGGAACACACCTGTGCAGCCCTCTGATCCCCCAAGGCTCACGCGTATTTACGCTCGTAGATTCCCGCCGCGTCCTTACTCGCTCGTGAAAGGGGGGGAACACGAAGAAGAGAAACATGATCCGTCTTCAGCTACAACCTCGACCAAACGGGCAAAGGCTCAGACAACAACGATTCTGGACCCACAGGCGCTCCCAAGCCGCCCGGATCCAAAAACGCCGCAGTTTATGTGGTGAACCTGCTACGGGGTTCGATATCGACGAGCTTCTACAGCGACTCGGTAAATGCGGGGTGATCAATGGAGATGACGAAGCCGAACCCAAGGTCAAGGCGTATGCCTACGAGCACGGGTCTTTCAGTGGCGAAGGTCCCGTCGTGTTCTTCAAGGAAGATTCGGTGACGTCTGCGTTGAACTTGAGGTCCGATGAATGAGGCTGGACCTAAGTTGGGTGATGTGCCCACGATGATGAGAGTTCAGAAGGCCGAATTTCGGCATAAGCAGGGAGGGGGGGGAGAGGAAGGTGGTGGATAGGAAGGTGACAAAGAGGACCGGAAAGATGCAAAGGTGGGCCCATCGGAATGTTTGGTGCTGAATTGACGTGTATCACGGGACTCAGGAAATTGGAGGATTGGGGCTCGGAGGACGAGCTCGGTCCGACGCTTACAGCGACGGACAAGTTCAGTAATCGGGCGAACAACAATGGTCGGGCAGTCGCTCCGAAACACATGTTCGCCCTGTTCGTTGCTCCTGGATCTCAAAGAGGACGTAAGAGAGCCCCCCTCTTCTAGCCACCCCAGTTGGTTGCTCATCGCTCCATTTTTATTCGTTCGTTTCTGCAACAAGTATCGTGGCGTGACCCGATCAGCGCGAAGGCGTGCATGATCGTGAGCTATCTCTTCCGTCTTTGTTCGCCCGCCCCATTTCTCATTCACACTTCAAATCTCCAGAAATACAAGGGAGGTTCTTCACCGGCCGTCGAGTGGAAGCCTACTTCTACACTGGCCAACAACGGTCCAAACGTTCGAAAGACGGAGACGACGACATGATAGGAGACGGTGCAGACTCGGAACGGAAACGTCTTGACGATTTCGTTCAGTGGTTGATGAACGAAGACGAAGCTTGAATCTGAGCCTTGTTGTACCTCTGTCAGCGATGTTCTGTCACCTCTGGAATAAAGGAACCACAACTGACGCGTGTATTTGTACATTGTTATGACAACAAGAGTCATCCGTCATTTTTGGGGATGCGAACAGAGTGTAGAAGGCTATGCGCGAAGACGCTATATGGGGAGAAGTTCGTGGAGATGGGCTCAACGGTCACTGCCAACTGAAGGTTCGATTCATCGATTCGTTTCACCAAGAGGAGTAACGGTCGTCAGTTCCTACGGGGGAGGGTGGTAAAATTTCCACGACAACCAACTCCGGCTCCGGTATCCACCACACCATAATCCAACCCAACCTCAGCTCCTTCATAGATATCCTGATTTATCCACCTCAAATGAGGCGACGGTATAGGATGCATATGTGGCTTCGACCTGGACACCTGCAGCCAATCCTCCCACCTCGGACACGTCCGGGGGAGGGGCTTCTCCCGCCTCCCCCAGTAACCCGTCTCCGTCTGAATGCATTTCCGTATCTCAGAACACGGGACCTCATGACATGAACCCGTTTCACAACCGCAACAACGACCCGGGGGGCGAGGAGGGTCAGGGGTTACTGCCCTAGAAACGGGAGGTGGCGTTCTTTCGAGGAATGATGAAGGGTCCTGTTTAAAAAGAAGGGAGAAGTGTCTTCCGCGACGCTCCGCTGCCGGGGGGGACCTGGGTCACTGATCACGGCGCAGATCTTATCGCGCTATCATGGTCGAGAAGCGACGCCGACCATCGAACGTGTTCGAAGACGGGGATGGCCGCAGTAAACACGACTCTCCGTATGTGGGACCAGGGGTGCTACCTGTGGCTGGTACTCCGGATCTCCAGAAGTCCCTGGACGAAGATCGGAGTGAGCGGCAGAGGGGCACAAATACCGTGCGCTCATGTTTACCTAGGTGATTCCCTTGGGAATGCTGACCGCGTATCCTCGTAGCTCATGGCGCTCTGATTCTGGTACGATGATCCAACCTCGTGAAATTTTTGTCGATATCGAAGGACGGGTTGAACACAACTATTTGGGTTCTCTCCCGACTTCATTTTCTCCGTCGACTCTGCTATCAAGGGTATCGTCGCCATCGGCGGCATGACCATTGGAATCGGGCTCATCTCCAGCTTCCGGTATAAGTTTTTGCTTTTTACGATGTGATAACCGCAACCGAGTTCCAAGTTGGTTCCCGCTCTTGCATTACCATCATCCTCTTGCGTACTGACCCCTTTCACACACAGGGGCCGAATCCACGATACCTCCTACGACTGATTTTCTGCCCGCCGTATTGTTGTCGCCTTCCGACTTCATGCTGGTGTCCTCAATCGTGCTCCTTGCTTTCACCTTGCCTTCCTACCAGGTTTGGTCGGAGGCGGTCCTGACCGTCTCTTTCCTGGCCGGAATACCAGTTACTCTACATTGCCTCTTGATTGGTGCGCGTCTGGTCACGTCCGACATGTGCTGGAGATCGGTGTCGGTTGTGTCCAGTTACTCTCACGGAACAATGAAGCGGAACCCCCTTGTAGGGAGAAAGATGGTGATCCGTCAAGACTAGTTACAGACATCACTAAGGACAAGATCGTTAGGTACGGGAAACATCATATGAAACACAAGCACAACAAGAGACAGGCATAACGAGAAAGAAAATAAACGAGCATAGCGAGGAAGAAACAAGCACAAATGTCCTGCACGGAAATCTACCACCCACAACGGCACGCGGCAATAACATGGTTATGTCTACACATTCTGCACATCTCAGCAGTCCGGTTCTTTGAACGACAATTTCCTCACAACTCCATCATCCCCAGCCATGACGAGCGACAGACCAGCCCAAAAATGACCACCGCTGCCCCTCCGTACATTCCCCGGCGGGATCCAACATATTTTCCTAGACTTTGCGTCGAGGACCCATTCGAAGTTCTCATCGAGAGTGTACGGCGGTGTCTTCCGGGGCTCTAGCAAAGGGACCGGTTCGCCATTGGTTATCGCGTGCGGATATCTCCCCGACGGCGATGCGGTAATGTCGTACGGAACTTGGATATGCCGCCCCGGTCTGTCTATCTTGAGGTGGAATCTGATTTCCGAGTCGAAGGTAAGATCGTAAACCTCCCCAGCTGCCAGATCGTCATCTAGAGGTAGGTTCGCGAGTATGGTACCGTCTTTCGCGTCTTTCACCTGAACCTCCCGCCGGGGTGAGCCGTAGACTGTGACAATACGGGTGCGCTTTGGTGACAGTCCGCTCAACGGCCCATCTCCGTTAGTTGACTCTGTCCATTCAGGAAGCGGATTACCCGACCGCCACGCCTCTATAACCACCGGGACACCAAGCTCTGCGGCTGGACCATGGATGAATGACGAGCGAGCGGAGGGGGATTGATCTGTGAGCAACGTCTTGAGCGGGGTAGTGTCATTTTTGTGACGGAGTGTTTGTAGAGTCTCCAATTCAAGTATGGTGAGACTCCTGGTTGGTTGGACACAGACAATGTGGTTCCCACCCAGGGGGTAAATGTAAGACAGGTGTACAACATCACGAGTCATGCCACTTGTCAACACATCAGTGGAGAAAACTTGGATGGAATCTTTGGTCTGTGAAACGAGATTTCGGTTCAATGACACAGCCACAGATATAGCTGCATCCAGGAGTGGAGGGGTGGTAGAATTATAGGATGTGATATTGAATGACTGTACTCCAGTTGGATGGGTTATGCATGCAATCTCTTCCCCCACAAGCACAGGCTGAGAAAGTCGTCCATGATGTGTTAGTGGCTGTGATGCCAAGAATGACAGTAGGCCTCCTGCATACTTGCCAATCTCAAAGGAGGACCGGCCTGCTCCTCCACCCAACTGTGAAGTTCCCACCAGAAGCTCTTCCCCATTTGTGGCCTTATTCACC
>Ga0307513_10004742_pt1 | contig 18059 bp, 15 predicted proteins | sample 15_EM_MG_FD_202174 | JGI IMG/M metagenome (GOLD analysis project Ga0307513, IMG submission 202174) | Populus trichocarpa ectomycorrhiza microbial communities from riparian zone in the Pacific Northwest, United States - 15_EM | ecosystem: Host-associated > Plants > Roots > Unclassified | place... | reverse complement strand
CGTTCCCGGCATGAAGAACCTGAACATTTGGATCCGAATTTAGTATGGGCGCTCAGATACGCACAGACAATTTGCCATACAAAATTTTGATCCCTGTGTTCAGGTTCTACATGCCGGGAACATGTAGAACAATTACCGTAGTTGGGGTTAGCTAGCCAAATATAGCCCTGTCTGTGCCGGTTAATAAGTTCCTGCTCTTGTGCCACAAGTCACTTAAATTTTGGTTACGTATGCCCCACTGCACCACTACCGTATTCTATCCTTGACCCTTGTACTAGACCCCTAAATTGAGATAAACTAGTCGTTTGTATGTTTGCTCGGAAATGCCTTGGTGGTTGAGGCGCTGCTTTGTGCTTTTGGAATTTGGATATCATACATCCAGGTTGATTGACATGCTGTCCATCTTTTTTTTCTCCCCCGTTCCGTTTCGGGTGAGGGCAGGTAGAGTGTGATGAATGGACTAGATTTTTTTATCCCGTCATAACGGGGACCGATTAACTAGAACAAACGGGGATACATGTAGCTGATAAACCTCAGGTAACTCTTCCGTAACTTCTTTCCAGGCTTTGGTACACCATTGAGATGCTATACGGCATGGTGCCTCAGGCTGCTCGAGCAGAGAGGGGTTAGAGATTACTCTGCTGTGCTAGTACAAATACTGCAGGACATTAGAGTGCGTAGTTGCCCGGCAACGCTGTGCTTGGCCGAGCTTTAGACTTCGGCGGGGGAACTCCGTCACTTTACTTATGCTGCTTGCCAGCATGATACTATATTCTCAATGTCAAGTTCGAAGAAATTCATTCCAGCTTAAGGTTTGCCCGGGGACGGTCTGGCTAGTGCCGGGCATGAACGTGGCTCGACTTCCCAATGTTGATGGAAGCTGGAGTTCTAAAGCGCTAATGCTGAGCTACAGTGTTAGCACGGACTCGTGGGATCGCTGACAGGGGCGGCTAACTGACCTGGGTCTCTATGACCTGTTTCTCTATTCCTTTGTTCGAAATTCTATGGAAGATTTGAGATTCCCCCTTTGACAAGGGCTGCCGACTGATCTAATCGGACTGATACTTGATGCTGTACCGTATGATACCAGTAAGTTACCGCAGAGATTCCTGAAATCCTGTGCCGGTATCAAGTGTGTGAGCCCAGGATAGGATAAGTTCGAGGGGTCGGCAGGGCTCTGGAAACGAGTTAATGATATCCAACAAGCCCCCGTGGGCCGATCCCATACCGTGCCGGGGGACGCTGATCATTCACCGGACCTTTTGTTTCCGAGTCCGGAAGTTATAGGGATAGCGGAGATGGCGGATTTCAACAGTTTTTACGGTAATATTATCATACCAGTCCTTGAGTAAAACCCGGGGTCGTGCTAACGTTATCCTTGCACTCCCATCACTCTCCCGCGGGGGCCCTGCCAATCCAACCGCAAATCAACAGCACTCAAACCCTAAGCATCACTACAGTGTCCAATGGTAATAATATTATGCAGCAGTTATTTCTTTAAAAAAAACGGCATTCTATCCGCACCGCAGTATCAAGATATCAAATCCCCTTCTCATCTCTCCCTCCCATCTCCGTCCCACCATACTCAACCAAATCAAACCGAACCCACCAACCGTTCACTCATTCGCGCCCAAACCTCAAACCGCTTATTACGTACCCCCTCCTCCCCCCCGATACGGCATTTTTGGCTCAAGATCTGCGCTACTATGGTAGTGCACTCCACCCCAGCCTCCCCGCACCATAAACACAGTACTCGTACAGAAAATTACCGAAGGATAAAGGTCGAACCACTTCCAGCGCCTACCGTAACTTGAATTTCCCTTCCATCCATCCACTCTCCAGCAGTGGGGAAGGAGGGGGGGGGTTACGATAAGTTATAGATAGAACGATGAATGAAATGAAATCTTGTGGTTGCCCGTTTTTTTCTTGAAACATGCAGGAGGCTTACTTGCGTTCTTGCTCAAGCAGCGTTCGCCCCAAAGCAACGTGCTGTTCCGGTTCGATTGAACCTGCAGCAAAGGTGTCTTGATTTGAGTTTATTCCGTTCCGTTCTGCAGATTGGTGTGGCAGGAGACGGTTTAAGCATCGCGGGAGTGCGTATGGTGTCGTACCTTAAGGCACCCTGACTATCAAGAGACGTAGCGGGGAGCCGGAAGCAACGGGAGGCTAATTTAGCGATGCTTATTTCTGCGGATGCGGGGGAGGCTACTGTGTCGTACTGACATCTATTATAGGATGCGGCTATGTTTGCTAGGTGCTGCTTTGGGATATGGCTGTGGAGTCCCGGGGCTGCTATAATCTTATGTTCGAGCTTCTAGTTCTTGCATAATGTCGGACTACCAGTGCTTCTTGCATGCACTGGCCGAGGGGACATTCTTTGTCGCCATCAAGATTGAAGATGTATCGTCTGAACACACCTCGGAGGGGGTTTGATACCGTTCTGATACTGTACTACTGTAATGGTAGATTAAGTACAAGAGTGTCGTATTGTACGATACGGCACTAACTTACCAGAAGAATGCCAACTGATTGTGCTATTGTACAGGTCTATGATAACATTGCGTGTTGGAATTGGAGGAAGAAAGAAAGAACTTTTGTTTATGCGGTGATTGTGGTCATATCAGGATCCGCCCTCCTTCCACCGCGCTGATCCTGGTAGTAATCCTTCCGTTCCGTTGCCAGGATCTAATCAACTTCCATCTCCGGCTCCTCTGTATCCCCCACTCCCTCATGATCCTTCTTAGAATTCGCCTCCCGAACTGCCACCGCCCTTGCCGCAAGCTTGGCCTGCCTCTTTGAAACCGGTAATTCGGAAGCGTCTACCGTGCACATCCTACTGGTTAGCCTCCCCGCTCCTGCTCTCCACGATCCATTCCAAGGCATACCTCTCATCACGACCTCACCAGCCTTGCTCGCTCTCTCCAACTCCTTCTCAATTTCAACCCTCCCCTTTGCATAACTCTTATTCCTATCCTTCTTACGCTGGGCTTTACTCGCAACGGTTTTCCCACGAGACACGCCGAGGCAAGAGGACTTGAGCACCTGGTCTGGAGGGTTTGCACGGGTCCTGGGGATGCGGGATTTGTTGGAGGAAGAGGGACGCGAACGGGCGCGGGTTTTATAGCGGGAGGGAAGGTTGGGGTTGTTTCGGGATGGCATTGTAGTAGGGCTGATTAGGATTTTCGGTGGTGGTGGTGGTGGTGGTGGTGACGGTATTGAACGAAAAAAATTGGATCTGGATTCCGGTGGATGAGTTGGTGGGGTGTGTGGCTGGTTGTACTAGCAGAGCTGGATGTGGCTTGCCAATGGTTAGTGGGGGTGGAAGTCCTGCGGAGAGTTACCCGGATTTGAGCATATAGTCAGCGAGTGAGAGTGGATGATTACACACAAGGTTGAGAAATTCTGACTGCTACAATGACTTCTACGTATGATAGGGCGCAGCGCAGCAAGTTGAAACCACACTCAAAGCTTCGTATCATATCTTCGAGTAGCTACCGACGCCCTACTACCAATATGGGCATCAGCACGAATAGCACTACCGCATTTACTCGCGTAATTCACTATCAGGTTATTGGTGTATCGGCCCAAAATAGGCTTAGTTCAAGAAGTCAGCAGGGTTCCGGCTACCAGTTATTGAGGTCCGACAGACTCATAGGCTTTATTTCTAACTACGGGGATGGTGGATTATACGAGTAAATAAGGTATTATCGGCAGGTTTCAATAAGCTCCTGTACTGAGATAGGTGTAATTACATTCTGGTACTGGTACTACGGCACAGTGCTTTGTTTCACGGGAATGCCGTGATCACCACCTTCCCGCTGGTACTTGCAACGCCGACACAGCGTGGGAGGGTACGAAACGCAATCCCTGGAATTTCGCGGGAAATTATTCCGTTTCAAGACTTAAAAACTAAAAGCCCGACACGGATGGTAGATAGAGAAATTTTGTAACAATGAAATCCGCGGACAGCTTCCTAGAGGGAGTTGTAAGAATGAGCACTATGGTGCCACAGTCCTCTCCTCGGCCTCCCCATCAAAGACCCTCCTTAGAAAACTTGTTGAATGTTCGATAACATTCTCCAGCCCCTTGCCCGGCGTGAAGGCATCAAAATGCCCACCCTCAATAATTGCAAGCTCCCTTACTATTTCGCCCCCCTCTCCCGCCGCCTCAAAGGCCTTCTGGGGCAGCCCGCTCTTGACGTAGGCCTCATCCACGATCATCAACAAACTCGTCGGGGCCAGGACCTTCAGGTCCGCCATGGTGTCATACCCCCTTATCTTCAAAAGACTTTGGGTCGTGACCCCATTCTCCCACTCCCCACCATTCGCAATCTCAATTTTTTGCATCCGTTGGTAAAATTCCGCCGCGTCATCCCCCGGTAGAAAAACGGTACCGGACGTTTCAGCGGTTTTGCAGACAGGGAGGTATCCCACTTCCCCGTCGCCCACACGGCGCCTTTCCCTATCCTCCCAGATAAGTGCGTCAGCGGAAGGTCTGTCCGGGATCATCAATCCCATCAGCCAGGAACCGCTGACAAAGCCGTTGATTGATACGACGGCTTTGATGCGCCGGTCCAGAGAGGCGACTTTTACGGCGTGGGCTGCTGAGTAGCTGTACCCGATTATGCCGATTTTGTCGCGGTTCACGCTTGGGATGGAGAGTAGGTGACTGACGGCATCGTGGACATCTGAAGACTGTAGTGCGGGATCGACGTCCTGGCGGGGCGTGCCTGACGATGTGCCAAAGGAACGTTGGTCATAGAGGAGGGAGGCGATGCCCGAGGATTGGAGAGCTGTGGAAATTGCTGGGAGGGACCAGGATTTTAGGCAGGCGAACTAAATTTGAGGTGAGTAGGAGGAAGAAGAGAACGGCAAGGACTGGGAGGGAGGGAGAGTTACGCCGTGAGAAATGACTACAGCCGGAGCATTTTCACCAGCCGGATAGAACCACCCGCTTAATGTGGTTCCATCAAGGGTTTTGAATTCGACATCGCAACGCGTAGGTTCAATCGTTGATGTAGTGATCGTCATATTTAGCCTACCCAAGGAGCTATTTCGCAGAGGCAGAGACGGGGGTTCAGCAGCCTCTTATACCCCGCTTCGCGTATCACAGTTTAGATTTGGCACTGGTCAGCCGTAAAAAGTACTCGTACTGCGTGCATCGTCAGACGGTGATCCATCCCGGCATGTGAGCATGATATATATGGCCTGCTCGAGTCCAACTTCTTGTTAACTGCCGTACGCCCGGCCCGGTGAGCGGACGGGCTCCATTACTGTCCCACATACAGGCTATTTGTAGTAGGTGGGACGACTGGCAGACGGGGACGGCTGATGATACTAGCAGACATTCTTGTGGCAAAGATTGGCTTTGGTTTACTGATCGCTGTTCTCTCTGTTTGTCCCCCTTGCTACCGGTACGTTGATTGGATAAACCTTACTACGCACTAACTTACAACATGTCGGACTTGGAGGGGCCCAGGCGCGGGGGGGTCAATCGCTTTGCAAGTGAATTCCTTACTACGCAGTCTTCGACAAAATCAAGCCTCCGAATCCAAAGAAGTGAAAGTCCAGAATACCGTCTCACCCTCCTGAATTTCCTCCTCCAACCGTTGGCCGCCAATTGAAATTTCTAGATTTCAACTTTTGTCACTTATTAGCTGACTCACTTCCCCGTCTGACCCACTTCCCGGGACCGGTGCGTTAGTTGCAAATTCTGGGCTTTTAGCTATGGCAAAAATATACCTTACCATATCGTGGAAATGTCCGAAGTAAATCCCGGTGAGTGCGTATATAACCCTGGAGGTGCTTCAATTGGGTGATTCGGGATTATGATGACAATTGGGTGATATCAAATTTGGATTTGTAAACTTCTTGCATCGAGTTGGTGGGTCGGGTATGGCGGCTGGAGGGGGTTTTTTTTTTTTGAAAGTACCGGTATGCCATACTAGTAGCGGGCGTATATTGAGATATCTGCATGGATGTTAAGGTTCCGCGAATGTCCGTTGTAGATATTTATCAATGTGGGTGTTGTACTGTACTCGTACAGTACAGTACAGTACAGTGCTAGTATTCCTTGTTGTTTGGCGGGCGTCGTGCCATACCGATATCAATTTTCCTAAGAAAAGAACTCCTTTTTGGTGAGGCCTGGTAAATGTGGGGCATGTCTTAGGAAGAATCCGGCTCGTTGTCGCAAATCTGGTTTTTAAGAGAAATCCTGGGTAGGGGTTCCTGCCAGATGCGTTGGGACATGCTTATCATCTTGTTTAGAGCTGCAGGGGGTTGTTTTTCCCACAAATCACATTTTCTCTCCTCAAATACAGTGGACTATGTTTCATCAGCGGCTAGGAAAGTAAAACACATCACACTTCAATCCGTAGGTGAGAAAACAAACCCTGAAAAAACCTCTAAAAAGTCTAAATATTTGCAAATCGGACCCGGGCATACCCAAAGATTTCTTGATTTCCTCTCGAAGTCCTGGAGACATTGGGGTTTTTGGTGAGGAGCGAGGACTAACCTACAAGCCACTGTATATTGAATGAAAAGCTACTCGCACCCCACCTCTAATTGGAGAGCTGCTGATTGGTTGGTTTTCTCTGAGGAAATCACTCGCTGCTTTCCCCACTTGCGACATTTTATCGGGCTCACCAAGTTTATCGCAGAGAGTTTCCTGTTCGGGTTAGCTCTCCGACTGAGGGGGGTGTCCGAGTGGCTCGCGGCCCGGGCCATTGGAGGATTTAGTAAAGGGTGTTTTATCGGACGAGGGGGGTTGGCCCGGTTGGGGACATCATGTACCGGCTGGCATCGCACTTGGGACTCCTAGGGCGGGATAAATTGTTCTTTTGGATTTTTTCCTCTCTCTTTTGACATGAAAATACCCTCTTTGTCAATCCGCCGTAATAACCCCCCCACCTTTCACATGGATCATCCCCTCAAGAGCCTCAGTTCCAGATATAAGCCACTTCTCCACAAACTCCTTGCCACTGCCCGAAATCCAACTATTATGCGCTTCGACGCTCTCCCACCCAATACACACAACCAAGACCTCGCTCCTCTCTCTTTCAAACTCGACCGAGTGTGCAACATACTTGCCCTCAGCCTTGACCAGTTCCGCCTCGAAGTTCGCAAATGCGGTGCGGTAAGCAAGTTTGTCGGTGTCGGCACATAGCACCACGCGTGCCCATTCGACCACTGGCGAAGAGAAGGTCCTGGAGTATGAGTGGTGGGCGGGTGGGGAGAGAGTTGTTACCGGAGGGAAGTCTGGTGTGGAGGTGGAGCTGATGGAGAGGTTTTTGAAGGAGGGGGTTTGGGTGAAGGCTTTTTGAGAGTCCTCGGTTGACCAAGCTGCGGGCGGTGGTTGGCTTGGGTTAGGAGAAAGTAGAGAGGCTGGGAGGAGAGAGGGTGAGTATAATACTTAGGACCCAATATGCGTTGGAATAATCTATGGATTCGTCCTTATTCACATGGAACCCCGAGTTCCCACTGACGAAACCGCCAACTGAAGCCAAGTCCTTGGGATCCGGAACGGGTGCGGTTTCTCTTGAGTTAGGGGTACAGAAGGTGATCAATTGGGTGATTTCTGTCATTACCGATTTCGGGATTGGGTCGGCGGGGAAAGTGCGGGGTATTGTGCGTCGAGTGCTCTTCTATGGGGGGGGAGTTCACCCCACTAACACTATCTAGGTTCTTGTTCGTTGAGGAAACAATGAAATTTCAGGTGAGAGCGAGGGATCGTTTGCCTGATTGTGCCCTGATATAATAACCAATGGTGGAGTTGAGTATTACAGTGCACAATAAAGGACAGCTATCTCTGATGAAGAAATTATTCTTGCATGAGGTAGCCCGGGTTTGTCTACGTGCTGGAGTTTCCGAACTTGGGAGACACTACAGGATAAGCGCCATCTGGTTAAACGGAAACTGGGATCTTCCGAAGGCCACTGTATGATAATTGGTCAATGCACCAAATTTCAGTACAGTCAAATCTGGTCTTTAGTGAACGGGGCTGGGCTAGGACAGTTTACAATCAACCGGGTTTCTGGGGTTGATGGTGGGGCAAATATCCCATCTCTTCCAAAATTCTCAAAAGCTTGGTCTTCTTAGTTCCGGGTATTTCGAAAGGCCCTGATCTAGGCCAGCCTCACCAAAGACCAGATTTTATGGTATTTGTATGGTGCCTTGCAATTAAAACATGTATCATACCATAGATCATCCTAATGTCCCAAGCCCTCAGTTGCTGGGAGGGCCCAGCCCTTCAAGAGTTTTCCTTCTTTCTCATATCATACTATGATAATACCGGAAGCAGCGAGTGTGACCAGACTGTGTCACAGTTAAATTTGATAGAGGTTTTCTGAACCAGGAGTCTATCTCAAACAAGCCGTTTCAGTTAGTCCTCTACTGTGATTACTGAACCCTGTCTGGACTTTCTTCTACTGAAGGTTTACTGTGTTACGGTTACTCAAGAAGGAGAGCTGTAGAGGCCTGGGATTTGGTAACTTTCAGATAGGGTGTGAGCTGAGATGTAGACTAGACTGCCGGTATCATACCGTAGCTTGTCGGTTACCTTCAAAGAGGAACTGGGGCTGGAGCGAGTGGGAAGGGAGAGAAGGCTGCTGGGTATGATAGCTCGATATAATACTCCCGCTTATTCCTATCCTTAACAGGCATGACGCCAAGGCATTGGATATTGGTTAGTCGCGATAAGGGTTTGATTATGCTTGGTATTTCCCTTCTCTACGAGCGCGACTCTAATTGTCCTGTCGGCTCTAGCTCCTGCTTCAGGAGCAGGAAGTGGTCACGAAGTATCACTCGGCCGTGACCAAGAGCCAGCATTGTTGGCGTGAGGAAATCGATGATTTCAACCGCACAATAGCACACGGTAGGACGGCTGATTGAGGGCCACCCCTGATAGAGACACCCCCACTCTAAATTGATTTTTCATTATGGGTAGATCGATAATTCTTGATATCACTTCTTTAGTCTGTCAAGATGTGTTCTTTGGGTCTTAGAGCTCTGCTCTTGAAACTTCATGAGATCGCTACCGTAGTATTTATACTCCTAGATCCTACTCCTCTACCACAGTCTCTCATCGGAAATTACTCACGCCAACATCCAATACACGAAGTTTTACCAAACATATACCCAAAGCCAACGTAACCCACAAAAATATCCAAATGGCCAACCAACGACGAACTCTTGCCCCCGCCACAACGGCCAAAGATCATTTCTACGCCCTCGTGGAAGAAGCAAGAGAGCGCTCCTTCTGTCTCCAATTGGCCTTCACTCTCTGCCACCGCCGGATCCCGGAGCTTTGCATGCTCATGGACGCGCTCTACGACATCGATGACGAGGTTGCGGCTTTCGCAATGATTTCCCAGGATCACCCGGTGCCTTGGGAGCTGTTGTGTATGGTACTTGGAGAGATTATTAGCAGACTGAGGGATGTGGATGAGATGATTGCAGAGTATTTGGACTCGGAGGAGGTTTAGGGGAGTTGGCGTGAGGGCCATGGTGAGGGCGATGTGAAATTTGGGAAGGAGAGTCTTTTTATTCAAAGGGGAAGATATTAGCTCGCTTGCTTGTACGTGATATCGGATAATAGAATTACTAATGTCTCGGTCGCCTCCCTACCTCCGATGCTTAGTACACCCGAGAGTCGTGAACCAAACTGTTGGCTTCCAGATGTAGTCATTTACCTACTCTTTGTCACCAAACTTATTTGTACTGGAAGTTTGAATGGTACCGAAAAATAGGCAAAAGCTGAACGGCAAGTAAAAAAATTCCCGGAAGCCACATGCTCTAGCAACCCCCATACCAATTCAATTACGCCATCATGGGAATTCCCTAGTTCGTTTAAGACCACCCGAGGTTGGTGATCATTGCCTCTAGAGGGATGGGAGGCCAAGCGAAAGAAAGTGACCAAGCGGCACCTGTCAGCTTTCCTAAACTCCTCCCTCTCCTGTAGATTTGTCTTACTTGTAAATCCAGTTCCTTGGCCAAACCGCTTCAAGTGGCATCTGGCTGGTCTAACCTGTTTGGGAGCTGCCACAAAGCTTTGGTATCTTTAGCTTGGCTGGCATGGGGGTGCATAGTGCATACAGTAGGGATTTTATATAGAGCGTTTTTCAGTTGAAAACGGGGGCTTGTATTATTTTTTGCTATCGATATTCCGGTTGTGGTTGTTCCATCTGGAGGGATTTTCTTGTTAGATGTCAATGATCAGTGTTGTAGTTTCTCTTCCCTTGTGGGCTCACTCGCCCTGGCAGCACGTGCAACACCCAATGACGCAACATCCACTCCCATGCAAGGAAAATGAGACCAAAATCTACCTACTCAAAGGGCAAGTATTTCCCCCGGAGTGGAATCTGGTGGAGTGTCTAGACGGCGGGTGGTTGAGGTGTCTGGAACAGGTTCGTCCCAGTGCAATTAGTAGGAGCAATGGAGCTTAATCCCCCGCAACAAGATACGATCAAAGAACATAATAATTATTACAAAGAGCAAGGGAATTAAGATATCCTGCCCAACGGGGGGCTAGGGAACCAAAAGCCCAGCCTTCCTGAATGGTGTAGCGCAAATTAGATCTACCGTGATATCATCTCCTAGGCCGATATTTTCAGGCCACAATACCTAAAAAATGGCAACGTGATTTTCGCCCCCCCGCTGTACAGTACAAGTTACAGGCATATGGAATCCGAACACTTGAGTCCGAATTTGTATGGGAGGTTAGATATGCATAGATAATTTACCATACAAAAGGTTTATCCCTGTGCTTTCCTGTACCAAAGAATAGTTACATCGGGGATACTAGCCATGGAATTCGGGGAACATTTGTCCTCTGACAGAGAAAGCGAGTGTTTCGGAGGTAGATTATAGGTACTAGTGCACCGGAACCCCCCGTTCCTCGTTCTATCGATATCATGAGAGAGTACTATGATTGGATACCGATGCCCTTTTTTACCAAAGATAAAGTATCTGGCGCCTAAACTGTCTATTTTCTGAAGAAGCAGTTAAAAGACCAAGAAGAAAGAGTATTACCGGCCAGTTCCTATGGTCTAATGGCTTAGGAGACTGGTCGGCTAATTTGAAACAGGGACCATCATGAGTTCGAATCCCGGGGGCAGTGGAGTAGTCGAGCATTTAAAAAAAATGCTCGGCGAACCACTTTTTTGCTGGGGGCTAGGTCTAGGGTTGGTAATGCCCTTGGGTCAATTCCCGCCAAATGTTGCGGTGGGACTGCTGGCTAGCATTCGGGTACTGCATGCCCGTAACTTGTGCAGTACTGGTGTGCACAAGAGTCTGTCGAGCTCTGGTGTAGTCGATCGAAATTGCGTCTGTGATGCACTCCATCCAACTGAATAGGCCACATACACTGATTTTGCTGGAGGAAAAATGTGTATCGAACTCTTGACTCTGTGGCTGGAGCAAATACCTTTCTTTGGGTGGTGTGGAATGCCCTGGAGCCAATCAGAGGAGGTTCGACAGACTTACCCTTGATGCAGTGTTCGTCCATGTGCAGTGTTCTCGCAGCTGGCCGAGTTTTTGTGCATGGCCTGGGTAACATCACCACCGGTATGATATCACATCTACGCGGTAATGAGAGACGATGGGAAGGGTTTATGTTACGATAAGGCTTTTGTGGAGGCATGTTCGGCTAGCTAGCAGGCGAAGGGGTTTGCCCTACTAGGATAAACTCTAGGAGCCTCTCTACCTACCGACATTGACTATTAGAGGTACTGATAGCAGGGACTCTCCAATTCCGGCAAATGGCTTCTCTAATATTAGTACTCGAACAAGTAGTAGTTGGGGGGGTATCCCGAAACAGGTGTCGTGAATTCCTACAAGGGTTCCGACCCGCATGGATTTTGAACTATACATTTTACTAATCCTAGTTTTCGGGCACCTACCACGAGCGCTATGCTCCAGAGACTCTTGGTTTTTGGGAGACAGGATCATAGATCATTTGCTGGGCTAGAGCGGTAGAGTTTGATTGTACCCGCCTACTGCCTTGAGAACTCGAATAAACGGGCCCTATTCTAGGCAGCCCGAAATTCCCTCCTCAGCAAAAAGGGCGGAAAAGACGCTGGAAGAAACAAAACAAAACATGGTTTCTGAGACGAACGAAAAAAGAAAAAAAAAGCGCCAGACCTTACTAAGAGGGGCAACCTCAACGTCCTCACACATGGTCCGAGTCTTTGAGTTCTCACGGTTACCTACCGTATGTCGTTCTACCACAAAACCGGTGTTCTAGTACTATAGCCCACATGCACGTGGTATCATAGTTATCCTAGGCTCCCTGTAATCCGCCTGCTTGATATGGTAGTTTGCCTGGCAATGAATTCTTTGGTAATTTATTGCCAATTAAGGATGGTTGCTTTCCGGATCTCGTTGTGTTCTCATCGGCAGGATATTTTCGACGTCGAACGCCACGGACGAAGGAATACTAGATCTCCTGGTCCTGGTTACTAGGGGTTGGCTGGTTAATGCCCCCCCTCGAGGGGTTTTGAAAATGGAATTGCTCAGGAACACAGCACAGAGAATGTCAGGGGCTGCAAGTAATTGCCGCACGAGTTGCGATTATCGCCTTAAACCTTCAATTGGTTAAATCTATTTTTACTGCAAGTGTGTAGCAACCTAACACGCGATAGCCTCTGCTAAGGCCTTACATTTTTTGCTATAGGTAGCTGCTATAATTTGAGAGGGAAAAGCGTCGACAGTGGCAGGGCGGGTAATAGGTGAGAGAACGAGGGGAAAGGCCAGAAGATAGAGTTGGCAACTGTCCTCATTCCATTGTGCTACCCTCGGAGGATATTGATCTTTATGCCCCCCCCCGCATGCTCACTCTCATGCGGTAGCACCTTTAGCCTTTCGAAGGAGACTCCTGGAGTTGACCCAAAGATGCCTTTTTTGCTTCCTTCTCTCTCCCACGTAGTCCACGTTATGGGGTATTTCTGCTTTATCGGCAAATTCTGATCCACAAAATTAAGTGCCCCTGCTCACACCTGCTAGGAACTTTCCTGACATGACAGGTCGAGGGCGTTATCAGTAGAGAGGTTATTCTGGATGTGGGAGTTGCCATTTACATACCATTACATTGGGGACACCTCGGCAGCAGGCAGTTAATGACTGCAAAATATCATTGACGTACAACAGATGGACAATTACTCGCGTTAATTGTTGTAAAGCCAAGAAGGTCTTTCTCTGTGGGCGGTCACGCTCCTCCAACAACTCCGGAACCTGGAGGCGCAATAGTTTTCTAGGGGCTTTATCAGAATGGAAGGTTTTTCTGAGGACGGTAATGTCTCCTTGATTCCTAATGGGCACACACTAAGGCAATCGAGTGGAAAAATGCTGAGACAATATGGGAGAGGAAAGGAGGTGCCACAGAACCGGATAAGTGCGCTATCCTCGTGTCGAAACGTACTCAAGCGCACTCCGCCAGATCACCTCTTCTTATGGCTATGGGAGGGCTTCCTCAAATGTTCTATCCTGCAGGAATTTTCTTCATTGAACCCGATGGGAATGAGGGTTAGAAAATGCTTAAATTCGGGGTATCGGACAAATGTGTTCTAGACCCTGCCTGTTTTGACTTAAAAATCTAATGCTTTATAATCTTATTAATACAGATGGGAACTCTTGTTGGGATCCTAGGTCGAGAAATTGTAAAATCTAAGAGCAGACGCCAGCGCTTGTGTTAGACTTGTTCACTTTCCCATGTGATTAACTAAGCTGATAAGGTCTAGGTATCAAGCTAATAGGCAAACAATTTATGAGGCTATCGATATACAGTTACACCTTCCTTGCTATCCCAGATCTCTAGAACCCGAGCATCTGGCTGTCCCATATGAGCCTCCTAGAGTGCTAAAAATCTTTATCAAAACCTGACCTATTGTCCTATCATAGATCACCCTTCCTGACAGCCAGATTCTGGGGCTTTGGCCGCCCAGGATAGCGAGTGCGACTGTACTAGGGCAAAGGCTACAAGAGCTGAGATTGCTATCCACCAGGGACTCTCTCGCCCTAGGTTTGTGGATTCTTCCCCCCCCCCCTGGGATTTCTTCTCTTTTCTTACTGTGCATTCTCGGACTATTTTGGTTGCTGCAGGGACTAAGCCACTGGCCCTAGGCAAGAGGAACCGTACCCAGACATTCAGAGGGGAGGACAGGGATATTTCAGGAATGTTTCAGGGATATTTTGCCTTCCCTCAAAGTGGCGTTTACTCTCCCCTATTGGCGGGCGCTAGATCGGTATTCCCCTCACAATTTGCAACCACGTTGGGTCATTCTGTCCGAGGGCCTCTGGTCTGGGGCGAGTAGCGGGGTGGAACCTGGAAGTTAACTCCTGGGTGATGCGGGGAAAATTAAATCATTGCATAGGTTGTCTTGTTTGGAGGCGGGCAAAAGGGTATCCAAGTGAAATTGGTGCTTGGGTAGTGTTGCCAAGGGCTGGGGGGATCTTTTGGGATGGACCTTTTGTATCCTGCGGGTAGCTTGCCATTCGTGGCACATAAATGATAGCGCTTCTAGACCTCCTTTGAAATCACCCCCCAACTCCCGGAACTGCCGGCTGGGAAGAGACGCCGGTGGATGCTTGGTGTAAGCTGCATATTCGGTGCCTATTCTGTCCCGCTGTCAATGCCGAAAGTGCTTCAGAACTAATGACGTTTCTGTCAGGTCTCCAGCCTTGAGCAGTGCAAGTCCCCTCTGCTGGGTGACCGGGGGGAATTTGAGCCCCAGATCGGCTTTCCAGTAAAAGTTGGGCGCCCACTCGGGTGGAAAAAATCGGTAGAAGCCTCCTAGCGTTGTTGCTTTTGTTAAGGTTTAGGATGGTCCTTGATTGTTTAGAGTAGGACATCAACCTAGGAGGCGATTAGGTTACATGTACTGTACTCGAACACGCACACTTCCTTTCGCTTGAGACCATTTCCTGAAGGGGCCGTACTAGTACCATTATCAAGATTCCCCTCTCTCGCGCATATCACCTCTGGACATCGGTTCCAAGGAAAGGATCGGTGTATACTCCTTTCAGGTTCTTCCGAAGGAGTCTACATAGTAGTCCAAACCTATATGAATAATTGGACGAGGACCAAACTATTGGCCCAACATTAGAAGGTTTGAGGTTTACTTTTGGGTTTGTTTAACTTTCTGTGATGCCGCATCATCTGGGCTTTTAGTTCACACGGCCGGAAAATTTCTACAACTGCCACCCATCTGGGTAGGATCCCGGGTGTTCCTCTACTTGCGGTAATATAATATGGACGACGGAGCAGAATCTCGCTACCCCCTCCCCCCATTCATCATGTCTTAACACAGTAGAAACACAGCCTAGAAGATGTGTGGTTACAGCTGCAGTGCCAGTCATGCTCATAAAGTGAATCGAGGGAGCCTTACTTTTGAGAGATGGTTGCTGGTGGGTGTGTTCAATCGCCTCAAGGCGTTATACAGCACGTGCGTCTTGCAGAGGGTCTTTCCCTCTCCCGCTCCTCCCTTCCCCCGACCCTGGGAGGTATATATCTACTAGCTACTATCCCCGACTATTTTTGTACCGGGGATATATGGAATAATTTTGGGTTGGATTGCGGGTTAGCTCTTTTATTTCTCTATTTTTCTTTCCTTTTTTGATAGACTGCTATCCGTCTGCCACTTGCCATTTTCCTGCCTTTTCGTTTTCAGCATCAGGCGTTTTCCCGTCGGGCGAGTGATTTTCCCATAACACGATGTCGGGCTCAAACGATATCGGCGATGCGAAGGTTGCATCCTTTGCCGCAGGATTCTCGGTGGGGTTCGGGCTCTTGACAGCGTGGGCGGCGGTCAAGCAGACAAGGAAACAGGAAGAGCCGTGGAAGTGTGTGTTCGTGTGGATGATCTGGGGAGAACTCCTGGCTTGCACCGGAATTGGTATCCAGGCGTACTTATTACTTAATAAAATTGTCTCTTTCAAGTAAGGATCTCAAGATTTTCCCAAGCATAATTTGCCTGCTAACAGATAAAACAGTATCCCGTTTTGCATTGTGATTCGTGAGTTTGAGGAGTGAAGCTATTCCGAAGGATATAGTTACTGACCCCATATAGTTATCTTTTGGGTCTTCCAAGTGCAGTTGTTGATGCAGATTATTATCAACCGATGTGCCGTGGTGATGTCCGATAAGAGCGAGGCTGCTAGGATAAAATGGATAACAGCCTTTGTGATTACAATGATCAATATCAGTGTTTTCATCATCTGGGTTCCTGCTCACCAGCCGGGCACTTCCCCAATGCAAGTTCCAGCTTATCAGATAATTTTGGAAAACAGGTGGCTAACATGGAGTATTAGCTGGAAACGGATTAATATCGTCTGGGATCGCATGGAAAAGGTCATCATCCTCCTGATCGACGCTACTCTAAATTGGTACTTTGTAAGAGTAGTAAATCGAAGACTAGTCCACCAAGGCCTCACTAAATACGACAAGCTGGTCAAGTTCAACGTGCGAATCATAATGGTTTCTCTTGCTATGGATGTTAGTACTATAGCTTCAAGCCCGAAAAGCTTTTCGAAAGGCACGCAAAGCTAATCTACAACCTGATAGGCTGTCATTATCGGAGCAATGAGCTTGAAGAACGGCGCAGTGTGAGATACCCGATAAGCAGATACTCCTACATGCGGAGGCTAATAAGCAATCGCAGATATATCCAACTTCACCCTCTCGCCTATATCGTCAAGCTCAATATCGAGCTCTCCATGGCGTCACTTATTTCCAAGATCGCTAGGGATGGAAAAATGGGACGGGAATTCGAATTCCCATCTGCCGTGGGCACCCGTTCAGGGGAAGATACAACCAACAAAAACCGCAACAGCACAGCCCTCATAGTACATACGCAAAAGGACATCATCGTGGATAGTCGTAGTATCGAAGACGACGAAGGAAGGCCCGGGGCAGGCTCGGATAGCGACGACAAACCGTTGCGCCATGAGCAACCCTGGCAGGGCATGACGGGGGGTAGCGCTATAGCTACAGCTGTTTGAATATGATGGAAGAAGAAAACAAATCCCGGGTGTATATTACGCGAATAATGTGTCATTTTTAACTTTTGTGAGAGAGCTGGTGTAACTGAATGGGTGGGTTGTGGGAGCCACAGAATCCCCAAATAAGTAATGGTGTTTCCCGTCAGCCTAGTTATTGGCCGTGGTATGATACGTTTTATCTTTTCTCAGCTACAGAACTCCCTGCTAGGTCCCTCCTACCGCGCACTGCCCTAGATGCATGATACCATGCGCTGATCTTAAATTCCTCTCCCTCCTGATAGTCTCCAACACCTGCCCCAGTTGGCCCCTTCGTACTACTAGCCCAACTAAGAACCCCGAACTGCCGACCCTTGGACAAAAACCTTGACATATTGCACAAAAGGTCACTCGAGGAAACATCTGCGGCCGCCCTCCCTCCCTCGGAACTGTCACATTCTTGAGACTACCATGAAAACACCCGCGGAGGTTTTGAAAAAGGACAAATGAAGTTTTCAGAGATACTGTATTTAGCCTATGGTAGAGGTGTGCCAACTACTATGCAGCACAATTGCCCCATTTTGTAAGGTTATCGTAAACGGTACAGTATCATATTTTGGAGGTTTATTCGTCGAGTGTTGCGGAAACAAGCCTGTTTCTATGATTTCCCAACCCCTTGGAAGCTAAGGTAGTCCAGGGGAAAGCTGGGTAGTTTTTTCTTCTCCTTTTGAAGTTGGAGTTGTGTGGGGTTACCGTAAAAACTGGAGTAATTGTATGATACCTCAGGCTAGGACGTTGGAGTCGCCTCTCTTAATAAGGTCGGTCACTTTTTTCTTTTTATTTGTCTCAGCGGAGGGCAAAAAGACAGCATCTTCGCCGTGTTTTTCCCCCCTAATCCAAAGGAGGGAATTCCAGACGTCTTAGCGCGAGGTCTAATTGCGCCAGCTTTTACGGTAGTTGATGCGCTATCCCATGGACCGATGAGACATGCAGATTCCGCACCTTCCGGATTTAGTATATGTATCCAGGGCAAGACAGTAATTAATCAGCAAAGCTCAACCTCAACGAAGGCAGCTTTTGCTGTGTATGAAG
>Ga0307513_10004740_pt1 | contig 18063 bp, 25 predicted proteins | sample 15_EM_MG_FD_202174 | JGI IMG/M metagenome (GOLD analysis project Ga0307513, IMG submission 202174) | Populus trichocarpa ectomycorrhiza microbial communities from riparian zone in the Pacific Northwest, United States - 15_EM | ecosystem: Host-associated > Plants > Roots > Unclassified | place... | reverse complement strand
GACAGTCGTCATACTTCTACTTGAATATAGGATAACTGCTATTTAGTAACCTCCCAACGAACAACTGGAATAACCCAATTATATATTGATTCGGTGAAACCCAGGTGAAACTATATTCACGTTGACAACGGAAATAAATGTATACAAGGCGGTGAAGAGTGCGCCGCCAAGTGAAAATAACGAAGGAATACATACTGGGAAAAAGACATGCTTACTCGGCTCAGAATCGAGGTGCTTGTGTTGCGCTTGCCAGCCCAAATCCAATATAGATGGGTAATACGGACTTTGGTTATATTTCTCGTCCTTCATAGAGGTCGTTCAAAGTCCATATTGTATCTATTCAGATGAATTTTCTGGGAATAAGATGCCCTACCTTCTCCAAAGTCCTCCCATTTGACTCAATAACAAGTATCTTCTGCCCAACTGAATCCTGTATCAGCATACCCTGATAATTTGATAAAGCTGAAAGCATTGAATATTATATTTAAATATGCAGCAGGAAGGGGTGCAAAAAAGGCATGGAAAGTAGACTAAAACATCGAACTATTGACTCCCTGGCACCGTGTCTGACAGCGAGCGGGAGCGCTTGAAACAGCACCGACAGTTGCCATCAACACCCGTCACAATATTGATGGCACCGCCCGAACTGGCGGTTGCATGTCGGCTGCGTGTCGGTGCCCTAATAGCGCTTGCCTCACCCTAGGGTTCTGACCTATACTTACCTTATCTTAAGGATATTTTTGTGGGAAATACATATTATGCAATAGCTACCTTCGGCACAAAAATCGGATCAGGCCAAACGTCGGTTAATTCCTGAAAAACCGAGCTGGTCACTCCCTGTTGCCATATATCCCTGTGTAAAACCCTTTCGGAGATATTACTTACGAACTAAAAAAAAAAAAAGCCAAGGATGACTTGGGCAGGTATATAACGACCGTGTCCATCCAAAACGAGACAGCCGCCGCCCATACTACGCACGCGCTCGTATTCTTGTCCTTGGAGTCCCGAAACGATGAACTGGATCGCAACAGAATGCTCTAACACTTGGGAGATAAGAGCAAGAAAAGCCTCCCGAGGTTCCTTCCCTTCGCATTCGTCAAGTCCATCGATAATGAGTACTAGAGAGGAACTTGAACGTGGTGTCGGGAGGAGTTTGAAAGGAGTGATGATGAGCTTTTGCAACTGCGTGGCGGCGGATCTCATCGGAAGAGCTGGGTCTTCCATCATCGCTTGCTCAATGCGTTCTCGCATACGGGGGAAGTTTATAGCGAGCTGGTATGCAAGAGTCAAGAATAACTGGTCCATGTTGTCGCATCCAACCACACCTCGTTGGAAGAAAAAGCAGGCGTACGGTTGTCGGTCCTCTGCTTGTAGCCGTTCTGCAATAGTCTGCATGAATGCCGTCTCTTCGATTCTTGTGCGACCTTGAATCAAGAATACAGAGCTCCGCGGATTCGGCTTTTCGATCCAGCTCATGATGGTCTCCTTTTCCTTCTTGCGTGTTCCCGGCAAACATCTTGGGGGTGGATCTCGTGCTGCGGAGTCTTGTAAGGCACCATGGGAAATGCATAAATTTAAGGCTCGCATGCCTGGAATGCACCCCTTAGTTGTCTGAGCATGGATATAAAGTATCGAGGCTTACCGCTGCTACCTGGCATGGAAACATGATAATCCCCATTAACGTTCAAAAAGCTTCCACCATGGATCGTAGGGTCCCCAAAAAAATGTTGTCCCATTTCTATGTTTGTGATGAAGTGTAGAGGTGGCTATAGGTTTAGAGGTTCTGAAGAATGTACAAAGTTATTGAAGCGCCCATGCGATTACCTGGTAAACTAACCTGGTGTAAGATCAAGTTTCCCTCGGCCTTATAGGGTGACTTGCATGCCCAGAGGTATCGACAGAGGCGGGTCAAGAGTGAAGGGCTAAGGGTAACTGTACCCTCTGCCCAGTGGCCGCAGGCGATAAATGGGTCTCACGAGTACACCTGTACTCGGTTTCTCAAGCTCATCAATATTTGATCTACCCGTTTTGATAATAGAGCCTAGAGACCCTGTTATCCGCGTCTTGAGCAGCGCAGGAGTGGAGTAAGTGGTCGAGCGCAAGCGTAACTTGTAACTTCCACTGCCCAGTGGCTGTCCAACGACAAGGGATAAGTGTGCACCTGAGTGTAATCTCATGAGAGGCTCCCGGTAGACTGGTAACCCGGAGCTGTTCCATGGTACCGGTTTTATTCCTGGTAATTATTGACTTCCACTAGTACTGTTGGGGAATTGTCAGAATGGAACTCCCTCAAATGGCAATCAAATGGTAAAGAACGTCCCGAACGGATGCAGCGGGCCGGAGCTATACAGCACCACCTCTCGTCATTTACCTGAGTTATTATGTAACTAGGGACCGACTAAAGTCGGCCTAACACCTTGCTTGGCTGGAGCGTATGGCAGCCAGGGCAGAATTTGAGGAATGCGAAAGTGCAGGTGTGATTGTATTGAGCATGAACAAGTAGAACACCAACGTTTAAGAAGAAAAAAATTACATTATCAAAGCGATGTCGACTCAATAATTTGGTGTCTGTACAATGTTGGCAATATCTCAAATTATACCAAGACTCTCTGACAATATGCCTAAAATTATACCTTCGGGGAATTTTTACGAAGTTCTACAAGTCTACCACATTATGTCTGAATTACTCCTACATTACTCGTACAAACTTTGGCTGTTCAATCGACAATGTACGCACACACGACGGCGCTGCCCATATTCAGCCCCCAGGATGCAAATTCGCTCATAAATGAACATGACGGGTATAGATAAAAGGATTTATTGGCCTCAGAATAAACATAAATACTACATGAGATGCATCACGAACAATAGATGCGCATATAGCGACTAACACAGCACTAGACAGGCCATCACTACTCCACACCGGGCCATAGCGAAATCGAGCCATGTACATTCAAATCTTTGGGAGATTTATCAGTGCAGGGTGGGAGGTTTCAGAGAACGGATACATACCGATCTCCAGAACATTGATAACTGAAAAAGCGAAATTCGAAGGATGAAGGCTGCCTGGTCGAGGATAGGATATGTGTAGTGACCGTTGTGTGTCGAACACTTATCCTGACAATACAAGACGTGAGTGATGGATGCTGGTTTTAACTCGAGGACATACCTATTGAACAAGTCACAAAACATTGCCTCCGCTGAGATAACAAAGAAGACGGCGCTGTGGAGGACACCCAGAAGGCAAGATAAAAAAGGAATCCAATACGAACCTTGACTTCCTGTGCGGGCCTCGGAGCAGATGTAGACCGGACCATACTTCAAGTGAAAAAATCGGAGATACCCAGGTAGACCATGCCAGTAATGATGGGTCTGTGGGACGCGGAGCTGTGTGAGACTCGGATTGCCTGCTAGTTCTGATAGTGAAATTACTCACTGTATCACCGAAGACCCCTGATGATCGCAGATTTCTGTTCAACAGGCCGAAACTTGAAAGGGGCTTTTTTTTTTTTTGTGAAGCCCGATTGCCACCGGGATACTCATCTGTACCATGAAAGATTTGATAGTTATAAATTGAAAGAGAATGTGAGAATACCTAACAATATGACGACAGAGAAATTTATTCAGGTGAAATGTAAGAATACTTAATCTGAGAAGAGCTGAAATTTTACCATCGGTAATAGACTCTTTGATCTTTCGCTGTGCAACTTGTTTGTGTATGTATATTCTAGAAGCGTTTGAACTTTCGCTCCATAAAAGGGTCATTTCCAAGGTGTGGGACCTTACTTTTCAAGCAAGGTGACGTAATCTACCACACCTTATATAGTGTTAACAGAACGACTGCCTGTGTACACCGCTTCTCGTTCGTCGAATAAGAGCACGCTACCGTCGCCATGTTCTGTGGATGAGAGGGTGCTGTCGCTCCCTACTACACACCCTACTGCGCAGCTACAGCATACGCCGCTGAAGATCCCTGGGGCAGACGGCGGCGCTAAATCCGTCGTCGAGCAGATTTACGTTGAGTACTCTGTTATTGGGACTGCAAGGTCCCGTTGGGGAGTGTGCTTGGGAAGGAAAAGGAGAAAGGTGTGATTTTTGTTCGGTTTTGATTTGTGTTGCTGTCGTTCAAATTCTCGATGCTGATGACATTCCTTTTTATCTGATGTCAGGGGGTATAGAGATCGCGGTTACACCTGGGAGGGAACACAAGAATTAAGGTATACTGTTTTCCTCTTCCTCCGCGCATCCTCTTTGTTTTCTTTCCCGTCGATCGTTCCACTGGGAGAGAGAAGAATAACCACCTCAACGTGTCCAGTATATTTATCTATCTCCATTTCCACTTGCGTTCTTCGAATTCGTTACTCGTTCCCTCTTATCCACGTTCTCCTCTATTCATCCCCGATGCGACCACTGATCGGGCTCTTTGTTTTTTAGAATCTTCCGTGGTTGGTGGGACGACGTCCTTGTTGGTTGATGCTGGTGCGGAGAGTGGTGTGCGGGACGGCGAAGGAAGAGGGGTGATGGGTGATATATTGATAGAGGTGGGTGTTTTGGTTTTTGAGGTTCCTTTCCTTTTCGTTTCGCGTTTTCCATGCTTTTGGATCACCTCGATTTCCTTTGGTTATTTAATCCCTTTTTACTGTCTCTGCGTGCGTCGTTTTAGTTCTTTCTGTTTTGTGGGTCATTCGTTCGTTCGTTTCCGTGGGCGTTCCTCGTCCAGCGGCTGGTTTGGGCGTATCCGTCAATTCACTGTTGTTCGATTCCGATTTACTTTCATTTCCTTTTGGAGTTTTTTTATTTTGTGGTTTTCGATTGTTCGATTGCGGTTCTTGAGCTCTGGCTTGATGCCGGTTCAGTTCTTTGTATCCACTTCGTTCTGTTCTGTTTTTCTCTCCTCTCCTCTCCCTCTTCCTCCCTCTCTCTTTTTTTCACCTTTATCTCCTCCACTCCTCTTTGCATGCATTCGTGATGTCATGTTCTGACTCTTTACTCTATCAAGATGACTCGACCTCAGGACCTGTTATGGGAGTTAATGTTACAGCCGAACTAGGTACATTTTGGACTCCAGGTCCACTCCTCTACCTCCACCCACGACAGCAATAACGACCACAGGAATGACTGTAACAACGGCGACAACCGCAACAGTGCTAGCGACCACTCCAACAACAGCGACAACAGCACCGATAACGACCACGGCGACGGCGGCCGACGCGGACTCCGATCCTAACCCTCCCAACTCAAACTCGAGGTTAACCTCCAACACATTAACGCCAACGACGACGTGGTGGAATTACGTTGGGTGGGGTCTACTCTAACAGCTCCTGGCTCTGCTCTTACGGCTGTGGCTGGGTCTGCGGTGAAGGAAAAAGAACAGGAGGCGGCGGCGGCGGAGACTGGTGTACCGCCGCGAGTGGGGCGAGTGGAAGGAGGGGGTGTAGATGAAAGTGCGAGGGTTGGATGGAACATTAGAGGAGGGAAGCAGCAAGAGAAGGAGAGAGAGAACGGGCCCAGGATGTGCCTGTGCATACGACAGAAGAAGGCCTCGTCTCGAATGTCCATGCATCAGAGTCAACAACGCCAGCGCTGCCGCCGACGGCAGCGTGGTTAACCCCTTGGACGTGGTATCTCCTCACCCACATCTACCACGAACAATGGGCCAGAATCGGATATTTGTGCGGATGCGGAAACGGAAAAGACGGGGCAGGAGCAGGAGATACCTCACCGTGGCGATGCCATGCAGCGTGATTTTCCTTCGCCGGCTCAGGGTGATTTGGCTGTTACCACCACCACCACCACTACGAACTCGCCAAACGGCCTCGAACCACTGCAATCTCCACCAGCGCAAGTTATTATTTTCGGTCTATCTAACACAACCACTATCCCAAAACATCGCATACTTCTTCCTGGGCTTCGTTTTTTAATTCGCGCGCCATGGTGAAGACACTCGGTTATGGATCTGGGTCTTCACCCATAGGAGTTGATCGAGGATAACTTGAAGAGGAACGAAAACGGGGTTGTGGTTATGGATTTAAGGCGAAGACGGAGATGATCAGGGTGGTGTGCGAGAAGCCGCTGTGGACAGAGGGCGGGGTGTACACCGGAAAGACGTTAGTGCGTCTAGGACACCCGAGGTCAAAGCCGCAACCTTGGCGGGTGTGGAGCCGGTTATGGGTGCTCCTGCCAAGTTCAAGGCGAACGCGAGGGATGGGAAGGTTGTTTCTTCAGCGCCGGCTTTGACCGTCTCTGCTGGTGATGTGGATAGGAATACAAAGACAAAGACAAAGACACCGTCGACCCTTCCAACGCTCTCGAAAGGCACCCGGAACTTCCATGCCTGTTCTTGGTCCTTCGCCATCGACTTGGATCATATCGGAATAGACGAGAATTGACACCAATTGAAGGCCTGGATCCAGCATTCCAGCGATACCCTGACCACTCTCAACTTGAGGCATTGCGCATTCACCCTTCACAACCTTGGTATATTACTGGATCTTCTTGGGCGTGGATCAGGGGAGAACATTGACCGTAATTGTTCACGTACCGAGTCCGCAGATGCTGGAACGTGTTGGCGGAGAAACTTCCGCAACTCGAGAGCCTAATTATAAAAGTCATTCTTTGAGATTTGAGAAGCAACGACATGCCCTGAGATGGGCGGGTGATTTTGATGTACAATATACAGCTATTGTTTTTTCGTGATTCTTTTTTATTCTGTCTGACATTTTTCTTTCTCATTGGTACCGTTAGGACACCGACGCTCTCGTATTCGAGGTGGAGCTTGAGATTGATCGCGTTGGCATGACGCGAGATACGGCGAAGGCGATCTTGGCGCCTTTGCATTCCGCACCTCGCCCAAATTGATGGGTTCGTTTATGAGAATGTGGAAGGAGGGAGTGCGTGGAAGGAATGCCAATGTGGAGATCACTAGAGATTCGGTTGCTGCAGTTTAGGGTATTCTCAGATTGCGAGCTCCGCTTGAGCTATAGTATCGTCAAGAAATAAATAAATAGAACTGTACAAAAAATTCTTGTGCTTAGGGATGACTCTTCCCAGATGTTCCCGAAGCGTTAATATGTAATATTGTTCGTGAACGTTTTGCGACTGACTTGCCGGCGCTAATTCTAACCCTGGGATCCTTGGGCGCTACGCTTATAAGTTATCTCTTCATCAACACTGTTGCTTGTACTCCAATTCGTGCCTTCTTCGTAGCATCAGTTATCGGTGCCAAGCATAATGAACCTTGTCAGCCAACCTGATCCCAGCACTTGCTCTGACGAGCAGCACAATGTGGAGGTTCAAGACAAGATCGACACCGGACAGGATAATGAAACTCAGCAAGTGGGACTCTTAATTGAATGGCGCTTGTTTCTTATCATGAGGTCGAAAACCTCTCTGCACCTCTAGGAATCTAGGCATAAACCAATATAATATTCATGAGCATCCACTACATTCTGATTCATAATGGGAGTGACTGATATGATTCTAGCTGCACCAACACCACGAACAGAACGAGACGATGATCAGATAAACAACGACGGAGCACTTGTTCTGAAGAATAGGTCCGCAAGTATCCCCACAACCGGGACCGAGGAAGCCTTCATAGGTGGCTGAAACATACGTTCGTCGTAAAACGACAAATTCAGCCAACCATCAAGTCATGACCCCTGCGGTCAAGCCTGATTGTATAGCAACAAATCTCCCCTTCGACGTTAACTCTGCGCCTCCAGGACGAATTGATCATCCTTCGATGCGCACTACTGGCACAGCCCTGCCATCAGACGAACTCTTTGAACCACCCCCAGCCCCAGAAAATGAGCGTACAACACACGTAACTCAAGTAGGCGACGGTGATGACGAGAATACCTTTGTGACCGCTACCTCAGCGACCAAGGAGCCTGCTCTTGGCGTTGAAGTTTTGATGGACAGTGACTGTCTCGAGACCCATGAGGATGGAGATTTTAGCACTGTGGTGTTGGTAGATAAGGGGAAAGGCGTCGATCCACGAGAGTATGGCGGTGCCCATACGACCCAAAGCCAATGATTGTTCCGGCGGGCACTACTTCCGCTGGTGGGTCGGACTTCATCGAGCTCGTTGTCGTTCATCGGGACAAAGGAAAGAGTGTCGACCCTAAGGAAAGAGGGAATGGAAGGGCAAAGTATGTACAAACCAGGTCCAAGTCGCCGATACAAAGAAAAGACCTTACAAACCATTCTTCTTGAGCCCTTCAAACCAACAAAAACGACAGACCTCAATCATGAACCTCCTTACGGTCCTACCCTCCCTCGGCCTACATGGTACCCAAAGATATCGCCGTGTCGTTTCACCTCTTTCTTAACTCCGCTTGCAATTGGGATAGTCAAAGCTGTATTAAGCTACAAGGGAACTTAGCGTCACAACTCCCGGGCCATTACTCTAGAATGGATATCTGGCGTTGTGGTCTTTCTCGTGTGAGTCGCGTTCAACAGTCAAACGCTCAGCGCTGATTTTCATGTAGCCTTGTCCTTCTTGGATGGTGCGAGTCACGAAGCCTTCGTTACCTCATATCGCATCCTTGTATCGACTGCGGTAGCATTCCTGGGATCCCTTATAATTAAGACTCAGATCAGTTTCTACTCACATGGTTCCATTGCTCCGAGTCTTATTTGGCTCGAACAAGGCTCGAATGGTTTCTTTCGGGTTTGGTTTTATCAGCGTGCGTTAATTTTCAACCTTGCTCAAGTGAAGTCTGTGAAGAGCCGTTTGCTAAATTATGCAACTCCGCCATTAGGCTCTACCTCCTTGGTCTATTTGAATACAACTCGGTAGGGCTATAGTCCTCATTTCTTCGGCAAGATCGTTCCCATGAGGGTACGTCTTTAGTCGCACCAGATTACTCTCCCTTTTATTGACTCTCGTTCAGAGGTTCTCACTCTGTTCCCATTGCCCAATTATCGGTGTTTCGGCCTTTTTCTTGGTCGTTTATGGCTTCCAGGTACTTCTCGGTCTAAAACAGATCCCCCCCAACTTCTACTTTGAAGAATATACCACTGGCAGAGACATTTGTAACGTATGTTATTTATACTTTCGTAAGAGTTTCGTTTTACTAATAAGTATTTGACTGTAGCACAACGAATTCGCCAGCACATACGGCAGAGGTCAATCTCGAACTGTAAGTCACTTGCTGAGACATCTACATGGGTACCGTGGCTAAGAAAATTATTACAGCGACGGGTGTGAATTCGATGAGGAGCTCTACGAACACAAACCCTTCCGCGGCATGGGCAGAGGTGCCAAGAAAATGTTCCGAGGTGGAAACCGCCACGGTCACGGCGGGTCTACCCCAAGCACGCCCACTGAGCTGCTTTTCTTTCTCTTTGCACCTGACGGTTGCCAATTGGTTTGATATAATCTTCCTTCAGGTCCCAGAGTGAGAGACACGAGTTCAACGATGACCTCCTGGAGCGTGAGTTTGATGAGCCTGAGCTTTACCAATGTAAGCCCTTGCGCGGCACAGGCATGGTCAGAGTAGGTTCCAGGAAGATGTTCCGAGGTGGAAACCGCCACCGCCACGGCTCTGCACCAACTCTGGCTATCATATTCTTCTGGCGTCTTACAGTTGTCGAGTGATCTCATATTGTCTGTCATCGATCATCTTTCAGAACTCAGAGACGCGAGTTTAACGATGAACTGATGGAGCGCGAATTCGACGATGACCTTTTCGGACGTGAATATGACTCGGAGCTGTTCGAGCGCGAGCCAGAGCCACTATTCGGTTTCATCAAGAAGTGGTCCAACAAGAAAGCGTGAGTACTTAGCCTCTTTTTTTCTGTCTTCTCTTTCCTCTGGCCTTTTCTGACTTGAATTGTTTATTCCCATAGTCCTGCACCCGACGCCCAGGCTAACCCAACTGAGGCCCGTGACTTTGACGAGCTTCTGCATTCAGAGTTGCATGTTGTCGTCATTGGCGGTGATATTGCACAAATGTTCCAAGAATGCATATAATATTCAACAATACCCATAGATAATACAACCAGCTCATCGTAAATCTAGCCAATCTTTAAAGCCCTCAGTCACGCGCCCTCGCTTTTTGCAGGTCCTCATCCAACTCCTAATTGCATAGCTTAGGTGGAACGCCAAAATAGCGATGGGTTATATGGGGGTACCGAAATTCAGAATCCAAAATATGCACAGAACGAGGTAGAGACTGAGCTAAGCTAAAACGCCAAATGTTCAAAATTCATATCAGGGAAAAAAACTCCATTAAGGCGCTTGCAGCAGAAGCGCATAATCTGGAGAAGCGGCAGGGTATCAGTGTAAATTGAAGAAAGGTTCAGTGAAACTAACATACCATCACCCCCACTTGCATCTCTCGGCCTCCCTTGGATAGAATCCAGCAATCTTCTTGTAGCCCCCCTCAAATTGTCATTAACGTAGATGCTACTCCACGAAATTCGTGACATCAGACGACGCAGACTCGAGCCCCCAGGATCAGACGGGCTTGCAAGGGATTCGAAATTGGCTTGCCATGTGGCATCGTCAAGGCGAAGAGAGGAAATGATGACCCCAATACATTGGTTCAGTGATGGTTCTCCGCCTCCTAATTCCTCAAGTTCAAGAGAAGACGGTCCAGTGCTCGTCTTCCATTTGCTATCGTTCGTTTGCCACATATGTTGGTGTTCGTTCGCGGGATTGGACATGAACGTTGCGGCGAAGGGTTCTCGGGTATCCTGTTTCGAAGCGAAGGCAGCGATTCCCCAACTCTTTGCACAGTGAGTTCCACGCACGAGGATGAGAGAACCATTGGTCTTCTTCGGCATGTATTGTAGAGCGTGCTGATACCAAGATGGCGCGTGCTCGCGGAAATGAAACTTGACTTCAGGAAGGTCAAAATAACCACTACGGATGCAAGAGGAGGCTCCGCCGTGCGGTAAAACAATAATCGCCCCACTTCTCCCCGATCCTTTGGACGTCCGAAAGTGATAGGAGCTACACAATGGGGAAGGTCATCTCACAGGGAGCTCGCGATGTTCAATCGTACGCACTTTTGGGTATGTGGACCACCCTCCCCTTGTTTCTCGATATTGAAACTTGTGTACGTCTGTTGTCTCTGGATGTCAAGCTGCCAGACCGAATTCCTATCGAAATGGAGGTGTTGGTAAGGTTGGCTGGGGGGGCGAGCACCTTCCGCAATGTTCTGCTCAAAAGAATGAAAGATATTAAATATAGGGCGAAATTCGCCTGAATCATCGAAGTAACCAAGATCCCCAAGTTGAACCCCACGACGTCCACCGGGAGGCGAGAAGAGGGTCGGCGCCGGAAACCAGAGCGTGATAGTATCCGGATCAATAATGTCTGAGTACATGTATAGCGGTATGTGACTGTCAACATTTTTGCTCAAACCCAAGTTCTGATAAGTTAAAAACCTGCAGCGCATTCATATATCACTGAGAAAAATTTCCTCACCTCGTTATCCTTTCCTTTAATGAACGGAGCAAGACACGGATTTCCTATCGCGAATTAATTCAGCTTGCCCTATGTAATCCTCACGTTATCAACTCGTACCTAAGGGGGGTGTCTTGTAGGAAGGGGCCTGCTGCGAAGGATTGTATACCGGCGAATCTTCTATACCCTGAGTAGATAAATTAACGCGCCAACGAAATGTAGGTATCATAGAGAAAAAAATCCTCACTGCGAGTCTTCTCTGCGTGCTTGTAGCGTTGAAGGATCGCGCTGCTGAGAAAATTATCTTCAGCCACAAGCCGAAGAACATGGCCATATTGACGGACCTCGATCCCCCTCTCCACCAACCGAGCCATGTCGAGAAATCTGTTGCCAGGACGAGCAATTCTTGTTAAAGACGAGTTAAGAGAAAGGTGAAACGAGGCAAAAAACGGTCGACGGACTTGAATTCCTCTCATGGGCGGGGCGACGATCGAACCCGCTGTGGATTGTGGTTAGAAAATTTGGAGCAGAAGCGGAGGGAAAAACACACGATGGGGGGGATGAATGGACCATCCTGACGTAGGATCACCAAACGTATATTCAGGATGGTTCCCACTGGGCCGCCGCGTGGTGGAACTCGCTGCGGGTGCAGGTGCAGGTTTGCCTGCCCATGGCTGTAGTTGACCCGAGGTTCTACCACCTGCTTCATCTCGATAGCCTCCAACCGAACCCTGACCGCCGGTTCCATAGTCCGCGTCTGTTTCCCTGACTCGTGGCTCTTGGTGGCTGGAACTCGGCTGCCGTAACGATCGCGCGCTCTCCTTCTCTTTGTTGCCCGAACGAGTTTGGCTACCCCTTGGATGACCTGAAATTCCATCACCTGCCCCACCTCGATAACTTCCAACCACAGGGTCCGTGTCCGTTCTTCTGCCCCGTGAATCTTGGCGACTGGAGGTCAGGTGCGCTGGCAATCGGGCGCTCTCTTTCTCGTAACCCGACGGTTCTGCAACCCAAGATTGCTGCGATTTCGACTTTGAGAGGCCAGAGGGGTCGGATGATCCGTGGTAGGTGTCTAACGGCGACCGAGTCAGAATGGATGGTGCTGTCTTGTGGTCGACCGTGCTCCGGATGCCTCTCTCCAGGCGATGACTCGGAGCGGCGATTTCACAGCCAGAACCAGCGCTTGAATCAGAATCATCGCTACTGTCTTCTTCGTCCCGACGTCGAGAGCTCGGATCGACACGGTCGGCGGGGTGGCGGCTTGACGACGAGTAGGGGTTGAACATATGTTTTTGGGGCTTTCGGAAATACTTGTCTGCTTTCCAACTTTCTCTATCCACTCGGCTTGGGTCCTCCCACCCAGGGGAGTAGTCATGGCGAGGTTGCACCATAGGCATAGGCATAGAGTGGGAGTGGGAGTGGCGAGCATATATAGTAGGTTGTAGTATAGAGGGGGAATGACGATCAGGGCTATTGCTTGAGTGTTGAACTCGTGGTTCGCTCGGTCGATTACTTCCTTCGATTGGGTAGCCCCGTTGGCCTTGCGTATGGTCATAATCACCCTTTCCCCATTGGCCTGGAATGCTCTGCCTCGTCATCGGTTTCTTGTTCCGGAACTGATCAACGTAACGATTATCGAAATCTACGGAATGTGTTACCAGTTATGAAATACCGGAATTCGGCTTACCCACCTGCGTCGTTTGTGTTTGGGACACGAGCATGGAATTCGTATCGCTGGAAGGATGAACAAAGTACGAATAAGGGTTAGTTGGGGAAAATAAGCCTTTCCTGTATTACTACGTACAGAAGATGCTGTCGTTGTTTCTCGCATCTGTGTCGTCAGATGATCTGACCATGACAAGGTCATTTTAAGTACTTCACATAACAAAGATATACCCTCACTCATAGGACCCGCGGAATGCCCCGGAGGTATCTAAAATGACAAGCGGTTGGAACAGAGATCAGCATCAAGGAAGATCTAGACATACCGAAGGGAATGCGCCGCTGGGTACGGCTGCTAGGGCGTGACCTGTTGCTGTCAAAGAGGGTCAGGGTCACGAACGACAATCATACTTATGGAATCACAGACGCGGGACGAATAAATTCTGATTGAGGATTGTCCGAGTGTTGCTCATATGTGCCGCAACTTGGGCATTAACTCGATGATCTGTCCTCGTGCTATTATTATAGCTCCCTCCAATGCTGCTGTTTACTTGCGCGTCTACTATAGCCTGGGCAGATAAATTAACACGTCACGTGATGTAGGTATCATAGAGAGAAGAGCCCTCACTGCGAATCTTCTCTGCATACCAGGATGCGTGCTTGTCGTGGTGAAGGACCGCGCTTCTGAGAAATTTATCTTCGGCCAGAAGCTGAACAATATGGCCATATTGACGGACCTTTATCCCCCTCTCCACCCTCCAAACCATGCTGGGAAATCTGTTGCGAGGGCGGGCAACCCTTGTTAAAGGGAGGTTAAGAGAAAAACCGTGAAAAGAGGCAAAAAATGGTCAACGAACTTGGGTTCCTCTTATGGGCGAGGCAATGATCGAACCTGTTATGGACTGTGGTTAGAATTTTTGGTGCAGAGACGGAGGAAAACACACGATAGGCCGGATGGGCAGGCCATCCTGGCGGAGTGCTAGTTGGCTGACCACCCCGAGAATCTGACCCCATTACGCCAACAGATGAGCCAATCGGCAGACCCCAGTCGTATGGCCCCCTATGGTCCATTTCCCCCAACACGACCACGTCAGCACGAAGCCCAGTACTCCCATCCTTCGCAAGTCCAAGGTTCATTGTGCTGCTCCCTTCTCTAGGCATGGACTTTAATTCGGCCGTTTCCATGTCACCCGAGGTTTGTTCTTCCTAGGTAGGTTACAAATTAGTCAAACTTCAGAATGAGCAGACAGGTGCAGACTTGATCCAAAGGAGTTGGTTGTACTATTGGCACCGGAGGTTGGTCTCCGTCCACTGGGTTGGAGAATTTGAGGTGAATAACAATTTGAACCAAAGAAAAAAATACGCGTGACATACTGTATATATGATTGATATGATTTATCGTTAATGGTCCCGATTGAGTGATAAAATGACCACCATGGATAGCGACGTGCTTGGCGTGTTGAAAATGTGAACTGGAAGGTTGTTGAAACTGCGAACTGGAAGGTTGTTGAAACTGCGAACTGGAGGGCTGTTGAAACTGTGAACTGGAAGGTGAGCTGAAAGGTTGTTGAAGCGGGATTAGGTGGCTCCGTTGATTTGGAACTGAAGTATTGGCCATGGCCGGAGGTCTCGACCTAGAGGGAATGGACCAGGCTTTTGGTAGTGGTATTCTGTTAGGAAGTTTGCAACTGCCAGTTGGTTACGGCAAGCCAGGATGGGGGTAAGGAATGAGGGAGGTCAGGTAAGGGTGGTCATTTTCTGCGTATCTCTGTCACGTGATTTATTTCATGTCCCGTGTCACCTACAGAATCACGCAAGAGAGCGATGACGTCACTCCCGAGGATTATGTCCATGGTTTTGAGGATCCTTCGCGAGTTCGTTCTGGTCATCTCATTAAATAACCCTCGAGATTGAAGAAGAATCATGATCGACATACTGATTGTCTCCAAGACCAATCACCGGACATGGAACCCCCATATCGGCGCTTCCCATATTCATCCCGCACTTCCTTGGCTGCGAAATCCATCTCATTTGCGGAGTCTGTATTCTTGAGCTGGTTTTTCAAAACGACCTCCGGATCCCGGTAACAAACTTATGTGGCATGCTTCCACGGTGTCGTATCACCCTCCTCAAATTCTGCGTCAAAGGAAACGCTAAACAAATGCTAAGGAGCATCACCCAGCTCAATCGAGGCGATTGTCTGGTGGGGATCTCGTTTGTTGATAAAAGGTGGGTCTTCATCGGCTGGAAGGGTTGCGGCCCAGATTTGAAGAAGCTCATTGATGTTGCCAGCGGACATTTGATCATTTCGGAAGGGAGGTCGGCGAGCTCAAATGCTGCGCGGTTGGTGAATGGAGAGTAGTCGTCTGGCGGTGGGTAGTCCCAAGGAGGAGCCCCTGGGGGCCCGGGGCAGAAAATTACCTTCCGCATCACAAGGGAGCCTTAGCATTGATAAGTATCGTAAGCAGATATATCTTCAGAAGAATGTTTCACCGTTAATATATGGATGAAACTTGATCTTTTCTTGATGTTTTGGTGTTGGACCGGTTGGCTTGTTCAGGTGGAGGCCCATCTTCAATATGATCCTCGGTATGGCCAGGCTCGTGTGCCATTTCTTGAGGTGCTGGGGTAGAAGGATGGCGTCGAAGAATTGGTTCGTAAGACTGGCATTGTTGGGGAAAGTACAGAGAACATTCTTCGCGTTGATAGTCCAGGCATTTTGCTGAGCTAGTCGGGTAATTGAGGAAGAACGGAAATAAATGAGGCCATTGAAAAGCAAACAACACAGGCAAAAGAAAAACAAACCTTATCGCAATCGATGACATCTCCCATTTCCTATGCCTCCCAAGTTTCTATCTCCGCAGCTTACGATTGGGACTTGCAGCCAGAACAAGAATGCACACCCCGGAAAGCCAGTTTTCGATGCTGGACAAAGCCGCCGTTCAAAGCAAGATATGCAAGAGGTGCATGCACGGGAGGCTCAACAAGCAGAAGAAGAGAAAGCTCGTCTCGTCAACGGCCTGAAGCAGCTCAGATTGAAGACGAACTACTTCAAGAGGATGTTCAGCGGCGTACCTCCAACCACCAGAGCCAGTGAATAACACTGTTTAACGCATTTTCCCGCCTTTGGCAGTAACGTGTTGCAGCTCCTCGAACTGGGCACGAGAATATTGAATGTGGGTTGCCAAGTTCTATCATTAAAAACAAATTCTTACCGTGCTTGGAGACGATACAGCCCACCGATGACGAGGAAGGGAAGTCGAGATGGATTCCGCCTACCACCATCATGCGAAGATGGGTTGGTGGTCTTCGAGGCCTGAGGAATTCTGAATCCCACATAGCTTATGTAATAAGACGCACGGAATTCTGCAAAAAATCTGGGATCCGGGAAGTCCGGCAGTCTGGCGATCCGCCGGACAGCTTGGTCAGCTCAGAAAATTTCCCACCCGCTGTTTATTGACCAGCCACTCGTCAGCTCGCTGGCACTCGCCTCTTGAAAACCCCAGCGCTAGCCATTGACCCCATTGAAGGAACAGCCAGGACCGGGTTGTTTACTTGTGTTTTTTTGCACAGGCCCGAGGCAACTTCCTTGGTTTCTCAACTTATAGCGCCTGTCTATAGGGTTTTTTTGCATACATGTCTTCCTTATAGTGTAAATGATATGTGGTTAAAATTTTACGCAAAGTTGGTAGGTTGTGGCCATGCTATGACATGATTTAGCAGAACTTGCGGCTTTGAGCATTGCGCGGCGGGTTGTTTACCTTTATTTTTTTTGCATGGGCTGGAGGCAATTTCTTCGGTTCCTCAACTTATAATGCATATCTATAACTTTTAAAACATGAATCTCTCGTTTGTGGTGTAAATAATATGTAGTTAAATTTTTATGTGGAGTTGGTAGGTTGTGGTTATGCTACGACATGAATGAGCAGGATTTAGATGTTTGGTAACACGCCTTGGTTTGTTTGGCAAAGGCGTGATTGTGAAAACTCCCGGAGTCCGCCACTCCGCCGGACACTGCTCGGAATTCCCATATCCCAGATGCCCTCGAATTCTGAGTAAGGGCCCCCCACAGCTTATGTAATAAGACACGCAAAATGTGGCTCTGGTGTCATGTCTGGGACAAGGGTCCTTTTTTCAAAAAAATAAATAAATGTTGATATGGTGAAGTGGTAAGTGCGCTTTTTTGTCATGTGACTCATATTTGTCTGTCTTGGGTTCAATCCTTGAGCGCTGTAAAGTATCAAAGAATTTTTCTATATGTCAAATAATTTTTTCTTTGCCTGTGGCACCCATTTTCAAGAGAGATACCTTCTTTTAAGTGTTTACTGGTGTCTGGGACAATTTAATGCCTAATCAGGCATTATTTAATGCCCAATTGGGAAGCCATCAAAATTAACACCCAATTGGGTTGCCTCCCCATTGGGTGTAAATAACACCCAATTTGGATTCTTAATGCCTAATTTGGTTGTTCGCATCAATCTTGCAGTTTCCTATCGTTTCCCTTCATCTTTTTGTTATCCACTGCCATTTACCCACCTCCAAGTGTTCAAATATTATCTAAACAACTCCATATGCCTTCTGGAAGGCTAAAAGGGACAAAAAACAAAACTGCAGGTGGTGCAGCATCAGTAATTTGTCAATTTAATTTCTGGGTTTTCAGTGAGGATCCAGTCTGGTCTGGTCTTTGGGTCCCTGAGGACATGGACTGAGACTAAACTAGTCTTCCTTCATTCTAGGACTTCAAAAGACTGGACTGGACCACAAAAGACCCAAGACCACAGTTTTTGCAGTCTTTGGACTGGTTTTAGTCTGAACTGGTCTTAACTGGTTTAAGACTGGTTTTTTACCCATATATAAAGTATTTCAAGATTATGAATTGGTAAAGTTATTTATATACATTTTAGCTTTAAAACAAGCCCAAGATCATCAATTTAGGTTGGGAATTGGCAGATATATAAAAATATTCTGGTACATCTACTATT
>Ga0307513_10004739_pt1 | contig 18065 bp, 16 predicted proteins | sample 15_EM_MG_FD_202174 | JGI IMG/M metagenome (GOLD analysis project Ga0307513, IMG submission 202174) | Populus trichocarpa ectomycorrhiza microbial communities from riparian zone in the Pacific Northwest, United States - 15_EM | ecosystem: Host-associated > Plants > Roots > Unclassified | place... | reverse complement strand
GACGTGTGGGGGATAGTCTTTCAGTCAAGCCATCAGAACAGGACGGTAGAGCAAATCGCAATGAACCAAAAAATAGCCGTACGATGTTATAAGTAGTCTCTGCCATTGCAACGCTCGTCTGGGTGGGAGGAAGGAAGGAAACTTGTGCAGCCGCTGTGGTTGTCAACGCCATTTTATCCGTCTCCGCCCTCACATTCAGCCCTGCTTTGGGTACTGATGGACAGACTGGAGAGACGATGAAGCGCATTTATATCATATCCGTTTTAGGGCTCGCTTCTGGTAAATGAACACGGTCACCCGGCTTGAGGATGCAGGGGCGTGCGTAGCTACGTGTCTTCATCTGGACGCAATGTTCTTCCTCTCCGGAATGCCCCCTGACCAAGTGGCAAGGTCTAAAACTATGTCATTCCAACGGTGTTGATATCGCAATATATTTGCGCCGTGGCCATGAACAACTTTCGTCCGCGATGTACGGCGCAGAGTGAGACAGCTGCAGAGAGAGCCCCGATGGCAAGAGGGTACGATGAGTAGGTTTGAGAGCAAGTAGGTGCACAGAAATGCGTGTCGCGGAGCGTCCGGGAGCAATGTCCATCGAATGCGGTCAGGACTGAAAGTTGTCTGACAGTGGCAGGACTTGAATATGCTGAAGAGCATATTCAAGTCAGCCACAAATGCTTGTTTTCCAGATTTGAACGTCAGCCTTCCCACCGTCAGCCTTCCCAGCTTGTAGCCGCGCAATTCGGTATTTTTCGCCGTGAACTAACCTTCGTGTTCGTTCAGTCCGAAGTACAGTACCGTTCAGTCACGCACCGTCTACCCAGTTTGCATTGCAAATCGACCCGCGGAGATCGTCTGAACACCTGGCACTTGGCATCATGGGCATGGGAACAGAAGTATTTTCTCGGGATTTCTACTCCCCAGCCCTGTATTATCGCCACGCGTCACATCAAACCAATGGAATGCACTGCTTAGGGTCCGCCTTATTCCGCTGAATGGCGAGGTAGGAGATGGGGGTTACCAGGAAGATAAAATATAGGATACACAAGAGCCCAAAGGAATGACAGGTTAAGAGGTTGTTTGCAAGACCCTGAAGACTGTTACGGTCGATCCACCGGGGTTCGTTCGACTTCTGAAGGGGATTGTGAGGGTGGAATGCTCGTAGCAGGGGTGGATGTAGACTATAATATAATAACCCTCCTCAGACGGCAATAAAATAAAACAGGTTCGGAAGGGGTGCAATGTACACCCACAGCGGAATGTCGCCCACCAATTCAGCTTCCAGCTTTGCCTCGAGGTGTAGCAGGTGGATTGTCGGGTAACGGGCTCGGAGGGGTTTGCCAACTATTTCTCGGATCGGACGGGGTCGTGAGCTGGTATTCGGGTGGCGGGGCATATTCGTCATTTTGCCCGTGAATCAAGACATTGCTCTGGTGTTGCTGTTGCCCATACATTGCTGTCCTCATAGCGGCCATCTCCTGGCGCAACCGGTTCACCTCTTCCGCCGTCCGCTCATCGTGCGGTTGTTGACTGGATGCTGCCGGAGTGGTCACTGGAGCACTATAGTACTCCAAAGGATGAGGCGTGGCGACTGGTGGGTCGTAATGAGCCCCTGGAGGGGTTGGAGGGACCGGAAAGAATAGGGAACGAATTGAGACTGGAGCGAAGGTTGGGACTTGGCCATGGACCGCCGCTAGCGATTTCTGTTGTTGTATTATTCTCCTTTGAGTTGCTTTGAAGATCCGGAGAGTGTAAAATAGTAGCGCGAGTCCCAATACAACGCCACCAACGGCACAACCTATTGCGACATTTGTCAAATTAGGAGACTCATATGAAGATGAAGTCCCAGTAGTCGATATCCTAGATGGAGGTAAGCGCTGTCTCAAGGGTGCCAAAGAATCGTACCTTGTCCCTCCTACCACCCGCAATACCTCGAAGGATTCAAGGAGAACAAGATTTGATTCTGAGTTGTAGGTGATATTGTGCGGTTGCGTAACGTCGAGACCCGTGTGCCAATATACAAGACACTTGTGATCGATCGAAGTTTCCTCACTGGAACTTATGCTGATGGTGTCCTCTGGTGAACGTTATTGGTGATGGATTACGAGAAGGGGTGATTCACGTACTAGAGCCATCGTCGACGGATACTGAGCCGTAGCTGCCTCCGAAGTACGGCCCTCGATGCCCGCAGAGTCCCCACACCCACACGGCGGCACCTTGAAAGTCCAAAAGAGCCTGCACTGATGAGCTGGTGTTACTCTGGTAGTAATGGTAACCAGATAATGTATCGTTGGCGACCCAGCCGGTCATAAGCCGAACGGAATTATTCCCGGCCTTATACGAATCAACAAATGTTTGGGCCCTTGTAAAGTTTCAGCGATCTTATACTTGGTTTCTATGTGTGATCCCTCACCCGGTCATGCCGGTTCCGGCTGTAATGTCTGCTTTGCTGAATTGAAAACGCGCTCCAGATGTAAATTGGGCAAGCTTGATCTCCAACATAAAGTAAGTCCTATAGTTCTCGAGCTTGAGGTTCTCCACCGCAATTAAAATGTTTCCATTTGGCTTCCCGGTCGTCTTCGAGCCGGAATTGAGAGACCAGGTGTATTCCATCCCTTCATCTGCGCTTCCATAGATGTAAATGGCGCTTCCTATTGATTCATGTTAGCATGTCCCTTTTGTCCCATATTGGACGCCTACCGACGAACTCGAAGTGCATGCTGCCAGTCGAATTTGCGGCGACGTGGAAGCCCTTTGCATCATCACAAACCGGAAACCCATTCGAGTCTTTATCTGGGCATTCTGTGCTGAAGTTGTCGTAGTATATAGAGGGCGAAGTGTGGGGGATAGTCTGTTAGGTCAATCCATCAGAACAGAACGATAGAGCAAACCGCAACGAAAAAAAGACGACCGTACAAAATTATAAGTAGTCTCTGCCATCGCACTGCGCGTCTGGGTGAGGAGGAGGAAGGAAACCTGCGTAGCCGGTGGTTGCCAACGCCATATGCCCATGTGGGTGTGGGCGTCTGCCCTCGCGTCCGGCCCTGAGTCGTATGCTGATGGGCAGATTGGAGAAACGATGAAGCGCGTGGTATCACATCCGTTTTAGGCCTTGCTCCTGGTGATACTGACTGGGTGGTGGGATTGGAGCTAGCCGTCGAGAATGACAGCTGCCGTGGACGTGTTGGACTCCCGCAGATCGCCACAGAAAAGAAAGATGAACACTGTCATCTGAGTTGAGGGCGCAGGGAGTGCGTAGCTACGTGTCTTCATCGACCCACTTGCGGACGCCAGGTCCGTCTTCGCCGGAATGCCCCTCCGACCAAGTGGCACAGGTAAAAAATACGTCATTCCAACGGTGTTGATATCGCAGTATACTTGCGCCGTTAGCCATGAAACGACTTTCCTCCCGGGATTTACGGTGCAGGGTGAGGCAGCTGCGGAGAGCCCCGATGGCAAGGGGGTACAGTGAGGGGCTTGAGAGCAAGGAGGTGGGCAGAAATACGGGTTGCCGCGCGTCCGAGAACGAGGTCATAGAATGCGGTCAGGGCCGAAGGTTGTCCGACGGTGGCGCGACTTGAATAGGCTCTTCAGCATTCTGAAAAAAAACCACAAGTGCTTATCTTCTAAATCTGAACGTCAGCCTTTCCAGCGCGCCAGCCTGCCTAATAGCCTTTCCAGTGCCTTTCCAGCGTCCCAGCGATAGCCTTCCCAGCGTCTGGGCCCGGTTGCGGTCTGACAGGGCTGTTGTCCAAGCCTTCCCAGCGTTGGCCTTCCTAGCGTCAGCCTTCCTAGTTTGTGGCCAGGCAATTCGAGAGCTTTCCGCTTTTTTTCGCCTTGAACTCACCTTAGTGTTCGTTCGGTCCGTTCAGATTGCAAATCGACCACCGGAGATCATCTGAACACCTGGCACTTGGCATCATGGGGAACAGAAATCTTTTCTCGAGACTTCTACTCCCCACAGCCCTGTGTTATCGCCGGGCGTTACATCAAACCAATGGAATGCACAGCTTAGGGACCGGGGTTGCGAGTCGGGCTCGTTGCCCCGTCTCAGAGGCAATTCAACCTGACTCGTTATCTAAGTCGAAGCTCGGCTTAGTTCCTGCTTCTCGTTTGTTAGCTCCAGTGGATTTACCTAAACGACCCAAACCCAACAACGGCTGAGCCGTCCGCAATTTAAATAAACAAAACACGTGCCCTTTTTGAAACACTGACTTCGGTGACAAGTCTATTCCGTCGCCGAGTTACATTTGGAAGCATTGTGAGTACGAGTACGCTCGATCAACTATGACCCAAGGACTCTCAGCCTAAGCTCAGGCGTCCCGCTCCGCTGGCCGCTGACGGTAAGCGCCAGAACCACAATACAATTGGCGGGTGTGGGTCACGCGCATGGCAACAGGTCAGTGCATTTTAAGACCAGGTCTTTAATAAATGAGCCTTGTGCAAACCCTTCATTCCAGCGCGATGTTGTGGGACAAGCTGAGGATTCGCCCCAAGCGCTCATTCACCGGCCGCACCTCCGACAAACCACTACCACCAGTGCCGCCACCGACGCCACCACCACCACCACCACCAGTGCCCCAATCCAACATCGAGAGAAGCATAACGCGAAATCTCCCCGTCTCCGACAAACCACTACCAGTGCCACCACCACCACCAGTGCCCCAATCCAACACCGAGAGAAACATAACGCGAAATCTCCCCGTTTCCGCTCAGCAGTACTCCACAAACCAGGTCGCACAAAACCGCGCAAGGGCGACGACCTCACAAACGCACCCACAGACAACCATCCCTGTAAACCGCGGCTACCCTCCAAATGAGCCCACGGCGCCACGCCCTCAGCGTCCGAAACGTCCGAAACGTCCGAAACCTCAACCTCCCGAACGCCCTCCTACCCGACATGGCCGTGCTCCGAAATACTTATTGCACGTCCCTCCGGAGATATGGAAGGACATATTCCTGCTCGTGATGCACACAGACCGGAATGCAAGCGATGTCATATCGTTGTTGCTCGTCTGCCGTCATTGGCATCGCGTGACGACACGCCTCGCGTTGGGGTCCAAGCGCCTGAAACTCCAAGATTCGACCCTGAGTAGCGAGGTGCAGGAGCTGATAGATAGGGCGGAGGAGTTACCTTTCGACGTCTGGATCAATGTCAGCAATCAAGCATACCGGTCATCTCGCTTCGGCAATTTTTGCCAAGCCTTTAGCATTTTGGCGAACCAGGCAGAGAGATGGAAGTCACTCACCTTGAGTTCTTTGCCACTAGGCACCGATATGACCGTTTTACGACCGCTGACGCGGCTCGAAGTCTTCACGATGACTCGGGAGTGCCCGATCGGCGACTTTTTCGTTCCCCTCCTCACAGCCATTGGGTCCACGACGACTGACCACTTCAAAACTCTGGAGTTGTCTTCCCACGACCCGATACTCCACCTCGCACCTTCAGTACTCTATACCCGCTGCTTTCGGCACCTTAAAAACCTCAAAATCAGGGTCGATAGGATGGAACCCCCAGCAGATATCTTGCCATTCTTTGAACACCTTGAAAGTTTGGAGGCGCATCGTCTCCACCTCCCCTCCTATCCATCCGATATTGACCTCCCGCTCTGCAAAACCCTCACTCGGCTCCACCTTCGGAGCGTCTCTATTCAATGGATGGATCAACGCACTTTCTCACAACTAAGAGAATGTAGTCTACTTTGGCCCCATGGTTCAGCGTCCATCCAAAGGGTGGATATGCAGGCCTGTAGGCAATTGGAATACGACGGGGTTCTTGATCCCCTGAGATTCTTCAATATCGATCGGCTCGACATCCTTCGAATCAAGGGTTTGCCATGTGCTAAAGGACGAGGGAGTCGTCAATTCCGTATCATTGCGGGCACAACTCTCGTTCACTGGCAGCCATCCATCCTCCACCTCGCCATCCGGTGTGAATCCAACCAATTGGTGGCCACACTGAGAGAATTGCCATGTCTCAAAGAGTTAACTTTGGGGCTCCCGCATCCGTCTGCCTTGGGGCCAATATTTTTTCGGTCCCTCGTCGTAAACGCAACCCTCGCAGTGGAAGACAGGGTCGACCTGGGATGTAAAGACGGTCTCCCCGGTGAAGCCACGATTTGCCCAGATTTGCAGACGCTAGTCCTCCAGTACGAAAGGGGGTTAAGGGGGACCGAGCAGTACCGGCCGCTCGCTGCGGTCTCAGGCATCGTGTCATCAAGAAAGGCGCGTCGAGGGAAGTTCCGCCTCGTTATAGGTTTCGAAGATGGGAAGGAAACCTGGGAGGTCGGAATATCGATGGAGAAGATTCCTCACGCAAAACTTCGTAGCACAAATGGCTACGACCTGCAAGTGAGGTCTGGTATAGGTGATTTCTCAGGCACCAAGTTTTTTCCGCTGTACTGCCTGAACCAACGTGCCGCCAAGGGACCAATCCACCCCTCATCCCTCTTTCGGTGGTTGACAATCCTCGTGATCCACTATCAAGACACGGGGTGCTGGCCACTTCGAATCGCCGTACTTTCCCAACTCGAACGCCTTGTCGAGCTATCCCTCGCTCGGGTCGTGCTGTGCCACGCGCCCCATTCCGATGAACTACCTCTCGTGCATACACTCAAACGTATGTCACTTTGGGAGATCAATTTAGATTGGGTGATTGGGCGGACATTCCATAAGCTAGAGGAATGTTTCATTCGCCACAACTGCAGTGGCACAGGACAGGGACTTGTTCGACCCTATATCTACGCTGACTCCGAATGGCTATCTCGAATTCTCCCGATTGATATGCCTATCTGCACCAAGTTCGCGTATGAAGCGCACCGGGTCTTGAGTGGATTTGATTACTATCAGTCACTCATGGGCGTCCTTCGACTCCCCAGAGTAATCGATCTCGACGTGAACCACGGTTTTGACCCAAGAGCGACGTGGATTTGGAAAGAGAGGATCTCGGAGAATTTCAATCTCTCGGGGATAAAGGTGCTTTGCTTGTCACAGCTCCCTGCAGAGCTTGATGTCGTCACCATCTTGGCACTTGTTCCATCGGTTGAACGGCTCACCCTCCTCCGAGCGCAGGTCCTTCTCCCACTAGACCATACGCCCCAGCTCCTCCGGTCATTTGTGGTCAAGCGTCACCGTGGCTTGCCCGTCCGGATCGATACTAGAAGGGAGCATCTTCTTGATGGCGGCACACATAGAGCAAGCCCTCTATGCCCCCGGCTCAGGTTCTTCGTTATCAAAGGCCTGTCATGGCCTAACGAGGAATTGGAGAAAATCCTGAAAGACATCGTCGGCTCACGGGTTACAGTGTTGGGTTCGCCACTCACTAGTCTGAGGGTATATCCGTGGGAGGAATCGGGTACGGGATGGGCATACGCATCTGACCCCGGGTCCATTGAATTTGTTTCACCCGAAGCACACCAACCACACCAACGGCGGCGGGTAACACGAAGACGGTGAAATAAGGTGTTAGGGGTCTTGCCGCCATTGGCGATCACCACACCATCTCCACGCCCGGCGGTTGCCCTCGTGGCCCATAGTCGCGTCATCCAAGTACCGACGGAACATTATTTCGGAGTCAAAGCTCAGCATAAGGGTCAGGGAGGACCACTAGGCGCAGCGTGTTGTACTAGTCAGTACTACCAGCACGCACTGGTCCTTTTTGGCTCCTCTCCCACAGATGCGGATAGGCTCAAGTGATGAATTTTTTCTAGGCGCCATCGGTTGTGCCCGATCGCGCGCTCAAAAAGTCTTATAGACCGCGGCCCGCCGGCCTCTCACCTGCATGCACTATCTAGTTCGGTTCTTCTGAGTTTCGATTCACTGTCTGTTTTTTCGCATCTGGAACTCGTACTGTCCCAATTTTTTTGGATAGATTGTTGTTGGCCCAGAGCATCGATAGTATTCCCTCTTGTATCGTCTCTTGCTCTTCTCTTGCTCTTCTCTGCGGATATTTACGGATTCTTGGCTTCGGTTTCTCGTCGTGTTCTTTCGCAATCGCATGGATCTCCTACTCTCATGGACTACCTCCTATTGTAGATTCGCGTCGCTCTCTCCCTGACTCTACCTTATGTAGCGCTATATATTCTGTACATGTCTCTAGACGGAACCGCTGTTTGGATCTCACCCAGGAGTTCACTTCCTACCCTCCTACCCAAAAGTCGACCTATTCTATTCTATCTCTTTCGCGTATAATAGCCTCTAACATCTATTTCATTCTTAATATATAAAAGACAGGACTACGCGGCTCGTTAGCGATAGTCTCGGGAAATTCGCCACATAACTAACAATCACAACGTCCCCATACACATATAGTCGCTCCTGAAAATTTAAATCAACGGTTCGTTGTGGATCATTACTGTTATGAAAATGGCGAAACCAGAGAGCGTGATCGTTAGCTGTTCGACAGGTCATAATTCTAAGTGAACCGTTCCCGAGTTTATGTGGGTTAACAAATGTACGTGTGCTCTTTAGGTTAATTGGCTAATTGGCTCTGCAATCCTCGAATCTTGGAATGAGAATGAGGTCCGCAACCGATATCAGTCCAGTTTCCACCACAGCATCGGCCCTGCTTCACTGGAAGCAAGCTCTGGATACGTATTGGGATATGGATATTCTAGGAGTGGAGTCAGGGTGGTAAGTTCCTATTGTGAGACCTTCGGCATCGATTAACATCTCTCCATTGTGTGTCCCTCCTGACAGAGCATCCAAACGAGAGACTGGTGGTGATTCATTCCTTGGTCCATGCTCCGAGAGACATAAACAGTACTGCGTATTGATATGGATGAGAATTCACCGAAAATTTGACTGGAGTAGCGTACCTAAGAATTCGAGTAATATAGTAGTGGGTGAATTACAGGTAACGTGAGTCCTTCCAAGATTTCTCAGAGTGGAGACTCGTCCGGGTCTGTGTCTGGGAAGTCAGGATTGAAAATTAGGGGAAGAATATACAGTGAAGTATGGGTGCGTTTGATCAGAAAGTAGTCAAGGCCTCTTCCACAAAAGAAAATACCAGTAATCTAGTGCTGAACAGATGATATGCTGTCTCGCCCTGAGCCTCAAAGTGGGTTTGATATGATTAGGTCGTTTGTTGTCTCCTGACGCTCGTCAGGCTTCAGGAACACCTCGGGTACATTGAACCTGCTCACAATGGGAGAGAATAAATGACCTTCGTGGAACGAACAGGACCAGTCACCATACATCGAGGTGTCAATGCAGTCAATGACTCGGAGGCCTTAGGGATATCTGTCGAACCAAAGTGAGGTCATTCTATCAAGCCAGGTCATCAGAGATGGAAATTCATATCTCGTTGGGCAATAATCATAACATTTAGCTGGAGGCCTATGGTACACGGCGCCGGTCTAAGCCTATAGATGCATCTTATAGTACACTATATTCTTGTAGGGCTCATAGCTGCGTGCCTTTTACCGTCTACGACGACCAAACTGATATCGACCGGTGAAAGAGCCCTTAGCCATTGAGAGAGCTAATCTAGATGCTCCATAGGTATGAAGCAGATCCCGAGGTACTTAGTACGCACGATCGAGGGATTACGCAAGGTCGAAGTCAAGTGGTATGCTCACTTCTTTCTTTGATCTCAACTGTTCCCGAATTGCGCAACTCTGGATTACAGGCATCGAACCGAGTCATATGCGTGATGCACTTGAAGATCGTTAAGACGTAACCCCGCATAGACCTCCAACCGCTTGCCTTTCGCCGCGCGGATTCCCTCAGCGTAGTAAAGGAGGACAATTCAATAGCGAAAATCGCTGTGTTCATAATCGCCATACATCAATTTGAGACCTACAGGTCACTTTGAGTATACAAAACGCTCGTCTCCCTGGCTGTTTAATTAAGACGCTTGAAAGTAGGGGCCGTTCTCAGTATTTGTGCGACATTTACAAGCGATAGGAGTCATGTTCCGTCGTTCCATCCCTACCAAGGTTATTCTTATCTCGCCCAGAGCAAGTTAACAGCGTGCTTTCGTCCGATTGACCGAGCCAGAAAAAGTAAGGGCAAGCAGATAACCCTTGTTGCACCATGTGCAGATATGGGTCGCTTTTCATTTATTTCGATACCGTTTGGGGACTATTGCAACGTGCGGGATCGCGGAGTGGTCGATCTCTAAGTCTTTAGGGGTATTTATCTCAGACACGTCCATCCCGTCCATTGACCTTTGGATTTCCAACCTCATAATAGCTTTATCTCACACCCGGACCGGTATTTTTGTGCTAACAACCCAGCGACTACGATATCGGCACGCTCAATTTATTGAGTATCAAATACTCTAACAGGCGAGCCTGCCAACATAAATCACGTATATCTGCAGATGCGGGATTGGAATCAAGGTGGGAGAGACATCAGACCAATCAATTATAGTCGTACTCTAAACCAGACAATGACGATTCAGAGCCGAACCAAGCAAAACCGAGGCCGGAGAGACAGGGATATCAGTGCCCATCTCCGTCTTTCACGGAGTCAGCATAACTTTTCCCGTTGTCCTTGACCTCTTGTTTCTTGTGCGCCCACTTGTCCACCGCGACCTGATACACGGCCTTGGCTTGTTCGAAGAGCGGCGCTGCACGGACTTGTACTGCGCCCGCGAGGTTGTGCGCCTTTTCGCCGAGCGGCGCGTCTGAGATAATGATCGTGCGCAGGTCTGAGGCCGTTGCGGAAAGGGCGGACGTCAGGGGCTGGAGGACGGCTTGAATGTGTTGCGGGAGTTGTGTGGTAGTGGCCTAAACGCGGATAGGGTGGGTAGGTGAGTAATTAGTACGTTAATCTATTACGGAAGCGAACTAGGGCGGTGCGGGTGATTGGGTGGGGAGACACAACACCGATATGGACTGATAACGAAGAATGGGGACGGAGAATGGGGAGAAGCATACCTGGAGCTTCTCGAGTTCGGCGAGCATACTCGAACTCAGCGCGTGCACGCGTGCCTGGGCGTCCCTGGTGAGCTCGATACCTTTACCCTTGTATGCGGCAGCGGCAGCCTGAGCATTGCCGTAGTGAGCGGCGAGGGTCGCATTGACCGATCGGGCGTGTTCTGAGGCGCGTTGACTGTGACAGACGAGTGACCATGTTCACATTCCGCGATGAGGGTTGCGACAGTGGGAGCATGGATAGCGACAGGAGATTGCCGGATGCGGATTCCATGAATGCGGTCAGATATTGCGTCACAGGTCATGCAAGTATCAGTAGTGAAACGGTGACAATTGAGTGAAATCGGGGTCGACAGGGACGCATGCGAAAGTAACCATGCTGTTAGTATGCTGCTGAATAACAGAATAGCGAGACCCCTTGACGGAGGATGGCCCGAGGACCAGGACAAGGCCCAGTGGAATAGGAAACTCACATGTAAAGGTTCTGCTCTTGGAGAGCCTTTGCTTGCTCTGCAGTCACTGCTACGAGGTGATCCTTTGCGTCCAGGATGAGTGCCTTCGCACGAAGCACCTGCGCCTTGTCCGAGGAGCTCGTAGCGGTCGAGGTGGATGCTTCTGAGGAGGACTCTGAAGCATTGATGGTAGCATCACGCGCGTGAATTTTAACGAGAAGGCTTTCGAGGATGTCGACGAGTGGGGCGAGCGACTGAGACACGGGTCGTCGACGCGTTAGCAGGTATTCGACGACGATAAGAGTAATGAAATGGTATGCTTACTTGGTCAGCCGTAGCAGCGAGATGGAATGCCGGCGCCTTGATCTTCTCGTCGATGGTCTTGGTAGCTACTCCCTTCGCCTGCTCTGGCGCCCGTTTGAGGTCGTTATAGACCGTCTCGGGGGTGGAGTGGAACGGATAGGGGATCTTTGCCTCAACAGCGTCGAGACCCTTGACGGCATAGCCATCTGCGAGCACCAGATAAGCCTGGGCTTTTGGGTGAGTGTAGACAGGCGCGGAGACGCGGGCGGCGGTATCGTAGGCCGAGTGGGCAAGCGACGTCGACGTCGTGTAGATGCGCTGTGTGTATGGCGACGAGCTCAGGGTCGAATGGAGGGTGTCAATCGAGTGTGCGACGAGTGGAATCGAGAGCACGCGCGAGGGAAAGACATATCCAGGCGCTGTTTGAGTCTGAACGTCGCTCATCGTGCTTATCAGCGTCGAGGGGAGAGGGTTATCTTTTTTGCAAGATTGAGGACTGGGTCGACGGCTTTATAGCGGAACCCACGTGAAATCCACCCCTTCCAGCCTCACCACGGAACCTCTTTCATCTCGCCTTCCCACGGCCTCTTATTCAGTTTCAGGGCATTGAATACAGCACATGACCGTTGCCAAAATCTTTGGGCCAAATCATTATGCACGCCGCATCTTGAACTCTAACCACGGAGGCTAATCGCGGAGGCAGTCTCAAGGCAAATCATAAATTTCAATTTCAATCCGTGAAAATCGTACTTTTAACACGTGATAGCGCGCGATGTGATAGCTCTCGTTCACCACCAAGCGCCAATCGAACAGAATGCCACCAAGGAACCCGGGACCCAAACATAGCCGAACCCGGTCTCCCAATTATCATCAAACGCACTACCCAGCGATCAGGTGACGGCTACCAGCGGGTTCCTAGCTTCCACGGCCGCCTCAAACGGCCTCTGGTGACCCGTTGGTACTAATATTGTATTATCCTTGACACTGTCATGATGTCTAGACCCTAGTCATGCTGAATATCATGGAAACGGAGCGAGGTCTGCTGCTCGAGACCGCGCAGCTGGCTGGTTCAACCGGTCAGGCTGTTTGAATCATTTCATTTCATTACCACGTGTCCATGGACAATCCGTGGGATGAATACATCTGGTATGTGCACGTGTGGCATTGTTTGGTAAATGGATGTATACACTGGCTTTCACATGAATGGCCAATGACGACCGATTTAATATTGATATGCGATCGACTTAATTTTGATATGAAGAGTATCGGAAATATCGGACCTGGGAGCTTTCGGTCCACGGATCGAAGAAAGGAGAAGTGCCGGAGCAGCAGAGAAACCGATGCTATAATCATCCAAGCCGAGCAATCCAGATAGTAGACCAAATTCAAGACGGAGATCGAGAACGATGAAAAAGGGTCTGAGGGATATGGATTGCCGGAGATCGACCCCAAGGATGAAAAGGGAGTAGAATAGGAGAGGGGGTATGCAATAATAAAACAGAGCCGTCTGGACCGAGAGCCGAACGCAATAGAGCACAACGTCTACCGGTGTTCGAGGTGTGGATAGACAATTGAAAGTGCTCGAAACCGCGTAAGAACAGTCGCCAAGTATAATTATGGGATATGAACGCGTTATTTCACGTGTTATAGAGGGCTCCGTTTCTACAGGCGGATGGTAGACCACTACGACTATTGGACGAAAACACGATGAATTAAGCTAATGACACAGTCGTCGCTCCCTGCCTGCGGTCGAGAGTCTCCGCTTCGCAGGCATCCTGAACCGAGTCTGAGCGAGACCTGCGGCCTTACAGATTGAAGTGGGATCAAATCAGTGCATAATCACTCGTATTTTAAGCGTACTATGGTGCTGACGAATTCCGTTATTACGATGGTATATTCTATCTCAAGTCCGTGGCCGTGGTCACGTTCTATGATATGGGAACTTAATGATACAGCTCCTAAAGGCAGAACAAAACTTGCCCATCCATCCAATGGACAGAAACAGACACTAAGGTCAAGGCTTAGAGTGTCTGGGTTAGTGGAAAGGAGGTACCAGGTGGATAGATTGGGAGACGGAGGTGCCGGACACCAATGTTCTCCAGCTATTGGAGGCGTGGAAGGATATCTGCAGAGCTCCCCATCCTCATGACGGATCCGGAGAAATGCGAGGGAGTTAGGAGGTGTGTAAGCCGGCAGGTTGTACAAGGTAGAGCACGGCACCAGTGTCACGAAGGTTAATATGAAGGAGGTGTAGAGTGGAGGTTGTGGTAACAGTAGTCGTGAGTGGCTCAAGGACACTGTTGATGTTTTGGACGGAGATCGGAGGGGTCTTCACCGATAGCATTGCTATCGGACGCTAAGCAAGCGGGAAGAGAGAGGAAAGAGAAGAGTATAGAAGGAGAAAAGATAAGGCCAGACCGGGGTCGAACACGAGACTCCCTAAATCTAGAAAGGGTGAGTTGCCGCTACGCTACCAGCCAGTAGTTGGAGAAATCATCAACTCCACCAACACCTCTCTGCATCGGCTCGCTTACCCTCTCCAAACTCCACGCTCTCCATTCTGGAGAACGGTGTTTGCCACAAACCCACAGCAGAACGTCGATGATCTTCGTCTTCGGTCTCACTCCGAACCACACACCGTCCTCGTCAGGGGTCATTCTTCTTTTCGGGTAGCGCAGGAGCAGCAGTGGCACCGAAAACCAAGAGACGATAGGAGTTGAGCTCAGGCATGACTTGAATCCAATGGTGTAGATATTACCACCCTCCCATCCCACCATGACCGAATCTCCCCATAGAAGTCGCGTCCAAAACCATCCTGGGCGCGACTGCATAGCCAATAGCATAAGGCAGTGGGACAACACAGTTAGCAGAAATGCAACAGACAACTACCGATGATGACGCGCTCCCTAAGACGTGCTTTGCCTGCATGCATCTAGTCAGGGTGAACTGTAAGTCTGTCAGTTTCGATTCAATTGGATCGCCCACACATCCCCAGTTGAAGTTTCTGACATGTGAATACATTCATAGTGCTTGAGAGTCAGTCTCGGGGCATCTAGTCACTGCGTTCGGATCCGGGAGGGGGCCCAGCTCCAACATTCTGATTCTCAACGTCCATCACTCATCCACCACTGTAGGTGGATCACCAGGTATTATACCCCAATCTTATTGGGTAATTTCTTTTTACAATCTTGAAAGTGTAAACTAACCTACATGTCCATGCATCCGTCGATGAGAATCCACGGTGAAATATATACTAGGTGATTCTTGCACCATTGCATTTATGCATGTTCCTAATACACCAAGCCTACATACACACGGAAGGGCAACCTATTTTCGGTTGTGTTCCAAAAGAATTTCAGAGACGAGGCCAGTCTCACTACAGTTAAATGTCTAGTTCAAATAGACCAGCACCCTTAGACAGAACAACCTTTTCCATAGCAAATCTCCCATCCCTCCCAATCAGTACGAACTTGCTTCTGGACCAGAATTGAACAAAAGTGAACTTCTTCAAAGGAGACCCACACATTGAACGCAGTGTGACAACCTCATTGAGGACAGCTGTCAGCTCCGGTTGCTCTGAGGGGTCCATCCCTTCAATGAACAAATGCTCCAACATGGGGCAGAGGATTGCTGATATCCAATCCTCAGTAGTTGGCCGCTTCATTACAGAGGTCCCGTTAGCACCCATTGGGACAAGTGCCCTAAAGAAGTCCACATCTAGATCTTCGCAACTTCCCAGAATCAAGTTTTGCAGCACTGGTAATGATTGAAGGGTCTCAATCAGATCTGCCTCTTGGTGCCAGTCATGCACCTGCAGAAGCTTCAATCCTGATAGATTCGCATTCATTGCAATATGCTTTCCCCAAATCATATTGTAGTCTGGATGGTCGAGAGATACACCCAGTTCATAGATCAGTGGAAGTTTGATGGTAGCAAGCAGAGTAAGGTGATTTATATCCAATCTTGTACAGACTGGCATCTGAATGAACTGACCCTGGCTCAAATTGAGGTCTTCCTCATAGCAGTACACACGGCATCTCTCAAGCTTGTGGAAAGTCTGGTTGGCCAAAAACAATGAATGAATGTCGCGAGCCTTAAGTACCCTGAGTGTGTGAAAAAGGGACAAATCACACAGTGGTGTGGTTGGCAGGATACCTTGAATGCCTCCAATCCTTAATTCTACAAGGTGATGGAGAGTCAAGAGACATTCAATGGAGAGTGGTGTTCGTGCCAAGATATATTCTGCCTCCTTAAAGGGAAAATCCTTAGAGGGAAGAGCTCCAGTCCGTAGTATGGGAATTATGCCATATGGGCTTGAAATGCCAATCACAGACTCTCCCAGTTCTGAAGCTTCATATATTCTCTCTACCGGCCTGCCAATACACCACTGTCGAATATCGTCTTCAAAGGTCAAGTAGCGCTGAAATGGATTCTTTGGCTGGTATGATGATACAACGTCACTGAGGACTGGGATCAATACTGATTTCTCTGGGCCCTGAGCCATCTCTTAAAATGCAAACGCAGCGTCCGCAATGAGGGGCAGAGTCGAGATCTGGTCTGGCCTGGTGGCCCAACTATTTCACGTCGGCTATCAGCAATCGAATCTGTAGAAACAAATCCCAGGAAGAAAGCCTCACTCAAGGCATGGGGGCTGGCAAGTCCTAGCAGCAGCTCTTCCAGAGCCGGTACTAGTTTCAATATTTTAATAAGGAGCCACTCACTGCACTGGGCACGTAAATGCAGAAGTGTCAGGCTCTGAGCAGTAAACATTGGGAACAAAGCCATAAGCTGAGGGTTACCCCTCCAAACACTCCATTGCCCACATTTTACGATCAAGCTGGCGAGTGGAAGAGGATGAAAACACGCAAAGGGCCTAAGGTTATTAGAGTCATATTCAAGAGAGATGCAAGAAGGCATAGTAATAGGCTGGAGAATGATGGTGTCAATATGGTGTGGAAATCCTATAGTGCACCGTTCAAGGGCAGGAAACACCCGACCTGCCATCCACTGGACAGATACAGATTTCAAATTCAATGTGTTGAGGGTCTGTATAAGAGGAAGGGAGGCATCAGGTGGATAGATTGGGAGGTGGAGATGATGAGCTGAGAAATGTTTCAGCCTATGTAGATGAGGGAGGATATCTGCAGGGGCCTCCATCCTCGTGGACAGCCAGATTGAGAGAGTCTCAAGGGAGTGGAAGATGTGCAAACAAGCAGGTTGTGCAAGATAGAGTACAGCATGAGGATCACAAAGGTGCATTCGGGTGAGATATGGAGTGGCAGTTGTGGTGATTGCAGTCATGAGTGGCTCGAAGAAGTTGCCAAGACTGTGGCCTTGGGATAACACAAAGCACTCAAGGCGCTCTAGAGGCTGCACAATTTGCACAACTTTCTGTTCTTTAGATAATGGAAATGAATCAATCCACAGAGTGCGCCACCTAGATGCCACCTCAGCCGCAACCATGAAGCATGCATGAAAGTCATCGGCATTAAAAATATCCCCAACAGTCTCAGAATCCATATCAATATACACACCCAGGAGCCACTTCCTCCCTCGTATGGCTTCCTGAACCACTTCCTTCTTTGTTGACTCTCGGATCGACAAACGACGTTGGATGCCCGGAGTCGAAAGCACAATGGCGCGCCAGCGTCGACACACAAGCATCAAGGGTACAAGCAAAGGAGGATTGTCTTCCGGTACGAGCAGAAAGATTTCAGAGAGTATCTCCACTGGAATGAGGTGGGCTCTGCCGGGGGGCAGCAACAGAAGCCACTCGGACTCTGAATCGCAGGAGGAATCCGAGGGTGATTCGGATGTCGAGGGTAAATATGGGTCTTGGTCGGGCAACTTGAGCGCACTGGGACAACTGGCATGCACACCCAATATAAAGGACCCGCTTTCAAACGTGCGCAGTCTGGGCCTGTCAACTGACAGAGTTCTCAATGTATGGGTCGGCGCTTCCGCCCTGGTTGCGCTTCCAGCCACGTACAGAAATCAGTATACACTTGTTCAACAGGTGCCTGAGAGCCAGATTAGGGATTCTCGATATCTCCCTACCCCGTGTGTCTTATCTCCGGGCGAGCAGCCCAGCAGGACGACGGTCAGTACCCTCAACGCTTTGCATTCTGGAAGGGAGATCAACTACGTAGCACGGGCCTTGTGTAAGTTATCTGGCTAGTCTCAGTATTTGGAATCACCAAGGCGAGACACCGAAAGCAAGGCAGTTTGTTGCTGGGCAGTAATATACAGGTGGTCTGTAATATAGATGGTCTGCAGGAGAGATTGTGACAGTTAAGCAACGAACTCCACTCTGTGGATAGTCCGCCCTGTTGTGAGAACGGGTCCCCAGGTTTCAACGGTTTTCACCTGTTGGGTGAACAGGTGAGACCCCCACGTCTCCCACCGACCTCAGGATACCTGTCAAGAGACCAGG
>Ga0307513_10004738_pt1 | contig 18072 bp, 11 predicted proteins | sample 15_EM_MG_FD_202174 | JGI IMG/M metagenome (GOLD analysis project Ga0307513, IMG submission 202174) | Populus trichocarpa ectomycorrhiza microbial communities from riparian zone in the Pacific Northwest, United States - 15_EM | ecosystem: Host-associated > Plants > Roots > Unclassified | place... | reverse complement strand
GCCGAGACGTTCGAGGTCGGCGAGCGGTACGGCCGAGTCATCCCATCCAGCGTAGATGATGCTGTCGAGCTGGTGGGCGATGATCCGATGATATCGCCGCAGCGCAGGATCATCCTCGACGGCGTACGTCCCCTGCTGGTGTGCCGCGGCCTCACTCAGCTCGTCCATGGGGTCGGCGTTGTAGAACGACTCGAAGTAGCGCTTCATAGGAACGGCCCGAGGTCGAAGTCGGAGCCCTTGACGATCAGCGTAGCCTGAACATCCAGCGGCTTGCCATCTGCGGCCTGCGTGAACTTCTTCACTGCGCTGGCAACGGATGGATCCTGCTGGGGATAGAACTCGTACGAGGGGATCTTGTTCTTCTTGATGCTCACCTTGAGCGCATCCTTGGCTCGCTTGTCCGTCGCGTTCGCGAGGAACTGCTCTGCGAGCCGATCAAACTCGGCCTGCTCGACGACGATCTCCATGTCGATGTCACCCGGAGTCTTGCTGTGCATCGCGCTGCCCTGGACCTTGGCCTTGCCCTTGATCCCGCGCGACGCGACCTCCGAGTCGACGGTGCTGATGAACTGCTCGTACTGGGCCTTGTCCTTGAAGCCGAACGGATGGCCCTGCTTGCGCGCCTGCGCGAGGTTTTCGAGCGACTCCTCGAGGCGGCTGCCCATGTTGTCGGAAACCTCGAGGCCATTGGTCACGCCCTTGCGCGCCTTCTTCTGAGCCTTGTACATGTACGACCGAAGGATGTCCTCGACCTCCTTGGGATTGGCCGAGCTCTCGATCGCCTTCACGACCGTCTCGATCTCCTGCTGGCTCGCGTTCTCGAGAGCACGGAGCGCATCGGGGTGGTGCTTGACCAGGGCATCCATCGAGGTCTTCGGGATGCCGGGAAACTTCTTCGCGAGAGCCTCGCCCGGGTTGCGCATGAACGGCAGGTCCGACAACCCGTGCTGATGCGCGAGCGCAGCGCGTAGCTCGTCGCGCGTACCGGCGCCGACGGCGGTGATCTTATCGAGCTCGGCCTGCGCCGACGCGAGCTTACCCAGGTCCGCCTCGCTCGGGCCGAAGCCCTGACGCGCTTCGGCGATGATGCGATCGCCATTGCCGAGGGCCTTGATGTCGGCGTCGGTGAGCTTGGCCAGCTCGGCCGCGGTGACGCCGGACTTGTCCGCCGCCGGCCCGATGCGCATCGGGTTGACCTTCAGCTCGCCGAGCCGACCGGTGAACAGCGCGTTGTCGAGTCCGCGGAGGGTCTGTGTCTTCTTGAGCGCGCCGTAGGGGTTATTCGCCTTGGCCAGGCGCTCGGCCAGGGAGGGATCCTCGACGAGCAGCTTGCCGAGCCGATCGAGCTCCGCGGCGTCGGCGGCCTTGAGCTTCGGCAGCACGGTCTTGTCGAGCTTGTCGAGCATGACCAGGCTCGGCCCCGAGACATCGTTGGCGTGCGGCAGCACGGCCGTCAGCGACTTCTTGAGCTCGGCAACCTTCGCCGCGTCCGGGGCGAGCTCGCTCGCGACGGCGTCAACCGCCTTGATCCCGTCCTCCCAGGCCTGCTTGGCTCTCGCGAGCTCCGCGGGCGACATCTCGCCGAGCTTGGCCGCGACCCGCGCCTTCTTGAGCTCCTCGAGCCAGATCAGACCGTTGTTGCCGATCTCCTTGAACTTCGACGAAGCCATCTTGACGAGCTGCTTGTAGACGTCGGGATCCGTGAACGGACCGGGGAGCGAGTACGTGCGCCCCGACAGGATCGTTGTGAGCTCACCGGACGCCTCCGCGAAGCCCGCGCGCGCATTGGCAGCACGCTCGGCGGCGCGCGCGATCCGGGCGTCGATCTCGCCGGCCTCTTCCAGCGCACGCACCGCCTTGTTGAAATGGCTGATCTCTCCAGTGGTGTTGAGTGCCTTGGCCGCGGCGCCGAGGCCCTTGATCGCCTTGGCCGCGGCGCCCATATCGGCCGCGGCGCCCACGACCGCGACGACGAGCCAAACCACCGATGGATCGTCTACGTAGCCCACGCCGGCGAGCTTCTGATTCTCGCCATACTCCTTGTACTCCTCGTAGGCTTGATAGGCGCTGATCCCGAAGGCGCTGGCAGCTGCGCCAGCGGCGACCAGCGCGGGCGTCGCCGTGCCGAGCGACACCACGGTCAGCGCGATCGCGACGAGCGCGAGCGCGATCCCGACGACGACCTTCTTGATCCGATCTTCCTTCAGCTTCTCCTGGATGATCAGCTCGTGGATCGACCCTGGCTGGATGCCCTGCCGTGCGTAGAACTGGGGCATCAGCTTGTCCATGCGGTAGATGAGCTCGGGCTTGCCCTCGACCTCGTCGCTCGCCTCATGGATCGCCTCGCCGCGCTTGGCGATGTAGCCAAGCAGCACGCCCTGTAGCGAGGTCTCAGTTGCTGTCGCGAGCGCGACCTTGTCGATGCGCTTGTCGATCGGCAGTGCGTTGTCGTCCTGGAAGATCGGGTGATCGTGCTCGAGACCCTTGATCTCTGCCTTCGCGGCGTCGCGCGCGGCGAGCGCTTCTTTCTCGGCTTGCTTGAAACGCGGCGTCGGCTCCGGCGTCGTGCCGCCGTTGCCGGGCAGGCGCGAGCGGTCACGCTCCGCGTCCTGCTTGTGATACTCCTCATTCATGACCCTGTTTTTGTCTTCGACGATCGCGTGATTCGTGCGAACGCCGCCGAGCTTGCCGTGGAGCGCCGACACCTCCTTGGGATCCTGGTAGCGCTCTCCCTCGCGGTACATCCGACCTGCGTACTTCTTCAATAGATCGGTGACGACCTTGGCAGCCTCCGACTCGAATCCCGACAGGAATTTCTTGACGTAGGTATCGAATTGGGGAATCCCACCTGCGAAGCCGTGGACCTTGAGCGCGGCCTCGATCTCGGTCTTGAGATCCTTGCCCGCGCCGGGCGCCACGTCCTCGACCGCCTGCCACAGCCGGTACTGCTTGTAGACCTCCACGAGACCCGACAACTTGGTCATCGTCTGGTTGTGCTGTTCGGAGTCCTTCGTGCGGGTCGTCATCTCGGCGACGTAGCGATCGAGCGAGGCCTCGAACGCGCCGAGGTCCGTCGTGCTCACGGTGACCTTGCTCGCGTAGTCCCCGGCCTGGCCTTGCGGCATGCCGGCGATCTTCTTCGCGATACGGAACAGCTGATCGTAGTCCGCAGGCGTGAGCTGGCGGCCTTTGGTGGAGAACCGGATCAGCTGCTTCACGCTCTCGGGCAGGTTCGCAATGTACTCGTGCTGGAACAGCACCTCGTCGCGGATCGAGTTCCACAGCGCCTGGTTCGCGGTCTCCGCGGGCTTGATCTGCGCGCTGTCAGGGCCGGTCGCGGCATGGTAGCGGCGATCGATCTCCTTCATCAGCCCCGACTTGTCATCGGAGCCGGGCTGCGCGACGAAGTCTTTGGCACGCGCATCGGCGCCGACGACCTTCCCCGCGGCGTCGACGTCGATACCCTTGCTCGCTGCGGCCGCGCCGCGCACGCGCCGTAGCAGCGACACCTCGACACCGAGGTTGACCGGGCTATCCGCCGGTCCGTAGTGGTCCTTGACGTTGTGCCACTCCGAGGCGATGGCGGGCACGCCGAACACCTGGACGTTGGCGGCCGTCTTGAACTCCTCGCCGGTCATCTCGCGGCTCACGGCGATCTTGAACGACACGTATTCACGCCTTTTTGCCTTGGTCGGCGCGCGCTGGATCGGTGGGCCGCTCGACCCGCTTGCGGGGGCACCGCTAGCCTCGGCGCCTTCGATCTCGTCGAGGTACGCACCGGTCGGTGGCGCGCTATGGTCCGCCTCGGGCGCCGGCTTGAGCTGCGCCGGGCCATGCGGATCGGACGTCGGCGTGGAGGTCGGCCCCGTGTCGGCGTGCAGTTGCGGGGACGGCGAGCTCGCGGCCTTGGCCCCGAGCTCGTCCGCCTCTCGCTCGAGGGAAGCGTCGGTGTTGGCAGGTACGCCGCCGATCTCGGCGTTCGCCGCCACGCGACCTTGTGCCTGCTGCACGACGTGCGTGAGCTCATGGCCGATCAGCTGCAAGCCCTGCGGACTCGCCGGATCGTAGGCGCCCGGCGCGAAGAACAGGTCGGTGCCGCGGGTGAACGCGCGGGCGCCGATCGTGCTGGCGTACGAGCTGATGTGGACGCGCACTCCGGCGAACTTACCGCCGAGCGCCGCTTCCATCCTCGCACGCACGTCGGGCGGCAAGGGCGCGCCGCCGCCGCCGCTCGGAGGCGGTTCGGTAGCAGCCGCATGGTCGGGCGCGTCGCCGCGCAGTTGGATCGGGACGAGTTGCTCGGTGATCGAGCGCTTGTTGGGCTCGGTCGGCTGCGGCGCGTTCGGCCCGGACTGGAGCTGGAGTTGGATCAGCGATACCTTGCCGACCTGCCGCGCCTCGGCCCTCGGCGTGGCGTCATGTCCGCTGACCCCGCCGCCCTTGTCAGAAACCCGATCGTCGTGCGTCGACATGTATTCCTGTTCGGCGCTGCGCGCCGCCCGAGGCGAGACTAGCAGCCGCCGAAACTGCTGCCACCGCAGGCGCTTGGGCGAGGCTAACTTGACTTAACTCAACTTGGCCAGTGGAAAAGTTCACGGGTGGCACGCAGCCAACACGCCGACGGAGTTGTCGCCTTCGTTGGGCGTCACGAGGTCGGGAAGACCATCTCCGTTCACGTCCGCTACCGCCACCGCCCTCGGATGCACACCGGTCGGGTAGTTAACTTTGGCTCGAAACGTGCCATTATCATTACCGCCCATCACGCTGACGGTGTTGCCGGGGTAGTTGGCCAGTATGATATCGGGCGTGCCGTCACCGGTCACGTCCGCCACCACTCCCCCAATGGGTCCCATATCGGTCTGGAAGTCAATTTTCGTCTGAAACGTCCCGTTCCCGTTGCCCAGCAGTACGCTCAGCGTGTTGCTCGTCGAGTTGACGACGACTAGGTCAAGCTTACTATCCCCGCTGACGTCGGCCACAGCCGTTGAAACCGGCCCGGCACCAGTCGGGTAATCGACCTTGGCTTGAAATGTGCCATTGCCAGCATTGCCTACCAGCACACTCACGGTGCTCGCATCGTAATTTACGACGAGAAGGTCTGGATCTCCGTCACCACTCACGTCTGCTGCTGTCACCGCAACCGGCCGCACGCCAGTTGGATAGTCAACCTTGGCTTGAAACGTTCCGTCGCCGTTACCGACGAGTACAGTGACCGAGTCGGCGTACTCGTTGGCGACCACGAGGTCAGGCTTGCCATCGCCGCTCATGTCCGCCACTGCAACCGCGAGTGGATTCATCCCCGTTGAATAGTCCACCTTGGCTCCGAACGTACCGTTGCCATTGCCGACCAACACACTTACCGTACTGGCAATTAAATTTGCGACGACGATGTCTGGGTGACCATCTCCGGTGAGGTCGGCCACCGCCATCCCGGAAGGCGTCGAGCCGGTTGCATAATCGACCTTCGCCTGAAACGTGCCATCACCATTGCCGGTCAAAACACTCACCGTGTTGTCACCGGCGTTGGCAACCACTAGATCGAGCTTCCCGTCGCGGCTCACATCGGCGATCGCTATCGCTCTGGGCGTCTCTCCCGTCGTATACCCTACGCTTGATAAGAAACCGGGCTGTGGGCAACCTGATGTAGCGGCATCAGCGGCGGCGGCGGCGTCGCGCGTGACTCCATCGCTAGCACCATCTCCCGCGACATCGCCAGCATCATTCGGCGTTCTGGTAAAGGCGACGTCTGGAATTTTACACGCCGCCACCATGACGAATGCAACCAAGTGCCAACGAGCCAGCATCAGATCTCCCCGATCGCGGCATGCACGTGGACACCAGATCATGGGAGGCACGTAGCTTCCAGCATGATCAAGCGGTTAGACTCACCGTCAGCCACCACAATATCCGGCCCACCATCGCTGGTCACGTCGCCCACCGCGATCGAACGCGGCGACAGACCGGCGGGATAGGCGACCTTGGGCTGAAGTGTGCCATCGCCATTTCCGATCAATACGCTCACCGTACGGGCGAGCGAGTTCTCGACCACGAGATCGGGCTTGCCGTCACCGCTGACGTCCGCGGCCACCAACACCCTCGACGCCATTCCAGCCGGATAGTCGACGCTGGCTTGAAACGTCCCATTACCATTGCCAAGCAACACTGTCACGTTGCCAAGAAAAGCGCTCACATCTATCGCCTGGCTGGCTATCGCGAGGTCGGGCTTGGCGTCGCCATTCAGGTCAACGATCACGACCGAATACGGCAAACCGATCGAATAGTCGACCTTCGACTGAAACGTGCCATCGCCGTTGCCTGCCAACACGCTCACCGTACCGGCGTTCCCGTTGGCCACCACGAGGTCGGCTCGTTTGTCGCCATTCACGTCCGCCAAGGCCACCGACCGCGGCTTCGAAGCGGTCGGATAGTCGACCTTCGCTTGAAATGTGCCATTACCGTTGCCTATCAAGACGCTTACCGTGTCAGCGCTGAGGTTGGTAACGATCAAATCACGCTTACCATCGCCGCTCACATCCTCAACCGCCACACTGCTCGGTTGTAGCCGGTGGGATAGTCGACCTTGGCTTGATACGTGCGATTACCATCGCCGAGCAACACACTCACAGTATTCGCCGACTGATTGGCCGTCACGGCGTCAAGCTTGCCATCGCCAGTGAGGTCCGCGACCACGACCGAAACTGGTTCGGCGCCGGTCGGATCGCCGACCGGGACTGGAAACGTGGCATCACCGTTGCCAAGCAGCACGCTCACTCCGTCGGCCAGGTTGCTGGGTACGACGAGATCGGGCCTTCCGTCGCCATTCACGTCCACCACCCCCACGGAGAACGGGTTTGCTGCCACTGGATAGTCGACCTTTGGCAGAAACGAACCATTGCCATTGCCGACCAGTACGCTCGCGGTGCTGTCGATAAAATTTGCCGTCACGAGGTCGGGCTTGCCATCGCCGTTCGCGTCAGCGACCGCTACCGCCACCGGAAACGAACCGGCCGCATAGTCGACGTAGGCTTGAAACGTGCCATCGCCGTTGCCCATCAGAGTGCTCACCGTGTTGCCACCAAAGTGACCCACGACAAGATCGGGCTTGCTATCGCCACTCACGTCCGCCACCACCACCGAGATCGGATTCATGCCCGCCGGATAATCGACTTTGGCCTTAAAGGTTCCATCCCCGTTGCCGGTCAGGACGCCCACCGTGCTGGCACTGAGGTGAGGGACCAGCAGGTCCGCCTTGCCGTCACCGGTCACGTCCGCCACCGCAACCCCACTCGCCTCTCCACTCGGATGGTCTACGAGCGCCCGCCGCTGGCCTGACTTGATGAGCGATTCGGCTTGATCAGCTTGTGTGCATGGCGTCGCCGGCTCAGGGCATCGACGGTACGCTTCGCTCTGTTGTCCCTTGGCGGACTCGCCAAACACGGCGCCTGTGACCCCGACGATCGCCGCGGCGCCCAACACCCCGAGCGCGATCTTGCGCCTCGTCGTGAAGAGCCCGCGCGGCGGCACGGCGTCGTGGTCAGTCGCACTGCCCACCTCCGGGTGTCTTGGCGGGGTCGCCGGTGACATGGCGGCAACCTTGCCAAGCTCCTTGAACTTGGGTACCTCGACACTCACCTTGGCGCCTTCGTTCGGCACGTGCACGGTGGTCTGCCACTCCTCTTGGCCGGGCGCACGCCCGACGATAACGTAGTCGCCGCCATCAACCGGTAGGCCTCGGTTCCACAGCATCGGATCGAGCGGCTTGTCGTTGCGCGTTAGTGTCAAGTCGGAGACGCGGCTCTCGTCGGAGACAGACACCGTTAAGTACGACAGTCGCGACTCGAGGGCCGCCGCCTTGGCGGTCGCCACCTCGCGCTTTCGCGGGTCCTTGACGCGCGTCAGCGCGTCTTTGTACGCGGACCATGCCGATGCCAGCTGCTGGTTCCGTTCGCGGCACTCGCCGAGCCGGATCAGCGTCCCCGCGCGCGGTTCGACGCGGTTGGACGCCTCGAAGGCGTCGCACGCCTGGGCGAGCTTGCCATCGCTCATCAGCTTGTCCCCTTCGTTGAACAGCGCCTCGGCGTCTGCGCTCTGCGCGTGCGCGCGACGGCCACCAGCCAGCCCGAGGAGAACGAGGAATGCGAGGCTAGTCGCCGCGATCGATCTTGATCGGTGCCGTGGACTTCGTCGAGCTTGCATGGTCTCTCCTGCTGCCTGGTTGGCGCGGGCCGGTGCCGTTCGCCTTGGCTTGGTTCCGTATCGGCGGCGCTGCGTCGAGCATGTCCGCGACCGGCGGTGCATCCGGAACGCCGGCGTCCTGGGCTATGGGCGCGTTCGTCCCGACGTCGACGGTCGCGGTCACAGGCACCGTTGCTGTCACCGGCATCGCATCGATGACCGACGGTGGTACGTGCGTCCCGGCGGTGCTGTCGGCGCCAGCAGCGGCGGCGGGATCGATGTGCTGACTCGCCGCGCGATCAGGGCGCGATTCGATGAACGTCACCACCCCGCCGATCGCACCCATTCCAATGACAACGCCTGCGATCCATCGTCGTCGATTGCGTCGGAGAGCGGGCGCCGGCGTCTTGGTCTCGCCGCTGGCGCCGCCGAGCGTCGTCAAGCTCGGGTAGCCTGCATTCCCTCCGCCGGACACCGGCGTCCACCCCTGTTCGCCGGCCCCCACAGCTGGGGTCTGCGTCGCGGCAGCCGAGGCGGCGACGATCCGCTCGGCGGAGCCGATCGCGTGACCGAGCTCGAGCATCGAGGAGAAGCGCTCGTGGGGCGACTTGCTAAGGCATCGCAGGAGGATCTCGTCGACAAGCGCTGGGATGCTTGGGATGCGCGACGAGGCCAGAGGCGGAGGCTCACGAAGATGGGCCGCGATCAGCTCACCGCTGCTCTCGCCATCAAACGGCGGTCGCCCCGTCAGCATCGCAAACATGACGCAGGCGATCGAGTAGATGTCCGAGCGATGGTCGATGTCGGCGGCACCGCGGCACTGCTCGGGCGACATGTACACCGGCGTGCCCATCACCAGGCCCGTCCTCGTCTTGAGCTTGCCGGGTTCGTCGCCCGAGAGCTTCGCGATGCCGAAGTCGAGGATCTTGACGCGCTCACCACCAGTCACGGCGGAGTCGCCGACGATGAAGAGGTTCTCCGGCTTGAGATCGCGATGAACGATTCCCTTCGCATGCGCCGCGGCGAGCGATGAGCAGATCAACCGCACGAAGCGCAGGCAATCACCGAGGCCGAAGCGCCCGATACGCCGGAGACGCGCATCCATGGGCTCACCAGCGAGCAGCTCCATCACGATGAACGCGCTGCCGTCCGTGTGATAGCCGAAGTCGAAGATCTGGACGATGCCGGGATCGGCGATCTGGGTCACCGCACGCGCTTCGTTGAAGAAGCGACCGACGATCTCTTCGTTCGCCGACAGCGACGGCAGCAACACCTTGATCGCGGCCTTTCGGCCGAGCAGCGTATGCTCGGCAAGGTAGACGGTGCCCATACCGCCCTCGCCGATCTTCGAGAGCACGCGGTAGGTCCCGATCGTCGCGCTGCGATCGATCCCGCCGTGCCCACCAGCCCCTTGCATACGCGGGCCATGTAGCCTCATGACGAAAACTCTGTCAACGCCGCGGGCCGATCACTGGACCAGCGGCACGCTCGTGGAGATAGCAACGGCCAGCTCCAGATCCTCGACGGTGACGGGATCGCGCATCGTTGCCGGACGCTGCCGCTGTGCGCCACGCTTCGCCCTGACGTGCCATCGCAGCGAATGCGGCCCCCTGCGATCCGCAAGGTCATCCACCCAAAATCACCGCAGGAGGCCGGCTCCGACAACGACGGCTGGCAGCCACCCCCGCGTCGGGATGAATACGTGAGGATATCCAGATAGATCACACACGTCGGCGCAACGGGGACGACAAAGCTGCCCGAGCGTCTCGCTCATTGTAGGATGCGGCGAGTCGCGGAGTGCTCGTCGCCGCGCTCTTGGGAGTTACTTGATGTCGAAGCGCTGGCTCGGGCTACTGATCCTTCTCGTCTCGTTCGCTGGCGGCGGCGTCGCGCACGCGACCATCACCGCCACGCCCCTCGCGATCGACGCCGGTCCCGTTCCTGTAGGCTCGTTTGGGACAGGGCAGACCACGCTGACCGACGACGTCAACGAGTCCGTCACGCTCGTCTTGGACACAGGAGGAGAATGTGATCGGTTCCAGATCACGTCGCCGACGTCGCTGATGCTCAGCAACACGGGGAGCGCCGTGATCGTCCGGTTTACGCCTGCCGCGGTCACCCAAAGCACTTGCAAAATCTCGGTGATCGGCGCTGGCCCGGTAACCTTGAAGATGATCGATGTGTCGGGCGACGGCACCGCCGCAACACCCGTGCTCAGCGTCTCGCCCGCCGGTCCGCTAGCGTTCGGCACCATCGAGGTGGGTCACCCCTCCACGCCGCCGGTGACCGTGACGGCGACGAACACCGGCAACGCACCGCTCACCATCACGACCGCGACCATCAACACGGGCACCAGCAACTACAACCTCAGCGCCCCCGTAGGCACGCAGCCCATCCCTCCGAGCGGCACGCTGCGGTGGACCATCTCGTGCGATCCCGCAGCCCAGGGCACCGCGAACGGCAACTTCCAGATCGTCTCGAACGCGCCGACCAACGGCACGGTGAACGTGGGGCTGACCTGCAGCGGTGAGGAAGCCGTGCTGGCCACCGACGTGCCGAGTATCGATTTCGGCGCCCTCGTGCTGTCCGGCGTCCGGACCCGACCGGTCAAGCTCACCAACACCGGCAACGTCGACATCGTCAGCAACCTCGCGGCGAGCTTCGACAAGCCCGGCTATTCGATCGACCCCTCGACGCCGCTGCCCACAACGCTCGCGAGCGGCGCGTTTGTCGATCTCCTCGTCCGCTTCGCGCCCGTGCTCGCCACCGATGGCGGCGCCGGCAGGGTCACGTTCAGCGGCAAGTGGGGCGCGGGCGCCGCGAACACGGCCTCGAAGTTCGTGACGCTCGCCGGGACGACGATCGACGTTGGCGTGCTCCCCGCGAACGGGCTCAACTTCAACGACTTCCCGTTCGATAGCGCGCCGACACGGGTCTTCCAGGTCAAGAACGGCGGCGGCACCCCCGTCGGGATCGATCCGCTGGTGTTCTTCCCGGACGCCGGCACAGCGACGGGCGAGGTGGTGATCGAGTCGATCAAGGTCGGCAACGCGACCAGGGCGTTGCCGACCACGCTCGCTGCAAACACGACGCTCGACGTCACGATCAAGGCGGTGCCCGCCAACCGGATGGGTACGGTCAGCGGCCACTTCGTCATGCACTCGACGACGGCCGGCATCCCGGATCAGAACCTCAATGTCACCGGCAACGCGACGGCGGCGACGATCACGACGACCAATGTCGACTTCGGACCGACGGATCTCGACGACCCGGCGGTCCACACGCAGACCGCGACGATCGCGAACGGCGGGACCGGGCCGCTCACGATCAGCTCGATCACGCCGCTCGGCGTGACCGGGGCGTTCACGGTCACCGCCGCCGCGGGCCAGGTCGCGCCCGGCAGCTCGATGCCGATCACGATCACCTACAAGCCCACGACGACGCGCGCGGCCGACAACCCCGACATGATCGCGCTCACGGTGAGCTTCACCGGCGTGATCGGCGGGCCGCCGACCTCGACGATCCTGGTGACGGGCCGCGGCATCGATCGCGTGTTCGTGCTCGGTGACATGCCGGTGTTTCCGACGACGTTCCGCAACCCCGGCACCCAGGCGCCGGTGCGGACGGTCAGCGTGCGCAACGGCGGCGAGGCGGTGCTGAAGATCACCGAGCTCGCGATCGCCGGCGACCCGGTGTGGTCGCTGCTCGACGCCGCGCCGGTCGACATCGCCGGCGGCGCGAGCCACGACTTCATGGTCCGGTTCGCGCCGAGCACGATCAGCGACGCGCTGCCGGGCCAGCTCACGATCACCAGCAACGACAACGGCAATCCGACGACGATCATCCCGCTGACGGGCAGCAGCATCGCGCGCGACGTCGTGTTCGAATCGTCGACGATCGACGTCGGCTACGTCGGCATCGGCATCCCGACCGCGGTCGACTTCCTCGGGGTCGTCAACCGGGACGCGAGCAACGACTTCACGATCCATGCGATCGAGCTGACCGGCGGTGACACGTTCCGGATCGCCGACGCGTCGGATGTCGCGCTCGAGCGCGGGTCGACCAAGCAGTTCGCGCTGACCGTGTCGCCGACCACCGCCGGTCCGTTCGAGACCACCGCGACGCTGTTCCTCGATCAGGATCCGATCGAGCAAGGCCACGTGACGATCACCGGCAACGCCGTGTTCGTCGACGCGCATGGCAGCGGCGGCTGCGACGCGGGCGGCGCGCGTGGCGCGGGTGGCCTGGCGATCGGCCTCGCCGCGCTGCTGGTCGGGCGGCGCCGACGGCGGATCGCGCCGGCCGCGCTCGCCGCGCTGGTCGTCGCGGCGCCGGTCGCGCACGCCGACGGCGTCGACCTCGCGGTGTTCGCGCCCACCCCGGCGACCACCGGCACGGGCTTCCAGCTGCGCGCGCCCGACGTCGGCGCGCCCGGTAGCTGGGCGGTCAGCTCGGTCCTGTCGTTCGCGTCCAAGCCGCTCGTGCTCGAGGCGTTCACGCCCGACGGCCAGTCGATCTCGACGGACGCGCTGGTCGAACGCAGCACGCAGCTCCGCCTCGGAGCCGCGTTCGCGTTCCGCGATCGCTTCGAGGTCGGCGCCGACCTGCCGCTCTACACCCAGAGCGGTCAGGACCAGGGCGAGCCGCAAGAGGGCGTCACGCCACCACCGGTCAGCGGCAACGCGATCGGCAACCTCGCGCTGCACGGCAAGGTCCGGTTAGCGCGCGCGGCGAGCCGCGCCGGCGCATTCGGGCTCGGCGCCGGCGCGACCATCACGATCCCGACCGCCACCGATGGCCAGTTCACCGGCGCCGACGAGCCCGCCGTCCGGCTCCTGCTGCTCGCGGCGTTCACGCCGACGGCGCTGGCGTCGCGGCTCACGATCTCGCTCAACGGCGGCGGCGTGCTGCGCGGCAAGACCGAGTACGCCAACATCGCGCAGCAGAGCGCGGTGGCGTGGGGCGTCGGCGCGTCGTTTCGCATCATCGATCCGCTGTGGGCGACCGCCGAGGTGTTCGGCGAGGCGACGCCGTCGGGCAAGCGCGGTCAGGGCGCGGCTGGCGACATGCCGCCCGCCGAGCTGCTCTCGCCGGTCGAATGGCTCGCCGGGGTGCACGTGCAGGCCGGCCGCCAGGTCGCGATCGGCCTCGCCGGCGGCCGCGGGCTGACCAGCGCGCTCGGCACGCCCGAGGTGCGCGGCGTGCTGTCGCTCTCGTTCGTGCCGCGCGCGACGCGCCTCGCGCCGATCCACGGGCCGGAGACGCCGCGGTTCGACGGCGACGCCGACGGTGACGGCGTCCGCGACAGCGTCGACAAGTGTCCGGACGAGGCCGAGGACAAGGACATGTTCGACGACGCCGACGGCTGTCCCGATCCCGACAACGATCACGACGGCGTCCCCGACGCGCAGGACAAGTGCCCGATCGACGCCGAGGACAAGGACGGCTTCGAGGACGGCGACGGCTGCCCCGATCGCGACAACGACGGTGACGGCATCCCCGACGCGCAGGACAAGTGCCCCAACGACCCCGAGGACAAGGACGGATTCCAGGACCTCGACGGCTGTCCCGATCCCGACAACGATCGCGACGGCATCCCCGACGACAAGGACAAGTGCCCGAACGAGCCCGAGACGATCAACGGCCTCGCAGACGACGACGGCTGCCCCGACAAGGGCGACTCGACGATCCTGCTGTCGCCCGATCGCATCGAGATGCTCGACCCGGTGCAGTTCGCCGGCGGGAGGCTGACGCGCGCGAGCCTCGGGCTGCTCGCACAGGTCGCAGCGACGCTGCGCGCGCACACCGAGATCGTCCGCGTGCGGATCACCGTGCACGTCCAGCCGACGCGCGACAGCGACGCCGACCAGGCGCGGTCCGAGGTGCGCGCGCGCGCCGTGCGCGACTGGCTCGTGCAGTGGGGCATCGCCGCGAGCCGGGTCGAGGCGCGCGGCTTCGGCGGCAGCAAGCCGCTGGTGCCGCCCGATCGCCGCGGCGCGGCCAAGGTCAACGACCGGCTCGAGCTGATCATTCTCGAGCGGAAGTAGCGCGCGCGAGGACCAGCCCGGTGATCGCGCCCGCGCCAGCATCGCGCAGCGCGCGGGCCGCCGCGGCGAGCGTGGCGCCGGTGGTCATCACGTCGTCGACGAGCACGACGGCGCGGCCGCGCAGCGCGGCGCCGGTCGCGACGAACGCGCCGCGGACGTTGGCGGCGCGCTCGGCGGCGGGCAGCGTGCTCTGCGCCGGAGCGTGGCGCACGCGTCGCAGCGCGCCGACCGGCGGTGCGATCGCCGCGAGCGTGCAGGCGTGGCGCGCGAGCAGCCACGCGTGGTCGTAGCCGCGCACGCAGCGCCGCCGCCAGTGCAGCGGCACCGCGACGACGATCGCGTCTTGCTCGGCGACCGCGGCGGCGAGCACCGGCGCCCACAGCGGCGCGACGTCGCGCGCGATGTGGGCGCGGCCGGCGAACTTGAGCCGCCGGATCGCCGACGCGAGCTGGCCGCCGAACCGCCACGGCGCGACCATGCGATCGATCGGCAGCGGCCGCCGTGCGCAGCGCCGGCACACCCGCGCCTCGGCGTCACCCTCGGCCCGCGCCGTCGACTCGGTGTCGTCGTCGCGCGCCGGCTCGCTCGGCTCGGCGCAGCGCGGACACGCCGGCCCGAGCTCGACCAGCGAGGCGCGACAGGCATCACACAAGGTCACCGCTGGCTCGCCGCAGGCGGCGCACTGCGGACGGAACATCCAGTCGGCGATCGACGCGAGCACGGCCATGGCACGCGATATCGCACCGGCGGCCGAACGGTTGCGTCCGGATTCGCTTGTCGCCGCCGAAACAGTAGACTCGCCGCGTCGTGATCTCGCGTCCGCCGGCGATCGACCTCTGCTACGTCTACGAGCCGAGCTTCGTCGACGGCCGTGCGCGCGAGGACATCCTGCGCTGGCTCGCCACGCTGGTCCCGCTGTGGGAGCTCCGGTACTCGACCCGCCGCCCGCCCCCGCCCGGCAAGCAGCAGCGCCCGCTGCTCCGCCCGGTGTACTGGCTGGGCAACTGGCAGTTCGCGTGCCTGGGCTACTACGAGCCGCCCCGGCGCACCTTCAACGTCGCGGTGGCCGCCGAGCCGTTCCCGCCGGTGCTCGCGCGGCTGGTCGCCCAGATCGAGCGCCGCGTGCGCGACGGCTTCCCGCCGCGCGTCGTGCCGCGGCGCTGGCACCTCAACACGTGCCTGGTCAACTTCTACGGCGACAAGCTCGAGGGCGGTCGCGAGGTCGACGCCGCGCGTGTCGGCGAGCACCGCGACTTCGAGCCCGGCCCGGTCGGCTCGCTGTCGCTCGGCGAGCGCGCGCGCTTCCAGTTCGTCCGGCGCGGCGCGCGCGATGCGCCGCCGGTGCGAACTCAGTGGCTCGAGGACGGCTCGCTGCAGGTGTTCGGCGGGCCCTACTGGAAGGACGACCTGCTGCACCGCGTGCAGCGCGTCGACGACAAGCACGCGCTCGACCTGCCGCCCGCGATCGCCGGGTTCCGCACCCGGCGCGTCAACTTCACGTTCCGCTACGTGCCCGACGAGCACGTCGTGCCGTTCGCCGGCCTGCCGCCGGGCGCGCGCGACGACGTCCGGGACTATGTCGCGACGCTCGCCCGCGGCTCGACGTTCTTCGCCCAGGCGCTCGCCAGCGAGCGGCCCCGCCCGCAGCCCGACGCGCCACGGATCACCTGAGCCGAGCGAAGCGAGGCGATCTGCTGCCGCGGGTGGCAGGCAGCGCACACCGGCTGCTATCGTCGGGCATGGCGCTCACCGATCGCATCGTCCCGCTGTGTGACCTCTTGCTGGGCGCCGCGTACGCCGACCTCGAGCTCAAGGATGTCGAGGACGACGAGCTGCGCGGGATGCTGGCCGACCTGTCGGGTGCCGAGCTGACCACCGAGCTCGAAGCCCAGATCGCCGCGTTCGATCCCCAGGCCTTCGATCTCGCGGCCACCGCCGCGGCGTTCAAGCAGGACTCGGCGGACGACCGGCGCCGCCTGCTGTTCCTGGTCGCCGCGATCAACGACGCCGACGACGAGATCGATCTCGCCGAGGACGACTACCTGCGCGCGCTGTGCGCCGCGCTCGAGCTGCCGAGCGAGGCGCTCGCCGGCATGACGGTCGACGTCGAGGTCGAGGAGCTGCGCGAAGACTTCGCCAAGATCCGGCGCGGTCCGCCGCCGGTCCCGGGCAAGCGCGACGGCTCGGTCGACATCGATCTCTAGCGCGCGCCGCTAGTCCGGGCCGCCGTCGTCGTGCTCGATCTCGCCGGTCCAGTACACGTAGTCGCGCCACGCGTCCGGCACCGAGCGCGTGCTCACCCGGATCTGCACCGACGGCATCCAGCGCGGGCGCTCCGGCGTCGACAGCAGCGCCATGCGGGCCTCGGCCGGCGTGCGGTTGGACTTGCGCGCGTTGCACGTCACGCAGCACGACACGATGTTGTCCCAGGTCGTCCGGCCGCCGCGCGACCGCGGGACGACGTGGTCGTAGGTCAGCCGATCGATGCCGCACGTCGCGCCGCAGTACTGGCAGCGGTGGCCGTCGCGCGCGTAGATGTTGACGCGCGAGAACTTCACCGGCCGGGCGTGGCGCCGGAACGCCTTGTGCAGCCGGACGACGGCCGGGACCTGGACGATCATCGAGCTCGTGCGGACCTGCGCGTCGTACTCCTCGACGACCTCGACCTTGCGCAGCGTGATCAACGTGATCGCGCGCTGCCAGGAGATGACCTTGATCGGCTGGTAGCCTTGATCGAGCAGCAGCGTACGAGTGGCATCGGTGTGCATCACGGCGCGTCTCCTGGTCGTGTGTTACCGGGGTGGCGCCCTCTCGCTGAGCTGCACCTGGATAGGAATTGATCCGCGTGGTGCCCGCGCGATGTAGAGTCGCGCGCGCACCCGAAATGTAAAAAAGGCCGCGCGGTGGTTCCGGGCGGCCCTGCGTGCGACGTGACAGTGAGTCACGAGGCGAGCACCGGGCCTCCGCGGGGATCACGGCTTCCACCGAGGAACCGGATGCCAAAGCCGCGCGCGGAGCCGACGCCGGGGCACGTGCCCTGCCACACAAACAACCACGCCAGCGACGGCGCGGCGAAGCTCGGCGGTAGCGCGGGATGTTTCGACATGGCGTTCGACGGTGGTGAAATTAGATAGCCGTATCGCCGACAACTGTCAAACAGATTATTCGCGAGATTGATAACGACGCACCAGGACTGGTGTTTGCTCACAACGGATCATCGGTCAGCGTGACGATCGTGACCGGCGCGCCGAGCCCGAGCTCCACGCGGCGCTGCGAGGCCAGAAGCTCCCCGCCGGCCTCGACCGGCGACTCGACGTCGAGCTCGACGGCGACGCGCTCGCACAGGAAGTCGCTGGTGTGCTCGGAGAAGTACTCGCCGCGAAACGCCGCCGGGACGTGGCGCAGGATCTCGATCAGCTTGCCGTCGCCGCAGCGCAGGTGGAAGCGGTCGCGCCGGACGTGGCTGAACGCGAACATCCGGAGGCCGAAGCCGAAGAACGGGATCGTGCCGCCGGCGACCAGCGTACAGGCGCCCTGCCACAGCACCTCGCCCGCCGCGATCTCGCGGCCGGTCGCGCCACCCTTGGCCATCTCGATCGCCGGCGCGCCGAGGTTGGTGACCACGGCGCGTGCCCGGTTGTCGCGCGCGAACCGCGGGATCGAGCGCAGCGCGACCGACAGCGCGTAGCGCGCGCCGCCGCCGAGGAAGCGCTTGGCGCCCGGCATGCGATCGAGCCGGCGGCCGACGATGTGGTGATCCTCGAGCAGCTGGGCGTCGAGCCCGAGGCCGACGAACGGCGCGCGCATGCCGAGGACTTCCACCATCGGCAAGGTGCGCCAGGTGCCCTCG
>Ga0307513_10004737_pt1 | contig 18072 bp, 15 predicted proteins | sample 15_EM_MG_FD_202174 | JGI IMG/M metagenome (GOLD analysis project Ga0307513, IMG submission 202174) | Populus trichocarpa ectomycorrhiza microbial communities from riparian zone in the Pacific Northwest, United States - 15_EM | ecosystem: Host-associated > Plants > Roots > Unclassified | place... | reverse complement strand
CTCACGGCCGCGCAGAAGATGCAGATGCGTGCGCTGATCCGCCAGGCCTGCGGGCCGGGCTCGGTGTGGCGGCCGACGGTGACGCCGAACGCGCCGCCGGGCAGCCCGTGGCGCAATGCGGACTTCGGGCCGCGGCTGGCGTTCGAGCGGTCCGGCGAGAGCTGGTATTCGAACAACTCGCAGTGGTACCGCGCCGGCGGCAAGGCCTTTGCGGTCAACTTCTGGTATGCGACGCTGATGTGCGTCAGCGAAGCGACGCTGGAGCTCATCAACAGCCGCCTGCCCGACCCCTACGCGGCGATGAGCCCGGGCGAGTTCTTCGCCGAGCTGTACGCGCTGTACTACGACCGCGACGACCCGCAGCGCAAGAACATCCCAGCCGACGTGATGGCCTGGATCGACAAGCAGCTCGGCCAGCCGGTGGCGGCGCGGGCGCCGATGCCGAAGTCGCTGATCGGTGCGAAGGCGAGGCCGGGCAAGGAGCCGCCGCGGCGGGCGAGGAGCCAGTAACCCTACGCTCGCTGCACCGACAATCTTGCTTACCCATTCATCTTTCGCCATGACCGACCCGAAAACAGCCAAGGCCGCACCGGCCCTGTACGGCCGCGTGAGCGAGATTCTGGATGCCGCGCGCACGGGCATCGCGCGCACCGTCAACACCACGCAGGTGCTTGCCAATTGGCTGGTGGGCCGTGAGATCGTCGAGGAAGAACAGAGTGGCGAGCGCCGCGCAGGCTACGGTGCCAAGCTGCTGGCCCGGCTCTCATCGCGTTTGACGCGCAAGTACGGGCGCGGCTACTCGGTGGACAACTTGGAGGCCTTCAGGCAGTTCTATCTGCAGTACCCGCAACTGATTTCCGAGACAGTGCGTCGGAAATTGGCCCTGCCTGCGATTTCCGAGACGGTGTCTCGGAAATCTGCCGCCGCGGGTGTCGTCGCGCCGCCGCGGCCGGGCCGATTGCACGCTGACCTGTCGTGGAGCCACTACCGCTGCCTGCTGCGTGTGAGCCGTCAGGCGGCGCGCGACTTCTACGAGATTGAAGCCGTCAGGCAGGGCTGGTCGGTGCGTGAACTGTCGCGTCAGGCTGGGAGCCTGTTGTTCGACCGGCTTGCCAAGAGCCGCGACAAGGCGGGCGTGCTGCGCCTGGCAAGCCGCGGGCACGAAGTGATGGGGCCGATCGACGTGTTGCGCGACCCCGTGGTGATGGAATTCCTGGGGCTGCCAGAGTCGCACCGGCTCGTCGAATCGAAGCTCGAGCAGGCGCTGATCGACAACCTGCAGCACTTCCTGCTCGAGTTGGGCACCGGGTTCGCCTTCGTCGCGCGCCAGCAGCGCATCACGCTGGATGGCGACCACTTCTACATCGACCTCGTCTTCTATCACTCGGTGCTGAAGTGCTTCGTCCTCGTGGATCTGAAGGTCGGCAAGCTCACGCATGCCGATCTGGGGCAGATCGAGTTCTACGTGAACTACTACGACCGTGAACGCCGCACCGAAGGCGACAGCCCGACGGTCGGGTTGGTGCTGTGTTCCGACAAGAACGATGCCGTCGTGAAGTACACGCTGGGAGAGCAGCAGGGGCGCAACATCTTCGCCAGCCGCTACCAACTGCACCTGCCCACCGAAAAGCAACTGCAGCGAGAGCTGAAGCGTGAGCTGCGCCAGTTGCTGCCGGCGCCCGGTGCGGCGCCTGTCGTGGCAAAAAAAGCGAAGAAGTAGCCGGACCCTGATTTAGGAATAAGCGAGCGGCAGGCCGACGTAGTTCTCGGCCATCGCCGTTTGCGCGGCGAGCGAGCCCGACAGGTATTCCAGCTCGGCCAGCTGCATCTTCGCGCCGAACGCGCCGTTCTCCGGGAATCGGTGCATCAGCGATGTGAACCACCATGAGAAGCGCTCGGCCTTCCAGATCCGCGCCAGCGCGCGTTCGGAATAGCGGTCCAGGCCCTCGCTGCTGCCGGCATAGTGTTCGGCCAGCCCGCGCGCGAGCCGGCCGACGTCGGCCGCCGCCAGGTTCAGCCCCTTGGCGCCGGTCGGCGGCACGATGTGCGCGGCGTCGCCGGCCAGGAACAGGCGGCCGAAGCGCATCGGTTCGGCCACGAAGCTGCGCAGCGGCGCGATGCTCTTCTCGATGGCCGGGCTGGTGACCAGCCGCTCGGCATCCTCGGCCGGCAGCCGGCGCCGCAGTTCGTCCCAGAACGCAGCGTCCGACCACTGCTCGACCTTTTCGTCCAGCCCGCATTGCACGTAGTAGCGGCTGCGCGTCTTGCTGCGCATGCTGGCCAGCATGAAGCCGCGCTCGGTGTTGGCGTAGATCAGCTCGTCGCTGACCGGCGGCACGTCGGCCAATACGCCCAGCCAGCCGAACGGATAGACCTTCTCGAACGTGGTGATCGCACCCGGCGGCACGCTGGCGCGGCAGACCCCGTGAAAGCCGTCGCAGCCGGCGATGAAGTCGGCCTCCAGCCGCTGCTCGACGCCGCCGTGGCGGAAGATCACGACCGGCCGTTCGCCGTCGAAGCCTTCGATCTCGACGTTCTCGGCCTCGTAGACCGTCTTCAGCCCGGCCGCCTGGCGGTGCTCCATCAGGTCGCGCGTGACCTCGGTCTGGCCGTAGACCGTGACCCGCTTGCCGGTCAGCGCATGGAGGTCGATCCGCTGCCGGCGGCCGCCGAAGCAGAGGCCGACGCCGTCGTGCGGCAACCCTTCGGCGTGCAGGCGTTCGCTGACGCCGGCTTCGTCGAGCAGGTCGACCATCACCTGCTCCAGCACGCCGGCGCGGATGCGGCCGAGCACGTAGTCGGCGCTGCGCTGCTCGATGACCACGTGTTCGATGCCGGCGCGGTACAGCAGTGCGCCGAGCAGCAGCCCGGCCGGGCCGGCGCCGATGATGGCAACCTGGGTGCGCATGGTTTGTCTCGCTTTGTCGTTTTGATCCAGCCCCGAGCGTAGGCCGCGACGCGCCGCAGCTCAATGGACGGATGCCGCCAGCGCTTGCACAATTCGAACATGGCCCGCCCTGCCAACGCCCGCTTGCCGGCCTACGCGCTGTACGGCGAAGCCGACCGCTCGCCGGCCGCCGACCCGCTGCACTGCGAGTCGATCGCCGCCCGCAGCGGCCTGCACGACTGGGAGATCCGCCCGCACCGCCACGAGTCGCTGTTCCAGGTGCTGGTGGTCGCGCGCGGCCGCGCCGAGGCCCTGCTCGACGGCCGCGTCGAGGCGCTGGCCGGCCCGGCGTTGGTGACGGTGCCGCCGCTGGCCGCGCACGGCTTTCGTTTTTCGCCCGCCGTCGACGGCCTGGTCTTCACGGTCGTCGAACGCCATCTGCAAGCCTTGCTCGCCGGTCACGCCGAATTGGCAGCGGCGCTGATGCAGCTGCGCGGCTGGCCGCTGCGCCGCGCCGACCCGGCGACGCGCGCCTTGCTCGCCGCGGCGCACGCGCTGCGCGACGAAGTCCAGGGCCACGCACGCTGGCGCGGCCCGGCGATCGATGCCGCGCTGCTGCGGCTGGCGGTCGGCGTCGCGCGCGCGCTGCCGCCGGCGCCCGCGCATGGCACAGCCGCGCCCGAGCGCGCGCTGGCCCACGTCCAGCGCTACCGGGCGCTGGTCGAGGCGAACTACCGCGCGCAGCCGTCGCTGGCGGCACTGGCGGCGCAGGTCGGCATCACGCCGACCCAGCTCAACCGCGTCTGCCGCCAGGTGCTTGGCCATTCGGCGCTCGGCGTGCTGCACGCCCGGCTGGCGCTCGAAGCGCAACGCGACCTGGCCTATACGACGATGAGCGTGAAGCAGATCGGCCTCGAACTCGGTTTCGCCGATGCCGCCTACTTCACGCGCTTCTTCGCCCGCCAGGCAGGCCGCACGCCGACCGCCTGGCGGGCCGCGGCGGTCGTCGCCTGAAGCCGCGCCGGTCAGCCAGTCGCGAGTTGCGCGCCGCACTTGGCGCAGAACAAGGCGCCGGGGGGCGCCGATGTGCCGCAGCGCAAACAATGAACGCCGGCTTGGACCGAGCCGAGGTCGATGTCCAGACCGGGGTCGCTGTCGAGGTCGAGGTCGACCGCCGTCGGCGGCACGCTGGCCAGCGCCGCCGAGGTGCGCAACTGCTGCGTGATCTGCGCTGCCGACGGGCCGTCGGCAGCACCGGCCAGCGCCCGTTCGCCGAGGTTCAGTGCGGCGATGCGAGCCTGGTCTTCGCTCGACCCCGGCGCCACCAGCACGCTCTGGCCGCGCGCGAACTGAACCAGGTGCGCGGCCAAAGCCTTGGCCTCCTTCTCGGTCGAGAACATCGCGGTCACCTGGCGCGCATCGTCCTTGCCGAAGACCACCGATTCGATCCGCGAGCGCCAGATCCGCAAGGTCATGGCCTCGGTCCGCACGACGTCGTTCTCGGTGTTCATGCGGCTCGAGAAGTTGTTGCCGGTGCCGATCCGCGAGGTCTGCCAGGTGCCGATCAGCTCAACCCAGATCAGCACCGATTCGAAGTTGAAGCGGCCCCACAGCTTGCCCGACGACTGGAAGCAGAACGCGGCGACGAAGGCCAGGATCGCCGACGTGCCGAGCAGCGAAAAGCGGTTCTGCTGCCAGCCGGCGAGCGCGTCGAAGCCGCGCACGAAATTCAGCGACATGACCACTGCCACCACCACCAGCGCCACCGCGAACAGGTCCAGCAGCAGCAGCGGCAGGTGGCGGCGGTCGGCGAAAGCGGCGCCGAAGCCCGGCGCCTTGGTGCCCGAGACCGGCAGCGGCTGCGTTTCGTCGAACAGCTCGCCGGCGAAGTTGCCGCTGCTGGTGGCCGCGGTCACGAGCGGGTCGATGCGCGCATAGCGCCGGTTCGGGATGCGCTCGGTCCACTCGTTCTGCAAGGTGCGGTCGAGCTCGTCCATCAGCGTCGATGGCGGCGCGTTCATCGACAGCCGGCCCTGCTCGACGCTGGCCCGCGTCTGCGGTGCGCTGTCGACCTGCGCCAGCACCGCGGCCATCGCGAGCGTGGAGGCGACGAGCGATGTGCACAGCATGACGAAGGTCTGCGTGTTCAGCGAAAAGCTGCCCAGGCGCGGCAGGTTCGGGCCGAGCAGGCCGATCAGCACCGGGCCGAGGATGGCGGTGGCGATCAGCCCGATCAGCGATGCGGTGGTCAGCCGCGCGCGGTGCTGCGACAGCACCGGTTTGAGGAGGAAGAAGAGGCCGAAGGCGAAGTACAGGAAGCCGATCCACGGCCGCGTGGCCTCGGTGCCGAAGACCAGCCACGAGAAGACGAAGCTGAGCAGCGTGGCGGCGATCGCGGCCAGGTTGAAGATGTAGCGCCGGGCCAGGAACTGGACTTCCTGCGGCGCGGTGATCAAGGTCGGCGCCCAGTGGTACAGCAGGCCTTCGATGGCACCTTGCGGTTCGGGGTAGGTCAGGCCGCCCTGGCGCAGCATGTCCTTCACCTTGTCGGCGGCCGGCGAGCCGCCGGTGGCGCCGACCGGGATCTCGGGCGCCAGCGATGCCGGCCGTCCGCGGCCGAAGAAGAAGCGCAGCCGGCGCGCCGCCGTCGCCGCGCAGGCCAGGCCGGCCGCCAGCATCAGGATGCCGGTCAGCAGCGGCGCGGCGGCCAGGCGCAGCGCCTGGTCCTGCATGGCGCTGCGCGCCCACCACAGGCTGGTGACGCCTGCCGCCAGCAGCAAGGCGGCGCACAGCCAGAGCAAACGGTTCTGCAGCCGGTACGGGTTGGGCAGCTCGAGCAGCTTGGACTCGGAGCTGTAGTCGTAGGCCATGGCGCGCACTCCCCGGCGTCGGTCGGACCGCGCAGTGTAGGGGCCGCGCGCGGCGACGCGAACGTCAGACTCGTTCGAGCACCAGCGCGATGCCCTGGCCGACGCCGATGCACATCGTGCACAGCGCGTAGCGGCCGTTGATGCGGTGCAACTGGTTGACGGCGGTGGTGGCCAGGCGCGCGCCGCTGGCGCCGAGCGGGTGGCCGAGCGCGATGGCACCGCCGTTCGGGTTGACGCGCGGGTCGTCGTCGGCGATGCCCAGTTCGCGCAGTACCGCCAGGCCTTGCGCGGCGAAGGCTTCGTTGAGCTCGATCACGTCGAGCTGGCTCAAACGCAGGCCGGTCAGTTCGAGCACCCGGCGGGTGGCCGGCGCCGGCCCGATGCCCATGATGCGCGGCGCGACGCCTGCCGTCGCCATGCCGACGATGCGTGCACGCGGCGTCAGCCCGTGGCGTGCCGCGGCGGCTTCGCTGGCGACGAGCAAGGCGCAGGCGCCATCGTTGACGCCCGATGCGTTGCCCGCGGTCACCGTGCCGTCGGGCCTGACGATGCCCTTCAGCTTGGCCAGCACCTCCAGCGAGGTCTCGCGCGGGTGCTCGTCGTGCTTGACGACGATGGCGTCGCCCTTCTTCTGCGCCAGCGTCACCGGCACAATCTCGGCGTCGAAAAAGCCGCTCTTCTGCGCCGCCACCGCCTTCAACTGGCTGGCCAGCGCCATCCGGTCCTGCGCCTCGCGGCCGATCTTGAAGTCGGTGGCCACGTTCTCGGCGGTCTCGGGCATCGAGTCGACGCCGTAACGTTCCTTCATCAGCCTGTTGACGAAGCGCCAGCCGATCGTCGTGTCGTAGACGGCGTTGTTGCGGCTGAAGGCGCTGTCGGCTTTCGGCATCACGAAAGGCGCGCGGCTCATGCTTTCGACGCCGCCGGCGATCATCAACTGCGCTTCGCCGGACTTGATGGCGCGCGCCGCGCTGCCGAGCGCATCGAGGCCCGATCCGCACAGGCGGTTGACGGTGGCGCCCGGCACTTCGATCGGCAGCCCGGCCAGCAGCGCGGCCATCCGGGCGACGTTGCGGTTGTCTTCGCCGGCCTGGTTGGCGCAGCCGAAGATCACGTCGCCGACGGCCCGCCAGTCGACCTTCGGGTTGCGCTCGATCAAGGCGCGGATCGGAATCGCCGCCAGGTCGTCGGCGCGCACCGAAGACAGCGCGCCGCCGTAGCGGCCGAAGGGGGTGCGTTGGGCGTCGCAGATGAAGGCTTGGGTCATGATTTCATTCGATCAAGGGAACCGCGGTCACGGCTTGCACATCGGCCAGGGTCAAGCCGTTGAAGGCCTCGACCAGCCTGACGCCGGCGGGCGTGATGTCGAGCACCGCGAGGTCGGTGTAGATGCGGCTGACGCAGCCGATGCCGGTCAGCGGGTAGGTGCAGGCGGCAACGATCTTGCTGTCCTTGTAGACCCCGCCGGACTTGGTCTGGTGCTCCATCATCACACAGGTCTTCTTCGCTCCGATCGCCAGGTCCATCGCGCCGCCGACCGCCGGAATGGCGTCGGCGGCGCCGGTGTGCCAGTTGGCGAGGTCGCCGCCCGCGCTGACCTGGAAAGCGCCGAGCACGCAGATGTCGAGGTGGCCGCCGCGCATCATCGCGAAGCTGTCGGCGTGGTGGAAGAAGGCGCCGCCGGGCAGGATCGTGACGGGCTGTTTGCCGGCGTTGATGAGGTCCCAGTCTTCGTCGCCGGGCGGCGGCGCCGGGCCCATGCCGAGCAGGCCGTTTTCGCTGTGCAGGAAGATCTCGCGCTCTTTCGGCAGGTGGTTGGCCACCAGCGTCGGCAGGCCGATGCCGAGGTTCACGTAGGCGCCTTCGGGGATGTCCTGCGCCACGCGGGCGGCCATCTGGTCGCGGGTCAGTCGCTTCATGTCACATGCTCCGTGTTTTCACCCGACCTTCACGATCCGTTGGACGAAGATCCCCGGCGTGATCACGTGTTCGGGGTCGATCCCGCCGAGCTCGACGATCTCGTGCACCGAGGCGATCGTCAGCTTCGCCGCCATCGCCATCACCGGGCCGAAGTTGCGTGCCGTCTTGCGGTAGGTCAGGTTGCCCCAGCGGTCGCCGCGCTCGGCCTTGATCAGCGCCACGTCGGCGTGGATGGGGCTTTCCAGAACCTGCCAGCGGCCATCGATCAACCGCGTCTCCTTGCCCTTGGCCAGTTCGGTGCCGTAGCCGGTGGGGCTGAAGAAGCCGCCGATGCCGGCACCAGCGGCGCGAATGCGCTCGGCCAGGTTGCCCTGCGGCACCAGTTCGAGTTCGACTTGGCCGGCACGGTACAGCGCGTCGAAGACTTGCGAATCGACTTGGCGCGGGAACGAGCAGATGATCTTCTTCACCCGGCCAGCCTTCAGCAGTGCGGCCAGGCCGGTTTCGCCGTTGCCGGCGTTGTTGTTGACGACCGTCAGCTCGCGCGCGCCCTGGGCGATCAGCGCATCGATCAGTTCGGCCGGCTGCCCGGCACCGCCGAAGCCGCCGATCATCACCGTCGCACCGTCATTGATCCCGGCCAACGCGGCATCGACGGTCGGCATTCGTTTGTCGATCATGATGTTCTTATAAAGAACAAAAGTTCTACGTGAGAATAACACGGCTGCAGATGCCCCGGCGGGGCGTCGGCGGCGGCATCGCGGTTCAAGTCCGACGGGCAAGCTGCCGAAATGGCTGAAGCAGGGCTGTCCAGGCCGCCTGCAGAAGAAAACTCATCCGGGAAACGCGATGTCTCACACGGTTGCCGTTCACGATCTGCGCGTCGGCATGTATGTCCATCTCGACCTGGGCTGGATGGCGCATCCCTTTCCGCTGTCGAGCTTTCGCATCAGCTCGGCCGAGCAGATTGCCACCATCCGCGGCCTCGGGCTGCACAAGCTGCGTTGGGTGCCCGAGCGGAGCGAAGCGCCGCCGACAGCGAGCGCTGCGCCGGCGAACGGAGCCACCGCGGCGCCGGCCGCGCCGGTCGAATCCGCCGAACAGGCGGCCGCGCGCCAGCGTGGCGAACGGCTGGCCGCCCAGCGGGCCGCGGCGCAGCTTTGCGAGCGCCAGTTCGTCGAAGCCGGCCGGGCCTGGCGCGAAGCCAACGACGCGGTACTCGCAGCGCCGCAGCAGGCGCGCGCCGGCAGCGAAGCGCTGGCCGGGGCGCTGCTCGACAAGCTGCTGGTCGACGGCGAAGTATGCATCCGGCTGCTCAGCAGCGGCTCCGGCGACCGCGCCAGCGCGCATGCGCTGAACGTGGCGGTGATCGCCTTGCTGATGGGCCGCAGCTTCGGCCTCGAGCGCGACGAGATGATGGATCTCGGCGTCGGCGCGCTGATGCACGACGTCGGCAAGCACGACGTCGCCGATCGCCTGCGCCACCCCGACGACTGCTTCTCCAGTGCCGAGCTCAACGCCTACCGCGAGCATGTCGCCGCCGGCGTCGGCCACGGCCGCCGGATGGGGCTGGCGCCGGGCGCCTTGCTGGTGCTGGCGCAGCACCACGAACATGCCGACGGCTCGGGCTTCCCGATGAAGCTGGGCAGCGACCGCATGTCGACCGCCGCCCGCATCGTGTCGCTGGTCAACCGCTACGACAACCTGTGCAACCCGGCCCAGCTGTCGCGCGCGCTGACGCCGCACGAAGCGCTGTCGATGCTGTTCGCGCAGAGCCGCTCGAAGTACGACGCGACGATCCTCAACGCTTTCATCCGCATGATGGGCGTCTACCCGGCCGGCTCGGTGGTGCAGCTCACCGACGACCGTTATGCGATGGTGATGAGCGTCAACTCGTCGCGCCCGCTCAAGCCGCGGGTGCTGGTCCACGATCCGAAGACCCCGCGCGACGACGCCTTGTTCGTCAACCTCGAAGGCATGCCCGACCTCGGCATCCGGCGCAGCCTGAACCCGAACAAGCTGCCGCCCGCTGCGCTCGAATTCCTGTCGCCGCGGCCGCGCGTTTCGTACTTCTTCGAGCCGGCCGCAGTCGACGAGCGGCAACCGGCGAGCGAGGTCTGCGCGTGAGAGACGCGGGCGCAGCCAGCGAACCCGGCGCGCTCGCCGCGTGGGCGCCGCTGGTCGACGGCCTGCCGCACGCGACCTGGGTCGTCGAGCTGGCCACGCTGACCGTGGCGGCCGCCAACGACGCCGCGTTGGCGCTGCTCGGCCAGACCCGCGAAGGATTGCTCGGCCGGCGCGCCGAGCAGCTGCTGGCGACCCCCGAAGACCTGGCCTACTGGAACGCAGCCGCCGGCCCCGGCGGCCCCGGCCGGCTGCGCTCGGACAGCGTGGTCTGCACGGCCGACGGCCGCACGGTCTACGTCGACCGCTCCGTCGTGCCGCTGGCCGCCGCCGGCGGCGGGCCGGCGCGCCACTGCGTCGTCTCGCTGGTCGACCGCAGCAGCCAGCAGCAGGCCGAGAACGAGCGCGAAGAACGGGTTGCCGAACTGCAGGCGACGCTGGAGTCGACCGCCGACGGCATTCTGGTCACCGACCTCGCCGGCCTCGTGCGCGCCTTCAACCGCCGCTTCGCGCAGATCTGGTGCGTGCCGGAAGACCTGCTGTACGGCCGCGACGATGTCGCGATCCAGGCCTGGATGCAGCGCAGCGTGGTCGACCCCGAAGCCTACGAGCGGCGCCTGGCCGCCGTTCGCGACGCCACGCTGCTGTCGACCACCGACCGCCTGCACCTGCATTCGAGGCAGGTGCTCGAACGCGTGACGCGCCCGTTGTGGAGCCGCGGCCGGCCGCAGGGCCGGGTCTACTCGTTCCGCGACCTGACCGAGCGGCTGGCCGCCGACCAGCGCATCGAGGAGCTGTCGTCGACCGACGCGCTGACCGGCCTGCCGAATCGCCGCCAGCTCGGCGAGCGGGTCGCGGCGGCCGCGCTCGGCTCGCGCCAGGGCGAAGGCGGCTTCGCGCTGCTGATCGTCGACCTCGATCGTTTTCGCCAGGTCAACGACAGCCTCGGCCACGACTCGGGCGACCGCGTCCTGCTCGACGTGACGCAGCGCATCCAGGGCTGCCTGCGCGCCCACGACGTGCTGGCGCGCATCGGCGGCGACCAGTTCGCGGTGCTCGTGCACCACGCCGACGCGGGTGCCGCCGAGACGATCGCGCGCCGCGTGCTGAACGTCGTCGCGCTGCCGAGCACGGCCGAGGGTTCGCCGTTCACGCTGACTTGCAGCATCGGCGTCGCGCTGTGTCCGCTGAATGGCCAGACCATCGACGATCTGATGCGCCACGCCGAGAGCGCGATGCGCGCGGTCAAGTCCGGCGGCCGCGCCAACTACCGCTTCCACCAGCTGCGCAGCGAGGTCGACCTGCGCTCGCACATGCGGCTGGACCACGCGATGCGCCAGGCGCTGGTCAGCGGGCGCTTCCGCCTGCACTACCAGCCGCAGGTGCGGCTGGCCGACGGCGCGGTGGTCGGCGCCGAGGCGCTGATCCGCTGGCGCGACCCCGAACTCGGCGACGTCAGCCCGGCGCAGCTGATCGCGGTCGCCGAGGACAGCGGCTTCATCATCGCGATCGGCGACTGGGTGCTGTCGCAGGCGGTCCGCCAGGCCACGCTGTGGCATGCCGGCGGGCGCGCGATCCCGATCGCCGTCAACGTCTCGGCGCTGCAGTTCCAGCAAAGCCAGTTCGTCGACCGCGTCGCCAGCGTGCTGGCGGTCAGCGGCCTGCCGCCGCAGCTGCTGGAGCTGGAGCTGACCGAATCGATCCTCATCCGCGACGCCGAAGAGGCGCTGCAGCGCCTTCACGCCCTGGCGCGGCTGGGGGTCGGGCTTTCGATCGACGACTTCGGCACCGGCTATTCGAGCCTGGCCTACCTGAAGCGCTTTCCGATCGGCAAGCTGAAGATCGACCGCAGCTTCGTCAATGGCCTGCCCGGCGACGAGAGCGATGCCGGCATCGTGCGCGCGATCCTGCAGATGGCGCGTGCTTTGGGCAAGAAGGTCATCGCCGAAGGCGTCGAAACCGAAGCCCAGCGCGAGTTCCTGCAGGCCGCCGGCTGCGACGAGGTGCAGGGTTTCCTGTACGCGCCGGCGCTCGACGGCTTGAGCTTCGAGAAGCACCTCCAGAGCGAGCCGCCGCCGCCGCTGCCGCACCCGCACGTCCGCCTGGTTCGCTGAGACGGCCCCACGCGAGCGCGTGGGGCGGTTTTTGAGCAAGAATGCGCCGCAGGAGGCGCATCGAATGCTCGAAACCCTGGTCGAAAACCGGATCGGCAGCCTGCCCGAGCCGGTGGCTGGTTCGTTGGCCGTGGCCTTGCCCGGCGGGCACCGTATCGGCGCCGCCGGCGCGCAGGTGGTTCTGCGCCTGCACAGCCTGGCACCGCTGCTGCATGTGGCGACCGGCCAGATCGGCCGCCTGGCGCGCGACTGCGTCGAAGGCCGGCTCGACATCGAAGGCCCGATGCGCCGGGTGATGGAGATCGCCGCCGAGCTGGTGCGCGACCAGCCCACCGAGGCCGGCGGCAGCGGCTGGCTCGGCAAACCGCTGTCGCGCTGGCGGCACCGGCCGGCGGCCGATGCGCGCCAGATCCAGCACCACTACGACGTCTCCGACGACTTCTACGCGCTCTGGCTCGACGCCCGCCGGGTCTATTCCTGCGCCTACTTCCGCGAGCCCGGCGCGAGCCTGGCCGCAGCGCAGGAGGCCAAGCTCGAACACATCTGCCGCAAGCTGATGCTCAAGCCCGGCGAGCGCTTCCTCGACATCGGCGCCGGCTGGGGCGGGCTGCTGCTGTGGGCGGCCGAACACCACGGCGTCGAGGCGATGGGCATCACCTTGTCGAAGAACCAGCATGCCCACGTGAACCGGCTGATCGAAGAGCGCGGCCTGCGCGGGCGGGTGCGCATGCTGCTGCTCGACTACCGGGCGCTGCCCGAAGACGAGTCGTGGGACAAGGTGGCGTCGGTCGGCATGTTCGAACACGTCGGGCGGGCGCGGCTGCCGGCCTACTTCGCGAAGATCCAGCGCCTGCTCAAGCCCGGCGGGCTGCTGCTCAACCACGGCATCACCGCCGGCGGGACGCGCAACGCACAGCTCGGCGCCGGCATCGGCGATTTCGTCGAGCGCTACATCTTCCCCGGCGGCGAACTGCTGCACGTCTCGCACGTGCTGCAGGTGCTGGCCGAGCAGGGGCTCGAGGGGCTGGACACCGAGAACCTGCGCCCGCACTACGCAAAGACGCTGTGGGCCTGGTCCGACGCGCTCGAAGCCCAGCTCGAGACCGCGCGCAAGCTCACCAGCGAGCGCATCGTGCGCGCCTACCGGCTGTACCTGGCCGGCAGCGCGATGGGCTTCGAGCGCGGCTGGCTGTCGCTGCACCAGACGCTGGCCGCGCGGCCGACCGGGCGCGTCTCCGACGGCCCGCTGCGCGGCGCACAATCGCCATTCCCGTTCAACCGCGAGTACATCTACGCCCCGCGATGATCTACAAATTCAAGAGCAAGGCCGCCGGCGACGTGATCATGCTGGGCCCCAACGGCGACGAGTTGCTGCGCCTGATCGGGCGCGAGCCGGCGGCGCAAGGCATCATCGAGCCGGCCGCGATGGCCGGTGTGGTCGCGGCGCTGGAAGCAGCGATCGCCGGCGAAGAGGCGCCCAGCGACAAGACCGGCAGCACCGCAGGAGAGGCCACCCCCGAAGAAGAGGCGCAGCACCGGGTCGGCCTGCGCCAGCGCCTGTGGCCGATGGTCGAGATGTTGAAGCGCGCGCAGCAGGCGCAGGAAAACGTCGTCTGGGGCGTCTGATCGACGGTCTGACCGAAGACGGCCAACACGAGGGCTCACCGCGATGAAACTCTGGAGCGACAGCTGGACCAACGGCGACAGCATCCCGCCCCGCTATGCCGCCGGCCGCATCGACGCCGCCGGCGTTGTGGCCTTCAGCGACAACCTGAACCCGCACCTGGCCTGGAGCGACGTGCCCGCCGGCGCCAAGTCGATGGTGATGATCTGCCACGACTTCGACGTGCCGAGTCGCGGCGACGACGTCAACCAGGCCGACCGCGAGGTGCCGGCCGACCTGCCGCGGGTCGACTTCTTCCATTGGGTGCTGGTCGACCTGCCGCCGCGGCCGACGGTGATCGCCGAGGGTGAATACAGCCGCGGCTTCACCGCGCGCGGCAAGAGCGGCCCGGCGACGCTGAACGGCGCCCGCCACGGCCTCAACGACTACACCGGCTGGTTCGCCAACGACCCGAAGATGGGCGGCCAGTACTTCGGCTACGACGGCCCGTTCCCGCCGTTCAACGACTCGCTGGTCCACCACTACGTGTTCATGCTGTACGCGGTGTCGGTCGACCGCCTCGGCGTCGAAGGCGCGTTCACCGGCACCGAAGTGCGCGACAAGCTCGCCGGCCGCGTGCTCGCCGAAGCCACGTTTTCCGGCACCTACACGTTGAACCGGCGGCTGCTGGCGATGCAGGCGTGAGCGACGACGCAACCCGCCTGATCGTCATCCGCCACGGCGAGACGGCCTGGAACGTCGACCAGCGAATCCAGGGCCAGCTCGACATCCCACTCAACGACACCGGCCGCTGGCAGGCCGCGCGAATGGCCGAGGCGCTGGCCGGCGACGGCATCGAAGCCATCTACAGCAGCGACCTGCAGCGCGCCGCCGAAACCGCGGCGGCGCTGGCGCGCGCGGCCGGGTTGCCGATGACGACCGACCGCGAACTGCGCGAACGTGCCTTCGGCCGCTTCGAAGGCGTGACCTTCCGCGAGATCCAGCAGCGCTGGCCCGAGGATGCGCAGCGCTGGCGCCAGCGCGAGCCCGACTTCGCCCCCGGCGGCGGCGAGACGTTGAAGGCGTTTTACGCGCGCAGCGTCGAAGCCGCGACGCGGCTGGCCGCGCTCCACCCGGGGCAGACGGTGGCGCTGGTCGCGCACGGCGGCGTGCTCGACTGCCTGTACCGCGCCGCGACCCGGATCGAGCTGCAGGCGCCGCGCACCTGGCATCTCGGCAACGCCAGCATCAACCGGCTGCTGTACAGCAGCGAAGGGCTGGTGCTGGTCGGCTGGAACGACAGCGCGCACCTGGAACGGCAGCCTGCCGAGCCTTGAGCGTTCAGAACAGCACGACGTCGCGCATCGCCTGCCCGGAAGCGAGGCGGTCCAGGCCCCGGTTGATGTCCTCCAGCGCGAGCCGTTCGCCCATCAGGCGGTCGACCGGCAGCCGGCCGCGGCGGTAGAGGTCGATGTAGCGCGGGATGTCGCGCGCCGGCACCGCCGAGCCGATGTAGCTGCCGCGCAGGCTGCGCTCTTCGGCGACCAGTTGCACCGGCGGCAGCGCGAAGCGTTTGTCGGGGTGCGGCAGGCCGGCCGAGATCGTGCTGCCGCCGCGGCGGGTGATCCGCCAGGCGAGTTCCAGCGCCGGCACCGCGCCGGCCATCTCGAACGCGTAGTCGACGCCGCCGTGGGTGATCGCGCGCACCTGCTCGGCAGCGTCGGCGGCGCCGGCGTTGACGGTCGCGGTCGCGCCCAGCTCGCGCGCCAGCGCCAGCTTGTCGTCGTTGAGGTCGATCGCGACCAGTTCGCGCGCGCCGCTCGCTGCAGCGGCGAGCAGGGCGCTGAAGCCGACACCACCGAGGCCGAGCACCGCGGCCGCGGTGCCGGCCTGCATGCGCGCGGTGTTGATCACGGCGCCGGCACCGGTGAGCACCGCGCAGCCGAACAACGCCGCCTCGGCATGGCTGAGTTCGATTTCGCTCAGGCTCAGCTTCACGCACGAGCGGCGCGAGACCACCGCATGGTCGGCGAAGCAGGAGACGCCGACATGGTGGTTGACCGGCCGCCCGGCCAGGCTGATCCGCCGCTGGCCCGACAGCAAGGTGCCGGCGCCGTTGCTCGCCGCGCCCGGCTCGCACAGCGCGGGCCGGCCTTCGGCGCATGGCAGGCAGCCGCCGCAGCTCGGCATGAAGACCATGATCACGCGGTCGCCGGGCCGCAGGTCATGGACGCCGGGGCCGCATTCGACGACCTCGGCCGCCGATTCGTGGCCGAGCACCATCGGCAGCGGCCGCGGGCGGTCGCCCGAGACCACAGACAGGTCCGAATGGCACAGCCCGGCGGCGCGCACCCGCACCAGCACTTCGTTGTCGCCCGGCGGCGCCAGCTCGACCTCGCGGATCTGCAGCGGGCGCGACTGCGCATACGGGGCCGGCAGGCCGATGCTTTCGAGGACGGCGGCGCGGGTCTTCATGGCGGGCAGCTTTCGGTTCAACAAATCGGAAGGGGCGGTTCTCGAATGCCGAATTGTGATTTGCCCTGGATGCCATCATCCTGCCGGCCATGGACCTCGACCACCTGCGTGAATGGATCGGCCGCAGCGAACAGCGCAGCGACGAAGTCACCGCGACGCCGATCGCTGCGCTCGGCGCCACGCTGGACCGCGACGACCCGTTGCCGCTGCCCGGCTCCGACCTGCCGCCGCTGTGGCACTGGATGTACTTCACGCCGCTGGCGCGCGCCAGCGAGATCGGCGACGACGGCCACCCGCGCCGCGGCGGCTTCCTGCCGCCGGTGCCGCTGCCGCGCCGCATGTGGGCCGGGGGGCGGCTGCAGTTCCACCACCCGCTGCAGGTCGGCGATGAAGTCACCCGGCTGTCGCGGATCACCGATGTCGAGGTCAAGCACGGCAAGAGCGGTGCACTGGTCTTCGTCACCGTCCGCCATGAGATCACCAATGCGCGCGGACTGGCCATCGTCGAGGACCACGACATCGTCTATCGCGATGCGCCTGCGCCCGGGGCATCGGCTGCCGCGGCCGCCGCCCCGCAGCCCGCGCCGGCGGCCGAGTTCGAACGCAAGATCGAGCCCGACCCGGTGCTGCTGTTCCGCTACTCGGCCCTGACCTTCAACGGCCACCGCATCCACTACGACCGCAGCTACGTCACCGGCGTCGAAGGCTACCCGGGGCTGATCGTGCACGGCCCGCTGATCGCCACCTTGCTGCTCGACCTGCTGCGCCGCCAGCTGCCGCAGTCGCGGGTGACGCGCTTCGCCTTCAAGGCGCTGCGGCCGGTGTTCGACATCCACACCTTCAGCGTCTGCGGCCGGCGCGACGGCGCCCACGCGGTGCAGCTCTGGACCCGCGACCACGAAGGCTGGAACACGATGCAGGCCAGCGCCGAGATCGACTGAAAGCGATGGCTTCCGACCACACCTACGCCGATATCCGCGACGCGGTGCGCGCCTTGTGCACCGAGTTCCCCGACGAATACCACCGCAAGGTCGACGCCGAGCGCGCCTACCCGGAAGCCTTCGTCGACGCCCTCACCCGCGCCGGCTGGATGGCTGCGTTGATCCCGCAGGAATACGGCGGCTCGGGCCTGGGCCTGGCCGAGGCTTCGGTGATCATGGAAGAGATCAACCGCGCCGGCGGCAACTCGGGCGCCTGCCACGGCCAGATGTACAACATGGGCACCTTGCTGCGCCACGGCAGCGCGGCGCAGAAGCAGCAGTACCTGCCGAAGATCGCCAGCGGCGAACTGCGCCTGCAATCGATGGGCGTCACCGAGCCGAGCACCGGCACCGACACGACGAAGATCAAGACCACCGCGGTCAAGCGCGGCGACCGCTACGTGGTCAACGGGCAGAAGGTCTGGATCTCGCGCGTGCAGCACAGCGACCTGATGATCCTGCTCGCCCGCACGACGCCGCTCGCCGAAGTGGCGAAGAAGAGCCAGGGTCTGTCGATCTTCATCGTCGACCTGCGTGATGCCGTAGGGCATGGGCTGGCGGTGCGGCCGATCCCGAACATGGTCAACCACGAGACCAACGAGCTGTTCTTCGAGAACCTCGAGATCCCGGCCGAGAACCTGATCGGCGACGAAGGCCAGGGCTTCAAGTACATCCTCGACGGGCTGAACGCCGAGCGCACGCTGATCGCCGCCGAGTGCATCGGCGACGGGCGCTGGTTCATCGACCGGGTCAGCGCCTACGTGAAGGATCGCATCGTCTTCGGCCGCCCGATCGGGCAGAACCAGGGCGTGCAGTTCCCGATCGCCGAAGCCCACATCGAGGTCGAAGCCGCCGACCTCATGCGTTGGCAGGCCTGCACCTTGTTCGATGCCCACCAGCCCTGCGGCGCGCAGGCCAACATGGCCAAGTACCTGGCCGCGAAAGCGAGCTGGGAAGCGGCCAACGCCTGCGTCCAGTTCCACGGCGGCTTCGGCTTCGCCTGCGAGTACGACGTCGAACGCAAGTTCCGCGAGACCCGGCTGTACCAGGTGGCGCCGATCTCGACCAACCTGATCCTGAGCTACGTCGCCGAACACGT
>Ga0307513_10004736_pt1 | contig 18076 bp, 14 predicted proteins | sample 15_EM_MG_FD_202174 | JGI IMG/M metagenome (GOLD analysis project Ga0307513, IMG submission 202174) | Populus trichocarpa ectomycorrhiza microbial communities from riparian zone in the Pacific Northwest, United States - 15_EM | ecosystem: Host-associated > Plants > Roots > Unclassified | place... | reverse complement strand
TGCGCGCTCGCCGTCACCTCCGCGCGTGAGGGACTGCGCACCCTCCTCGTGGACGCGGATCCCCTGGGCGGCGGACTCGACGTACTCCTCGGCGGCGAGACGGCCGACGGACTGCGCTGGCCCGCCTTCGCCGCCTCGCGCGGCCGGGTCGGCGGCGGCGCCCTGGAGGAGTCGCTGCCGAAACTGCACTCCCTGAGGGTGCTCAGCTGGGACCGCGGAGACTGCGTGGCCGTCCCGCCCCAGGCCGTACGGGCGGTGCTCGCCGCGGCCAGACGGCGCGGTGGGGCAGTCGTCGTCGACCTTCCGCGGCGCATCGACGACGGCGTCGCCGAGGTCCTCGCCCAACTGGATGTCGGCATCCTGGTGGTCCCCGGCGAACTGCGCGCCGTCGCTGCGGCCGGCCGGGTGGCGTCCGCCGTCCGTATGGTCCTGCGCGACCTGCGCGTGGCGGTACGGGGGCCGTACACACCGGGACTGGACGACCACGAGGTGGCCCGGCTGCTCGATCTGCCCCTGGCAGGCGAGGTCCCCGTCGAATCGGCCCTGGCACGCCCGCACGAGGGCAAGGCGCCACCGGGAGCGGCCCCACGCGGACCACTGGCCCGGTTCTGCACGGTGTTCTGGGAGCGGGCACTGGCCGAGGCGGGTGGCGTATGAGCCGCGTGCGCTGGGACGAGGGGCCGGGGGCGCCCGCCGGGCTGCTGGACGGCGTACGGCAGTGGCTGGCCGAGAGCGGTGCCGAGGCGACACCCGCGCGCGTGGCACAGGCTCTGCGGGAGCAGGGGCGGGTGCTCGGCGACGCCGAAGTGCTGGGCGCCGCCGAGCGGTTGAGGTCCGAACTGGTCGGCACCGGCCCGCTGGAGCCGCTGCTCGCCGATCCGTCGGTCACCGACGTACTGGTGGCGGCCCCGGACCGGGTGTGGGTGGACCGGGGCGGTGGACTGGAACTGACCGCCGTCTCCTTCCCGGACGCGGGCGCCGTACGACGGCTCGCGCAACGCCTGGCCGCGGTGGCCGGACGGCGGCTCGACGACGCCCGCCCGTGGGTCGACGCCCGGCTGCCCGACGGGACCCGCCTGCACGCGGTACTGCCCCCGGTGGCCGTCGGCTGCACCTGTCTGTCGCTTCGGGTGGTACGGCCGCGCGCGTTCACCCTGGACGAGCTGACGGCCGCGGGGACGGTACCGCCGGGCGGCGACCGGGTACTGCGGGCGCTGCTCGACGCCCGGCTGTCCTTCCTGATCAGCGGCGGCACGGGGAGCGGCAAGACCACTCTCCTGAGCGCCCTGCTGGGGCTGGTCGGCCCGGGCGAGCGGATCGTGCTCGCCGAGGACTCGGCGGAGCTGCGGCCCGACCATCCGCACGTCGTACGCCTGGAGACCAGACCCGCCAACCAGGAGGGCGCGGGCCTGGTCACGCTCCAGGACCTGGTCCGGCAGGCGCTGCGGATGCGGCCGGACCGGGTGGCGGTCGGGGAGGTCAGAGGCGCCGAGGTCGTGCATCTGCTCGCCGCCCTGAACACGGGCCACAGCGGCTGCGGGACGGTCCACGCGAACGCGGCGGCGGACGTACCGGCGCGGCTGGAGGCGCTGGGTACGGCCGCCGGGCTCGACCGGGCCGCGCTGCACAGCCAGTTGGCCGCCGCCCTGTCGGTGGTCCTGCATCTCGCCCGCGACCGGGCCGGGCGGCGCCGGATCGCCGAGGTGCATGTGCTGGAACGGGACCCGTCGGGGCTGGTGGTGACCGTGCCGGCGCTGCGGTGGGGCGAGGAGGCGTTCGCGTACGAGCGGGGGTGGGAGCGGCTGCGGGGGCTGCTTCGCGCCGGTGGCGACAAGGGGCAGGGGAGTGAGGGCGCGTGACCGGGATCGGTGAGCTGTCGATGGCGGTGGCCGGGGTGTGTGTCGGGGCGGTCTGCTGGCTGCTGGGCGGGCGGTATCCGGGGGCGCGGCGGGCGGAGCTGCTGCTCGCCGGGGGCGGGGCGGTGGGGACCGGGCCGCCCCCGTGGGAGCGGGCGGCCGGTGAACTGCGGCGGCTGCGTGGGCGGTTGCGGGCCGAGTGGTGGGCGGTGGCCGTCGGGCTGCTGGTGGCGCTGCTGGGCGCCTCCGTGGTGCCGGCGCTGGTGGGCGCGGCCGGGGTGCCGCTGCTGCGCCGGGTCCGGCTGGCCGGTGAGGTGCGGCGGGCGAGGGAGCGGCGGGGCGACGAGGTGATCGCGCTGTGCGGCTCGCTCGCCGGTGAGGTGCGGGCCGGGCGGCAGCCGGGGGAGGCGCTGCTGCGGGCGGCACGTGACTCCGGCGGGCTCGGCGAGGCACAGGCGTCGGTGCTGGCGGCGGCGCGGTTCGGCGGGGACGTCCCCGGGGCGCTTGCCGGGGCGGCCCGACAACCGGGCGCGGAGGGGCTGTTGGGCCTCGCGGCGTGCTGGCGGGTGGCCGTGGACCAGGGCGCGGGACTGGCGGCCGGCCTGGACCGCCTGGAAGGGGCCCTGCGTGCCGACCGGGACCAACGCGCCGACCTGCGTGCCCAGTTGGCGGGCGCCCGCTCGACGGCGGTGATGCTCGCGGGCCTGCCGGTGCTGGGGCTGTTCCTGGGCACGGCACTGGGCGCCGATCCCCTGCACGTGCTGCTGCACACCGGCGCCGGACTGGGCTGCCTGTTGGTCGGCGGGGTGCTGGAGGGCGTGGGGCTGTGGTGGGTGCTGCGGATCGTGCGGGGAGCGGAGGCGGCATGAGGGCCGGGGGAGTGCGTGACGGGGGCGGTCGCGGTCCGGCCGTTGGCCGGAAGGCCGTTGATCGGGGCCGGCGAAGGGAGTTGGCGTGAGCGCGGAGGTTTTCCACAGGCTGGGGGCGGTGTTGGGGGTCGCGCTGACCCTGGGGTGGCTGCTGCGGTGGATCGAGACGGTACGGCGTGAACGGAGGGCGCGCCGGAGGCTGGCCCGGCTGCTGGCACGGGAACGGGCCTTGGTGAGGCGGCGGTTCGAGGTACGGGACTCCGTACGGCGGTGGCTGCCCGTGGTGGGCGCGGTGTGCGCCGGGTGGGTGCTGGTCGGCGGCGGGGCCGGGGTCGTGGTGGGACTGGTCGCCGGGTTCGGGCTGTGGCGGTGGCGACTGCGACAAGCGGCCGGCGGCGCGGCGGAGGAGGTCGACGCGGCCGAGGCGGCCCGCCAACTCCCGCTCGCTGCCGATCTGCTGGCGGCCTGTATCGCGGCCGGCGCCGGTCCGGTGATCGCGGCCCAGGCGGTGGGCGAGGCACTGGCGGGGCCGGTCGGGGAACGGCTGGCGCGGGGCGCGGCGGAGGTACGGCTCGGCGGCGAACCGGCCGAGGCCTGGCGGAGGTTGGCGTCGATACCGGGCGCCGGCCCCCTGGCGAGGCTGCTGGAACGGGCCGACGAGTCGGGCGTTGCCGCGGCGGCACCCGTCGCGCGCATCGCCGCCGACACCCGCGCCGGCTGGGGGCGCGCGGCGACGGAACGGGCCCGACGGGCGGCCGTCATGGTCACCGCGCCGGTGGGGCTGTGTTTCCTGCCCGCGTTCATCGCGGTCGGCGTCCTGCCTGTGGTGATCGGGCTGGCGGACGGGTTGCTGGGCGGGGGTGGTGGGTGACGGGAGGGGTGCGAGATCAGGAGCGGGTCGTCAACAGCAGGTGACCAACAGCAGGTCAAACAACATCGGGTTCATCAACAGAACTGACACTTACGGGAGTTGAGATGTTCGCAGTGGTACGGGAACGGGTGTGGGCGTTGGCGTTCAGGGCGCGTGCGGCGCTCGGGGCGCGCAGGGATGCCGGAATGGTGACGTCGGAATATGCCGTAGGCATCATCGCGTCGGTGGCGTTCGCCGCGGTGCTCTACAAGGTGGTGACGAGCGGGCAGGTCAGCTCGGAGTTGCAGGCCATCGTGAAGCGGGCCCTCGATGCCAAGATGTGAACGCCGGGCCCGGGAGCGGGATGTGGGGCGGTGGCGGGACCGAGGGTTCGTGACCGCCGAGGCCGCTGTGGTGCTGCCCGTGCTGGTGCTGTTCTCGATGGGCCTGGTCTGGGCGCTGTTCGTCGCCGCCGCGCAGATCCAGTGCGTGGACGCGGCCCGGGCCGGTGCCCGGGCCGCCGCCCGGCAGGACCCGCCCGGCGCGGTCGCCGCGGTGGCCCGTGGCGCCGCCCCGAGCGGGGCGGAGGTGACCGTCAGTAGAGAGGGCGACCTCGTGCGCGTGGAGGTCGTGGCGCAGCCGCCGGGGTTCGGTCGCTTCACCGTCGATGTGGCGCACGAAGCCGTGGCGTTGGCCGAGGAGACGGTGGGGGTGGGCGCATGAGGCGTCCGGGACACGGGTGGCTCGCCAGGCTCTCCAGGGCTGTTTCCGGGCACCCGATCCACTCCGACCGTGGCTCCGCGACCGTCTGGAGCGTCGGTGCCATCGCCGTCCTCTGTGTGGTGTTCGGCGTGGTCCTCGCCATGGGGCAGGCCGCTGTGGCCCGGCATCGTGCCGCCGCCGGTGCGGACATGGCGGCGCTCGCTGCGGCGGACCACTGGGCGGAGGGCGCCTCGGGGGCCTGTGATCGGGCGGACCGGGTGGCTGCGGCACAGGGCACCCGGCTCGTCCGGTGCGCGATCGTGGGCGAGACGTCGGACCTGACGGTGATATCGGGACGGGGCCTGTTCTCGGCGGAGGTCAGGTCGAGGGCGGGGCCACCAGGGCCTCCTGAGCCTCTGGGACCGGCCCCTGGGCCTCTGGAACCGACCTGAGCCGATCCCGTACGGGTAAGCCCTGGACCAGGCCGGGTAAGGCCCTACCCCGCCTCCTCCGGCGCTTTCTCCTCCGGCGCCCCCTGCAACAGCACCGTCAGCAGCCGCACCGCCCCCCGCTTGTGCAGAGGCTCGTTGCCGTTGCCGCACTTGGGGGACTGGACGCAGGACGGGCAGCCGGCGTCGCATTCGCAGGAGGCGATGGCCTGGCGGGTGGCCGTCAGCCAGGAGCGGGCCGTGTGGAAGGCGCGCTCCGCGAAGCCCGCGCCGCCCGGGTGGCCGTCGTACACGAAGACCGTGGGGAGGAGGGTGTCCGGGTGGAGCGGGACGGAGACGCCGCCGATGTCCCAGCGGTCGCAGGTCGCGAAGAGGGGCAGCATGCCGATCGACGCGTGTTCGGCGGCGTGCAGGGCGCCGCCGAGGATCTCCGGGTTGATGCGCGCGGCGTCGAGCTGGTCCTCGGTGACGGTCCACCACACGGCGCGGGTGCGCAGCGTACGCGGCGGGAGGTCGAGCTTTGTCTCGCCCAGGACCTCACCGGTCATGACACGTCGGCGCAGGAAGGAGACGACCTGGTTGGTGACCTCGACGGAGCCGTAGCAGAGGCGGCCGTCGCCCCAGGGGATCTCGGTGTCCGTCTCCAGGACGGCGATGGACGTCGTGTCGCGGGCGACCGTCGAATACGGCGGACTCGCCTCCTCGACCAGGGCGACGGAGTCCTTCAGGTCGAGGGAGCGGACGAGATAGGTGCGGCCCTGGTGGAGGTGGACCGCGCCCTCGTGCACGGCCGTGTGCGCGGCACCCGCGTCGACCGTGCCGAGCAGCCGTCCCGTGCCCTCCTCGACGATCTGGACCGGGTTGCCGCCACCGCCCCGGATGTCGGTCAGGTCGGCGGCCCGTTCACGGCGGGTCCAGTGCCAGGCCCTGGTGCGGCGGCGCAGCAGCTTCGCGGCCTCCAACTGCGGGAGCAGGGCCGCTGTTTCGGGGCCGAACAGCTCCAGGTCGTCGTCGGTCAGGGGGAGTTCCGCCGCTGCCGCGCACAGGTGGGGGGCCAGGACGTACGGGTTGTCCGGGTCGAGGACGGTCGACTCGACCGGCTGGTCGAACAGGGCCTCCGGGTGGTGGACGAGGAAGGTGTCCAGCGGGTCGTCGCGGGCGACCAGGATCGCCAGCGCGCCCTGTCCGGCACGTCCCGCGCGGCCCGCCTGCTGCCACAGGGAGGCGCGGGTGCCCGGGTAGCCGGCGATGACGACGGCGTCCAACCCCGAGACGTCGATGCCGAGTTCGAGGGCGGTGGTGGCGGCGAGGCCGAGGAGTTCGCCGGAGTGGAGCGCCTGTTCGAGGGCTCTGCGCTCCTCGGGGAGGTAGCCGCCGCGGTAGGCGGCCACGCGCCGGGCGAGGGACCGGTCGACCTCGGCGAGCCGTTCCTGGGCGATCACCGCGATCAGCTCGGCGCCGCGCCGGGAGCGTACGAAGGCCACCGAGCGCACGCCCTGGACGGTGAGGTCGGTCAGCAGGTCGGCGGTCTCGGCGGTGGCCGTACGGCGGACGGGCGCGCCCTTCTCGCCGTGCAGCTCGGTGAGCGGGGGCTCCCAGAGGGCGAACACCAGTTCACCGCGCGGTGACGCGTCGTCGGCGACCTCGACCACCGGGAGGCCGGTCAGCCGGCGGGCGGCGACCGACGGCTCGGCGGCCGTGGCGGAGGCGAGCAGGAAGACGGGGGAGGCGCCGTAGCGGGCGCACAGGCGGCGCAGTCGGCGCAGGACCTGGGCGACGTGGGAGCCGAAGACACCGCGGTAGGTGTGGCACTCGTCGATGACGACGTACTTCAGCGACTTCAGGAAGGAGGACCAGCGGGGGTGGGACGGGAGTATCCCCCGGTGCAGCATGTCCGGGTTGGTCAGGACGTAGTTCGCGTACTGGCGGACCCACTCGCGCTCCTCGACGGGGGTGTCGCCGTCGTACACGGCCGGTCGCACCGCGTTTCCCAAAGGTTGTGAAAGTTCCTTCACGGAACGTCGCTGGTCGGCGGCGAGGGCCTTGGTCGGGGCGAGGTACAGGGCGGTCGCCCCGCGGCCGTTGGGGGCCTCGGAGCCGTCCAGGAGGCACGAGAGGACCGGTGCGAGATACGCGAGCGACTTGCCCGAGGCGGTGCCTGTGGCGACGATCACGTTGTCGCCGTCCAGGGCGTGCTCGGCGGCCAGTGCCTGGTGGGCCCACGGGTGTTCGATACCGGCGGCCTGGATCGCGGCGATGACCTCGGCGCGAATCCGGTCGGGCCAGACGGCATGGCGGCCCGCACGTGGGGGCAAGTGCTCCGTATGAGTGATGCGCGAAGCCCGGCTCGGCCCCGAGGCGAGCCGGTCCAGGATCGTGCCCGGATCCGGCCGCGAGGCGGCGAAAGTCGAGGGTCGTTTGGATCGGTGATTCTTGGCCATCGGGATCGAGTGTGTCACTGGCGTGACGGACAATGGGCCCAAGGCGTCGTGCACGCCCTGCGGTAAGTGATTGAATGCCATCGCGGCTGGCGAACCGTCCCGGGGGCTCTGCCGAGGTGTCCCTTGGGATGACCGCTCGATAGCAAGGTGCTGGAGGATCCGTGGACCTGTCCCTGTCGACCCGTACCGTCGGCGATCGTACGGTCGTCGAGGTCGGTGGCGAAATCGACGTTTATACCGCGCCAAAGCTGCGTGAGCAGCTGGTCGAGCTGGTCAACGACGGGAGTTTCCACCTCGTCGTCGACATGGAGGGTGTCGACTTCCTCGACTCCACCGGGCTCGGCGTGCTGGTCGGTGGCCTGAAGCGTGTGCGTGCCCATGAGGGCTCGCTGCGCCTGGTCTGCAACCAGGAGCGCATTCTGAAGATCTTCCGCATCACCGGTCTCACCAAGGTGTTCCCGATCCACACCTCGGTCGACGAAGCGGTGGCGGCCACCGACTGACGGCCGTTTACCGGACGCGTGTGCGGCCACCCGTACACACGTCCGTGACGGAAGAAGTTAACGAGGGGGGTCCGGGTCTCGGCGACCTGGCCCCCTGACCGCACGCCCGTATTCCGAGGGGGATGCATGGCCACCGTTGAACTCCGCTTCAGCGCGCTGCCCGAGCACGTCAGGACCGCCCGACTGGTGGCGGCAGCGGTGGCGCGCAGGGCCGGAGTGGACGAGGCCGTACTCGACGAGGTGCGACTCGCCGTCGGCGAGGCCTGTTCGCGTGCCGTCGGACTGCACCAGAGCAGTGGCATCTCGGACCCGGTGCGGGTGACGCTGATCGAGGAGGAGAAGCAGTTCTCCATCGAGGTCGGTGACGAAGCGCCCCGATCGGCTCCCGGCGGCAACGCTCAGGGGGCCGGCGGCGACGCGGACGTGGATGCCGAGGAGGACGAGATGGGCCTCGCGGTCATCAGCGGCCTCGTCGACGACGTCGAGGTCACCGCAGGGGAGAACGGCGGATCTATCCGCATGAGCTGGCCAACCACGCCGCCGGTCACGCTCCTCCCCTGATATTCGACGCCGACCTCAACCCCGTACAGCCTCAAGGGCCCTGCTGAGCAGGGCCCTTGGCGTTTTTCCGGCGGGCTCCGGAATTAGTGAAGCTATTCACGATCCCTTCGTGAAGCTATTCACGATCGGCCGCACGACAATTCGATCACGAATTCGATCACGCGTGAATGCGTCTGCGGCATTACGCCATGTGGGTCAATGGATCTTCTGTCGATCATTTGCTGAATAGCATGGGGCGATCTATTCCGTTTCCGCGTACTGTTTTGATCAGGTTCCGGTACCTACAATCCGTCCACATCTTGAGCTCAGCCCAAGCGTCAAGGAGGACGAATGGCGGGGCTTTCTACCCCTCATCGGTTCGATCAACCCACAACCTTCGCAGCCGCAGTACTGACCGACGACAACCGTCTGCTCGTGATGGTCATCGGGGTCGTCGCCCTGGCGGCGCTCGTGGTCGCCGGGGTGCTGGTGCGCCAGGTGCTCGCGGCGGGCGAGGGCACCGACAGCATGAAGGAGATCGCGAAGGCGATCCAGGAAGGCGCGAACGCCTATCTGGCACGGCAGTTGCGCACGCTCGGCGTATTCGCCGTGATCGTGTTCTTCCTGCTGATGCTGCTGCCCGCCGACGACTGGAACCAGCGCGCCGGACGGTCGGTGTTCTTCTTGATCGGCGCCGCGTTCTCCGCGGCCACCGGCTATATCGGCATGTGGCTCGCCGTGCGCAGCAATGTGCGCGTGGCAGCCGCGGCGCGGGAAGCGACTCCGGCGGAAGGCGAGCCGGAAAAGGATCTCACCGACGTCTCCCACAAAGCGATGAAGATCGCTTTCCGTACGGGCGGTGTCGTCGGCATGTTCACGGTGGGCCTCGGCCTGCTGGGCGCCTCCTGCGTGGTGCTGGTCTACGCGGCCGACGCGCCGAAGGTGCTCGAAGGCTTCGGCCTCGGCGCCGCCCTCATCGCCATGTTCATGCGGGTCGGCGGCGGCATCTTCACCAAGGCCGCCGACGTCGGCGCCGACCTGGTCGGCAAGGTCGAGCAGGGCATCCCGGAGGACGACCCGCGCAACGCCGCGACCATCGCCGACAACGTGGGCGACAACGTCGGCGACTGCGCGGGCATGGCGGCCGACCTCTTCGAGTCGTACGCCGTGACGCTCGTCGCCGCGCTGATCCTCGGCAAGGCCGCCTTCGGCGACGCCGGGCTCGCCTTCCCGCTCCTGGTGCCCGCGATCGGCGTCCTCACGGCGATGGTCGGCATCTTCGCGGTGGCGCCGAAGCGGTCCGACCGCAGCGGCATGAGCGCGATCAACCGCGGCTTCTTCATCTCCGCGGTGATCTCGCTCGCACTCGTCGCGATCGCCGTCTACGTCTACCTGCCGTCCACGTACGCCGAACTCGACGGGATCACCGACGCCGCCATCGCCGCCAAGGACGGCGATCCGCGCATCCTCGCGCTTCTCGCGGTGGCCATCGGCATCGTGCTGGCGGCCCTGATCCAGCAACTGACCGGCTACTTCACCGAGACGACCCGCCGTCCCGTCCGGGACATCGGCAAGAGCTCCCTCACCGGCGCGGCCACCGTCGTCCTCGCCGGTATCTCCATCGGGCTCGAATCGGCCGTCTACACCGCCCTGTTGATCGGCCTCGGCGTGTACGGGGCGTTCCTGCTCGGCGGTACGTCCATCATGCTGGCGCTGTTCGCGGTGGCACTGGCCGGCACCGGCCTGCTCACCACGGTCGGTGTCATCGTCGCGATGGACACCTTCGGGCCGGTCTCCGACAACGCGCAGGGCATCGCCGAGATGTCCGGCGACGTCGAGGGAGCGGGCGCGCAGGTCCTCACCGACCTGGACGCCGTCGGCAACACCACCAAGGCCATCACCAAGGGCATCGCCATCGCCACGGCCGTCCTGGCCGCGTCGGCGCTCTTCGGGTCGTACCGCGACGCGATCACGACCGCGGCGCGCGAGGTCGGCGAAAAGGTCGGCGAGGGCGGGCCGATGAACCTCGTGATGGACATCTCGCAGCCCAACAACCTGGTCGGTCTGATCGCCGGCGCGGCCGTCGTCTTCCTGTTCTCCGGGCTGGCGATCAACGCCGTTTCACGGTCGGCGGGTTCGGTCGTCTACGAGGTGCGGCGGCAGTTCCGCGAGCACCCCGGGATCATGAACTACACCGAGAAACCGGAGTACGGACGCGTCGTCGACATCTGTACGAGGGACGCGCTCAGGGAACTCGCCACGCCCGGGCTGCTGGCCGTCCTGGCGCCCATCGCCATCGGGTTCACGCTCGGCGTCGGCGCGCTCGGCGCGTTTCTCGCGGGCGCCATCGGCACCGGCACGCTGATGGCGGTGTTCCTCGCCAACTCCGGTGGTGCGTGGGACAACGCGAAGAAGCTGGTGGAGGACGGGCATTACGGCGGCAAGGGAAGCGAGGCCCATGCGGCGACCGTCATCGGCGACACCGTGGGCGACCCGTTCAAGGACACCGCGGGCCCGGCCATCAACCCGCTGCTGAAGGTGATGAACCTGGTCGCGCTGCTCATCGCGCCCGCGATCGTCAAGTTCAGCTACGGCGACGACGAGAACCTCGCCCTGCGCATCGTCATCGCGGTCCTGTCGATCGCGGTGATCGTGGGCGCGGTGTACGTGTCGAAGCGGCGCGGGGTCGCCGGGGACGACGAGGAGGAGGCACAGGGGGTGGCCAAGTCGGCTGATCCCGCGGTGGTTTCGTAGCGAGGACGGTCAGGAACCGGCCAACAAGCGGGCGGACGGCGCGTTTTGACGCGTGGTCCGCCCGCTTGGCGTGGGTTGCACGGCATTTCCGTGAGCCTTCTCTCTCTTGGTGCAAATGGCTGCAATAACACATCAAGCGGATGTCCGTCACGCTGATGTCGCCCAGTTGGCGTGTATGTTCCGGGGCCGAGAGCCATGGAAGGGACCAATCCGGTGAACAAGAAGCTCGCGGTCGCACTGTCCGGCGGTGCGGTACTGGTACTGGCGCTGTCGGGATGCAGCAGCGACGACGGCAACGAGAAGCTGGATGCCTGGGCCAAGCAGGTGTGCGACGCGGTGAAACCGCAGGCGCAGAAGATCGAGGCCGCCAACGCCGCGATCCAGAAGGAGACCTCGGACAACAGCACGCCCGAGGCCGTCCAGAAGACCGACGCACAGGCCTTCCAGGACATGGCGGACGCCTACAAGGCGATCGGTACGGCCGTGAACACGGCGGGCGCGCCCAACGTCGACGACGGCGAGACGAAGAAGACGAACGCCGTCAAGGAACTCAACGACATCTCGACGTCCTACGCGGGCCTCAAGAAGCAGGTGGACGAACTCGACACCAAGGACCAGGCGAAGTTCGCCGACGGCCTCAAGGGTGTCGCCACCCAGCTGGACAAGCTCAGCCAGAGCGGCAACGACGCCCTGAAGGCCCTGGAGGAGGGCGACGTCGGCAAGGCGATGTCCGAGCAGGAGAGCTGCAGGACGACGACCGCGTCCCCGTCGGCCTCCTCGGCGGCCAGCTGACCTCCGCGGGAGTTTTCCACAGGCGTACGAGGTGTCCGCGCGCGTCTGTCCACAGGCGTGCGCGGCGGAGCGGCGGGGCGGACACAATGGGGGGCGTGAGTAACGCCAGCCTGCACGCCCTGCCCTCCGCCGACCGCCTCGACGTCACCAAGCGCCTCCGGGCCGCCCTTCTGGCCGCCGACTTCACCGCCGACGGGCTGCTCGACCTGCTCGGCGCGCCTGCGTACGCCGCCCTGGCACGCAGCGAGACCGTGCCCGCGCTCCGGGCCACCCGTGGCGATACGCCGCTGGAACTGCTCGTAAGACTGTTCCTGTTGCAGCAATCCGTGCCCCACGCGCGCGTGGCGGGCGTGCTGCCCGTCGACGACTGTGTGGCGAGCGGGTGGCTGGTCCCTGGAGAGGGCGATGAAGTGGCCGCCGCCGTCGATGTGCGGCCGTACAGCGGGCCGGACGGTGAGGACTGGTTCATCGTGTCCGACCTGGGGTGCGCGGTCGGCGGCGCCGGTGGCATCGGCAGTCACGACGAGGGTGTCGTGCTCGGCGTGGGCGGTGCCTCCACGACCCTCGCCGGCATCACCGTGCGTACGCCGGTCGCCGCCGCGCTCGATCTCGGCACCGGCTCCGGGATCCAGGCGCTGCACGCCGCCCAGCACGCCACGCGCGTGACGGCGACCGACCTCAACCCCCGTGCCCTGCACATCACCGCGCTGACGCTCGCGCTGTCCGGCGCCCCGGCGGCCGATCTGCGTGAGGGTTCGCTCTTCGAGCCGGTCCGGGAGGACGAGACGTACGACCTGATCGTCTCCAACCCGCCGTTCGTGATCTCGCCGGGCGCGCGGCTCACCTACCGGGACGGCGGGATGGGCGGGGACGATCTGTGCCGCACGCTCGTTCAGGAGGCGGGGGAGCGGCTGCGCGAGGGCGGGTTCGCACAGTTCCTCGCCAACTGGCAGCACGTGGAAGGGGAGGACTGGCAGGACAGACTGCGGTCCTGGGTGCCGCGCGGGTGCGATGCCTGGATCGTGCAGCGCGAGGTGCAGGACGTCACGCAGTACGCCGAGCTGTGGCTGCGCGACGCCGGCGACCACCGCTCGGACCCGGCGGAGTACCGGGCGCGGTACGACGCGTGGCTGGACGAGTTCGAGACGCGCAAGGTGAAGTCGGTCGGGTTCGGCTGGATCACGCTGCGGAAGACCGGGGCCGCCGAGCCCTCGATCACCGTGGAGGAGTGGCCGCACCCCGTCGAACAACCGCTCGGGGACACGGTCCGGGCGCACTTCGACCGCGTGGACTACCTGCGCGCGCACGACGACGCGGCGCTGCTCGCCGCGCACTTCAGGCTGGGCGACGAGGTCGTGCAGGAGCAGGTCGGGCTGCCCGGCGCCGAGGACCCGGAGCACGTGGTGCTGCGCCAGAACCGCGGGATGCGCCGGGCCACCAAGGTGGACACGGTCGGCGCGGGCTTCGCGGGCGTGTGCGACGGCACGCTGAGCGCGGGGCGGATCCTGGACGCCATCGCCCAACTGGTCGGCGAGGACCCGGTGTCGCTGCGGGACCGGACGCCCGCGCAGATCCGGCTGCTGGTGGAGCTGGGGTTCCTGGAGCCGACGCGCGGGTGAGCGTGTCCGGTCCCGCTGCGGTGGGGCTGTCGGCTACGCCGTGACGACCATGGTGGAGGGGGGTGCCGCGGCCGAGTTCGGTACGGCAGGTCGCGTACTCGTCCGCCGTACGGCGGTGGGAGGTACAGGGGCGGCGCGTGAGGCGCGGGGAAGCGCGCGGGCGGTGCGGGCGGGCCGCTTGCGGCGCCTGGGCCGGCGTGGCCGTCGCGGCCGTCGCGGCCCTCGTGCCGAGTGCGCGGGCAGCGGGGTACGGGCGGCATATTCGCGCCGAGTTGGGCGGCCGGGCCGGGGTGGGACGCGCGTACCGGCTGTGAGATTCGCGGGGTCGTGTCGCGACGGACCGTGGTCGGCCGGGCCGTTCGCACGGGTGCTCCGGGGGCGCCCGGCGGGTACTCACAGGGACGCGGGGCCGCCGTCCGTCCGGCGTTCACCTCGGGTTCGCGCGGACGCTTCCCGGGCGTGCCAGCCTCCCGGGTCCGGGGACTCCCGGGCGGGCGGAAAAAGGGGCGGGCACGGATATGGAGCGCGGACCGGCGATCTTCGCGGGAGTGGTGTTCGCCCTGTTCGGGGGCGGGCTGCTGGTGTGGACCGCGGCCCGGGTACGGAACCGGGCGCCCGTCGCCCTCGGTGTGAACCCCGTCGCATCGGCGGCCCTCGCGAGCGTCGTCGCGCTGGTCGCCCTCGGGGTCGGCGCATGGTGCCTCACCCGGGTGTGAGGTGCGGGAGAGACGGCCGGGCGGCGCGTACGGCGGAGGGTCCGCCGGTAACTGGGAGGTCACCCTCCGGATAGGCGCGAAGGGGCAGGTCGACACTCCGGGCGGCAGGAATGGCGGTAGTCGGGTTACCGTTCGAGTGGCCGTTGCGGGCTTTTCCCGTTTGACACGGGGGCGGGATGTACCGTCACACTCCGCAGCGTCAGCATGACCCGACCCCGGGAGCACGGAAGCCGGGGGAGACCCCCAGTGTCGACCGGAGAGAAGAGCGAAGTTGTCCCCGACCAGCGAGACCGCACACGGCGGCCGCCGACTCGTCATCGTCGAGTCGCCTGCCAAGGCGAAGACGATCAAGGGCTATCTCGGCCCCGGATACGTCGTCGAAGCGAGCGTCGGGCACATCCGCGACCTCCCCAACGGTGCCGCCGAGGTGCCCGAGCAGTACACCGGCGAGGTACGCCGCCTCGGGGTGGACGTCGAACACGACTTCCAGCCGATCTACGTGGTCAACGCGGACAAGCGGGCCCAGGTCAAGAAGCTCAAGGACCTGCTGAAGGACTCCGACGAACTCTTCCTCGCCACCGATGAGGACCGCGAGGGCGAGGCCATCGCGTGGCACCTCCAGGAAGTTCTGAAGCCCAAGGTCCCGGTCAAGCGGATGGTCTTCCACGAGATCACCAAGGCCGCGATCCAGGCCGCCGTCGCCAACCCGCGTGAGCTGAACCAGAAGCTGGTCGACGCCCAGGAGACCCGCCGCATCCTCGACCGTCTCTACGGCTACGAGGTCTCGCCGGTCCTCTGGAAGAAGGTCATGCCGAAACTGTCGGCCGGCCGTGTCCAGTCGGTCGCGACACGACTTGTGGTGGAGCGGGAACGCGAGCGCATCGCTTTCCGTTCTGCTGAGTACTGGGACCTGACGGGGACCTTCGCGACCGGCCGCGCGGGGGACTCGTCGGACCCGTCGTCGCTGGTCGCCCGCCTCACGACCGTCGACGGCAGGCGGGTCGCGCAGGGCCGCGACTTCGACTCCTTGGGACAGATCAAGAGCGCGAACACCCTCCACCTCGACGAGGCGAACGCCCGCGCCCTCGCCGCCGCCCTGGAGAACACCAGCTTCGCCGTCCGCTCGGTCGAGTCGAAGCCGTACCGCCGCTCGCCGTACGCCCCGTTCCGTACGACGACGCTCCAGCAGGAGGCCAGCCGCAAGCTCGGCTTCGGCGCGAAGGCGACCATGCAGGTGGCGCAGAAGCTGTACGAGAACGGCTTCATCACCTATATGCGTACGGACTCCACGACCCTGTCGGAGACGGCGATCACCGCCGCCCGTGCCCAGGTCACGCAGCTGTACGGCGCCGACTACTTGCCCTCGTCCCCGCGGACGTACGCCGGGAAGGTCAAGAACGCGCAGGAGGCGCACGAGGCGATCCGCCCGTCGGGTGATCGTTTCCGCACGCCTGCCGAGACCGGCCTGACCGGTGACCAGTTCCGGCTCTACGAGCTGATCTGGAAGCGCACGGTCGCCTCCCAGATGAAGGACGCGGTCGGCAACTCGGTCACCGTGAAGATCGCGGGCACGGCTGCCGACGGCCGGGACGCCGAGTTCAGCGCCTCCGGCAAGACGATCACCTTCCACGGCTTCCTGAAGGCGTACGTCGAGGGCGCCGACGACCCCAACGCCGAGCTGGACGACCGCGAGAGCCGCCTGCCCCAGGTGAACGAGGGCGACGCCCTGTCCGCCGAGGAGCTCACGGTCGACGGGCACGCCACCAAGCCCCCGGCCCGCTACACCGAGGCGTCGCTGGTCAAGGAGCTGGAAGAGCGCGAGATCGGCCGCCCGTCGACGTACGCGTCGATCATCGGCACGATCCTCGACCGCGGCTATGTCTTCAAGAAGGGCACGGCCCTCGTGCCGTCCTTCCTGTCCTTCGCCGTGGTCAACCTCCTGGAGAAGCACTTCGGGCGGCTCGTCGACTACGACTTCACCGCCCGCATGGAGGACGACCTCGACCGCATCGCCCGCGGCGAGGCCCAGTCCGTGCCGTGGCTGAAGCGTTTCTACTTCGGCGAGGGCGCCAAGGGCGTTCCCCCCGTCGGCGGCGCGGCCGAGGCGGGCAACGGCGACGGGGACCACCTCGGCGGTCTCAAGGAGCTGGTGACCGACCTGGGCGCGATCGACGCACGCGAGGTGTCGTCGTTCCCGGTGGGCAACGACATCGTGCTGCGCGTCGGGCGCTACGGCCCGTACATCGAGCGTGGCGAGAAGGACTCCGAGAACCACCAGCGCGCGGACGTCCCCGAGGACCTCGCTCCCGACGAGCTGTCGATCGAGCTGTCCGAGGAGCTGCTTGCCAAGCCGAGCGGCGACTTCGAGCTGGGCGCCGACCCCGAGTCCGGCCACCAGATCATCGCCAGGGACGGCCGCTACGGCCCGTACGTCACCGAGGTGCTCCCCGAGGGCACCCCGAAGACCGGCAAGAACGCCGTCAAGCCGCGTACGGCCTCGCTGTTCAAGTCGATGTCCCTGGACACGGTGACCCTGGCCGACGCGCTCAAGCTGATGTCCCTGCCCCGGGTCGTCGGCAAGGACGCCGAAGGCGTGGAGATCACCGCGCAGAACGGCCGCTACGGCCCGTACCTGAAGAAGGGCACGGACTCGCGGTCCCTGCAGACCGAGGACCAGCTCTTCACGATCACCCTCGAAGAGGCGCTGGAGATCTACTCCCAGCCCAAGCAGCGCGGCCGGGCCGCCGCCAAGCCGCCGCTGAAGGAGCTGGGCACGGACCCGGTCAGCGGAAATCCGGTCGTCGTCAAGGACGGTCGCTTCGGGCCGTACGTCACCGACGGGGAGAGCAACGCGACCCTGCGCTCCGGCGACAGCGTCGAGGAGATCACCCCGGAGCGCGGCTACGAGCTGCTCGCCGAGAAGCGCGCCAAGTCGCCCGCCAAGAAGACCGCGAAGAAGGCGCCGGCGAAGAAGGCCCCCGCCAAGAAGGCGGCCACGACGAAGACGGCCGCCGCCAAGAAGACGACGGCCGCCAAGACGACCACCGCGAAGAAGACGGCCGCCAAGAAGGCTCCGGCCAAGAAGGCGACCGCTGCGAGGGCCACGAGCGACGAGTGAGTCTGCCGACGGTGAGGTCGCCATTGGCGGCCTGTCCCGCTGGTTGATCTTCACTTCGCCTTCGCGCGAGCTTCGTAAAATAACCGCCCCGACACCATCAGGTGTCGGGGCGGTCGCACGTGCGGACGGCAACTTCGGGCTGTCGGTGGCTGCCGATAGGCTGAAAGCATGACGCCAGCCGAGCAGCCAACGGCCATTCCCCAGGCCCCCGACGACGCGTTGGTCGCGGACTCCCGCGAACGCGCCGTCCGCGCACTGCTGCGCCAGCCCCAGCTGAAGCGGCTGTGGAGCGCGCAGCTGGTGGGCGGCGTCGGTGACGCGCTCGCACTGCTGGTCCTGGTGGTGCTCGTCCTCCAGGCGGCCATCGCCGAGGGCTCGTTCGGCGGCGGCTACCGGGGCGTGGCGCTCGCCGTGACCGCCGTCTTCGGGGCACGAGTTCTGGCCACGCTGCTCTTCGGCGCCGTCCTGCTCGGCCCGCTCACGTCGCTCACCTCCCAGGAGGGCCTGCTCGACCGCCGCTGGACCATGGTCGGCGCCGACGGGCTGCGCGCCGTACTCATGATCATCGCGCCCCTGTGGATCGACTGGACGCCGGAGAACGCCCTGGCCGTCCTCCTGGTCACCGCCTTCGTGAGCGGCGTCGCCGAGCGCTTCTGGACGGTGTGCCGGGAGAGCGCGGCGCCCTCGCTGCTGCCCACGCCTCCCCCGGAGGGGGCGACGGTCCGCCCGCTGCCGGACCACATGGACGCCCTGCGGCGCCTGTCCCTGCGTACGACCTTCGTCGCGCTGCCGCTCGCGGGCGCCGCGCTCGTCGCCGCCGGGCTGGTCAACAACCTGCTGGGCACCGGCATCGAGTGGTTCGGCCGG
>Ga0307513_10004735_pt1 | contig 18079 bp, 3 predicted proteins | sample 15_EM_MG_FD_202174 | JGI IMG/M metagenome (GOLD analysis project Ga0307513, IMG submission 202174) | Populus trichocarpa ectomycorrhiza microbial communities from riparian zone in the Pacific Northwest, United States - 15_EM | ecosystem: Host-associated > Plants > Roots > Unclassified | place... | reverse complement strand
CTTATCGTGAGAGTGTTAAGGATGTTGGTCCGTCCACGAGCATCCCAAGCCCATCCATGAGCATCTCAGGCACGTCATCGAGTGTCCCAGATCCATCAATGAGTGTTCCAGATCCATCCATGAGCTGAGATTATATTGTTCCTCCTCACACCTATATGGATATTACAGACTCGTCCTCGAGTTGAATGAGTTGGGGTGATGCTCTATACTTGTCCATAGGTTCTCCAAGCCCTTCAACGAGCTGGCATGATTATTAGATATAGTTACATGTTATTATATATTATGAGAATTATGAATAGATGTATAGTTTAATTTTAATAAAATGTTATGTTATATTAATTTTCGGTCTAATTTTGTTACTTATAATTGAAAATGTTATGTACTGCTTATGTGAATTGTGTTTTGATACTGAAAAATTAGTTATTTGAATTGTTTTTTTTTTTCGAGGCAGGGAGTTAATGACAGAAAAGATTGTCCTAGAGTGAGGCTTTTAGAGGAGTCGCAAATACTATCTACAACACTCAAATCGCAAATAAAATCTAAGATAATCAAGTCATAGATGATATTTGCAACTCAAGTGTCGTAGATGTTATCTGCTACTCGATCAAGTTTGCTAAATTCCTAAATATTTTTTTTTACCAATGTTATTTTACTAAAATCTTTTTTAACTGTGATAAGTTCCGTAAATACTCTCTTTCCAACTGATGAATTGGTTATATTTCGGGCTAGATAAAAAAAAAAATGAGATGGCTCTCTTTATTCCAATATTTGAACATGATATCGGATATTCAGTAGAGAAATCTAATTCTAATATGCAATTAAATTCAGTATCTTTTGGTCAATTCTCAAACTACTTCACCCTGTCTATGGGCTTAGAAATCTCAAATTCAACCATTGTAGAGTGGCAACAAAATTATACGTACACATCATACTTTAGCTTTGCCAGAGCCCTGCGAGTAGTCATTTGCTTTGAGTACATGTACATGTGGTCAATTTGCACGGTTTATTTGGTCAGTTTTCCAGTTGATTGTAGCCTGAAAAATCAATGACAACTCATACGTTCTGACACACACAAGAAAAAAGAGAAATCCTGCATATAGGAAATCACCTCCATTGAAGCAGATGAACTGCAGAAATATTAGAATTAAAAGCTCCGTAGCCTTTCATAAAACTAACAGGTATAACGATAACAATCTAGTATTTGCACAGCAGAAATATTAGAATTAAAAGCTCAGTAGCCTTTCATAAAACTAACAGGTATAACGATAACAATCTAGTATTTGCACTTGACAGGTAAGTTCTGCATGAATCTTGAAGAGCTTTAACAGGCGTTCCACTGATTTGGCCCCTGGAATAAGAGTTTCCTGGCACAGGTACAGTCCCCTGTGTTTGGTTGTTGGCTAGTTCATTTGTTCCAGGAAAAGCAATAATTTACTGTGAAAAAACAATAACCAATGGATTTTGGTTTCCAGTTCATTTCGATTTGTTGTTTTGGATGTCAGAATCTTGGTGTCCTGTATCTCGAATTTGCTTGATGTGTCCCAAGGAGAAAATATGACAGTGATGAGTTTTGTTGGCGTTGAGCATCTCCAATGACGAGAAGTTATTTAGAAAGTCATTTTAATAACTTATTTGTACTTTAATATATTTAATATTAATGTTTTTGGTTTTTTAGAAAAACACTGAGAAAAGTTGTGAAGATGAAAGAATTTTTTTTAATAATCTATTTTAATGTTTTTAGGTTTTTTTTCTTATAGATATAAAGGAATAACATTTTTTTACAGAAAAAATATTTTGATGACTATTCATTTAGAGCTGTAAAATCAGAAAAGAAAAAAAAAAGCTATAAAATAAGATTTTTAACTTACATCCAAAAGAAGTACATTACACACAGGTACTATTGCATCATTGTACCATGCTATGATATGCTGCAGATTAAATTAATTATTTCTAACATAAAAAAATATTCAAAAATTATAATAGAAAAAAAAAACTTAACCAAAGTTGCTTTAATATAATTTAGTTGATTTGATAAATTTAAAAATAATTTAAATGACTTATAAAAATATAGTTTTATAAAAAAAAATTGAATATAATATTTTTATTTTTAAATATTCAGACAACGACATGTTGGATCGATCTAGGTCAACCTGACTTAACTTGTCAGATTCACGACTTGGGACATGAGACAATAATAATTTCATAAAAAAAAAATCAAAATAAATTAGAAAACTCAATTCCCAATAAATTAAATGATGAAATTGAGAAAATTTAATTAAAGGGGAGGAATCGATATGAGTCAATCTACCAAACCCGCGACTCAGGTTATGAAACAAGAATAACTTTATATAAAGCAAATTAAAACAAAATTATAAAATTCATTATCAATCAACTCAATATTGAAAGATAAAATTGCAAAAATAATAATAATTAAAAAAAGATAAAAAATGACTCAGGTCAATTTTGGTTAACCCGTAAAACCTGCGACCCAAGTCATGAGACCGGGATAACTTTTTATGAAGCAAATTGAAACTAATTATGAAGTTTAATTCTCAATCAAACTAATATTGAAAGATGAAACTGAAACAAATTCAATTCAAAAAAAGACCAAAAAAACTCGAGTCAACCTGAGTTAACCTATCAAATAAGCAATTCAGGTCATAAGACTAATATAACCTCATAAAAACAAATTGAAACAAAATATAAAATTCAATTTCTAGTAAACTCAATATTAAAAAATAAAATTAAAAAAAACTAAAGCATTGTTTCGTGAACAGTTTTTTTAGGAGGTGAACAGTAAATTCAATTTCCTTTTAGTTTTTGTTAATTAATAAATATATAAAATACAATAAAATGTGAGTTTTTATGCTTTCTTGAAAAGTTGTTTGACACATTGATATGATGAGTTTATCTGGGACATTCATCATGACTAGTGATATAAATGCATATGCTTGAACTTCAATGGTTAACCATTTTTTTTAACTAAGCTTTGTAAGCTTTATACGTAATTGAGTTTTAAATCTTGGTTTTGTAAAAATTAAAGTAATAAATTTTTTATTTATAAAAACCTATTTTTTATTTATTTTGCATGCGAAAATATACCTTGCAGTCTTTTTAATTAAATACATTTTTTAAAAAAAATTGCAACTAAAATGTTTTTTCTTAAACCTCTACTTATATTAAATCACAGTTGCATAAACTACTACAAAACCAAATACATATAATCCATTAATTTCAACTTTGTGGAGTTTGGACTTAATTTGGATTTGAATTCTTTTAAGAAAAATTCTGATGATGCATGTTCTAAAAAAATCATTGTTTTTAAACTTGACCCGGGGTTGATTTGGAGCAAGTTTCGAGTCACGGATTAGGTGAGTTGATCAAAATCAACCTAATATTTTTTAATTTAAAAAAAATTAAAAATGACATCATTTTAAAAAAAAATCAACAGGTTTTGACTGAATGTTTTTTAGATTTACTAGGTTGTGGGTCAATCGAGGTTTTAAACAGATCACATTAGATCAATTATCCTTTTATTTTTGTTGAAACTCGACTTGGTCTAAACCTTGAATTATCTTGATTATAGATCATCCTATTAGGTCGGGTTTTAAAATAGTTAATAAAATACACGTGGATATGTTAAAAAAGGAGAGCCTAAAAAATAGAAATACAAGTATAAAATAAAATGAATTAGTTTTAATTTGGCAAAGTTTTAACAAAAAATACGAAAAGGGATAAAAAAGAAAAACTGATTAGGGTAGTAGTTCAGGTGATTCAAACGAATAGATTTTAAAAATATATAATTATACATGAGAAAAAAATGAATTTTTAGAAAAATATATACATACATGTAAGTGGATTTTCTATATATAAAAAAAAAGATATTTTCCTTGCTTTTGATAAGATATTTCCCCAATCAAATGGAATATGCATACAGCGGGACATTCCAAAAATATATTACGGCGGCTTTAAGAAAAAATGATAAAATAACTTTAGCATGTTTGATAATATTAGGGACTATATTTGTATTTTTCCTTGAAATTTCGAACCAATAGAAGAGATTGGTAATGGACACAACTTATGTTTTATATCTTGTTGGTGCTACCTTGTTGTGGGTCTAATTAAATTTTTATTGAATATAAAAAAATATTTAGATATTGTTAATATATTTTCTAGAAAAAAAAATAATTTATGTAAAGGTTAATTTGATGTGACATGGTTGACTTGCATGTCTAAAAATAACTTGAATAATTGATAAGAAAGTAGCTTCACTAAAAACAATCTCACACACACACACACACATATATATATATATATATATATATATATATATATATATATATATATATATATATAAAAAAAAAGAAAAAAATATTTAAACACACACACACACACACACACACACACACATATATATATATATATGTTGAGACGACAACATATTGAATCTACTTGAATTTATTAGAATAATCTCAGGTTAACTTGACAAATCTCCAATGCAGGCCATGAGACCCTGATAACCCTGTAAAAGCAAATAAAAACAATTATTAAGTCTAATCCCCAATCAATTCAATATTAAAGGATGAAATTAAAAACAAAATTCAATTAGACAAATGAGTTGAGTCAACCCGGGTTGATCAATGAAAACTTAGTCATGAAACTGAGATAATCACACGGAAAGAAAATTAAAACAAATTATGAAGCTCAATTCTTAATAAATTCAATGTTAAAAGATGAAATTGAAAATAAAATAAAATAAAAGACAAAAAAAATCATCATAGTCAACTCGAGTTAACTAACCAAACTCATGACCTGAGTCATGAGGCTGAGATTACTTCATAGAAAGTAAATCAAAATAAATTATGAAGTCTAATTTCCAATCAACTCAATAATAAAAGATGAAATTGAAAAATAAATAAATTAAAAAAGAACAAAAAAAACCTAGACCAACTTGGATGAAGTCAAATTCTCAATCAACCCAATGTTGATGGATAAAGTTAAGAAAAAAAAATCAATTAAGAAAAAGAACAAAGAAATTAGCCAAGTCAACCTGTGTTAACATGTCAAATTTGGATCATAAGATTGAGATAACTATATAGAAAATAAATTGAAACAAATTATGAAGTCCAATAGCCATTAAACCCAATGTGGAATGATGAATTTGCAAAAAAAATAAAAAACATTAAGGACTAAAATGTAAAAGCTCAAAGTATTTTATTGTTTATTACCACAATGAAATTCCAAGGCTTTTTAGTAAATTTTGATGATCAAACTGTAAAAAGTCAAAGCAATTCAGTGTTCATCACAACAGTGAAATGCTAAGGCTTTTTAGTATATTTTCATAATAATTATTAAATGGATGTGGAGTAAATTTAGTCCTTCCATTTTAAATGAAATAATTAGTTAATATCTTTATTTTTATAATCAATATTGCAGTTCATTAACTTATTTTGAAAAAAATATAAAAAAGCATTAATTTTAAAAAAAAATAGAAAACAAATCAGCCCACCTAGCCCATTTTGTAAGGGTCCACCATACCCACACGCCTAAGCATTTTTTTTTCCATCATCGACCTAATTTTTTTTTTAAAAAATTAAACAGTACGTCGTCTAATTTTCTTAGAATCTAGCCATTAGTGTGACTGTAAAATCAGGACAAAATGTTTTTTTACCCGAAAATTCATTTTCAATCCATTTGTTATCCAAAATACCTAAAAAAACAACATAGAAACTATAATGAACCTATTAATGGCCTCAAAAAACCATCCCCAAAACCCGAAGTCAAACCGATACTGAAAAATCTTCCTAACCTCATATTTGTTTCTCAATGCATTTTCAAGGTAAAAAAAATAACTTCATATGAACTCCCTTTATCAAATGAAAATATTTGACACAAAAATCAATTGTTTTAGTGGCTGAAATCAGCATCAACGATATTTTCCTCTCTTTATATCTTAATCTAACGAGCACTCTTTATCTTTCTAAAAAAAAATTTTGTACCAAAATTGAATTGAGAAAATATTGAGGTACCGAATATTTATTGTTTTTAAGTATGAGGACTAAATTAAACTTTTTGTATGAACTTTAAAACTATTACCCATTTATGTTGCATTTTCTGTTTTAGTCTCCTATCTTTCAATTTCATCCTTAACCAATAAATTTGATTCAATTACACCTGAATTTAACTAAAAAAACACAATCACACAAATAAAAAATTAATAATAAAATTGAAAAAAAAATCAACACCAATAGTTTTTTACTTAATTAGGTTTGTTATATGTTATCAGGCCTTAGGCCCATTGGTAATCGTGGAGCATGGTAGCAATTTGTACTAAGGGCCCTATTGTTTAATTTGCAATATTTATTTATTTATTTATTCTTGAGATTGACAGGGAGTCCCTGATACCAAAGCCCGTCTTTTCAATTTACCTGTTATTTCTTATTATGATATCATGTAATTGTGAGAAAGAGTGAGAGGATCCATGGATCCTGGTTTTTTATAAGGATTGGGCTTTAGTCCAGATATTAAAACCTAACCATTCAAAAAATCTTGAGCTATGTTTATTAAATAAAATTAGAATAAAATCAAAAAAAAATTTGAACGATTTGATATAAGAATAAAAGTGTCTCTTTAATTAAAATTAATTCTTTTTATTAATTCAATTATTTCTTTTATATTTTTTTACCATAATAATTTTTTATTATAAAAAAATAGCTTATCAAAACTATAAAATTTAGTTTTAACAATAAATAAAAAATATATATATTTTAATAATTTTGACTTTAATGTATCAAAAAAGATATTTGCAGGAAAGAAAATGAATAAAATTATGCAAAAAAATTAGTTTTTGTTTTTTGATAAAAAAAATAATGTTTTTCCTTAGAAGAAGTATAGTTTATTGAATAAAAAATAACTTCAATTAAAAAACATATTTGCAATAACTATAATTATAATGACTTCAACTTAATTTTCATAGAATATTCATGACCACAAACTGAAAAAAAAAAAAACATTCACAACAAGTTACAAGTTCATATGTAATAATTAATAAAATGATTGCCATTATTATAAAAAAAGAAGAAGCTAGAGTCTTATTTAAAAATAAATGTCAAACCGAATGGTATTTAATAAAATTATATCTTAAATATAATTTTATTTATTCGATTATAATTAAGTTTGATTAAAATAAAAAAATAACAATGAATGGTTGTACAAAAAAGCCCTTGCTAATATTATAAGAAATATTATAGTTTTATTTTAAAAAGAAATAAATTTAAATGGTATTTAATAGGCAGCTTATTCTTCAATAAAGACTTAATTCTTTCCTTGTACAATCGTGAGGCCCGATGTATCTAGAAGAATTTGATAAATCTTTTTGATAATAGAAAAACATATATTAATAGTTTTGAATAATTGCTTGGGCCAAAGGTGATTCGAACTCGTCCGAGAACGCTATGGGGATAGAATTTGGGTCAAGTGGAGGTGTCCATGGGCTTTGCTAAGAAGTGGTTTTCCCCTCTCATTAGGCCAGGCCAGGCCAGGCCAGCCCAGCCCAGCCCAGCCAGCTTAATAATAATGCTGATGTCAAAGAAAACCTACTTTGTTGATTAATCCCGCCTCTTTCACTCTAAACTCCACCTTTAATTAAAAAAAAAAAAACTCTTCATTTATTCTCATTTCCGTTTATATTAAAAAAAATATTAGAAAAATCACAGTGACCCAAGACTCAATGCACTATAGATATAACAGTGCACTAATAATTTTACCCTTTAACAAAATTTATTGGTTTTGGTTTTGGTCCTGAGAGTTTGATGATTTTTCACATGATTCTTTGATCATTGTAAAGATGATTTGAGATAGCTTAAATTTTTTATTTGTTTTATATTAAAATGACTTTATTTTTCTTAAAAGCAAAACTCAAATAGCTGACTTTTAGGGGTATATTTGGATTTTTACTTTTAAAAGCAAAGTGAAATGACTAAATTACATTTAAAAGCAAAATTTATTTAATTGAACTCCAGAAGATTTTTGTATTTTCATCCAGTGTTTTTTTGTTATTACCAGGTACCAAGAAAGGCAATTTAGTATTTTAATAAATATAAAAAAATGATTGGTGTGTGCATTACACCCACCAACAAGTAAGCCACATTGTTGTATTCAGGCGGCGCGTATGACAACCAAAAAAGCCTTTTTTGGTATTTTCTAAATCGTCACTGTGGGACCTCCATCCTTGGGCTACGCATGTATCTTAATTTCCTTTGATTTGGCATTGGCTAGCTTTTCTTCGTTTTCTTTTCTATCTCTTTCTTAATTTTTGAACTTGACATTTTAAATATTCACAACAACCCTTCAATTTGTTTTTTCTTTAGATTTGATCCTTATTTTTTAATTGTTATTTTTTATTTTAAATAATTTATAGAATTGATTTTTTTTAATTCATCATCCTTCAATCTTTTTTATCTATCAAATTTGGTCCTTATTTTTTTATTATTATTTGAGTTGATTTTTAAAATAGGTTTTTTCTTACCAATTCATCCCCCATTTTTTTTTCATACAAGATTTTATCGTTATTCTTGTAATTACTATTTTATTTACTTTGATTAATTTATTAAATCTAATATCTTTTTTCTGATTTCATCATTCAACAGTAAATTGACTGAGAATTTAGCTTCTTAATTGAGCTCGAATCTAGAATTTTATGGGTTTTGAATTTGGGAGATTAACTCACATTTAGGAGATTTGCTTGGGTTTGCTTGATTTTTTTTCTTTTAATTAAGCTCATGGTTTTTCAATTTCATCCTTCAACATTTAATCTAATTGGAGATTGGACTCTGTTAATTTTTTTTTTATTTTCTTTCTATAGGATTTATCACAAATTTTGAAAAATAACCCCAGTTTTCTTGGGTCTTTTTATTTGTCATTCTTTGTTAAATTTAGTTTTTTTTATTAAGTTAAATTAATTGTTTAAATATAAGTATGAGATACTCACTTCATGATATTTTATTTGGTTTGCGTTTTGAATCGTTGATTTTGCGACACATGTATCCTCTTTCAATGTCTTTGTGCAACCTTTCGTAATGATGTTAGAACATTCTTGTTGAACTCTTTTTGGTGGTGGGGAAATGTCCACCATGGAGCAACGTTGAGTCTCTAGCGAACTTTTGTTTCTTCACCTTTCAAGTATGATATTGACAACTCATTTTTTATAGTTAATTATTGACAATTGTTTTATTCGATTTATCTGTTGTTGTTATCTTTTTTTTCATATTATTAATTAACTAGGCTTATTAAAAACAATGACATAATTGGATAATCTCTTAAATATTCTTTAATAAATTAATTTAACGAATAATCTTAGTAAGAAAAAAGGAATATCTAATAAAAAACTAGGTGCGGAAGACCTTATCCACGTCCCTAGAAAAATAGCACAAATGCGCATAAGCTATGAAGACCACGTCCACGTCCCTAGCTTTTCTTTTGAATGGGTAGACGACACATCATTTGTTTTTTTTTTTGTTTTTTTTTAATATAATAGATGATGAGTCATCTGGCTGAGTAGATAAATCCAATGACACTAAGATCGATCATTTTTATAACCAAAAAGTAGCCAACCAAATACTTTATCTTTTCTTTTTATTTTTCCAGTGACCCCCCCCAAAAAAAAAACCCTAAGGAATTAAATGTTAAAAAAGTTCAGGACTGAAATGTAAATTCTAAAAAATAGAGACCAAACATAGAAAATTGATAACCTCGGGGACCAAACAATAGTTTTTTTCTTCCATGAACAATAAAAAACAAAAAGAGCTGTTTTTTTTTGTTAACTTTTGTCTTTGTTGTTTCAGTTTTTTTTAACTATATTAAAATCATATTTTGTAATATCGACCATTAATTTGTTGTTGGGACCTTTCTCACCACACCAATAAATAATGTGAGAGCAAGAAAATCAAATGAACTAATAAAACTTAAAATCAAGTCATTATAATGTGAGAGGATGAAATGGAAAAATAAAATAAAATAAATGATTGTAGTCGTATAATTGTTCGAGAACCCAGAAAAAGAGATTGAAATAGGTGAATTGTAGTAGTCCATAATGCATCTATTTCTTGTTTAATAGTGAAAGAAATAGTAAAAAAAACCTTCTCTTTTAGTTTTTTACTAGCAATATTGCCCATGCACTGTCATGAAAAACTTTTTGAAATCTGCTTTTTATTTAACTATTCTATGATAAAATTAGACATTAACAATAAAGACAATAAATAAAATTATGGAAGAAAATGTATTGTTTTGGTCACAATTATCTTTTCTAATTCATTTATTTTTTTTGTTTTGACAATAAAATGATTTATTAATTAGTAGCATAGTTCATTAAATGAAAAGTAACAACAAGTATAAAAAACATTCGCAAAAACTATAATGAATTGAACTAAAAAAGAATATATATATATATATATATATATATATATATATATATATATATAAACAATATTTTTTATCAATATATATATTTTTTATATTGATAAAAAAAGATAATATTATAAAAAAATTTATAAAGTAAGAACTTATTATGATAATGAAATAAAGTTTCAATTTAAAAAAACTAAAAAATTCATAAATCGATCACTTTCACACAGATGTATGAAAAAAAACATGAACAATAAATTTTAGAAAATTATATAATAAATTAATAAAAAATATACATTTTATTCTTATTCAACATTAATGAGCAAATTATTTAAAAAGTTTTGCACATTGGGCTATTATATAATTATTCATAAAGTAATCAATAATGTCATTATAAAAAACATTAATCTTTTTTAAAACATAGACATAATTTGATAATCATTTAAATATTATTGTAACAAATTGATCTAAGAGGTTATTTTCATATCAAAATATCTAAGAAAAAAGCTAAGTGTGTTTGGCCTAAGAAAAAAAAAAGTCATTTTAAGGTTTGTTAACTTGGATAGAGAGAGATATTTTTAAGACCAATTTAGGTTAGCCAATCCACCCACAGTTAACCAACCTATCCACACGTAATGGCAAGCCTGGAGTGCATGAATTTCAAAAATGGGTGACAAGGCGATTCAACCAGTGAATTATATCGGAGAAAAATTCCAACATGATCCCTCTTTGTGGAAAAGTCACAAAAATATATCCTAACGATTCAACCAGTGAATTATATCGGAGAAAAATTCCAACATAATCTCTCTTTGTGGAAAAGTCACAAAAATATATCCTAATCATCATCATCATCATTTGTTTCAAGATATTAGTTATGTGAATATTTATGCAAGAGTATTTTTGATTTTTCACAGAAAAGAAACAAATACAAATTATGTTTTGAAAGCTCAATTTTCCTCGAAGACCTACATCAAACCAAGCCATGAGAGATGAAGAAAGAGCTCAGATCGGGCATAATTGCTCAAAGAACAAATATTTAAGGGGTAAAATGAATCAATTAACTAACTTGCTTGAATCGACTCTACAATTAACATCACATGATAGTTGTATAAGTAATCCTTGGACTTAAGATCACTAAGTTATTTTCTATGGGGAATATTATGCTTTAATCCTAATTATACATCATCATAATTAAAGATAATAAAAGGGCAATATTGAGTATAACATGAACTATATAAAGGTATTTGAGTGATCTAGAGAGGACTCTAAGTGAATTAGAAAACATTTTTCATATATTCTAAAATAGTATTGATTATAAATTCCTTGCGCAAGGTAAAATGAGATTTGAAAAGAGTTTAAAATCTTATTCAAAAAATCAATGGCTATAATGTTGATGATAAACATGATTTGATAAAGTAAATACACTTTATGCTTTAATTTCTAAAGCAAAACTTTCTTGATGAATGAATAATAATTATACCAAGAAATTGATTGTTGAAATGTTAAGTTAAATCACGTATGACTTTTTGAATATTTAGGGGTCATGACATGTTGCTGAACGGTGCACTTGATCTTTAAATATAGATCAATTAATTTTTGAATTGATAATAAATTAAATTATTAAATTTAATTTATTTAAAATTATGATTTATATTTGAGCTAACATATTAGAAACCTAATGGGTTACACATATTAAGAACAAATGGTTAGAAATTAAACTAGAATGTTGAATTAAGTGTGAATTGATTGTAAATAATTTTTAGAAATTGAGAACTTAAATGTTATTAATAAAGAGGATTACAATTATAGACATAGAAAATTCAAGTAGGGACTTAAATACTATAATTTCTAAAGCAAAACTTTCTTGATGAATGAATAATAATTATACCAATAAATTGATCGTTGAAATGTTAAGTTAAATCATGTATGACTTTTTTAATATTTAGGGGTCATGACATGTTGCTAAACGGCGCACTTGATCTTTAAATATAGATCAATTAATTTTTGAATTGATAATAAATTAAATTATTTAATTTAATTTATTTAAAATTATGATTTATATTTGGGCTAACATATTAGAAACCTATTGGGTTACACATATTAAGAACAAATGGTAAGGAAATATACTAGAATGTTGAATCAAATGTGAATTGATTGTAAATAATTTTTAAAAATTGAGAACTTAAATATTATTAATAAAGAGGATTGCAATTATAAATATAAAAAAATCAAGTAGGGACTTAATTGAATAAATTTCTAAATTTTTCATAAAATAATATATGTAATATTATTCAGGGGGTAAAATGATAGTTTGTTATTTATATGGTTATTAAGTTTTTTCTATAAATAGAATACTATACCTTATATTTTACACACATAACATATTGTGCACACTTCACCTAAATAGATAGACATAGTAGAAAAAAGAAAGAGCTAGCGCTTAAGGTATACCCATCCCTCTTTTCTAAAAGGATTTTAGAAGATTTCTTACTTGTGATTCATGTGGATTATTTTTAGAGGCTAAATATTTAAACAACTTAGGATTTGCGATATCTTAACCTTAAAGAAGTTGATCAAACCTTAAATTTGTTTTTGATCAAACCCTAAACGATCTTAGATTATCTAACGGGATATTTAAAACTTATAAAAAAAATTTAAATTACCGTTTCTGATACATTTAAGAGTTTCAAGAAACCTAACAGTTCAAGCTTGTTAGGTAGAGTAATATCTTTTTCAGCCATTTCTTAAAGTTCAATTCATTAAAATTTACAAGTTTCTCACCATACACAACATAAAGTGATAGTGAAATCCTCCATCTCGAATTAGTACTTTATGAAGCAAGATTGTTTAGTGCAACCAAATTTTAAGAATAAGACATATTGATATTTCTATAACCAAAAAGCCAATATTAAAATTTAACTATACTCAAACAATTATTTGTAATATAATAATAAAATAGATAACTTAATCACAAACTAAAATAAATAAATAAATAAAGGTTTTACAACTAACTTGATTATTAATCACAATTTAATAGTGTAGTTCAATATTTATTATATTTAACATGCATCAAGCAAACATGGTTTTTTTAAAAGTATAAAACAAATGACATGAACATAACAATCTAGAATAACAATTAGATATATAACTTAAGAATATAGTTTATAACAATCTCTTAAATTATTGAGCTAGTTTGCAAAGATCTAGATGTATAAACTAAACATATGTCTAAATAAAGCCTTAAAGATATAATTAAAAATATTACTTGTGATATGAATGATAGACCCTAATGTTAATTCAAATAAGTTGTTTGTTTAGTCTAACTTTATGACACAAGCATTTAAATACAGTTGATATAAGATACAGTTAAAATATTAAAACAAAACAAGCCCATTCTATTTTCATGGTTATTAGATCTGGTATGGTTTGTGCTCAGACAATACCACACTCCAATGTCTGAGCACAAAATTGGTCTTATGTCAGACCAGTTATCGAAACCAATTTCAGTTTTTGGTTTAAGATTGTGGGTTGTTCTTGGTGTTTGTGTAGGGACAACCATTGTGTTGCTACTTTTCTTTATCACTCTCTGGCTTGCTTCCAATTCCAAAAAGAGTACAAACAACGAACCCAAAATCCCTATTGTATCTAAAGAGATTCAAGAAATCAGAATCGACCAATCCATTAAGCCTAATCGGGCACAAATGCAAACCCACCAATTTCAAGACCAGGAAATGATTACTAGAAAGGAAAGGGGAGATTTTTTGTTGCTTATGCCACCAGAAGAGGAGAGTCCAGTGAAGTATCATGGGATTCAGATTGATATTGGTAAAGGGCATTTGATTTCTTATCCGGGTTCTTCTGGGGTAGCACCACGTGGCGGTGGCGGTGGCAATGGTGGTGGTAGGGACCAGGTGGCTGTTATGGTGGTGTCTGATGTGTCTCATTTGGGGTGGGGGCATTGGTATACTTTGAGAGAGCTTGAGGTAGCGACTGATTCTTTTTGCTCATGAGAATTTTATTGGCGAGGGAGGGTTTGAGATTGTTTACCATGGTGTTTTAGAGGATAATACTGAGATTGCTGTCAAGAATTTGCTCAATAACAGGTAGTCTATTGCAATTTTCATCATATGTTTATTTGTTTTGTTATTTGTCTTTTTATTTGAGCTCTAATCTAGAATTAATCCGTTATGGTTAATGTGCCATTTCGAGTGTTGCTATGTTGACGAATTGGTTATTGATAGTGTTCAAATATATGGTGATTGATAGGGGACAGGCTGAGAGAGAATTTAAAGTTGAAGTGGAAACCATTGGAAGAGTAAGGCATAAGAATTTAGTGAGGTTGCTTGGTTATTGTGCTGAAGGAGCTCAGAGGTAGTTTCGTTTTGCCTTTTCAACGATGCTTCCTTGTTTCTGGATCCAGTAATTTTGGCATTTCAGAATGAAATTAGTTGAAGTCACTGCCAAAATAGGGTGGCTATTGTTTATTACCATATAGTTGTTTGTTTCCTTGTATTGTAGGATGCTCGTGTATGAATATGTGAACAGCGGGAACTTCGAACAATGGCTTCATGGTGATGTAGGGCCATGCAGTCCTCTTACTTGGGAAATTAGAATGAAAATCATCTTGGGAACTGCAAAAGGGTAAGATTCTAATGCACTTATAAACTATCATATAGAGCTTCTATAAATTGTTATCTCCATCTATGACGTTGGGGTAAAAAATGAACACTGATGCATATTATCTTACCTTCATGATGGACTTGAACCAAAAGTTATCCATCGTGACATAAAATCAAGCAACATTCTACTTGACAAGCAGTGGAATCCTAAAGTTTCAGACTTTGGCCTTGCCAAGCTCCTTTGTTCAGATAGCAGCTACATTACAACCCGTGAAATGGGAACATTTGGGTGTGTAGGTTCTCTCTGTTTCTTACATTTGTTCTCTTAGTGTATGGAGAAGTAATAATTTTTCTTGTGCTTTGGTAGATATGTAGCTCCCGAGTATGCAAATTCAGGCATGCTGAATGAAAGAAGTGATGTGTATAGTTTTGGGATTCTTATTATGGAAATTATCTCTGGAAGGAACCCAGTGGATTATAGCCGGCCTCCAGAAGAGGTCCGCACCATATACCACAGTCATTTTGTTATGACATATTCAAATGAGCTAATCTAATGAAGTCCTCCCCCGCTTTTGTTCTTCTAATTTGTTATAATTAAATGAATAATTTTCAGGTGAACTTGATCGATTGGCTTAAGAAGATGGTTAGTAACAAGAATCCAGAGGGGGTATTGGATCCCAAACTACTAGAGAAACCTACTTTGAGGGCATTAAAGCGGGCTCTTCTTGTTGCTTTACGCTGTGTTGACCCGAACGCACAGAAGCGACCAAAAATGGGCTATATTGTACACGTGCTTGAACCTGATGACTCCCCCTTCAGAGAAGTATGTATTTGATGTAGTTGACAATTTTAATCCAAATCAACTTTTTGATAATGTGCCATAATTTAGAGATGTCCTTATCAACACTATATTAAATCCTAAAGATCAAGCTGGCATTACTACTTAGTTAAACCATTATTAAACCTTGCCAAAATAGAGCAAGGGCTGTAAATAATGAATGGCGCAGGTTCTAACTCAGAGCAGCAATAGTTTTTGGGAAGATTCAAGAGCTACTTAACTCCAATTTCCTTCATACATAATGGTTCATTTATGAATATGCGTTCATGGTTTGATGACTTATTCTCTTCCCTCCTTTTCCTGCTTTTTTGAGAATGGTTGAATTCTGTACCCACTACGTGTTATAAGACAAAAGTCTACTAATGAATTTATACTTTACAGCTATGAGCTATGTAATAGAAATATTAGATATTTGAATTTCTTCCGATTCTAATTTATTTTTCAAATAGCCTTGATCTCCTTACTCATTTAAAGTTTGAATATGTGGTTTTAGGATCGTAGAGGAGGAAGAGACCCGGGACACACACACTGTGACAGTCCCAAGGATGGATTGGTAGAGAAGCAAGTGATGGAAATTAGTATGAGAGCGGCTGCACACTGATAAGGCAAGACAAAGACATCAAGAATACCGAGAAGAAATCTGTTGAGGGAGATTTATCCGAGCTAGATGAAGAGGATAAAGAAATATTTTACTGCCTGCTGCTCCATCTAGATGCTTGCCTTGTGCAAAAGGCCTACCACATTATCCAACTTTGTGGCCATGACTTGTGTTTCCCTCTATTAGTTATAGCTTCCGTGGCTGCGCAGTATACGGCTCCATATCATGTTCAAATGTCAAAATCAAGGGCATTTTGCTTAGAAGCTTTGAGGTCTGCCATGTAATTCACGCACGCTATTGCTTGACTCGATCATCGTAAAAAAAGAAAGAAAAAGAAATTGAAAGATTATGCCATGTTGTAAGTTATAGTTTGGACAATTGTTACTACAAAGCATCTGAGCAAACTGATGTTAGATTGTTGATATCATTTGGTTGCAGAAAAAGCTCATTTAGTGGTCACAAACTTTCGAGTTAAATGCCATAACTCCAGAGAGAAACTGGCAATGCTATTTAGAATTTCATTACATTCAACATGAAAATTATAAACGTTTGGTGTATCAAACGTCAACATCAAAATTTGTATATTTAATGAATAAAATGACTTTTCCAGCTAAGTAGGTTGGGGTTGGATCATATTTTCATTATTTAGTGTCCCTTGGCTTGCTAGTTGCTAGTTCACTATAGTTATGATTGTTATCCTAGCCGCTGGAAATGTTAGCCTTCTCTTGTTGCAATCTTTGGTCCCCTCCATATGCTTTCTGGTCTTGCCCTTGATGAGGCCATGGCACGAGGAAGCATCGGTGACTCATTTGCTTCTTCTGTAACTTGAAGCTGACTGGTGTTAATCATGGAAGGTCACCTCAGCTTAGCTAGAAGCCATGTACGGTCTTCGGCTAATTATCTTACTGTTGGTAGACATTCATCGATTTAGCGAAGGTCACTTGTTTTGGACACTTTTAGCAGAAGACATTTACCCAATAAACAGCAACAAGTAGCTCCATCATTTTTCCCAGTTAGGATCGCTACTGCTACAGAAGTTTGAGGACAACGTCAAATGGCGGGGATTGACAAAGAAATTTGCTTACAGAAAACATCAATTTTGTATTTGTGGAACCATAGTGAGGTTTCGATTGTGGATGAAACGGGAAGAAGGGAAGTTACTTTGCTGGCAGCCCAATGCATACCAGCTATATAATTCCTGTAAATGAGGGACATGCGCATAATTTTTCATTCAAATTGAAGTTGTTTTCTTAGTCCACAAGGTCCCATTTATGTTCTTTTCACATACAACATTAGATGATGCGCTTGCTGTTTTGAGAAAGTACAAAATTAACTTCAACTTTCATATCTCTGAAAGTGCAGAACAAAATGAGTTCCTTCTTAATTTTTCCAACTAGATTGCAAAACATTGACGTGGAGGTATTTGTTAAAATAATTGAGATCAAATACAAAAAGGAGGCTACAATTCTGAATAATCTGTTTATTATAAATGCATTGTCTTAACCTAAATACAAATAAAGTATATATAGGTCAAACTGAAAGTACTATTCTACCCTTAATAAATAAGACTACATAAATATTATTTAACATCTCCCCTCAAACTCACGATGCGGCAGCTACAAG
>Ga0307513_10004734_pt1 | contig 18084 bp, 16 predicted proteins | sample 15_EM_MG_FD_202174 | JGI IMG/M metagenome (GOLD analysis project Ga0307513, IMG submission 202174) | Populus trichocarpa ectomycorrhiza microbial communities from riparian zone in the Pacific Northwest, United States - 15_EM | ecosystem: Host-associated > Plants > Roots > Unclassified | place... | reverse complement strand
CGATCGGTCGCCGTGGCCCATCCTTGCCCGATGGCCGATCCCGACGTCGATTTCTCCGATCTGACGGCATTGTTCGTCAACACGTCCCTGACGCGATCTCCCGGGGTGAGTCACACGCAGCACCTCGTGGACATCAGCGCGGCGATCATGGCGAAGCACGGTGTGCGTGTGGACGGGTTCCGGTCCGTCGACCACCCCATCGCCACGGGCGTGTACCCGGACATGCGCGAGCACGGGTGGGAGGTGGACGCCTGGCCCGAGCTCTTCCCGCGGGTGCTCGCCGCAGACATCCTCGTCATCGCCGGACCCATCTGGCTCGGTGACAACAGCAGCGAGACCAAGAAGGTCATCGAGCGGCTCTACGCCCACTCCGGCGAGCTCAACGACAAGGGGCAGTGGCTCTACTACGGCAGGGTCGGCGGCTGCCTGATCACCGGCAACGAGGACGGCATCAAGCACTGCGCCTCCAACGTGCTCTACAGCCTCCAGCACATCGGGTACTGCGTCGCCCCGCAGTCGGATGCGGGCTGGATCGGCGAGGCGGGGCCCGGTCCGAGCTACGGCGACGTGCTGGACGACGGCTCCCGCGCCGGCTTCGACAACGAGTTCACCCTGCGCAACACCACGTTCATGACCTGGAACCTGCTGCACATGGCCCGGCTCCTCCGCAGCGCCGGCGGGTTCCCTGCCTACGGCAACCAGCGCCGCAAGTGGGATGCGGGGGCCCGGTTCGACGCCCCCAACCCGGAGTACCGGTAGCGGTCAGGCCGGCGCGGAACGGGTGAGGGTGCGTCCTCCGATGAGGAGGAGCACCGCCGTCGTCGCGACCAGCGCAAGTACGCCAGAGCTGACGAGCACCGCGGCGGTGCCGGCCGCGATCGACCCGGCGTCCGGCTGCGGGCCGGCCCACGCATGGTGCACGAGGCCGAGTGCCGCGGTGCCGATGCCCGCGCCGATGGACGCCAGCGTGGAGATCGTGCCGGCGACCATGCCGGCCCGCTCGCCGGCGGTGGCGTCCATCGCGACGGCAAAGACCGGCGCGCCCGTCATCCCGCCGCCCGCACCCCAGATCAGCAGCGGCGCGACGAGCAGCCACGGAGACGTCGTCGGGGCGGCGATCAACGCCAGCCAGCCGGCGCCGACCGCCTTGGCCAGGAATCCCGCCGCGATCAGGTGGCCGGGTGGGAACCGGCTCATCAGCTTGCCGGAGAGCTGGCCGACGCCGATCTGCGCGAGGAAGACGGGCAGGAGCAGCAGGCCGCTGGCCGTGGGGCCGAGCCCGAGCGACTCCTGCACGTAGAGCACCAGGTAGACCGTGCCGCCGACGGTGAGCACCCGGGACAGGAACAGCGACAGCGCGCTGCCGGTGAAGGCGGCGCGGCGGAAGAGATCGAGCGCGAGGACGGGTGCCACGGCCCGGCGCTCCACGAGCAGGAAGGCGACCATCAGCGCGGCGCCTGCCGCGACCTGCCAGAGCGTGTCGCTGCCGTCCTGCTGCCCGCCACGCAGGGAGGCGTGGCCGAGCAGGGCGAGCGCTCCGATGAGCAGCACCGTTCCCGTGCGGTCGATCGGCGCCCTGTCCTTCCCGTCCGGGGCCGGGTCGGCGGGCAGCACGCGCGCGGACGCGAGCAGGGCGACGATGCAGATCGGGACGTTGACCAGGAACACCGCCCGCCATCCGAAGCCGTCCACCAGCACGCCACCCAGCAGGGGTGCGACGAGTGCTGCTGCCGAGCTGGCCGACCCCCACGTCGCGATGGCCATGTTGCGGGCCTCGCCCGTGTGGTGCTGCGACAGGAGGGGCAGCGCGCCGGTCATGATCGCGGCCGCGCCGATCCCCTGGACGATCCGCGCGGCCACCAGCGCCTCCAGGCCCGGAGCCAGGCCGCACGCCAGTGACGCCGCGCCGAAGACGGTCAGGCCGATGAGCTGCGTCCGCCGTCGTCCGAGCCGGTCGGCGAGGCTGCCCACGACCTGGGTGACCGCGCCCATCGCGAGCAGGTAGCTGACGATCACCCAGTCGACATCGCCGGTCGGCACCCGCAGATCACGGGCGACGTCGGCGAGGCCGATCGCCACGATCGTCATGTCGACGACGACCAGGGCAGTCCCTGCCACCACGATCGCCAGGACGCCGCTGACACGCATCATCCGCACGCGATTGAGGGTGCCCTGACCGCCGTCTTAAAGTCAACGATGTGTGAAGTTCAAGGGCGGTAAGGTCATCTCGTGGAAGATCCCGCCGCCGTCCGGCGCCGGCGCCGCCCGGAAACCCGCGGCGGCCGCCCGACCCTGACCCGCGAGCTGATCGCCGAGGCGATGCTCGAGCTGGCCGGGCGCATCGGCTTCCGGGCCGTGACGATGCGCGTGCTGGCCGCCCACCTCGGCGTCACCGTCCGGGCGCTCTACAACTACGCCGGGGACCGGCAGGAGATCGTCGACCGCGCCGCGGCCCTGTTCGTCGAGCGGATCCCTGCCGTGCCCCTCGATCCGCAGGACTGGGAGCGCGGCGTCGCCGAGCACTGCCACGCGTTGCGGTCGGCCTACCGGCGCCATCCCCGGGCCCTGCTCGTCTCGCTGGACGAGCGCATCAGTGACACCGGCTCCCCCGCCGATCGCCTGCGCAACGGCGAGGCGATGCTCGCCGTGCTGTGCGCCGCAGGCCTGAGTCTGCGCGATGCCGTGCACGTGCAACGCGAGGTCTCGATCCGGGTGTTCGGGTTCGTGCTGCTCGTCGACCACCGCCACGATCTCGACGAGTCCGCCGACATGTCGCCGGTACCGGCCGCCTGGCTGGACGCGCACCCTGATCTGGATCTCCCGCTGCTCCGCGAGGCCGCGACCACCGACCTGGGCACCGTGGACGACGCGTTCGCCGAGCTCGTCGAGGACCTGCTGGCGGGGATCCGGCTGCGCCTGCGATAGGGGGGCGCCAGTGTGCGTTGATCAAGGGCAAAAGGTCGTTCGCGGTGATCAACTGGCGACCTTTTGCCCTTGATCACCGCTCCACTCCGGCGCGGGTGTACCGGTCGGCCAGGCGGGCGAAGGCGTCTCGCAGCTCGTCCGGTCCGACGACCTCGACGTCCGCGTCGAACCGGCCGAGCGATGCGGCGAGCCCGATCCACGACCACGATCCGGCGGAGAGCCGCCCTGTGGGAGCGGCTCGCCGACGGCGCGACGATCAAGGCCCCGCTCGCGCCGGCGCAGTGGGCGCCGCTCTACGGGATGCTCGTCGATCGCTTCGGTGTCACCTGGGTCGTCGACGTCGCCGCGCAGTACGGCTGACGCGGCACTAGAGACCGAGGTGGACGCGCAGGGCGGCGTCAAGGCGGTCGACGAGTGGCGCGGGCAGGGCGGCCACTCGTCGACCGACCCGTTCGACGGCAACGGACCGCACCTGCTCGGCCTGCGCCTTCGAGTCCTTGGGCAGGCCGGTGTCCGCGGCCGGGAGCAACACCTGGAACGGGTACACGCGGGCGACGTTGGACGTGCACGGCACCACCGTGACGACCCCGCGCCCGAGCCGCGCGGCCGTGCTGTTGGCGCCGTCGTTGCTGACGATCACCGCAGGTCTGGTCTTGGCGGCCTCGGCACCCCTGGTCGGGTCGAACGACACCAACCGGATCTCACCGCGTCGCATCGGCGGTGGTACTCGGGGTGGCATCGAGGCCGTCCGCGGTGGTGGTGTCCCACAGCGCGCCGTCGTCGGTAGACCACTCGTCCCAGGCGTCCTCGTACTGGGCGCCGAGCTCGCGGTCGCGCAGCGCGACCAACGCCTCCTGCACGACGTTCGACCTCGACGAACTGCCGTGCGCGCTGGCGTAGGCGTCGATGAACGACACGTCACCCTCCGACAGGCTCACGCTGAGTTTCATACCGATGATGCTACCAGGAATGCTACCGGGGTAGCTCGTCGATCGCCTTCTGGATGCGCTTCACCGACACCGGGTACTTCGTGCGGATCGGGTGCGCGTAGAGGTTGACCCGCAGCTCCTCGATCATCCAGCGGATCTCCGTCAGCTGCGCGGAGGGCTCCACGCCGTCGGGCAGCGCAGCCACCTCCGCCGCGTACTCATCGGCGACGGCCCGGACCTCGGCCGTCCACGCGGCGTCGCGGGCGGGATCGGCGCGCAGTTTCTCGATGCGCCGCTCGATCGCCTCCAGGTAGCGGGCCACGTCGCCGAGCCGGGACGCGCCGGCTGCCGTGACGAACCCGGGCCCTACCAGGGTGTTCAGCTGCGCGGTGATATCGGCGAGCCCGGCGCGCAGGACGGGGGCCTTCAGATCGGAGACCTGCGACTGCACCCGGTGCCAGACGGCGAGCACGCCCTGCACCGCCCGCAGCACCTGCAGCGTGGTGGAGCCGAGCTGCCGGGCGAAGATCGTCTTCAGGCGCGTGTAGCCGGCCTCGTCCCAGCACGGCCCGCCGGCCGCGGTGATCAGCGCGTCGGCCGCGGCGGTGATGCAGTCCTCGACGAGCGCGGCCACCGAGCCGTGCGGGTTGCGGGAGAGCGCGAGCTTCGCCGTGTTGTCGAGATCGCGCACCACCTGCCGGTTGGGCGACGGGGTCTCCATCAGGAGCAGCCGCCGGACCCCGCGGTGATGCGTGGGATCGCGCTCGGCCTGTGTGGGGAACGTGCGCACGTCGACGGTGCTGCCGCGATCGACCAGGCCCGGGAAGGCCGTGACGACGTGCGAGCCGCGGCGGATCTGCAGCTCCCGCGGCAGCGTGCCCAGCGACCAGGTGGTGAGCCCGCGTTGCTCGAACTCCTTGCCGGCGGCAGCCATCTCGGCCCGCACCCGCGGCGCGAGCCGGTGCCGCAGCTCGTCGAGGTCGGTGCCGCGGGCGACCTCGCGGCCGCGCTCGTCCAGCACCCGGAAGGTGACGGTGAGGTGCTCGGGCAGGCGATCCAGCTCCCACGCCTCGCGGGGGATCGTGATGTTGCGCATGCGGCCCAGCTCGCGCTCCAGCCCGTCGAGCAGCGGTTCGGTGGTGTCGGAGAGCCGGGCGAGGACGGCGCGGGCGTGGTCGGGCGCCGGCGAGTACAGCCGCCGGATGTGCTTGGGCAACGTTTTGATCAGGGCCGTGACCAGCTCTTCGCGCCGCCCCGGCACCTGCCACGTGAACGGCGTGGGATCGATCTGGTGCAGCGCCGCGGCCGGCACGTCGACGGTGATGCCGTCGTCCTGCTTGCCCGGCTCGAACGCGTACGACAGCGGCAGGGTGAGCCCGCCGGCCTCGACGTGATCGGGGTACGCCTGGGGATCGACGGCGTCGGCCTGCTCGGTGCGCAGCATCTCCTCGGTGAAGTCGAGCAGGTCGGGCTGCGCGCGGGACGCCTTCTTCCACCACGTGTCGAAGTGCCGGCCGGACACCACGTCGGCGGGGATGTGCGCCTCGTAGAACGCCACGAGCGTGTCCTCGTCGACGACGAGATCACGGCGCCGGGCGCGTTCCTCCAGCTCCTCGACGGTGTCGAGCAGGGCGCGGTTGGCGTGGAAGAACCGGTGGCGGGTGTCCCAGTCGCCCTCGACGAGCGCGTGCCGGATGAACAGCTCGCGCGCCTCCTCGGGATCGATGCGCCCGTAGTCGACCTTGCGATCGACGACGATCGGCACCCCGTGCAGCGTGACGCGCTCGGTGGCGACGGCGCCGCCACGCTTGCGGCTCCAGTGCGGCTCCGAGTACGTGCGTTTGACGAGGTGCCCGGCCAGCGGCTCGATCCACTCGGGCTGGATCTTCGCGACGGTGCGGGCGAACAGGCGCGAGGTCTCCACCAGCTCGGCGGCCATCACCCAGCGCGGCGCCTTCTTCGCCAGCGGCGACGCGGGGAAGATCAGGAACTTCGCGCCGCGCGCACCCAGGTACTCGCGGGTCTCGCCCTCCTTGAGCCCGATCTGCGACAGCAGGCCCGAGAGCACGGCGATGTGGACGCGATCAGGGTCGGCGTCGGCGTCGTTCAGGGACATGCCGGCGTTGCGGGCGGCGATGCGCAGCTGCTGGTGCAGGTCCTGCCATTCGCGGATGCGCAGGTAGTGCAGGAACTCGTCGCGCAACGTGCGGCGGAATTTCGAACCCGAGAGGGCCTGGCGCTGCTCGCCGATGTAGCGCCACAGGTTCAGGAACGCCATGAAGTCGCTGCCCTGGTCGGCGAACCGGGCGTGCTTCTCGTCGGCGGCCTGGCGCTGCTCGGTGGGCCGCTCGCGCGGGTCCTGCACGGAGAGCGCCGCCGTGATGACGAGCACTTCGCGCAGACAGCCGGTGCGGTCGGCCTCGACGAGCATGCGCCCCAGCCGCGGGTCGACGGGCAGCCGCGACAGCGCCTGCCCGACGGGCGTGAGGCCGTTGCGATCGGTGAGCGCGCCGAGCTCGTGCAGGAGCGCGAGGCCGTCGGTGACAGCGCGCGGATCCGGCGGATCGACGAACGGGAACGCCGAGATGTCGCCCAGATCCAGCGCGATCATCTGCAGCACGACCGACGCGAGGTTGGTGCGCAGGATCTCCGGGTCGGTGAACGCGGGGCGCGCGTCGAAGTCGTCCTCGGCGTAGAGGCGGATGCAGATGCCGTCGGCGACGCGGCCGCAGCGGCCGGCGCGCTGATTGGCGCTGGCCTGCGAGACCTTCTCGATCGGCAGCCGCTGCACCTTGAGCCGGCGCGAGTAGCGCGAGATGCGGGCCAGGCCGGGGTCGATCACGTAGCGGATGCCGGGCACGGTCAGCGACGTCTCGGCGACGTTGGTGGCGAGCACGACCCGGCGGCCCAGCGTCGACGCGTTCGGAGCGAACACCCGTTGCTGCTCGGCGGTGGTCTGGCGGGCGAACAGCGGGAGGATCTCGATGCCGGGGAAGTTGCGTTTGGCCAGCGCGTCGGCGGTGTCGCGGATCTCCCGCTCGCCGGGCAGGAACACCAGCACGTCGCCGGGGCCGGCGCGGCGCAGCTCGGCCACGGCGTCGCCGATGGCGTCGAGCTGGTCGCGGTCGGGGTCGTGCTCCGGGTCGTCGGGATCGACGATCGGCCGGTAGCGCACCTCGACGGGGTACGAGCGACCGGAGACCTCGACGATCGGGGCGTCCCCGAAGTGCTTGGAGAAGCGCTGCGGATCGATCGTCGCCGAGGTGATGATCACCTTGAGATCGGGGCGCCGCGGCAGCAGCTGGGCCAGGTAGCCGAGGATGAAGTCGATGTTGAGGCTGCGCTCGTGGGCCTCGTCGATGATCAGGGTGTCGTACTCGCGCAGCATCCGGTCGCCGGTCAGCTCGGCCAGTAGGATTCCGTCGGTCATGAGCTTGACCAGCGTCTTCTCGCCGACCTGGTCGGTGAAACGCACCTTCCACCCGACGGCGTCGCCGATCTCGGAGCCCAGCTCCTCGGCGATCCGGGCGGCCACCGTGCGGGCGGCCAGGCGGCGCGGCTGGGTGTGGCCGATCGTGCCGCGCACCCCGCGGCCCAGCTCCAGGCAGATCTTCGGGATCTGCGTGGTCTTCCCGGAGCCCGTCTCGCCGGCGACGATCACGACCTGGTGGTCGCGGATCGCGGCGGCGATGTCCTCGCGGCGCGCGCTGACGGGCAGCTGCTCGGGATAGGTGATGGTCGGCACGGCGGCCCGGCGGGTGGCGATGCGCTGCTCGGCCTGGGTGACGGCGGTCTCGAAACCGGCGATCGCCGCGGCATCGCCGTGCCGGCGCACGCTCTCGAGGCGGCGCCCCAGCCGCGACTCGTCGCGCAGTGTCAGCTCGGGCAGGCGTGCGGCCAGCGCCTCCAGTTCGGGCGACAGGACGGCCGGCGAATCCGGGCGGCGACCGCCCCGACGTCGGGGCCTCCCGCGCCCCGGCCGCCGGTCGCCGCGCACCGGGACCTCGCTCCGCGCCTCACCCTCGGAAGGGGGCACGGAGGGATCGACCGACGCAGGGCGTGCATCAGCAGCTCGGGACGCGGGAGGGGACATGATGGAAAACAGTCTGCCTGGATCGACTACGACGCTGAGCGTAGGGCGGACACCAGCTCGTCGGCGAGCGGATTTCCGGTGGCCGGGTGCTCGACCAGCGCGATGACGCGACCGGCGAGGAACCGCGCCGTACGCACCGGTGATCCGCCGCGGGTGACCTCGGCGACCTCGACCGTGCCACGGGTGTGCGCGATCTCGACGCGGCGACCCGCGCGGGTCGCCTCGATCTCGTACGTGCGCGTCGTGCCGCTGCCGGCATCGACGACGATCTCGACGCGATCGCCCTTCATGGCATGCCTCCGGGTCTGGCGGGTGGAACGGAGAGTGGTGGGGCGGCGCCGTTCGGGGGCACGACGCCGCCGGGCAGCCGGACACAGCGGTGGCGGGAGGCACCGGGGCCCGGCAGGTCTGGTGGGGGTTGTGGAAGGGTCCGAGCCGGGCGCCGGTCGCCTCTCGGCGCGTGGCGCACCCGTAGGTGGCAGGTGGTGAGACCCGGGGACACGGATCGCCCGGCTCGGACACTCATTCCAACGTGCTCCGCCCACGGAACATTCCCCGCAGACGGCGTCCGAGCCGGGCGCCGGTCGCCTCTCGGCGCGTGGCGCACCCGTAGGTGGCAAATGGTGAGACCCGGGGACACGGATCGCCCGACTCGAACAGCCTCCACAACGGCCGGGGCGCGCAGAACATTCCCGGCCCCGACACGGCTGTGCGGAGTCCCGTCGGCGCCACGCGAGTTGCGGTTCTCGTGACGGTGAGATGCGGATTCCATGACCGGCACGCGGGACGCTGGACGTCACAGAATCCACATCTCGACGTCGTGAAATCCGCAACTCGCCGTCATGGTTTCCGCAACTCGCGTGGTGGCCTGCAGGTGCGCCCCGGGGTGGGCCGGGCCGGGTGCTACAGGGCGGCGAGCACTCCGTCGGTCCACCTCGGCCAGAGGGGGAGCGCCCAGTCGCTGAAGTCCCGGTCGGTCAGGACGACCGCGGCCGCCTGCGCGTCCGGGTCCACCCACAGGAACGTGCCGCTCTGCCCGAAGTGGCCGAACGTGCGCGGCGAGCTGCCGGCGCCCGTCCAGTGCGGGCTCTTGCCGTCGCGGATCTCGAAGCCCAGGCCCCAGTCGTTGGGCTTCTGCCGGCCGTAGCCGGGCAGCACGCCGTCGAGGCCGGGGAAGGCGACGGTCGTGGCCTCGCGCAGCGTCTCGGGATGCACCAGCGTCGGCGCCTGCAGCTCCCGCGCGAAGAGGACGAGATCGTCCACGGTGGAGACGGCCCCGGCCGCCGCCGAGCCGTCCAGGCTGGTGTGCGCCATGGTGAGCGGCGCCAGCACGGCCTCCTGCAGGTACTGCGCGAACGGCATTCCGGCGTTCGTCTCGACGGTCTCGGCGAGCACCTCGAAGCCGGCGTTGGAGTAGATCCGCCGGCTGCCCGGCTTCGCCTGCACCGCGCCGTCGGAGAACGAGAGGCCGGACGCGTGCGCGGCCAGGTGGCGGACGGTCGAGCCGTCGGGCCCGGCCGGCTCACCCCACTCGACGGCCCCCTCCTCGACCGCGACGAGCACGGCGTAGGCGGTGAGCAGCTTGGTGACCGAGGCGAGCCGGAACTCGCGGTCGGTGTCGCCGGCGGTCACGGCCTCGCTGCCGTCGGCGCGGACGAGCGCCGCCCCGACGTGGTCGACGGGCCAGTCGAGCACGGTGCCCACGGTACGGGAGAGATCCACGCGGACATCCTGCCCCGAGCCGAGGATCATCGTCGCGGTGGCACGGGTGGTGGTGGGGACGTCGGGGTGGCGGTACCCGCCGTGGCGGGGCACGTTCTACCCGACCGGGCTCGCTCAGCGGCGCGAGCTGGAGCACCTGTCGCGGCAGGTCACGAGCATCGAGATCAACGGTTCGTTCTACGCGTTGCAGCGGCCGGAGAACTACCGGGCATGGGCCGCCGACGTGCCCGACGACTTCGTGTTCGCCGTGAAGGGCGGCCGGTTCGTGACGCACCTCAAGCAGCTGCGCGACGTCGAGGCGCCGCTGGCCAACTTCTTCGCCTCCGGCGTGCTCGCGCTGGGGCCGAAGCTGGGTCCGGTGTTGTGGCAGCTGCCGCCGCGGATGCGCTACGACGGCGAGCGCCTCGCCGCCTTCCTGGAGCTGCTGCCGCAGTCGACGGCGGCAGCGGCGGAGCTGGCGTCCCGCCACGACGAGCGGCTCGACGGACGGGCGCTCACCGAGACCGATGCCGATCGCCCGCTGCGGCATGCGATCGAGGCGCGCAACGAGGCCTTCCGCGATCCGGCGTTCGTGCGGCAGCTGCACGACCACGGCGTCGCGCTCGTGGTCAGCGACTCGGCCGGCACCTGGCCGGTGTTCGACGAGCGCACCGCCGACTTCGACTACGTGCGGCTGCACGGCCAGGGCGAGCTGTACGTGGGCGGATACACCGCCGACGCGTTGGACGGGTGGGCCGAGCGGATCCGCTCGTGGGGTCGCGACGCCGTCGTCTACTTCGACAACGACGCGAAGGTCCGGGCGCCCTACGACGCGGTGGCGCTGCTGGAGCGGCTCTCGACGGGCTGAGCGGCGTCGTCCTCGTCCATCGTCTCCAGCCGCTCGATCGCCCACAGCGCCCATTCATGCACGGCCTCGTACTGGCGACGGCCGAAATCGGCGGCGAGCAGCCCGAACCCGGCCGTGCCGCGCTGGGTGACAGACCCGTGATCGGCCAGGATCCCGGCCAACCGGTCGGCCTCTGCCGAGGTCTCGTCGGCGACGCCACGCAGGAAGCGGATGGCGTCCTCGGGCTCCAGCGCGTTGATGAGGAACATCCGCAGGACCCCCTCGTTGCGCACCTTCTTGCCGGCGGTGTCGGGATGGAGCAGCCAACGCCGGAACTCGACGCGGCCGGCGTCGGTGGCGGCGTAGGTGCGGGACCCGCGCGCGCCCTCCTCCGCGACCTCGATCAGGCCGGATTCGGCGAGTTTGCCCAGCTCGGGGTAGATGCTGGTGTGTCCGGCCTGCCACGCGTGGCGCCCGAGATCGCCCTCGAACGCCTTCGTGAGCTCGTAGCCGCTGCGCGGTTCCACGATCAGCAGACCGAGCAGCGCGTGGGGGAGTGACATGCGAGGAGCCTACATGAAGAGATTGACATGTGGAACTTGACATGTCGAAAGGCTACCGTCAAGCTTCGGTCATGACCACGACCGCGCAACCTGCCCACCTGAGCGGGCACCTCGCCCCGGTACCCGACGAGATCACCGCCTTCGACCTGCCGATCGAGGGCGCGCTGCCGCCGGAGCTGAGCGGCCGCTACTTCCGCAACGGGCCCAACCCGCTGCCCGGCCAGGTCACACCGCACTGGTTCGTCGGCCACGGGATGCTGCACGGCGTACGCCTGCGTGACGGGCGCGCGGAGTGGTACCGCAACCGCTGGGTGCGCACCAAGTCGCTCGCGGGCGAGCAGATGATCGACCCGGAGACCGGTGTGGTCGACCGGAGCGTCGGCGTGGCCAACACCCACGTCCTCCCGCACGCCGGCCGGATCATGGCGCTGGTGGAGTCGAGCTTCCCGTACCTGGTGACGCCCGAGCTGGAGACGATCGGCGCCTGCGACTTCGACGGCCGGCTCACCACGGCGATGACCGCGCACCCGAAGGTCGACCCGGTCACCGGGGAGCTGCACTTCTTCGGCTACGGCTTCATGCCGCCGTTCGTCACCTACCACCGCCTCGACGCGAAGGGGCAGCTCGTCACGAGCGCCGAGATCGAGGTCCCGGGCCCGACGATGATGCACGACTTCGCGATCACCGATCGGCACGCCGTCTTCCTCGACCTGCCGCTCACCTTCCAGCTGGAGCTGCTCGAGCGTGGCATGCCCTACGGCTGGGATCCCGCCTACGGCGCGCGCATCGGCATCATGCCGCTGGCCACCCCCGGCGAGGTGACGTGGTTCGACGTCGAGCCCGGCTACGTCTTCCACGTCGGCAACGCGCACACCGACGCGCAGGGTCGCGTCGTGCTCGACGGCGCGCGCTACGCCCCGGACGACGTCCGGGTGATGTGGGAAGGCGGCAGCGGGCCCACCGACGCCGCGGGCGCCGCGGCCGGCGCGGCCGCCACCGGCTTCGCGCGGCTGCACCGCTGGGTGCTCGACCCGGCCACCGGTCGCGTCTCCGAGACGGCGCTGGACGACCGGCCCGTCGAGTTCCCGACGGTCGACGACGACCGGGTCGGCCGCGCCGCCCGCTACCGCTACGCGGTCTCCCAGACCCCCGGCCGCTCGGCCATCGTCAAGTTCGACGCCGACCACGGCGGGGTCACTGCGCACGAGCTGGGCACCGACACCGTCGGCGGGGAGGCCGTGTTCGTGCCCTCCTCCGCGCCCGACCGCGCCGAGGACGACGGGTGGCTGCTCACCATCACCACCCGCCGCGACGCGTCGGCGTCGCAGCTGCTGGTGCTCGACGCCACCGATGTCGCCGGCGCGCCCGTTGCGGCGATCACGCTTCCGCGCGGCGTCCCGGCAGGGTTCCATGGTTCCTGGATCGACGACGCCGACCTGGGGGAATGATGAATCAGCCCGAAACGCCCGAAGGGGACACCCGCGCCAGCGGGATGGCGCAGCTGGTGCGTGGCCTCCTGATCGATGTCGGCCTGCCGATCATCACGTACTACGTGCTGCGGGCCGCCGGTGTGTCCGAGTGGATCGCGCTGCTGGCGGCCACCGGTGTTGCCGGGGCGCGGATCGTGTGGGGGATCGCGGTCCGCCGCGAGGTGAACCAGTTCGCCACTGTGATGCTGCTCGTCTACGGGATCGGGCTGGTGCTCGCGCTCGTCACCGGTGACGAGCGGATCCTGCTGCTCAAGGGCTCGCTGATCACCGGCTCGATCGGGGCGGTCTTCCTGGTCACGGCCATCATCGGCAAGCGCCCGCTCACGCTGGCGGCGATGAAGAGCTTCCAGCCGAGTCGCGCCGCCGAGCTCGACGAGGAGTTCCGCACCGAGCCGATCGCGCGGCGGGCAAACATCCTCTCCTCGTACGTCTGGGGGATCGGGCTCCTCGCGGAGGCGATCCTGCGGATCCCCGTCGTCTACCTGCTGCCCATCGACATCGGGTACCTGCTCTCCGAGCTGATGCTCATCGCGGCGTTCGTGCTGCTCATCGGCTGGACGGTCTGGTACATGCGCCACCTCGCCCGCAACAGCGCCGATCGCGCGGCCGAGTCGGCATAGGGAGCGTCTGGCGGATCTTGATCGCGATAGCCGAGCCCAGGCGGCCCCTGACGACACCGCCGGATCGCCCGAATACGCCCGGTATGAAGGCGACCCGGCGGCGCCGTCAGGAACCGCCTGGATCTCGACTCTCATCGACCAAGATCCGCCAGACACTCCCTGGCCGGCAGGGCGGGTCAGCCCCGGATCCGGCTGGTCTCGCCCTGCCACTCCTGTTCGCGGAGCTCGAACTTCTGCACCTTGCCCGTGGACGTCTTGGGCAGCTCCGCCACGAACGCGACCGCCTTCGGGGCCTTGTAGCGGGCGATCTTCGACCGGACGTGCTCGACGATGTCCGCCTCGGTCGCGGACTCGCCCTCGACGAGCACCACGAACGCCTTCGGCCGCTCCCCGAACTTCTCGTCGGGCACGCCGATCACGGCCACCTCCAGCACCGCGGGATGGCTCATCACCGCCTGCTCCACCTCGACCGTCGAGATGTTCTCGCCACCGGAGATCACGACGTCCTTGGCGCGGTCGCGCAGCTCCACGTACCCGTCGGGATGCATGACGCCGAGGTCGCCGGAGTGGAACCAACCACCGGCGAACGCCTTCTCGGTGCCCTCGGGATCGTCGAAGTAGCCCTTCATCACGTTGTTGCCGCGCATCACGATCTCGCCCATCGTGGCGCCGTCGGCGGGCACGTCGTTCATGCCCTCGTCGACCACCCGCAGGCGGTCGGCGCACACCATGCCCACGCCCTGGCGGGCCTGGTGCTTCGCCCGCTCCTCGGGATCCAGGTCGTCCCACGAGCGCTGGTACTGGTTCACCGAGTACGGGCCGTAGGTCTCGGTGAGCCCGTACACGTGCACGATGCGGAAGCCCATCTTCTCCGCCGCCATGATCGTCGTCGGGCTCGGCGGCGCCCCCGCCGTCGTGATGACGATCTGCCGGTCGAGCGGGGTGGCCTCGGGCGCCCGCACGACCGTCGTGACCACGGTCGGTGCCCCGTTGAGGTGCGTGACCCGCTCCTGCTCGATGAGCCGCCAGATCACCTCGGCGCGCACCTCGCGCAGGCAGACGTGGGTGCCACCGATCGCGGTGATCGCCCACGGGGTGCACCAGCCGTTGCAGTGGAACATCGGCAGCGTCCACAGGTACACGGAGTCGGCGGTGTGGCCGGAGTGGACGATCTCGCCGAACGAGTTCAGGTACGCGCCGCGGTGGTGGTACTGCACACCCTTGGGCCGGCCCGTCGTGCCCGACGTGTAGTTGATCGAGATCGTGGCGTCCTCGTCGTCGACACCCCACACGAGCGCGGACTCGTCACCGGAGCCGCGGGCCAGCAGGTCGTCGTAGCGGACCCCGCTGCCCACGCCGTCGCCGGGACTCGCCGGATCGATCACCGTGATGATCTCCTCGACGGTCTTCAGCCCGCTCGCCACCGGCGCGACCGTCGGGTGCAGCGCCGCGTCCACGACCAGCAGCTTCGCGCCGGAGTGGTCGAGGATGTAGCGCACCTCGTCGGTGGACAGCCGGGTGTTGATCGCGACGAGCACCGCGCCCGCCAGCGGCACCGCGAAGTGCGCCACCAGCATCTCCGGCACGTTCGGCAGCAGGTACGCCACCCGGTCGCCCGGTTCGATCCCGGAGCCGCGCAGACCCTTCGCGACCTGCTCCACCTCGGCGGCGAACTCGGCGTACGTCGTCCGGCGTTCGCCGTACACGATGGCGGTCTTGTCGCCGAACACCTCGGCCGAGCGGCCGAGGAAGCTCAGCGGGGTCAGCGCGGTGTGCCACACGGACGACGTCATGAGGCGAATCCTCGGCGCTGTCGGCGCCGCCGGCAAGCGCCGGGCGGATCAGCCTTCGAGCTTGATCGCCGCGCGCGGGCAGGAACGCACCGCGTCCTCGATCTCCGAGCGCATCGACTCGGGCGGGTTCTCGTCGAGGATGTACAGGAAGTCGTCATCGCGGACTTCGAACACCTCGGGCGCGATGCCCATGCAGATCGCGTTGGATTCGCACAGATCGAAATCGACCACAACCTTCATGGCCCTATGGTGCTCCCGCATGGTGTGGTCGGCAGCACTCAGGCGAGCCTCACTCGTCACGGCGACGGTGTCGGCACCTGGCAGTTGATCTTCGGGTTCACCCCGACGTAGTTCAGCGGGCCGACCAACGCGGTCACGACGACCGTGCCCAGCTCCGCGCACGAGACCGACTGGTCCGCGCGGCTGAAGTAGCCGCGCTGGTACGCGGCGAAGACCCCGATGAGCACCCAGATCACGACGATCAACGCACCGATGCGCACGCGGGCCTCCAGCCTTCGAGCGGGTACCCACGGTATCGGCCTCGGCGCGGTCCGGCGACCGCTGGCAGCCGGACGGTCAGCCCTCCCGACGCAGCACCGGCCGCAACGCGTCCAGCACGTCCACGCTCTCGATCGTCGACGGCACGGGCTCGTCGTTGCCGTCGGCGATGCCCCGCATCGTCTTGCGCAGGATCTTGCCCGACCGCGTCTTGGGCAGCGCGCCGACGACCGCGACGTCCTTGAGCGACGCGACGGCGCCGACCTGGTCGCGGACCATCTGCACCAGCTCGGCCGCCAACTCGGCCTCGTCGCGCTCGACACCGGCCTTGAGCACCACGAACCCGCGCGGAACCTGGCCCTTCATCGGGTCGGCCGCGCCGATGACGGCGCACTCGGCGACGTCGGGGTGTGCGGCGAGCACCTCCTCCATCCCGCCGGTGGAGAGGCGGTGGCCGGCCACGTTGATCACGTCGTCGGTGCGGCCCATCACGTAGATGTAGCCGTCGGCGTCGATGCGGCCGCCGTCGCCGGTGAGGTAGAAGCCGTCGAACGCCGACATGTACGAGCTGACGAACCGCGCGTCGTCGTTCCACAGGGTCGGGAACGCACCGGGCGGCAGGGGCAGCTTGACGACGATCGCACCGTCGGTGCCGGGCTCGGCGGGCTTCCCGCTGGTGTCGAGCACCTGCACGTCCCAGCCGGGCAGCGGCACGGTCGGCGAGCCGGCCTTGATCGGCAGCAGCTCGATGCCGGCCGGGTTGGCGACGATCGGCCAGCCCGTCTCGGTCTGCCACCAGTGGTCGATCACGGGGATGCCGAGCAGGTCGGAGGCCCAGCGGTAGGTCTCGGGATCGAGGCGCTCGCCGGCCAGGAACAGGTACTTCAGCGACGAGAGGTCGTACTTCTTCGCATACGTGCCGTCCGGGTCCTCCTTCTTGATAGCCCGGAACGCCGTCGGCGCCGTGAACAGGCTCTTCACCCCGTGTTCCTGCACGACCCGCCAGAACTGGCCGGCGTCGGGCGTGCCGACGGGCTTGCCCTCGTAGAGGACGGTCGTGGCGCCGGCGAGCAGCGGCGCGTAGACGATGTAGGAGTGCCCGACGACCCACCCGACGTCGGACGCGGTGAAGATCGTCTCGCCGGCACCGACGTCGTAGACGTTCGGCATCGTCCAAGTGAGCGCCACCGCGTAGCCACCGCCGTCGCGCACCACGCCCTTGGGCTTGCCGGTGGTGCCGGAGGTGTAGAGCACGTAGAGCGGGTCGGTGGCCTTGACGGGCACGCAGTCGGCCGGCGTCGCTTCCGCCACCGCCGACGCCCAGTCCACGTCACGCTCGCCCATGGCGGCCGTGGCCTGCGGGCGCTGCAGGATCACGCACTTCTCGGGCTTGTGCTCGGCCAGCTCGACGGCCTTGTCGAGCAGCGGCTTGTACTCGATGACGCGCTTGCCCTCGATGCCGCAGGACGCCGAGACGATCACCTTCGGGGCCGCGTCGTCGATGCGCACCGCCAGCTCGTTGGGCGCGAACCCGCCGAACACCACCGAGTGCACCGCGCCGATCCGCGCGCACGCCAGCATCGCGACGGCGGCCTCGGGCACCATCGGCAGGTAGATCACCACACGGTCGCCGTGCGTGACGCCGAGCCCGGCGAGCACGCCCGCGAACGTCGCCACCTCGTCGCGCAGTTGCGAGTAGGAGTACGTGCGCTGCGTACCGGTGACGGGCGAGTCGTAGATCAACGCCGCCCGGTCGCCATGACCGGCGGCGACATGGCGGTCCACTGCGTTGTGGCAGACGTTCAGCTCCCCGTCGGGGAACCAGCGGTAGAACGGCGGGTTGGCGTCGTCGAGCGCCGTCGTCGGTGCGACATGCCAGTCGACCGCCTCTGCGGCGCGTAGCCAGAACGCCTCCGGATCGTCGACGCTGGACTGGAACACCTCGTCGTACGCACTCATCGTCGCTCCCTCCGTACCCGCACTGCGCGTCCAGCACCTTAGTGGCGTTCCGGTGGTCGGACGGGTGTCCAACGGCCCTACCTGACCAGGCGGTGGGCCCGACGCGGGACCCGGATGCCGGGATTGCGATCACTGACGGTCACTCGTTCCACCCGATCGTCAGACTCACGATCGGGTGGCCGCGCTCGTTCGCCCAACGTGACGAGTCGAGCACCCGCCGTTGGGTCGATGCGCGGCGAACGTCCGATCGACGGGGGAGCGCAGCGGTGACCGAGGCACTACCTGCCGGACCGACCGGGCTGATCCCGCGCGTCGCCTGGACCCTCGAGCCGGCCCCGCGCTGGGCCGAGCACGCCCTGCCGGCCGCGCCGCCCCGGATCGCCCGGCGTCGCTGGTCGGCCGGCCTCGCCGGCCTCGTCGCCGTCCTCTGCGCGGTCGGCCTGGTCGCCGGAGCCGACACTCCGGTGCCCGGAGTCCGCGTCGCCGTACCCGTCACCGACGCCTGTGGACCGTCCTGGGTGCGGGCCTGGCAGGCCAGCGTCCAGCCCGGCTTCGCCGACCTCACCGGCGCCACCCTGCGCATGGTCGTCCACCCCGCGGTCACCGGCAGCCAGGTACGGGTCCGGCTCTCCAACCGCTTCGGCGCCACCCCGCTGGACGTCGGCA
>Ga0307513_10004733_pt1 | contig 18084 bp, 17 predicted proteins | sample 15_EM_MG_FD_202174 | JGI IMG/M metagenome (GOLD analysis project Ga0307513, IMG submission 202174) | Populus trichocarpa ectomycorrhiza microbial communities from riparian zone in the Pacific Northwest, United States - 15_EM | ecosystem: Host-associated > Plants > Roots > Unclassified | place... | reverse complement strand
ACCGCGCCGGACGTGATCGATCCCGCACTGGTCGAGAAGCTGCGGCCGCGCCTGAAGCTGACGCCCACGGCCACCGACGAGGAATTCTCGGCCGTCTTCGAAGCCGCCGGCGGCCTGCCGTCTGACGGCGAGGACCCGCCGGAGGGCGAATGGACCTGGAAGGACCTGCTGGCCTCGATCGACGGCGCTGACGCGGATGGGGAACGTCTGCAGGACCAGCTGGGCGCAGAGCTGACCAAGATGGGTGTCGAGCCCGGCAAGTTGCTGCCCAAGGCGCGGATCGACGAGATCGCCGCGGCGGTCCAGACCGGCGACCTGGAAGGCGCCCGCGAAGTGGTCAAGCGCCTGGCCCCCGCCGCCACCCGCCGCATCGCGCGGCGCCTGTTCACCGACGACGGCGTCAAGCGCCAGGCGCAGGTCTATGTCCGCCGCTACCAGACGCTGGTGGACGACGCCGTCGTGCGCGACCCTGAGGGCTTCCTGATGGCCAACCTCCTGGGGGACGACGCCGGGCGGCTCTACCTGCTGCTCGACGCCGCGCAGGGGGACACGGTCTAGGGCGTGGCGCGCCTGGGCGTCCGTTCCGAGCGCTGGCCGCTCGCCGCCGCCTTCGTCATCTCCCGGGGTTCGAAGAGCGAGGCCGAGGTGGTGGTGGCCGAAGTCGCCGACGCCGGCCATCGCGGCCGCGGCGAGGCGGCGCCCTACGCCCGCTATGGCGAGACCACCGAGGGCGTCATCGCCCAGATCGAAAGCGTACGCGCCCGCATCGAGGCGGGCTGTGACCGGGCCGGGCTTCAGGCGCTGCTGCCGGCCGGGGCGGCGCGCAACGCGCTCGACTGCGCACTCTGGGATCTCGCGGCCAAGCGCGCCGGCGTGCGGGCGTGGACGTTGGCCGGTCTGGCGCGGCTCGACCCGGTGAAGACCTGCTACACGATCAGCATCGCCTCGGCCGATGAGATGGCCGAGGCCGCCCGCGCCAATGCCGGTCGGCCGATGCTGAAGCTGAAGATCGGCGGCGCCGATGGGCTCGACGCCGTGGAAGCCGTGCGGGCCGCCGCGCCCAAGACCCGGCTGGTGGTCGACGCCAACGAGGCGCTGGGTTTTGACGAGTTCCGTCGCCTCGCGCCGGAATTCGCGCGCCTGGGCGTCCTGGTGGTGGAGCAGCCGCTCCCGGCGGGCGAGGACGCCGCGCTCTGCGGCTACGCCAGCCCTGTGCCGCTGTGCGCCGACGAGAGCCTGCACACCCGCGCCGAGCTCGGCGCCTGCGTCCGGCGCTACGCGATGGTCAACATCAAGCTCGACAAGGCCGGCGGCCTGACCGAGGCCCTGGCGCTGGCCGTCGAGGCGAGGGCGCTAGGTTTCGCGATCATGGCCGGCTCCATGGTCGGCACCTCGCTGGGCGTCGCCCCGGCCCTGATCCTGGCCCAGGGCGCGGCGGTCGCCGACCTCGACGGACCGCTGTTGCTGGCCCGCGACCGCGAACCGGGGCTGACCGTCACGGGTTCCCTGCTCGAGCCGCCGTCGGTGGAGCTTTGGGGATAGTGGCCGCGCGAGACGAATTCGGTTGACTACGGCGGCTCGCGGTCGCTGGTTTCGCGGCGATCAGACTGTCGAGGAAGACGGAGAGCCCATGACGAACCGCCGGCGCCGAGGCGCACATCTCCCCGCGCGCGGCCTGCTCCTGGCGCTCACATGCCTCGCGTTGACCGCCTGCGATGCGCGGTCGGCCACGCTCTCGGCCACCTCCGTGACATTGCCGCTGGTCATGCTGCGGGCGAAGGGAGGCGACACCGTCGCGCTGAACGGCGACTTCGGCGAGGTCGCCATCAACAACCGCAAGTTTTCGCCGGCCCTGACCCTCGATCTGCAGAACGCCAAGCTCAATCGGCTCGCCATCGTCGGCAGCACGGGTGTCCACGTCAAAGGGGGCGGGTGGAGCGCCTCGGACGTGAGGGAGCTGGTCCTCATCCAACAGGCGGACGACGTTTCGTTCGATGGCTCCGCCCTGCAATCCGAGGGCAAGGCCTACGGGTTCAGGATTCTCGACACCTCGAACATCACCATCAAGAGCACCCACATCGACCAGGTCTTCCAGGCGATCAACTCGGGGCGGGTCAAGAACGCGACCTACGCCGACAACACGATCACCGCGTCATTCAACGACGGTATCGTGATCTATGCCAACCAGGGCCTGAAGATCGAACACAACCAGATCAGCGGCAACCAGCGGGTCGACAAGCGTCATCCGGACGGCATCCAGTTCATCTACAAGGCGGGCGACGCGCGCCATGGCGAGCGCAGCAGCGATGTGGTCATCCGCAACAACAGTATTTCGGGCAATACCCAGGGCATCTTCGGCGGCGGCATCGACCGCGCGGAGATTGCGGGCAACACCGTCAACATCGACCACGGCAACGGAATCAGGATCGGCGATTGCACGGAATGCCGTGTGGCGGACAATGATGTCTCCACCCTGCCCGGAGCGGCCAGGCGAGCCTCGATCACTCTGGACGCGTCGGTGGTTCAGTGCGGGAACAAGGTTGCGGCTGGGGCCGGCAAGTCCGGCGTTTCCGAACGGCCGTGTTCCCGCTGACGGAGCCTCATCGCTCGGCGAGACGTTGAGCCCACATGGAGATCACCCGGGAACGCGCCCACCGCGCCTGGCGCTCTGCCGAGCGGATAAAGCGGCTTTCTGACAAGCTGGTGAGCGTAGGACCGTTCGGCCTGGGCCTCGATGGCGTTCTGGCCTGGGTGCCGGGGGCGAACCTGCTCTACAGTGTCGGCGCGGGCGGCCTGCTGATCTACGAGGCCGTGGGGGCTGGCGCCAAGGGCTCGACCCTGGCCCGGATGGCCGCCTATCTGATCGCCGACAGCGCCATGTCCGAGGTTCCGATCATCGGCTGGGCGATGGATACGCTCTTTCCCGGTCACCTGATGGCGGCGAGGGCGCTGCAAAAGGACATCGAGGCCCGGCACGGCGTGGCGGAGCTGCCGGCAAGCTGGAGCCGCTGGCCGGCAGCGGAACGGCTTGCGCCCTAGGCGGGGCCTTCTGGGGTCTTGTCGGTCCTGCGCCCCAGGAGCGCACCCAGCAGTTGCCACACCCCGGCGGCCGCGATGAAGATCAGCAGGGTCGAGACTAGGTAGTGATAGCGCAGCACCGGATAGGTTGCGATGTAGGGCAGCGATGGCGCCAGCAGGGCGGCGGCGACGTAGAACCAGCGATAGCGCCCTCGCGCCATCGCGATGGCGACAGTGAGGGCGGCGATAAGGGTGGTCAGCAGCACCAGGGCGCGCCGAACCTCGACGAATGATCCGGCCGAGGTCGTGAAGCGCGTCCAGAGCCAGGCGGGCGGGGCGTAGAACTCGATGAAGTTCCGAAGACGAATCCTTAGGACCTCGCCCTTGTGGGCGGCCATCCAGGCGGACGCCTGTTGGCCGAGCTCGCGGTTGTAGGCGACCTCGCCCACCTGCATGTAGCGCTCGCGCGCCGCCGGTCCCATCAGTGGGCTGACCTCTTTGAAGCGGCGAAAGTCGGTGGTCTGGATGTCGGGGCTGTTCAGCCTCCCATCGTAATAGGAGAGCGCCAGCGACATGCCGCCGCCGGTGCGCAGCGCCACGAAGTCGCCCAGCACGCGCTCGTTGCGCAGGCCCCAGGGTACGAGCACGATGACGACCAGGGCGGCCGCCGAGACGATGGGCAGCCACCAGCGCCTCCAGGATACCCGCCGCAGAAGCAGGAGCCCGATCACGCCGCTGGCGCCGAGCGCCGCCGGCGGGCTGATCAGGAAGATGGCGCCGTTGGCGAGGCCGAGCGCGACCAACACCCGCCGGCTGATCGTTTCGCGCCGATCCAGCCGGAGCGCGGCCAGTAGCACCGCCAGGGTGGCAGCCGCCGCCAGGCCGCCCTCCCAGACGCGGAAGGCGTCGGCCTCGACGGCGTATTGGATCGGCAGGATGGCGACGAAGGCCACGGCGCCCAGCCGCGCGAGCGCCGGGGCGCCCAGCTCGCGAAGCACCCTCTCGCCCAGGAACAGGGCGGCGGCCAGGGTCGCCAGCGCCCAGATGGTCAGCGCCAGCTCGGCGGCGTGTGAGCCGGTCCCGAAGACGGCATAGGCCAGAGCTGCGGGGAGCGGCGTCAGCGGCATGAGGTGGGCGGTCGGGCCGGTGCCTGGCCCGAAGGCGTCGGAAAACCCGCGGCCCTCCGCCAAGGCCTTGGCGATGAAATGGGCTTCGCTGTTGGTCGAATCCATGTGTCCGTGCAGGGCCCAGGCCAGACGCAGGGCGCAGCCCACCAGAATCAGGCCCAGGGTGGCGACGGTGACCGTGCGATCGGAGATCGGCGGGAACAACAGACCTGACAACGAGAAGCGGGACGACGCCTTTTCACTCATGCCAGGCTATTCCCCCATTTTCGCCCGGCTGCTCGCGGCATAGTCCCGACCGGACTGTCAGCTTAGGGCCGGCGCCTCGCGCGTCAACAACAGGACGGGCCGGCCCGACGACTTCGCGCATTAGCCACATACCGTGCTAGTCAGCCGCGAAGACCCCTCCCGCCGTGAGACCTAGATGCTACAGAACCCCTTCACCCGGACCCCCGTGAAGATCGCGGTGATCGGCCTGGGCTATGTGGGGTTGCCGCTGGCGGTGGCGTTCGCGGCCGGGCACGAGGTTGTGGGCTTCGACATCGGCGAACGCCGGGTGGCCGAGCTGCTGGCCGGCGAGGACCGGACGCTGGAGGTCTCGCGCGAGGAGCTGGCGTCGGCGACGAAGCTTCGGCTGACCACCGATCCGGCGGACCTTCGGGCCTGCAACGTCTTCATCGTCACGGTGCCGACGCCGATCGACGCCGAGAAGCGGCCAGACCTGACGGCGCTGATGGCGGCCAGTCGTTCGGTGGGCCGGGCGATCGGTCAGGGCGGGGTGGTGATCTACGAATCCACCGTCTATCCGGGCGCCACCGAAGAGGACTGCGTGCCGGTGGTGGCCGAGGTCTCGGGGCTCGAGTTCAACCGCGACTTCTTCGCCGGCTACAGCCCCGAACGGGCCAATCCGGGCGACCCGACCCACCGCCTGGCCAATATCGTCAAGGTCACGGCCGGCTCGACGCCGCAGGCCGCGGCCTTCGTGGACGCGCTCTATTCGTCGGTGGTGACGGCCGGGACCTATCCGGCCAGCTCCATCCGCGTGGCCGAGGCGGCCAAGGTGATCGAGAACACCCAGCGGGACCTGAACATCGCCCTGATCAACGAATTCTCGCTGATTTTCCATAGGCTTGGCGTGGATACCTCAGAAGTGCTGGCGGCGGCCGGGACCAAGTGGAACTTCCTGAATTTCCGGCCGGGCCTGGTGGGCGGCCACTGCATCGGCGTCGATCCCTACTACCTGACGCACAAGGCCGAGGCGCTGGGCTACCACCCTGAGGTGATCCTGGCCGGCCGCCGGATCAACGACGGCATGGGCCCCTACATCGCCCATGAACTGGTCAAGGAGATGATCCGCCGCGACGTCACGGTGAAGGGCGCGCGCGTCCTGGTGATGGGCCTGGCGTTCAAGGAGAACTGCCCCGACCTGCGCAACACCCGGGTCATCGACATCATCCAGGAACTGGCCGGCTACGGCGCCGGGGTCGACGTCTGGGACCCCTGGATCGACGCAGGCGAAGCCAGGCAGGAGTACGAGCTGGAACTGATCGGAGGGCCGGCCCCCGGGACTTACGACGCGGTGGTCCTGGCCGTCGCGCACCAGCAGTTCGTGGCGCTGGGCCCGGAGGCCATCCGCGCGTTCGGCAAGCCCGGCTCGGTGTTGTTCGACGTGAAGAGCGTGCTGCCGAAGGCCGCCGCCGACCTCAGGCTTTGACGCCGTAGTACTCCAGATACCAGTCCACGAAGCGACCGACGCCAACCTCGATGGGGGTGGAGGGCGCGTAGTCGAGGGCCAACCTGGTCTCCTCGACGTCGGCCTCGGTGCGGGCGACGTCGCCGGGCTGCATGGGCAGGAGATTGAGCGTGGCCTTCCTGCCCAGCTTCTCCTCCAGCACCTGGATGTAGCGCATCAGCTCGACGCGGGAGGCGTTGCCGAGGTTGAGGACGCGCCAGGGGGCGACCCCGCTGGTGGCCGGATCGGGCTTCAACGGATCCCAGGCGGGGTTGATCTGGGCGGGGCGATCCACGGCGGCGACCAGACCCTCGACGATGTCGCCGACATAGGTGAAGTCGCGCTGCATCCTGCCCTCGCCATAGACGTCGATGGGCTCGCCTTTCAGGATCGCCGCGGTGAACTTGAACAGCGCCATGTCGGGCCGGCCCCACGGGCCGTAGACGGTGAAGAAGCGGAAGCCGGTCGAGGGGATGCCGAAGAGATGGGCGTAGCTGTGCGCCATCACCTCGTTGGCGAGCTTGGTGGCGGCGTACAGGGTGATCGGGTGGTTGGCGCCGTCATGCACATTGAACGGCAGCTTGCCGTTGGCGCCATAGACCGAACTCGTCGAGGCGAAGACCAGATGCTTCGGCTGGGTCGCCCGGCATCCTTCCAGGATGTTGAGGAAGCCGACGATGTTGGAGTCCACGTAGGTCGTAGGGCTTTCCAGGCTGTAGCGAACGCCGGCCTGGGCGGCGAGGTTGACCACCGCCTCGGGCTTCCGGTCGGCGAAGAGGGCCGCCACGCCCGGCCGGTCGGCGAGGTCGAGCTTCGCGTGCCGGTAGCGCGGGTGCTTTTCGAGGATCGCCAGCCGGGAGGCCTTCAGAGCGGGATCGTAATAGCTGTTGAGGTCGTCCAGCCCCACGACCTCGTCGCCGCGCTCAAGCAGCCTGAGCGACAGGTGGAAGCCGATGAACCCCGCCGAGCCGGTGACCAGGATCGCCATGCGCCTCAAATCTCCCTCGTTCGCCAATGGCTGTGCCACCCTTGGATCGGAACTTCAAACCCGGGTGAGGCTCGGGAGCCGTTGGTTTCGGTTTCGCAGGGGGGGCGCCCCACGGCTCGACGCCGTCCAGCAGCGGCGGGGCGGTCGCGGCCGTGGGCGCCGCGACGAAGGCCGCGATAGGCGCCGCCGCCGGATCGTCCGCGGTGGGCGCGAGTGCGTTCCCCGACGCCTGGCGCTGGATCATCAAGCCCGAGGATCGCCGGCGGTTCTGCGGCGAAGTCCAGGCTTGGCCGGGTCGCTATCTGAAAGGTGATCCGAATGGCGTCGCGGTGAGCGGAACACTCTGATCCGATCAACAATTTATGCGTTGATTTCGGGCGTCCGGCAGATCCTGTGGCCCGTAGTATGCAGACGGGGATTCTGCAATTAAGACGTTGTCCGATTATGGACCGTGCGGGGATGCGACCCGAAGTCGTGCGGTCATTGGGCCAGGGAGTTTGCTGTATGACCCAAACCATCGTCCCGGGACTTGAGCCCGCGCCGACGAAGCACGCGAAGCTCCTCCAGTGGGTGCGTGAGATCGCCGAGCTGGCCCAGCCCGACTGCGTGGTGTGGTGCGACGGGTCCCAGGCCGAATGGGACCGGCTGACCGAAGAGCTGGTCGCCGCCGGCACCATGAAACGGCTCAATCCCGCCAAGCGCCCCAATTCCTTCTACGCCGCTTCCGACCCGCGCGACGTCGCCCGCGTCGAGAGCCGCACCTTCATCTGCTCGCAAAACCCCGAAGACGCCGGCCCGACCAACAACTGGCTCGATCCCGCCGAGATGCGGTCCGACCTGATGGACCTGTTCAAGGGCTCGATGTGCGGCCGCACCATGTACATCGTGCCGTTCTGCATGGGGCCGATCGGCTCGAAGATCAGCGCCATCGGCGTGGAGATCACCGACAGCGCCTATGTCGCCGTATCCATGCGGATCATGACGCGGATGGGCCAGGCCGCCCTCGACCAACTCGGCGAGGACGGCTTTTTCGTGCCGGCAGTCCACTCGGTGGGCATGCCGCTGGCGGCCGGCCAGGCCGACGTCGCCTGGCCGTGCAACGAAATCAAATACATCGTCCATTTCCCCGAGACCCGGGAGATCTGGTCCTACGGCTCGGGCTACGGCGGCAACGCGCTCCTGGGCAAGAAGTGCTTCGCGCTGCGCATCGCCTCGGTGATGGCCCGCGACGAGGGCTGGTTCGCCGAGCACATGCTGATCCTGAAGCTGACCTCGCCGGAGGGCGACGTCCGGTTCATCTCCGCGGCGTTCCCGAGCGCCTGCGGCAAGACCAACATGGCGATGCTGCAGCCGACGCTGGCCGGCTGGAAAGCCGAGACCATCGGTGACGACATCTGCTGGATGCGCTTCGGCGACGACGGCCGGCTCTATGCGATCAACCCGGAGGCCGGCTTCTTCGGCGTGGCGCCGGGCACGGGCGTCGAGACCAACAAGAACGCCATCGACGCGCTGCACGCCAACTGCATCTTCACCAACGTAGCGCTCACGGATGACGGCGACGTCTGGTGGGAAGGCCTGACGGCGGATGCGCCCGCGCACCTGACCGACTGGCAGGGCAGGGACTGGACGCCGGAAAGCGCCACGCCCGCCGCCCACCCGAACGCCCGCTTCACCGTGCCTGCCGACCAGTGCCCGGTGGTGGCCAGCGAGTGGGAGGACCCGGCCGGCGTGCCGATCTCGGCCATCCTGTTCGGCGGCCGGCGCGCCTCGGCCGTGCCGCTGGTCAACGAGGCCCGCGACTGGGCGCACGGCGTGTTCATGGCCTCCACCGTGGCCTCGGAGGGCACGGCGGCTGCAGCGGAAAGCGCCATCGGCGAGCTGCGCCGCGACCCCTTCGCGATGCTGCCGTTCTGCGGCTACAACATGGGCGACTATTTCGGCCACTGGCTGGCCATGGGCGCCAAGGCCGACCCCGAAAAGCTGCCGCGCATCTACTTCGTCAACTGGTTCCGCAAAGACGAGAAGGGCAAGTTCGTCTGGCCGGGCTATGGCGAGAACAGCCGCGTCCTGAAGTGGATCGTTGACCGCCTGGAAGGCCGCGCCGAGGCTATCGAGACCCCGATCGGCCGGCTACCGGCGCCGGGCAGCCTGGACGTCACGGGCCTGGGCCTGACCAAGGCCCAGCTCGACCTGCTGCTCACCGTCGACGCGGAAATCTGGAAGCAGGAAGCCGCCCTGATCCCGGCCTTCTACGAGAAGTTCGGCGATCACACCCCGGCCGCGCTCTGGGCCGAGTACGAGGGCCTGGTCCAGCGTCTGAACGCACCGGCGCACAAGGCCGCGATGGTCGCCGCCGAGTAGGGGGCCCTCAGCTCAAACTGGAAAAGGGCCGCGGTTCGCCGCGGCCCTTTTTGATTCTGCGGGGCCCGCGGATCAGCCGCCGCCGACGACCCGCAGGTTGGGCTGGGCGCCGGCGCGGTCGCCGCGGACCTGGGCCACCAGGTCGAAGAGCGCGCGCCGCACGGCCTCCACGTCGCCACGCGAGGCCAGGGCCTCGATCTCGGTCAGGTGGGCCTGCGAGATGCGCAGGGAGGCGTTGGAGACCACCTCCAGCACCTTGGGCGCGCAGGGCAGCGACCGCTCGGTTTCGTCCAGCAGGGCCTCGGTGAGCTTCTCACCAGGGCGCAGGCCGGTGATCTCGATCTCGATCTCCTTGCCGGGACCGCGGCCCGAGAGGGCGATCATCTGGCGGGCGAGGTCAATGATCCGCACCGGCTCGCCCATCTCCAGCAGGAAGAGCCGCGCCTCGTGGCCTTCGCCCTCGGCGCAGGTGGCGGTGGCGTGCAGCACCAGCTGGCTCGCCTCCGGAATGGTCATGAAGAACCGTTCCATGTCCGGATGGGTCACGGTCACCGGGCCGCCGCGCTCGATCTGCGACTTGAAGATCGGCACCACGGAGCCTGCCGAGCCCAGGACGTTGCCGAACCGCACGGCCGAGAATCGGGTGCCCTTGCCGAGCGTCTGCTGGCCCTGGATCACGGATTCGGCCAGGCGCTTGGTGGCGCCCATGACATTGGTGGGATCGACCGCCTTGTCCGTGGAGATCAGCACCATCTGGCCGGCGTTGCAGGCCTTGGAGGCCTCCGCCACGTTCCAGGTGCCCACGACGTTGGTCAGGACGCCCTCGCAGGGGTGCCGCTCGACCATGGAGACATGCTTCAGCGCCGCGGCGTGGAAGACCAGGTCGGGGTGCTCGATGGCGAAGGCGCGGGTGACGCGTGCGGCGTTGCCGACGTCGCAGAGCACCGCCTTGCGGGGGATGTGCGGATAGGTCTCCGCCATCTCGCGCTCGATCTCGAAGAGCGCGGTCTCGGAGAAGTCGAGCAGGCTGAGGTGGGCGCAGTGGAACGAGGCGACCTGGCGGCAGAGCTCGGCGCCGATCGAGCCGCCGGCGCCGGTGATCAGCACGCGGCGGCCGCGGATCAGGTTGCCGATGGCGTTGCGGTCGAGCTCGATGGGCTCGCGGGCCAGGAGCTCCTCGATGTTGATCTCGCGCATCGGCAGCAGGGTGACGCCGTCGTGCTGCGCCAGTTCGACGATGGAGGGCAGGCGCAGGAGGCGGATGCCGTCGGTCTTCAGGCGGCCCAGCTGGTCGGCGGTGAGGCCCTTCAGGCGGCCGGGCTCTTCGAGGAACAGGATGGCGCGCGGATAGCGGTTCCAGCGGCGCAGGTCGGCCAGCGCGGTGTCGAGGTTCTCGAGGCTTTCGATGATGCAGACGCCGCGCACCTGCTGGCCCACGTCGCGGGCGTCCATGCCGATGATGCCGACGGGCGAATAGGTGCGGTCGTGGCTGCGGGCCACGTCGCGCAGATAGGTGTCGGCGGCCGAGGTCGGGCCGATCAGCAGCAGCGGGGGCTGCGCGATCCGGTCGCCCAGGGTCTTGAGCGGCGAGAAGCTTTCCAGGGCGTGCTCGTGCAGTGCGCGACGCAGGATGCGCACGCCCATGGACCCGACCATCTGGAACATCGGCGCCATGAAGAGGGTCGAGCGCGGCAGGCCCGTCCCCCGGTTCAGGACGAAGACCCACAGCAGGAAGACGCCTGCGGTGAGGAGCGCGATGCGGGTGAGCACCAGAACATCGGGGATCGAGGCGTAGCGCCACGGCGAAAGCTCGCGGCGGAAGAGCGCGGTGAACCCGCCGGCCAGGGCGGCGTAGAGAACGGTCAGCTGCAGGAAATCGAGCGAGGAGCCGCCATCGGGGCCGAGGAGGGGCGGATGGGCCTGGGAGATCAGATAGGCCAGGGCGAAGGCGACGGCTGCGAGCGCCACGTCGGCGACGACGGTCTGGACTCGGAAGGCCATCCTTTCCATGCGCCGCACTCCGCTACGTCTACGATTCGTCAACATAAGCCCGGGGATGCGACCGTCTACGAAAACCGACGGGCGCAGAGTGCAGACCCCGACAAGAATGCCCCGGCGGCGACAAGCGCGCACATAATAGGCGCCGGGACCTTAGGAACCGACGCCTATAGGCGCAAACGGAAAAGCCGCCGCAAGGATGCGACGGCTTCCCGAAGAAGTTGTGAATCGGAGGCTAGAAGGTGGCCTTCACCGTGGCCACGAAGCGCGACTTGCCGAGCTTGCCATAGAAGTTCGTGTTGGTGTCGATGTAGCGGAAGTCGAGGCCGACGCTGTCGGTGACGGCATAGCCGACGCCAGCGTTCCAGGTGGTGTAATCGCCGGGCCCTTGGAAGTCCTGCTTGCCGACGGCGCCGCTGACGGAGAACTTCGTGTCGGGGATCGGGGCGGCGAGGTTCAGCTCGTAGTAGTAGGAATTGATATTGCCGGGGCCCGTGGCGTCCGGGGAATAGAAGAACGCCGCGCCGACGGTCGCGGGACCCACCGCCATCGAGCCGGCCGCCTTGGCTTCCCAGTACTCCCAGTCGTTGTGATCCTTGGTGTAGCCATAGCGGATGGCGCCGAAGTCGAAGGTCACGGGGCCGAGGACCGGCTTGATGCCGGCGTAGATGTCGTACTCGGTGTCGGCGGAGTCGCCGAAGTCGATGTTCGACAGCCACACGCCCGCGTAGCCGATCTTGGCCAGGGTCACGTCAGCGCCGACAAAGACCTCCGGGTCGTTCTGGGTTTGGCTGATGCCGCGGAAAATGTAGTCGGTCGCGCCGCCGGCGTTGAAGGTGAGGCCGAGCGGACGATCCGCGGCCGCTGCGGCTCCGACGAGCGCGAACGAAGCCACGGTGGCCGCGAGCAGCGAGAGTTTCAGAGTTCTCATTTGAAAATATCCCCTTGTCTTCAGTCTCCCGGCTTCAACCGGTGTCGACTGTGCTCGCCCATCCTCGCGGCCCTGGAGCGGAGATCAACGAAGCGTGACATTGTCGCAGGCGGCTTGGCTGACCTGACCTAATTTTTGGGCGACTTGAGCTCGATTTCGCCTAAATAATAGGCGATCCATCCGCCGGCATTTGCGTCAACGCGCGGTTCGGGCGGCATATCCCAGGTGCGAGCCGGCATCGACCAGCAGAGTCTCACCCGTGACATGACGCGACGCCCGCGAGGCCAGGAACACCGTCGAGGCGGCGATGTCCTCGGGCGTCGACGCGGCCTTCAACGGCGTGCCGGCCGCCGCGTTGGCTCGGATTCGGTCGATGGCGGTCTCAGGCAGCCCCTTGCCGAACCAGGGGGTGTCGATGAAGCCTGGGCAGACGGCGTTGACCCGGATCTTCGGCGCGAGCGCGCGCGCCAGCGACAGGGTCATTGTGGTGAGCGCGCCCTTGGACGCCGCGTAGGGCACCGAGGAGCCGATGCCGGTGACGCCGGCGATGGAGGCGGTGTTGACCACGGCGCCGGGCTGGGGTGCGGCCTCCAGCAAGGCGCGGCAGGCTCGCACCATCTGGAATGCGCCCACCACATTGACAGCGTAGAGGTCCAGGAAGTCCTGGGTGGAGACCGCGTCCATGTCGGCGTGATTGGCGAAGCGGGTGACGCCGGCGTTGTTGAAGAGAGCGTCGATGCGCCCGAAGGGCTCGGCGGCCGCAGCGATTCTGCGGCAATCCTCGTCCGAGGCGACGTCGCCTTGCACCAAAACCGCCTTGGCGCCCTCGGCCTCCACGCGCCGGCCGGTCTCCTCCGCTTCGGCGGCGCTGCGGGCGTAGTTGATGACGACGGTCGCCGCGCCGCGCTGGGCGCATTCCACGGCGATGGCGCGGCCCAGGCCCGTCGAGGCGCCGGTGATCACCACCACGAAGTCGTCCAGATCCTTGCCGGCCATCCGCGCCTCCCTGTCAGGTTTTCAGGTCTACTAGCGGGCCAGGCCGCAGCTGTCTCGGTTGCGAGCGGCGGGAGTTAGGGGCTAAAGCCCCGCGCATGGATGAGATCCACCTGACCCAGCTCGGTCGCGAGACGCGCGGTTTCGCCAGTCCGGACGAGGCGGTGCTGGAGCGCGTGCGGAACCCGCAGGCCGATACGCTCTACCTCGCGCGCTTCACCGCGCCGGAGTTCACCTCGCTCTGCCCGGTGACCGGGCAGCCCGACTTCGCGCACCTGGTGATCGATTATGCGCCGGGCGACTGGCTGATCGAATCGAAATCGCTGAAGCTCTATCTGGGCTCCTTCCGCAGCCATGGCGCCTTCCACGAGGCGTGCACCGTGGCCATCGGGCGGCGGATAGTCGCGACCGCGGAGCCGCGCTGGCTGCGCATCGGCGGGTACTGGTTCCCACGCGGCGGGATACCGATCGACGTCTTCTGGCAGAGCGGCCCGCCGCCGGAGGGCCTGTGGCTGCCGGATCAGGGCGTCGCGCCGTATCGCGGGCGCGGATAAGCGGGTCTCAGCGAACGATCGAGAGTCGTCGCCTGGCCGTCCGCCTACGAATATTCGGCAGGAACCGCTTCGCGATTGTATCTGGACCCCGCGTTAACCTTCAGTTTTCAGGGTTGCTGGTGGAGGACTCGCGGGGCCGGGTTCTCCTCTGAGGGGAAAGCCCTGACTGCTCAATGGGGTGTTGTCCGGGGGCTTTCCAGATGGCGCCGTTAGGACTATAACCAACCCGCCCAATCTCTCCTCGGGCGTGTCACACTTCAGGCCGGGCGGCGCGATGCGTCGTCCGGCCGTTGTGTTTCAGGCCAGGCTCAACCCGTCCAGCGGCTGACGAGTGGCGCAGGATCGGGGCGCTCGCGTTCCCGGGGCGGCTCGCTCGGCGTGCCCATGAGGATGAAACCGGCAACCTTTTCGGAAATCTCCAGGCCAAGGATCGCCCGGGCCTCGGCGTCGTAGGCGTACCAGTCGGTGATCCAGTTCGCGCCATAGCCCATGGCCAGGGCGGCATAGAGCAGGGTCGTACAGGCCGCGCCGGCGGAAAGCACCTGCTCCCACTGCGGGATCGCGGCGTCCTTCGGCGAGGAGACCACCGCCACGCAAAGGGGCGGGATCTTCAGCTTGGCGAGCTTGGCCGCGGCGGTCGCATCGTCGCGCGACTGGGCGAGCGCCTCGAGGCGGCCTGCGAAGGCCGCTTTGCCGGCGCCCTCCAGGACGATGAAGCGCCAGGGCGCGAGCTTGCCGTGATCGGGGACCCGCGTGGCCAGGCGCAGCAGGATGTCGAGTTCGCCGGCGCTGGGGCCGGGCTCCGCCAGGGTGACGGCGGAGTTGGAGCGGCGCGGCGCCAGGAAGCGCAGGACCCCGGGCTCCGGGGCTTGCGGCACGGGCGCTCCGAATTCCGGGGCGGGCGGCAGGACGATCGTCACGGGAGGCGGTCCCACAAGGAAGCCGATAGAAGGGTCCTTTATGGGTGCGCCGGCGCGCACCGCAAGGCGAGCCCCGATTCATGCCGCAGAAACCCGCCTGGCTTCGTCCGCATGGGAACCCCTGGAAACCCGGGACCGAGCGCGTGGCCTTCGAGAGCGCCTGGATCACCGTGACCGATCAGCAGGCGACGGCGCCGACCGGGCGCCTGGCGCAATATGGCATAGTGCGGTTCAAGAACCTGGCGGTGGCGGTCCTGCCGATCCACGAGGACGGGACGGTCACCCTGGTAGGCCAGCACCGCTTTCCGCTCGGCGACTACAGTTGGGAGCTGCCCGAGGGTGGCGCGCCGCTGGACGAGGACCCGCTGGACGGCGCCAAGCGCGAGTTGGCCGAAGAGACAGGACTGGCCGCCGCCGAGTGGCGCGAAGTGCTGCGGACCCAGCTGTCCAACTCGGTCACCGACGAGCGGATGGTCGGCTATCTGGCGCTGGGCCTGAGCGAGGCCCAGACCGCGCACCGGGCCGACGACACCGAGGCGATCGCCTTGGTCCGGGCGCCGTTCCGCGAGGCGCTGGACGCCGCCCTGGCCGGATATCTTCCCGACATGTTGACGGTTGCGATGCTGCTTCGGGGTTACCACATGGCTCGGGAAGGGTCTTTGCCGGGCGCGTTGGCGCGCGCCATGCTAGGATAAGTGAAGCCTCATGGGGCGGGAGAAACCGATGAGTCAGCGCCTCGAGGTCGTTGAGCCCGACATTGCGCCGCCGGTCTGGGCCGCGCTGCGCAACGAAGCCTATGCAGCCGCCAAGACGGAGGCTGCGCTTGCGAGCCTGCTGGCCGCAGTGATCCTCAACCACAAGAACCTCGCCGGCGCGCTCTCCTATCAGTTGGCCCGCAAGCTGGGCGACCGGGAGCTGCGGGCCATGAGCCTGCGCGAGATCTGCGAGGAGGCCTACGAGAGCGATCCCACGCTGGTGGAGATCGCCGAGGCGGACCTGAAGGCGGTGTTCGAGCGCGATCCGGCCTGCAAGGGCTACGTCCAGCCGTTCCTGTTCTTCAAGGGCTTCCTGGCGCTGCAGACCCAACGGGTGGCCCACTGGCTGTGGACGCAGGGGCGCGAGACGATCGCCTTCTACCTGCAGAGCCGGATGAGCGAGCTCTTCCAGGTGGACATCCACCCGGCGACCCAGATCGGCCGCGGCGTGTTCATCGATCACGGCACCGGCATCGTCATCGGCGAAACCGCCGTGATCGGCGACGACGTCTCCATGCTGCAGGGCGTGACCCTGGGCGGCACGGGCGCCGAACGCGGCGACCGCCATCCGAAGATCGGCAAGGGCGTGCTGCTGGGCGCCGGCGCCAAGGTGCTCGGCAACCTGAAGATCGGCGACTACGCCAAGATCGCCTCCGGCTCGGTGGTGCTGCGCGACGTGCCGGCCGGCTGCACCGCGGCGGGGGTGCCCGCGCGCCTCGTCAACTGCCCGACCTGCGATGAGCCGGCGCGCAGCATGGACCACACCTTGGCCGATATCGCCTACGACTACGTCATCTGAGGTTTTCGGATCGGTCGCGACCAGCTAGGTTCCGCCCGCTGATTTACCGAGGAGCGTTGGCGTGGACGAAAAGATGATCCGCAAGTTGGAGGGCCACCTGAGGGGGACCTTCGCCAATGCCCGCATCGCGCTGGTGCCCAGGCCCAAGCAGAAGGACTCCGCCGAGGTCTATGTCGGCGAGGAGTTCGTGGGCGTGGTGTTCGAAGACGAGGACGAGGACGGTTCGTTCATGTTCGAGATGGCCATCCTCGCGGAAGATCTTCCCTAAAGCGGCGACTGGGGTTCGTCTTCGACAATAGCGGGCTCGGGAAACGGGCCAGGCGCCTCATCGCCTTCGTGAACGGCCACCCGACGGACCTCCCGGCCTGGGCGAATGCGCTCCATGCCGAGGGCCTCAGCGGATCTGCTCCACCTTGAGGCTGCCGGCGGGGAGGGGGGCGAGCGGCGGCTGGGCGTCGGCGGGGCCAAGCCAGGCGCTCCACTGGTCCCTGGGCAGGATGACGATCTGGCGGTTGTGGTAGGGCGCGATGTCGGGGCCGGGCTCGGTGGTGAGCATGGTGAAGCGGTCGTCGCGCACCAGGCCGGCGATGGCGAAGGGGCCATCGTCCGCCGCCCTGAACAGCCACTTCGACTTGGGCGCCTTGTCGCCTGTGAATTCGTAGAAGCCGTCCGCCAGGATCAGGCAGCGACCTTGGGGGAAGCGGCGGTCCTCCGAGCGGAAGTTGATCAGCGGGCCGCCCTTTGCGCGCGGGAAGCCCCAGCGCAGCTGCCGAAGTTCCGGGCCGTCGGGCGTTCCGATGACGATCGGACCGGGGTCGGTGGGGCGGATGGACTCGCGCGGCTCGAGGTTCGGCGCGCCGCCCGCCCAATGGATCGGCAGCCTCAGCTGGCTGAACTCCTGGGTGATCCGGTCGAGGGTGGTCTTGAAGCGGTATTCGTTGCACATGCGGCCACAGTTAAGGCGGCCGCCGCGCCGGCGTCCACGGCGCTTTGCAGGTCGGCGAGCGCGCGGGCGCAGCGGGCAACCTCGCCGTCCAGGCCTCGGGCGATGCAGGCGCGGATCGCTTCCACGGCGCGCTCGGCCTCGCCCATCGCCGCGGTCAGGCGGCCGGCGGGGCTGGCGCGCCAGTCGCGCAGCGCGCGGAGCCGGGTCTGGGCGTCGCGGGCGAGCGCGGCGGCGGGCCGCCGGTGGACGGGATCGGGTGCGAGGCCGGACCAGGCGACGCCGGCGCCGCGTTCGGCTTCGGCCCGGTGCGCAAGCAGGCGTGCGGCTTCGGCCCGCTGCTCAGCCCGAAGCGCCTGTTGGAAATCCGAGGGCATCCGCAGACTGTATAAAAACTGCAGAGACCTGGCAAATATTTGCTGTAGCGAAGTTGCGGTCAGGCCGCGCCGCGGATGATCCGGCGGGCCTGATAGGGCGGGATGATGGCGGTGATGTGGGCCGCCCAGCGGATGCGGGCGTCGTGGCGGGTGGGGCCGGCGACGCTCTCCAGGTCGAAGCGGCCGGCGCGGGAGCCGCGCAGCAGGCGCTTGACCAGCACCTCGTCGGTGTCGATCTCGACGACCACGATGTGGCCAAGCATGTCGGGGGTGGGCGGGGTGCGCTGGTCCTCGAAATAGATCAGGGCGCCGTCGTCGGCGACGCCGTGCATGGAGTGGCCGACGACCCGAAGCGCCACCGCCATCTCCGTGCCCCCGGGCGGGATGGGGGCGAGGTCGCCCGCCTCGTCGGCCGTGGCGTAGAGGACCAGGCCTTCGGGGTTGGCGCCGACGTTGCCGATGATGCGGACGAAGCCGGGCTCGGCGCTCGGGCGCATGGGGCCGGCCGCGTCGTAGAGCCACTCGGGACGCACGCCGAGGGCCAGGGCGTAGTCCTTGGCCTTGCGGTAGGAGAAGGGCGCGTTGCCGTTC
>Ga0307513_10004732_pt1 | contig 18096 bp, 24 predicted proteins | sample 15_EM_MG_FD_202174 | JGI IMG/M metagenome (GOLD analysis project Ga0307513, IMG submission 202174) | Populus trichocarpa ectomycorrhiza microbial communities from riparian zone in the Pacific Northwest, United States - 15_EM | ecosystem: Host-associated > Plants > Roots > Unclassified | place... | reverse complement strand
CCACCATGGCCGTACTAAGAACCCCGCTCCGAAGAATCAGGTACTGTATACTGTGAATTCTCGGGGTCAGTGGCTTGCCAAGTTCTAATTAAACAGAGAGCTCTGAAAAAAAAGAAGGATTCGCAACTTTTTGTCCAGCGAGTTTTTCGCAACCTTTAGGAAAAGCACAATAGTACAGTCGCCACCATTAATACAATCAAACCAAGCAAACCATCCCAAAGTTCTTAGTTTCATAGTCGGACAAAAGGGCAGTCACGGTGGATAAGGGTTCGTTTGTTAGCTAGTAGGGAAGACTTCGTCGGAGGACTGAGCTTGACCGGGGGATTTTCCTTCGCGATTGTCAACAGTTTGTTTTTCATCATCGTCGTCTCCTTTCTGCGAGCTGAGCATCGGGGTTTATCGAAGCCGCCAGTGTTTGTCTTTCGTCTTTAATTATCAGTTTTAGTTTTTCCTCCTTTTTCTTGCTGGTGATCTTCACCAGTACCGTCCATAGTCAAGATTTCCAATACCCACAAAAGAACGCCTCCCGTGGAAGACCCACGACAATATCATACCTGCAGTCCTCATAGTCGGTCCAGGGCAACCATCAGGACGGACGCCTGCGATCACTGAGGGCCCTCCAGTCACCCGGCTTGGCACATTGCGCAAGATAAGACACCTGTAGTCCCGGCCAGTCCGTCCCTGGCTATCATTCGGACGGACGCCGACACACCCGTCCGTCCCTGGCATTCATTTAGATACTGCCGTCCGTCTCGTCCAGACCCGAAGACGGACGGACTGGACGCTTGGGAACATTGATTATCGGACCTCCTCATATGGGGCTCAATTGCCCCCAAACACTACGCAAGAACCCCCTTATACAAGTACCGGTATTCACAACCCCACTAGTTCCTTTACTAATATGTCAGTTGAATTTCTAGGAAATATTTCCGACCCCCAAACCCCCTCCGGAGAACCCCCACATTACCCTTGACGAATTTTACGCCGGAAACTGTCCCCCGACCATCGACCCCACAAGCCGCGTCCGGCTCGACCTCAACAGACTTCATCTTACCGCAAAAACTTGAATCATTGGACGGTGTGCTATGAAGTCTAGAATTCCCTTCTCTGGAAAGGGGGCAAAAAATGCCCCAAAAACACGGCCCCTTTCCCCCCTAAGAGACAAAATAAAACAAACAAAAATTTCTTGACCTCACTCGGAGAGGAAAGTCCAACGACATAGCATACCGTCCAATTATTCGAGTTTTCACGGGTATAGCACGTTCAGAGATCATAGCACTCGGAAAACAGCCCGCATAAAATATCTCAAACTTCCCAAGTTACTTTAGCCCCTCCGCCTCCCATCCTTTTATTTTCTCTTGCTAACTCTTTATGTAGACTGGTTATTGTAACGTTGCGTCGGGCAGGGTGGTGCTGATGGACAGTTCTGGATTCGTTCCACAGAGTCGGACGAGACGGTGGAGAAGGGGTTAATATATGGAGCTTTGATTGGGTTGCAAGCGTACTTGTACAGAACAAGTTTTTTTCGTAGTATAATAGAGTTATTTTTATACTACCTTCTGTTATTTGCTGTTTTTCCCAAATGCGTCTTGCCCCCGCTGGTTTTCTGCGTGCCGCGGACTAATCATCAGTTTCCGGCTATTGCTAATCTACATACCATGATCGAGGGTTTCCTTTTTTCTTCTCTTCCCCCCCTTTCTCTCTCTCAATTTATCACTATGGTCTCGCATCTCTATATCAATGGGCACAATGAATTCCTAAAGGTAAACCTGGTGGGGACGGAGATTCCAATGATCCTCGGAACCCTTCAGGCGGAAAAGGCAAGGATCGAGCCCTAATGGAGGAAGGATGGCTTACATATGACGTCCTACTACAAGACAAAGGGTGAGTGTCTCCAACCACTGCAAGGGAGCTGATCCCCCATCTTCGGGAAATTTCTGCCCCAATGGAGCTCCATAATGTAGAAAGGCTCGAGTCGCACGATTCCTCTAGTCCCACCGGAGAGTGCGAATTATGTCAAGTCGGCGAGGCGGAGGCTTGTGCAGAGAAGATTGGGAACAGTGAATTGGGTTCTCGAAGAGACTACTCCGACAAAGCCCCACCAAGAGGGTGGAGACAGATATCTACTGCAATTCTGGTTAGATGGTGGTCAGCAGCGCGCTAACTCCAGGAAGCGGGAGAGGAGCGATCGCATATCTCCCACAAAAATCCGTTCTCACATACGCTAAGCCGCCGGAGGTTTCCCCCACCGAACCATATGCCACAGGTGATGCGGGCAACTTAGTCGGCGGGAGTCTCTGAAAGAATTTTGCAGCAGGCGATATGTGGCGACCGGATGGCCATGATGGATCAAGAAGCGTTTCCCGCAACAGGAGGAGCATCCCACCCCCCGTCCGTGTGTGCAGTGCCAACGTTCCCGGGAGTGGAATGGGTTTTGGATCCCGGTTGAGATTGAGGGGAAAGTTAGCAGTGGCGCTGGATACACCGGGCAGCCACAGGGGGTTGGTCTGGATACTGCTGTCTTGATCGATCTGTCGTGAGTCCCATTTCTATCTGCTCCGCCGCAATTTCTGACAAAGATAGCCTGTGTACCTCCTGTACATCCTCTCGAGTATGAAGTCGGGGGCGAAACGAATAGTAGAGTCGATGGAAACCTCGAGGGATCGAGTCGCAGCAACGGCCTTTCCATGCGCTATGCCGAATAATGAGCACACCCTCAATTCCTCTGGAAGCGTAGCAAGCCAACAGCTGGTAGAAGATATTATATCTCTCTCTCGGGCAGACAAGCATCCCTCCATCGTCCGCAATGTTAAGGAACTAGTAGTGGTCGCTATTAGAAAATTGAAGTCAATCCCTTCAGACCCGGCAAGATATTCACGGGCAGATAGCAGTGTTCATTTATTCTTGCTAAATTTCTCAAGTAGATGATGGAGCTATAGACCTACCACCGGAGGTGTTCATGGGAATGATGCAGATTCACCTCGTTGGTATTGGACCTGTGTTCTGGCCCAGGAACGAGATGGGGTCTTGGGGGTGGTGTGTTCCGGTGAGCACTTCCCTCCCACAGCCTAATAGCAAAGACAGTCGCAGCGAGCTAATGCCTATCACGGTGGAAGAGATTGTATCAATGTTAAGAACGGGGGTATATCTGGGTGAAGCACGTAACGTCGTCGTCTGTCTACGCCGTGTAGGAGATCAGCGAATCCTCGAAGTGATCGGTGAAACCGAATACCCCCGCCTCGTCCCAGGTGAAAAACGAAGCCTCCTCATCAAAGGAAACCCCACAGCTCTTGCTCCACCCACATTAGCACTAGAGATCCAACCGGCGGCTGGCCCACCGTCGAGCAACAGATCAACTCAATCCTAGCTGAGATCGGGGTATATGAATCCCCCCTGCTAACATTAACCCTCACCTACCAGCCCAGCACCCACCCCTCCCAGCCCCACCCTCTCTATTTCCATAACCGCAGGAGTGCACTTCTTCAATGAACACCCACCCCGCACTCCTCACCCGCACCGCAAACCAAACTCTTTGCCTCCACCGAGAATTCACCGAAGCCGGGTGAAGAAGCGGTTTTTGCAGCAGACTGCTGCATCTGCTCGTGATGGGCCGGTGGACAGTGCGCTTAGTAAATCGACCTTTGCAAGTGACGCCACAGACAAAGTCCTCACATACTGGCATGGCAAGGAATTGCGCTCTTCTCCATCCGTTCTATCCCTTGATGAAGCGCCCCTCGCCAGGCTTGGTTTGGACGAATCGGATGCAGGTAGTGAGGGTAAGGCGGAGGCACAGAATATTCGGAGAGATATGAAGGTTAGGAAGTATGGTTCTGGGAGTGGGGTGGAGCATTGGGTAGGTGGAGTTTTATACCGTTGTGAACAGGAATAGTGGGGCCGGGGTGGAGAGACTGGTAGCAGTGTTGGAAGCAAGGGTCTGGTCAGGCTTAGGGATGTTAGAGAGACTGATTCTGGGTCCTGGAGTGTTTAGGGGGGAGTTTTTTTTATTTTCCACCTCCGGTTGGGTCTGTTGAGGGGCAGGGCTATCCGGCCAGACGCCAAAATTGTTGGGTCCCGTGCTTTTTCTTCACGAAGTGGGCTGGAGATGTGAGGTAGACTTGCCGGGTACGATAGCTTATCCGTGGTCCGAGTTTGACCAATCATGAATCAGCGGGGTTCCTTTTCTTATTTTCTTTTCCGTGATAAAGGTTGGATTTATTTATGAGCGAGATAAGTTAGCAATATCTCGGGTGCGGTATATACGAGGTTGGGTAAGCGAATTATGTAGGAATGGTCATTGGCGGGATCCTTATCAAACAAGACCTACCCCGTCTCTTTAAATCATAGGATAGCTTGGGATGTGGAATTGCGCAGATGTATCGTTGATTAAGGGGGGAGCTCTAGCTAATCATGAGAAAGATATCCCCTCCAGAGAATCCTGCACCTCGAGGATAGATAGATATACCAACCAACACACAAGCACTCCCAAAGTATTATAGAGACCCTAAGAGTAAAACTAGGGCAGTATAAGGATGAACTAGAATACAACGCGCTATAGAGAAAACCAGAAATCTCACAAGTAAAAATCAAAAAAACAGAACAATACTTGTATAAAAGATGACTGACATTCTTCTGAGGGGGGGGGAGGCTTATGCTTGTGTCTGGGGCTGTTTTTTTTTCCTTTTTTAAGCAGGATTTTGTATGATATTTCAACACCTCGCTTTGGAGTACGACAGTGGCGAGTTCTGCGTATTATATTTTTTGCAGTCGCTAGCGACAGTTAGGGTTCTTTGATTGGGGTTTTGGAGCATTCGTAGATTCAATGGCTATGTAATGAGAGCAAGTTAGTATCATAAATCGAATACCATATCATATCATACTTCAAATCTTTTTCAATTAGTTGAAACAAACTTACGACGATTACCAAAAGCATGGCTAAAAATAAAAATAAAAAAACACTTTTCCGGAGCAGGTGTTTTTATTATGTAAACCCGATGATTCAAGGTTAGATGTAAGGATTAAGTCATGGGTACCTGTTTCAATTACAACCATGCTAATTATTATTACCACAGCCTTGAATGCCGCAAATCGGTTCATCCACCATCTCTTGGCCGAGTATGATACAAACAATCATGAAGTTACCGCATCGTTCTACGTCGTGGTGGGTGGAAGACTTAACCGGTCGTCTCCAACTATTCGCTTGGGATTTCCGAACACTACCTTTGTATCATACAAACAATTTCCCTAGTACACAACCCTATTGCCGATATCCCTGAGCCACTCGTCAGTGACCGAGCTGTCCCCACACTCTCTGTACTGTACCTGGCCACCTGGTGTGAACCCGTCCGCTATAGGGAAAGAGTAGGACTATCCAATATCTCCTGCAGGAGGGAAATATCCCTGCCTAGAAGCGGGTAGTTTTGGAGGTTGGATATATCCACCAACAGTGGAAATAGAGATTAGGGCTTACCTGTGCACATTGTATTCCTAGCTGTCTGTCCTATTGACTCTACCGTGTTATCACCGAGTACGAATGGAATTAGTGTTTCCTAGTCGTCTGGTCCGTTCGTCTTGGGGATTGATGCAGGGGCGGACTAATTACAGCTCGTAGTCCTAGTGGGAAAACTGAACCCGGACGTATTATATATAATAAGTGTGCGGAATAAATTTTTTATCAGCACAATAAAAAATATATGAGTTTGATGCTTAAGTTAGTGCTGAACACAATCTTATATAAAAACTTTAATAATATTATTATGACAGAATTCTGCTGTAAATGTCACTTTTATATCATACCATAAAAGTGACATGCCAAACGGTGACTTAAAACTTACATAGCGACCATTTCAGTTCTGGGGTTTTGTTGGGACCAGACATACAGTATCACTCTACTAATTTTCTAGAACCCGAAACTTTTACTTTTTTCTTCGCCTACAAAATACTACCCCTGTCCCGTCAGCCCCTGGTTTTGGTCACTCCCTGGCTGGAAACTATTAAATTTTAAATGTCAATACAGCGGAACCTCCGCTATTTCCCACCTCCAAGACCTCCAACCCTCTGGTAATTCTAGTGTCTTCAGAGTCACGATATTTGAGGTATGATATGGGAAATCCTTCTGAAAATTCTAGGCCTCTTATAGTTTCCCATTCCAGGACGTTCCGTGGATCTTAATTCCAGCAAAATGCCCACCAGAGAAAATTTAGCCGGGCAAATTTAGCTTGAGAAGGAAGAAAGACGCAAGGGGAGAGGAGAAATAAATAAAACAAACAAATCCCATTTGTGTGGAAGTCTAAGGGATGCTTCTAGTCCTGTCCGTGCGCAGGGAGGCTATGATAATCGGAGCGAGGATCACCGCCGTCCAGTCCAACTCTGTGATGAAATTGCTTAGCTAAAGAGCTATAGTGGCTGAGTTCAACAACAACCGGCGAACTAGGAAAAACACCAGCGAACACAAGCAACCAAAACTCCCACGCTATCATGAGAGATCACTCGATTTAAACAGAATTTTTTGGCTGCTCGGTGTCAAGGCACCCCCCCCCCCCTCTTCTCTTTCCATCCATCCCCTTATTTCCAGTCCCCATGCTATATACTCCATAATATCGTACCTTGAATTATCGGAGGTTTTACTGTATGTATCATACCTCCGTTGAAAATTCGGTACCGCTACCTCTATCCTCCTCCTCTAACATCCCCCTTAACTTATGCCTCGATTTTTATATATATATATCTATCTCACATCATTCATTACCCCCCGAGAAGCAATATTTTCTTTTCTCACAACTCGAGTATGATAATATTATTTAACAGTGATAATCGGTGCCGGACCAAGGTCCATCCCCTCTGGCACAACCACATTAATCCTAAGTGCATGCTCCACTTGATTGTCCCTCACGAGAGTCCCCGCAGTGCACTCAAGCGTCTAGTTGGTCCATCTTCAGGTCCAGACGGGACGGACGGGCGGGAACTGCAGGCCGGGTGCTTTGTAGTGGTGGAATTCGCCTGGTAACTCCAGATGACGGGTGGGCCCCACAGGTAATCCGCGAGCCCCACAAGTAACAGGACAGCATGTACTGACCGGCAGCCACCAATCAGGAGAAAATTGTAGGGACCCACAGTCACCATCTTAGACGGTAGTCTTCCCCAAAGGACGAAGGTTCTTGTCCTAAAGTTTGTGACAGACGACCGGAGTGTCCGGGACAAAAGTCCTCGGGGGGCCTACAGGATAGACGGGACGCTTGGGAACACTGCCATGGGGGTATTTCGAAGTGCGGCATTAGTGAGAAGGGCATTGCCATGGTTTGAGCCTGAGAGGAAGGCGAGAAGGAAATGAGCGTAGGGGAGGACGTTGAAAATTGTTGAAAATAATCACCGTGGAGGTAATGATCGATCGTGAGGGTTTTACGAAGCGGAGCGGAACAGCCTAAGTGGAGACACAAGGTCAGTATTAAGTGAAAATGAAGATCATGAACAAACTAGAATCAGGAGGGCCTACCAATAGTCTTGTGAGGACGGTACCGGCACCTGGAAGATTGAGCCGAGGGGAAGGCAAGGGTGGAAATGAGTAGGGGGACGGTATTAAAAATTATTGAAAACAACCACTGTGGAGGTAACGACCAATGCCTCTATGCAGCCAAACAGAATAGATCAAGTGGAGACCCAAGGTTCGTATTAAGCGGAGATGAAGATTATGATCAATTGTGATAAGTTGATCGGAAGGAAAGACTTGAGAAAGGTTGAAGACAAGAAAGAAAAAGTGAAGCGAGAAGGAACAAGAAGAAGGGGAAAGAAAGGGGATAAGAAAAACTCTTCATAGTTTGCGCGTCCTCCCGCTAGCGTGTGCGTACACCGCGGTGGCCTCAGGGTGCGGCCATTAGACTGCCATTTCCAACAAAGATAATAATAATAATGTGGAGGTACTAATTGGCGATGAGAGTCCCTCACAGTGGAGTTCAGCGGATCAAGAGCAGATAGAGCCCGTATTAAGTGGTAAAGAAGGGAGAGATTTGGTGATGAAAGGATAACAAGGAAGGAGAGTTAAATAGGAGAAACCCCGTCATAGCCTGTGCCTCTCTTCGTTGGAGCCTGGAGCATAAGGATACCACTGCGGCCTCACTGTGAAGACACACCCTGCACAACCGGCTCTTAGGGGGATTATCTCATCCACCAGCACTTGTACTGTGGTTCTATCATACTTGCAGGGAGCATTCTTGCCCCATGCGCTGCTCCGGCTGCGGTGCTATTGGGGTTTTCTACTATAGCGTTGGAGCAATGAGAGTGGGTTTAGCATGACAATTACCAGATTATGCCAGCTGGACTGTGGCACTCCCGGACTAGGCGTTTGCATGTCACGATCCTCTAGTGATATTGGTTTGCCTCAACTTGACTTATAGTATCATAATCAAATGTTTCAACCATTTTCACGGCAAATATAGCAAACTTTTGATCTCGTTTCAATGGCACGTAGCTGAAGGCACGTGCCGACAAAGTGTTTCACCTCTCTTTTCTCACTTCTTTTTCTTTTTCTTTCTCTTCCCCCCCCCCCCCTTCGACTGTGGATATGAGTTGACCAGGGGGTTATCTATCTCGCATCCAATGGGGACACAGGTAACGAGTACGGTACTCACAATGTTGAAGCCTTTTTAAAAAAAGAACTATTATTGCATACAACCCAGATCCAAGCAAAAGGCCCAAATTTCACTGGCATGCAATAGCAGTCCTCTTTAAAAATCCTTCGACATTCCGAGAATCATACCCGCAATGTCGAAGCGTCCTTAAAAGTACTACTGCATACCACCCAGATTCGGGAAAAAGAGCAAATTTTTAGCGGGATGCAATACTGGTGGCAGTTCTTTTTATAAAAAAGCTTCAACATTGCGAGTACTCGCGCTCAACCGTACAAAAGGAGAAAAGCATAGGGCGGACTTAGCCTGCAGGAGGTTACGGTTAGAGTAGATTCCTTTTAAATCGAACTCGGAGTCTCTCACCGAGCCCGTATCTTCAGCTTCATCTACCCGTGTGCTTATCTCTCTCCGTCCTCTTTTTTTCTTCCATTTCCCCGGCTATTCCGAAAGCGCAGGAATAAGGAGAAAATCGCATTCATCCCCGTGGTTTCTATCATACAGTACGCTGTCCACCGCCACTACCAGAGCCCCCGCAGAGTTCTGCACTCCCACCGTTTTTCTGGACTTTTGCGGGGGCAGAAGCAGAAGCAAAGCTGAAATCACAAGTTGTTTGTGCGTTAAGTTACAGGGCTGTACTAGTACTCGTACTGGCAGTCTACAAAGGGTGGCCTCTCAAAACGTAAAGGACTACCGGGATCGGTGGAAGGGAGAGATAAATATGATAAGAGAAAAGTTGAGTTGAAAAATGTACCTTGCCGACCTACATAAAGTAAGTGCATGAGAAGGCCCTGTCCTGGTCCTGGCCCGCAACTTAACGACATCCCATCCGTGTCCGTCTCTATCATTATCATACTTTATGAATCTCGGAGTCCAATCAGGTGGAAGGGGATTCCTTTTTTCTTTTTTTTCTTTTTTTCTACCAATATTGCGCCACCCTATCCCACTCCAGGTAAGGAGTACCCGAAAACAGGGGGGCACAATTTGTATTGGCACGCGGATAAGCACTGATTTTCCGCTGTTTTGTTTTCTTAATCCTTGTTTTCGGGCACTTCTTGCCCCTGGCGGGCAGAGAGCTTGCACGGCTAACCGCACAGGTATCCTCATACTAGCCTGTTTTTACCCCAGTTACCTATCGTTCTCACACTCTTCTCTAGCTTTTACGTTGGATTCTGTGCAGAGCTGGTACCGTCGTCGCCAAATCTTTGTCTACGATGCTCCCAATAAGTTGGTGAAGGAAGAAAAGGACTTGGAGGAGAATGGGCAGGGAGTGAGGGGCTACAGATGCTCGTATTTAAACTGCTGCTCGCTGCACTGATAACTGGGGGACACGATAGATGCAGTTGATGGCAGTATATCGTGGCAATATGGCACAAGCACGTGTTCCGGAGGTGAACTGGAGTGACCGGACGCACCGTCCAGTGCCACCCTTTCGATAAGGCCAACAGCCAGCTCGCTGCCCTTTTCAGGCCTGGTCTGGCATTAGCCTGCCGGTATCATACCAATTCGTGTGGTTTGGTATCCCTTAAGCTGTTGAGACATTCAGTCCGGATTGAAATGTGTAGCACTAACCCATTTAAGCCATCGTGATAGAAAAAGCCCTGACGATCTGAAAGTGGTGTAGTGCTCAGAATACCTCAAAATCTGTACTGTTCAGTATGGCCATGATGGAAAAGAGCAATCCCGCGCAGATTTGCTCCCAACTACCCAAATGAGTTAGTGCTACACATTTCAATCTGGACTGAATGTCTCAACAGCTTAAGGGATAGTACGGTGCATTGTCCTATCATGTGTTTTTGTGTAACTTGGTCTATGGTCTAGGGTACGGCATGTGCGATAGTTAGTAAGCTCCTCGCCAATCCGAGACTAACGGGCACGCAATAAAGGCAAAGTTAACGCGACCAAGAGGTGCTCATTGCTCGAGCCGCTGTCGAGGGGTCCGTTCAGCGGAATACCTCCTTGGAGGAGACGGTGGTGGTGGTGGTGGTGGTGGTGATGGTGGTGGTGGTGATGGTGGTGGTGGTGATGGTGGTGGTGGTGATGGTGGTGGTGGTGATGGTGGTGGTTCTGTACAGTACTTTTGGAGTGGCTTCATAGGGGCATCACCGGCTAATGTCCCCCGGCAACTATGGAGGTTAGAAGCAGGACACTACATTTATTGAGCTCCCCCATCTCCACGCCGCCACCAAAGTTGACAGATCTGCCCAGAACCCAGAGATCGCGGTGCTCATTTATCCCAGCGCCTGCATATCCCCCTTCTCTCTGTGCTTCGCTCCCCCTTCTCCGTCAGTCTCTCCAACTTATCTTATCTGCTTTGTGAGTGGTGGCTGTTGCCGGTCCAAGTACCCCCCCACTAACCAGCGGTAACGGTATTGGTTGCGGCTTACTTCCGTGCAGGAGCTGCTCCCACTTTGGTGAAGGCCACTGTCGCATTAGGAAGTCTTACTCAACTTATTCACCCGTCAGTTACGAAACTGGCCCCACCATTTATTTGCTTTCTTGCCCATTCCAAGCTTTGTTGCCCTCTTTCCCACAGCTCTGGTTATGTGACACCCTTTCTTGCACACACCCACCCCTCAACCCCCGCTACAGACCCGTCAACACCCCACCCCCAGGAGGCATGATTGAAAGGGTAAGAGAAGAGAAAAAAAGAGAAAAAAGGAAAAAAGGAAAAGGAAAAAAAGGTTCGGTACCGGTTTCACTTTACGTCCCTTCAGCTCTTCCTTTTCCTCTGGCCACCACCCTCAACAGCATACATAAGACCTTCCATACCCACCCCCGATCGTCCACTTACGATCGTGATATACTAGCACTCAGGAGTAAGGTTGGTTTCCCAAAATCTCTTTAATTTTTGTCCTCGTCCTTTGTATTCCCTTGGATATCGTTCACAACTGTTCCGCTTTTCTAGCTTCATCTCTTATTTCCTAGCTCCCCCTCTCTCTCGGAAAGAGGTCTTTGGCCTTTTCCGCTGGTGGATGGGCTTATCTGAGTAAGGTGATATTATTATACCTTTTGATTATTTCACTGGTGACGGGGAAGGAAGAAAAAAAGAACAAAGAGCGCGGGCAGAACCTTCTAAGAAGGACCCATGACATACATGAGTGCCTCAATCCAATTTCTTGTTAGTTCTCCTACTCTTGTTTTGCCTATACCGTTTCCTTCTTCTCGTTCTTCCCCTTCTTCTTCTTCCCCTTCTCGAAGGATGCCCTCCTCGGGATCTTCTACTGTTTACCCAGAATCGCCGACGGTGGTGGGGGGTCCTTCCTCCTCGGCTACTTCGTTCAATTCAATGTTTGAGGGGAGCACCTTGCCACCGCCATACTCAGCTACGTCGTCACGAAGCAACAGCTCGCTCTCCGCCTACCCCGAGTCATTTTCGAGTATTGAAGGAATTTCTGCTGCTACTGGAGTTTGCAACGGCTTACAAACATCCGTGAGGATTTTACAGGAATGCCGGCTAAGCCTGATCCATATCCCCCTACATTTATACCCCCATTTCGTTCAGGCGATTTTATCATTGATACTTCCCCCGATATCCTCGTCTTCCGAGGATAGGAAGACATGGGGTGGCCCAAGAGGGCCGGAGGAGACGAGGGGGTATATGGGTGATGATGGCGACGACGACGACGATCGCGCCTATGGGTCAGATTATGAAGATGAAGATTTGGCTCCGGACTACCCTTCTGCTGGAAGGCCTTCATCCTCAATCGAAAACTTTATCAACGTCTCGGTAACACCGGTGGAGTGCTCTATTGTATGTTCTGCGGAGCAGGTGGAAACCCTATTTATGCCGATTATACAAACATTATCATCAACTCATAGGGAAGAGGTCAAGATCTCGGAGGACGAGTTTGTCGCGATTCAGGTGGACGGAGAAGGACTGGATGCGGGTCAGAGAGTCTTGGACTTGACTAGTCCATTGGCATTGGCCGGAGTGTGAGTAGTAATATTTCGGGAGACCAGCTGCAGATCACCATCTACGCTATCAGATTGTTTACTCAGAAGTCTAACGAGTGGTTCGAGTCGTTTTGCAGCCCCATATTCTTCCTCACAACCTATTTCTCGGATTATATCCTGGTTCCATTGAAGAACCGTAGTAACGTCACCAAAGCACTGCAACGACGAGGGTTCGTTTTTGAGAAGGATACCGAGGCGTTTGTCATAAGCCCTTCTCATCGCCGCAACTCATCCTCCACCTCATTTTCTATCGTTCCACCCTCACCGCCACCGGCCACCACAGTCAGTGAACTACAGATCAAGACGTTTGAAACATTACGAAAACAGAGTGTGGTTCCGCAGGTGAACAAAAATACAAGGCTAGTATTATGTGCTGGCAAACGCTCGGTCAGTAAAGGTAGAGGCAGCGACGACAGAGGGCTCTACCTGGGGCTGGTCAAATGCCTCATCTCAAAACCTCAATTCTTGAGCGTCACCTTGACAGACACGGAGCCTGCATCTCTTCTATTGGAGAAGGAGATGCTCTCCATGTTTGGCTCTGATGATGCCCTGCTGGGCAGCAAGGAGGACGTGCTCATCCCCATTCTTCTAGATTTGAGGGGTCTTCCTGTGGACTCTACGGGAATTGTATGTGGGGTTGCAGGAAAGTTGGTGGGAGGGACAGCAGGGGGGATTCTGGATGGGACCTTGGCGGTTGAGATGAGTTACCTCAGTACTGCCAGGGCTGGAACGGTCATCGTTGCAGAGGACGATCTTGCTAGAGCCGTTGCTGCCCTAGGGATGTAGTAGGGAACCCCACTCCAAACCCCACCGGCACGTTAATTTACCTTGCGTCTACCAAAACAAAAAAAAGTCCTCGTTTGCTTTTTCCTTCTCAAAATTTCCTATTTGGCCTTTCTTGGGAACCGGCGGAAATCTGATTTGTCGCATTTACTCGTTTTTCCTGCTAGAGTGACTATCTAATCGGCGAGGGGAGGGTGGGTGTTGTATGCTTCTTGCTTTTTTGATCTCCGCTTTTCTACGATTCTTACTACGATTTTATTTCCCCCTTTCTAAATGGATAGCGAACAAGCAAAAAAGTATGTTGTCTTTCCATATACGGTATATATATTACTTTCATCTCCTGCTCCCAGATTATCTTCTGGAGCAAAGATGCAGTGTTAGTGCTACCGTACTCCATTTCACTATTTTTTTTCCGGTGCCCCGGCACAGTATCTTACCATGACATCTTTTTTCTTTTTCTTCCCTTTCCTTTTCCTGGTTCGGAGCTTGATACTGTACGCTACGGGGTCGGTGCACGAGGATTACATTACAAGGGAATGTGAGGAAACGAGTGACAAAAAGAAGGGTGTGCATGTCAATGGGGTGAGAAAGAGATCACGAGAACCAGGAGGTCGGGAGTTGGCAGCTGTAGGCGGTTGCAAAAGGAAGAGACCGTGCCGGCACTGCTCTCTACTCATTTCTTTCACTCGATTTTCTCAATGTTCTCTGATGCTGTTGCAGCAGGGTTACATGGATTCTATGGGGGTTCTCTATATGATGCTCAAATATTATTGTTGTCTATTAGGAGGATCGAGGAGAGCTTGGACTTGGGTCTTGGATTTTTAGCTTCCCCCTTGCCAAAGGGTAGGGGAGCAGGCGGGGCAGAGGCAATAGGCTGACGCAAGAGAAATAATGCACAAGATCGAGGGCATGGACTAAGTTTACTTTGCGAGCGCCTGATAATCGGAGAGATTATTTGCAGTGGGGAAGCGGAAACAATGTGACCACAACATTTTTTGTAGGCAGACGGATCCATCCTTGGGTTTTAATATTTTCTAGTCTTCTCCTCGAGTAAGAGACCGGGTTTCCCCAGTCTTGAGCGACCAGCGAATAAACCTGGGCCACACCAGTGCGCCACCACACGCCATTGGCTCCGCTAGTCTGAGAACCAAGACCTTGTTTGTTCACCCCCAACCTCAACCCATCGCACCCAACCTCCAACCACTGCGAGTCACTTTTTTATCATTATTATTTTCACCCCTCCCCGAGATAGCGGACATACCGGTACCACTGCACTCCACGTCGACACGCCCCTCACCCGTCGTACCATACCCACAGCTCCACCATCATCATGGCCTCGGCCGTTTCCCATCAAGTTGCCATCGCACGCGCTTCACTCGCGGCTGGTCTCCTCCGACCCGACCCCACCGCCGTCTCCCGTGACGAGATCTCCAGTTTTCACGCGCTGTTGGAACAGGCACTGAGCAAGTGCTCACCATCGAATATCCAGGTTGCTACACACATACTTTTTCCCCAGACCGCACCGCATCCACGATGAAAGAGAGAAATAAGAATGAAGAAATACTGGGAGGAAGGGGGAAAGAGAGAAAAGGGGAATTTTCGCTTGATCAATGCTCCTTTCCTCTCCCCTCCCCCCGCCCCCAGATTTTTTTTGATCTCTTCAAGTTTTTTTTTAGTTTTTTTTTAGTTTTTGAAGACCAAGCATGGCTAATTACTTTGTCCGGATGGTTTCTCTTTTTCCCGGCTGTGTTTTTATGCAAATAGAATTGCAAACGATGGATCTTGAAATATATGAATTCGCGTTCTCGGTTTGCTGCTCTTGGGAAATTCCTGACGGCTCTGTCACCTTCACTCTCGACTTCGACTGCGGCTGCTGGGAAGGCTAGTGCCAGGAGGAAGAGGGTTAACGTGTTATACTTGATCAATGATTTATTGCACCACACGACGTATAATGAGCCTTCCGACGGCGTGTTCGCGGAGGAGGTCAAACCGTTTCTCGCCGATTTGTTCGTTGCGGCAATGTATCCAGGCGCAGTGAAGCAGCTGGCAAAGTTGGAGAAGCTGTTGGATATCTGGGCAGAGAAGGGTTATTACTCAAAGTCGTTTATCGAGGACTTGAATTTTGTTGTTAAGGATGCTACATCGGCCACTCCTACTGTCAGGCCCACAGCGTCCGTGGACTCGGCAAAAGCCAAGGTTTCGGTGGAGAAACCACTCTTGCTTCCTCCTTTTCATGGGGATCCGTCGCTGCCATTCTACGACCTTCCGGCGGCAAATATGCTCCCTCATCTAATACCCAACTCGCCAACGCCTATCAATCCGCGCCTGATGAAACCGATTCAGTTCTCGACACTTGTCCCCAACGAGTCACTCGCAGCTGCGGTCAAAGACTTTATCAAGTGTGTTGACAATATGTTTAACGGCGACGACGCGCTTATGGAAGATCCGGATGCAATCGGAGGTGCGGGTGGTGAAGGTTACTATGGATGGAGCAGGGGCTTTTGCGAAAAGATGAAGCAGAAGAAACGCGCTGCATTGAAGGAAAAGCGAGATTCCCGTCTCAGGAATCGCAGCTATTCTCCAGACGCGAGTCAGCATGACAGATCAGTGTCGTCTTACTCTCGGTCGAGGTCTCGCTCCCGAGATAGGAGGCGGCGGCCAAGAAGGGACGATAGAAGTAGGAGTCCATCGTCCCGTTCCAGCTCTCGCTCCCGCTCCCGGTCACGATCGAGATCGAGGTCAAGATCCTCAGAGAGGCCTTCCTTTAAACCGCAGCCGCGAACTCAGCCGAATATCCCTCCACTTGCGGAAACGCGCCAATATCCTCACCAATCAGGATATCCGGCTCCTCCTCCACCACCACCACCCCCTCATCATCATCACCACCACCTTCAGCAGTATTATCAAGCACAGCCAGCGTTTCCACCACCCCCTCCTCCACCACCACCACAAACGCAGAACTGGAACATGCCACATGCACAACAGCAGCAGCAGCAGTTCTACCAGCAACAACAGCAATACCAGTACAACTACGGCGGCCCTCCCCCACCTCCGCCCCCACCCCCGCCCTCTGCACCTGGCGCCCACCACCAGCAGCAACATCAATATCCGCCCGCAGGGGCACATGGTTGGCAGCCGCCGCAAGGACCATCCCAAGGTGGTGCGTACATGCAGCAATACGAGGACTACCGATCCGTCAAAGGACGGGAAATCGGTGCTAAAAGAGGGTGGAAAACTTGAAATACTTTTTCTCTTCTTTTCTCTTCTCTCTTTTTTTGTTGCCTTGTCAGATAGATGTCCGTTTCATAGGCTGCGTTTGCTTTGACTGAAAAAGTCTTGCTCGTTGTAGTGTAGCGGGTACGATAGCTTACCAGATTACCAATGCGAAATTGCTCTACTCGCTCGTGGACCGGATCTTTCTTCCTCCGTTCTCGCCTGCCTGTCTGCTTACCAGCCAGCCAGCCAGCCAGCCCTCGTAAATTACCTCGCCGCCCCATTGCATCGTACAACCAAGCAAGCAAGCATGATACTAAGGTACACCGCTCGTACGGTGCGTTAATCGCATTCGCTGTGCGACGCGGTGCTTCCCCATGCACCCCTAGCGCAGGACAAGCAAGTACGAGTACCGTATTGTAAGCACCTTATCGGAAGTGGGGTGCGTGAGCTGATACATGAGATAGGGAATCGCGTGGGGTTTCTGGATTGGGGAGGGGGGTCTTGGTCAAGTCACGTGTTGGAAGAAATTCTTGGTTCACGGGGGGTCACTCGGGGGGGTGTGGCGGTGGGTGGGTGGCTGGTGGATGGTGGGGCTGGGGTGGCAGTCTGCTGGCCTATGTTATGCTTTAGTCCTTGTTGGGTATGATGTATGATAGGCATGATATAATAATGTTTATAAAAAGATGACTTGGAGGGAAATGACCCTAGGGGTATATCCTGAAAGTGCGTGAGTGAGTGAGTGAGTGAGTGACCGGTGGTAAATTGTAGCGGGAATTTCTGACGATGCGGTATAGCCAAGAGCAGAATATATAGCGCCCCGCAGCTTCAACAAGGGGCACCTCTCGAGGAATAACTATCATATTAAAAACGGGAAACCATCATACAACGGGTGTTGAATAATCCCCGAAGCAACCAAACAACCACACAGCCTCCGAAAGGAGAGGAAGACCCCATCACGGAACAATACCCCATCAAGCCATACAACGAGCAAGGAAACTCTATACTCAGAACAACGCATTTCTAAAACTGCCTAAACACACCCCATATCACAGCACCAAGCCAACCCTCCTAACCACCCCACCACCACAATCCCAGAAACCCCAGCTCTTCCTCCTCCTCCCGGGGTGCACAGAACCTGGAAGCTGGCGCCCCACCACGACTCTAATCCCAATCATCCCTGGAAGCTGGGTACTGCTTTAGCCGTTCGTAGTTGTGGTAGCATATCGAGATCATGGTGACCATGAGGAAAATGACTAGAGGTGGAGGAGGAAGAATACAACGGACGGTTGTGCCGAGTTAGTTAGTTGGTAATGATGGAAGTAAGGAAGGAAGGAAGGAAGGAAGGAAGGAAGGAAGGGTGGGGCTCAAGGGCTCCGGACGTACCGAGGAATTTTCCGAGGAGGGGGTCCATTTTGTGGTGGTGCGGTGCGGCAGTGCGGGGGGAAGAATGGGTTGGAGGTGGGCTGGAGGTTGGGGGGGGGGGGGGGGGGGGGTGTTATTGTGTGTTTGGGGGGTGGGGTTGTAT